>BNJV01000837.1_pt1 | contig 356347 bp, 503 predicted proteins | sample 8540591 | NCBI WGS metagenome assembly BNJV01 (sample SAMD00202457, study PRJDB9452) | human saliva metagenome | host: Homo sapiens | reverse complement strand
ACGTATCGTGAGCTGAAGAAGATTAATGAGTCTTTCAATGCAAAAACGGGATTCCTACCTTTAATTTTACAAATAATCGGAACCTGCAAAAATAATACGTGAGCAAAAATGTAGAAATTTTATTATTTTTTTATACTATAACGACCGATAGTAAAAATGTATTTGCACTATTGGTCGTTTCGTTTTAATAACTTACAAATTACTAAACTTTGCGTTGCAAACCTTACAATTTAAGCAAGTACCGTTGTATTAAATTTTTTTCGTGTCGTAATATAAAGAAAGGTAAGGAGAAGAGGTTTTGTATGAAAAAAATAAAAAAAGCGGATAGGTTTTTTTGTTCTATTGTTGTTATGTCAGCTCTTCTTGCCCTTCCGGTGTACGCCGGACAGTGGCAGAAGGGAAACGGAAAGAATAGCGCTAAGTGGTGGTACAATCATTTAGATGGTACATATCCTAAGTCTTCATGGGCGTGGATTGACGGAAATGGGGACGGTCTTGCGGAGTGCTATTATTTCGATCAACAGGGATGGTTGGTTGTAAATAAGACGGTGGAAGGATATAAAGTGGATTCTACCGGTGCTTGGCTTGAGAATGGAGCTGTACAAGTAAAGTCAGTTAGCGAGTCCGGTGTATTTACGAACGGGAAAAATGAAGTCAGTAATGGCACAATAGATATGGAGAGTGACTTGGAATTAGGGACCGCGGATAAAGCTGCGGTTTCTGCGGAAGATAAAGCAAGTGTTGCCGTACAGGATAAGACAGGATCTGTTCTTGAAGTGTCCGGTCGTTTCGGAGGTCCGGGAGAGGGAACTTCGACTTTTTCTTCTAATCCTGCAGTTGTAGCTGCAAATGGAGATATGTCTGACTTAATAGGATATGCCCGTTCCTTTTATTGCCGTTCTCCCTTATAAGACTGCAGGAAGCTCTCTTAGTACCGGTGCAGATTGTTCGGGATTTACACAAGAAATCTATAAAAAAATTCGGTATTTCTATTCCGAGGGATTCGCGCTCTCAGTATGCTGCATCACAAAAGATATCTGAAGAGGAGTTGCAGGCCGGTGACTTGGTATTTTACGGTTCCAGCCTGAGTACAATTTATCATGTAGGAATTTATTCCGGAAACGGAACGATTATTCATGCAACGAAGAGCGGAGACTATGTAAGAGAACATGACTATCATTATGCAAAAGCCCTTTTGGTTTCGGAAGATATAAGAGATAGATTTTTATGAAAAAAACAGTCTGTTTTTTTCCGGATTTTTGCGTAATGAAGTAATAACAGCCTTTTTCTTAATGGCTGTTGCAGTGAAAGCTTTAAACGAGAGCGGCTCAGGTCACTCTCGTTTTTTTTATGCGAGAGTCCACTTTGTTTATGTTTACAGAAAGATAAAAATTGATTATTATAACATGGTGTCTCGAAGAGAGCCCTGTTTTCTAAGATAAATGGAGTTTAAAATGAGTAAATGGAGTTTTTAGTAAAGATATAGCAATTACTGTCATATTGTTTTTTTGTCAATCAGCTTTTTATCTTTGCCGGACCCGGAGAAGATTACAAAAAAAGTTGGACACGCAAAAATTCTACCCGAGAAACTACGGAAAAACGTAAGTTCTTTTTCTAATGTAAAATCGGATCTGCCTTCCGACTCTTCTGTATCAGCAGAAAAAAACAACGAGATGAGAGGATTTCTGCTGCGCTTTCCGCATCACAAGTCGGAAAAAGAAGAACAGATTCTTCTCCTTTTTGGACCATAAGCTGAGCCTTTGGGATAAAAAGAGGGGCAGTATGTAAAACTTAAAGAATGGGAGTGCGGCTATGGAAGAAATGGTTTGAAAGCTGCAGAACTCAGAAAAGAAGGAGACGGTACTACTCCTAAAGGCGCTTTTCCCATTTCTTTTGCCTTTGGTTTTTGCAGAAAGAGAAAAATACGAAGCTTCCTATAGACAGATAAAAAGAACTCGGTTTGGTCTGATGAAAAAGGCAGTTATAATCAGTGGGTAGAGTCAAACAGATATGTTTCAGGTGAGCAGCTTTGGAATTATAAGATATGTTATGAAAAGGCCTTGGCGATTGGGTTTAATCAGAATCCGGTTGTCTATGGCAGAGGTTCGGCCATCTTCCTGCATATTAAAGCACCGGATACATGGGAAAGTTCCGGCTGCGTTACTGTGGAAAAGTCTTCCATGGAAGAGTTATTAACTTTGGTTAACGAGAAAGTAAGTATAATGATTCTTCAGAATGAAGAGGAAATCAAGGCATACTAGGAGGCAGAATGGATAAGAAGAAAAGAGTATTTAGAGATTATTTATTTATTGTTATTGGAAGTTTTTTTAATTTCTGTTGCTTCCTTATCAATTTATGATAGAGCGGAATTGGTAATAGGAGGTGTTACCGGTGTGTCTATTATCGTGCGTCACCTCTTTAATATTCCCTTATGGCTTAGCTACAGTATGATTAATATACCGCTTTTTGTTTGGGGATTCTTTGCTAAAGGTGGAAAATTTCTTTTCCGCACAGTGATTTCTACTTTGCTTTGCTCTTTTTTTCTCTATATTTTACCTGCATGGGAAATCCTTCCCAAGGATGATTTCTTCCTTGCATCAGTGGTAGGCGGAATCTTTATGGGGGCTTGGTTGTGGTATGGTTTTCATATCCAATTGTACGACAGGAGGAACCGATTTACTTGCTGCTATTCTGCAAACCAAGTTTAAGCACATTTCCATGGCAAAGCTGGTTCAATTTGTAGATTCTCTGGTTATTCTTTGGGGATTACAAATCTTTGGTGTAACCAAAGCGCTCTACGCATTAGTGTCTATCTATGTATTTACCAAAGTTTGTGAAGCCATAATGGAAGGGATGCACTTTGCAAAATCGGTTACTATTATTTCCCATAAAGGAGAAGAGATTGCTCAGTATGTCATTTCTAAAATGTCCAGAGGTGTAACCGGCATCGAAGCCAAGGGAATGTATACTAAAAACGGAATAACTATGCTTTATTGCGTACTAAGTAATCGTGAGGTTTCGGTTCTTAAGGATGAGGTATATAATATTGACGATAAGGCATTCTTTATTATTTCCGACGTGCAGGGAAGTACACGGAGAAGGCTTTATCAGAAGGGACGAAAATGATTTAATGAGGAAAAATCTCCGAAAAATGGATTTTACTTCTCTTAGCAGGATTGTTTATACTTTTCCTGCTTTTTCGTTTCTCCGGAAAAAGTTTAGTGTAGAATCGGATTTACCTTTTTTTGAATTTTTTTCTTTTCTGTATTATTTTTCCTCTTGAGAAATATTTTTTTACATGGCGACAATATTAATTTTTGTCGAGCTATCTTTTGGAAAGTCGTGTGCTATCCTATATTGCGTATCCGATTTTACGCTTTGCCAAAACAAGAAAACGCGCTTTCCCATATTTTGATTTTCTTAAGCTTTTGGGATTGCCTTGCTATTCGGTACCAGCATCAGTATGTTTTTTTACACTTCCTCTTTCCGCAATTACTCTGGGAAAAGAAGAGGATAGTCCCTATCTGTTTATGCATACCGTCTGTCTTCAGATTCTGGCTGCGGAGCTTGGAAGTATTTTTATTTCCTTTTACCTCTCTTTTCGGATTTTTTTATCTGTTTTTTTGCAATTTAACTATTCCTTTACAGATTATCTCCGTATCAGCTTCCCTTTTTTTCTTTTCTTCTATATTATTTTTGCTACCCTATGTCTATTGCTTTCATAAAGAGAAGAACCGGCCTCTTTCTTTACAGACTTTAGACAGGTTACAATCTTCTTATGAGGGACTGAAGGAAAGGAGTCCGGAAGGAAAAAGTCCATCGCTTTTCGATTCCATTAGCTGTGTTTTCAACTCTGTTTTTTTATCCTGCATTAGACTTATTCCAATTTATCTTGTGACAGTATTGCTTTTTACTTTACAGTCTGTTTTTTTAGAAGAGAAGTAATTTTTGCGATTGGATTATTTCCTTCTTGGTTTTGTTCTGATCATTTTTCTCCTTCGTGGAAATATTTTTAACCATGCATTTGATACCACGCTTTCTCTCTACATTTATCAGCGGAAAAGAATGCAGTCACTCCTTGGTTTTGGCACAGATTTTTACCAGACTTCCGGCTGCGGTTTTTTTGGCTGATTTGACTACAAAGGGGCGACAATTAATCATGGCATCCATTCTATCTTCCATTCATCCTCTTGCCTGGAACTACAGCGGAGTAATTGCCTATTCCATGATGAAGAATCGTCCCCATGGAAAGGTGTTTATCTTGCATTATATTTTTTACATATTCAAATGCTTTTTACTTTTGGTATTTCTTGCTTTCTTTACAGGAAATCTTTAGGGAGTTTTATGAAATATTATTTTGCACCCTTGGAATCAATCAGTTCTTATCCCCTAAGAAACGCACATGCACGATTTTTTTCGTCTATAGACAAATACTTCAGTCCATTTGTCTCGGCGAATGAGGAGGGGCATTATACAGGAAAAATAGAACGGGATTTATCTCCCAAAAAAACAATCAAACACTTACACTTATTCCTCAAATTATGGGGAGAGAAGTAGATCATATGTTGAAATCCTTTTTCTTATCTGCAAGATCTTGGATATAGTGAGGCAAATCTTAACTTAGGTTGTCCCAGCGGAACTGTTGTGGCTAAAGGAAAGGGAGCAGGGATGCTTCGGGACCTGTATTTTTTTAGAGGATTTTTAAAAACCTGTTTTTAAAGAAAGAAAAAGATTTTGCAATTTCCGTGAAATGCAGAATCGGAATCAGTGATGCCGTAGCGATTCCGGAATTGTTTTCTTTATTTAATCAATTTCCATTCTCGGAAGTTATTGTGCATCCCAGAGTACAAAAACAATTCTACAAAGGAAACGTGGATTTGGAGGGCTTTCAAAAGGTATACGAGATTACAAAGAATCCTCTAGTCTATAATGGGGATATTGAAAATGCGGAAACGGCTCATAAAATTATGGAACGTTTTCCCGGCATTTCCGGCATTATGCTCGGAAGAGGTCTTCTTGCCAATCCTGCTCTTGTAAGGGAAATTCGGGGTGGAAACGAACTGAAAGAAAAAGAATTGAAAGACTATATTCTTGCAGTGGAAAAAGCATTTTCCGAAGAGATACAGGAGACAAGAATCTACTTTGTAAATTGAAGGAATGCTGGAGTTATTTTTGCTAAAAATTATCCTGTAAGTATAAAGGGAATCAAAGAGCTTAGAAAGGCGAAGACGATGGAAGAGTATAGAGCTGCAAAGTTTCGCATCTATAGTGAAGGAGAGTTTATCCCGTTTAAAGGAGAAAAAGAATGGATATAGAATATCCGTCATATTATGATCAATTTCATTGTATTGCTTCTTCCTGCAAGGACAGCTGCTGTAGGGGCTGGTGTATTGATGTGGATAAAGATAGCCGGGAACGCTACGATAGGGTTCCCGGAAGCTTTGGCGAAAAGCTGAGAGCAACGCTTAAGGAAGAGAAAGGGAATTATTTTTTCCCTTTGGAAGAAAATGGGGACTGCCCTTTTCTTAAGAAAAACGGTCTTTGTGAAATGATATGTGAACTGGGAGAGGATGCACTATGCGAAGTTTGCCAGTCATACCCAAGGATGAAGCGAAGTTACGGAAATTATGCACAATATGATTTAAATGCATCCTGCGAAGAAGCCTTTCGCTTAATTTTGAGCTGGGATGGAGAAATACTTCGTGGAAGAGAGGATACAGATGTGGAAGAAATTCTTAGTTCCGAGAAAGAGCGGGAACTAATCCATTTAATTGCTTTTTCGTTCCGCTATATGGGAAGAGATTCCGTATTTTTCCAAGGACTTTAACGCTTTCTTTTTAGAACTTTACAAATTCTTTTTAGAAGCGGAATTACTGATATATCCGAATGCTTCAGCTGGTAAATGTAAAGCAGGAAAGATAGAAAGACTAAATTCGAAAAATGTTCATCTTGACGGTTTTTTTCATTTCTAAATGAAGAGCGTTTTCTTGAAGCCATAAACTGGCAGAAGAAAATCAAGGAGAAAAGCCTTGATTTTTCCAAGTGGAGAGAATTGTTTTTAGAGGAAGTCACAAAAAAAGGCAAGAAGAGATTCGAGTATGAATTCAAAAGTGAATCCAATACAGTAAAGAAGTCGGAAGGAAACAAAAAGGGTAGAATGAATCAATCCCGTTTAGAGGAATATTTTTTGAAACTTCCAAAAGCAAAGCGGAAAGACTGGGAGAAAGCCATGCCGGCGCTTTGCCGTTACTTCCTGTTTCGTTATACGCTTCTTCCTCTTGAGGAAGCCTCCTTACTTCCTCTATTTTCGCTCGTGTATCAAAGTATAGAGTGGATCTATACTGCGTATCTTCTTATACTGAATCAATATTCGGTGAAAGATGGAAACTGTTATACAGGTTTAATCGAAGGCAAAGAAAAAAAGAAAGAAGATAAACACTTCTCTTGCTTCTTTTCCGAAGAACCGAGTATTCTACGAATTGCGGTATTTTTTTCTAAAGAAATAGAACATGACGAAGAAAAATATCCGCCAACTTTTATCTTATAATCCTCTTTCCAATATTTGTAAAAAAGGAGTATAATGTGCTACGTTTGGATTTTGGATTTCCGGTGTATAGAAGGGATAGGTAGACGTCATGGATCGAATCGGTTTTGATAATGAACAGTATTTAAAGATGCAATCAGAGCACATTAAGGAAAGAATAGCCAAGTTCGGAGGCAAGCTGTATCTGGAGTTTGGAGGAAAACTGTTTGATGACTATCATGCGAGCAGAGTTCTACCCGGTTTTCAGCCCGACAGTAAGATTCGTATGCTGGGTGAATTAAAAGCCGACGTTGAGATTGTGATTGCAATACATGCCGGAGATATTGAAAAAAACAAGGTACGTGGAGATCTGGGAATCACTTATGATATGGATGTTCTTCGTCTCATTGATGCCTTTAGGGGGTATGGTCTTTATGTTGGATCTGTAGTGTTGACTCGCTTTACAGGACAGGAGAGTGCCATTGCTTACCAAAAGAAGTTGGAGTCTCTCGGTATTAAAGTTTATCGACATTATCCTATTCCATCTTATCCTTCCAATGTTCCTTTAATTATTAGTGAAGAAGGCTTTGGTAAGAATGATTACATTGAAACTTCCCATTCCTTGATTGTTGTTACCGCCCCGGGACCCGGTTCCGGTAAAATGGCAGTTTGCTTATCCCAGTTATATCAGGAGCATGTCCATGGGGTGAATGCAGGATATGCCAAGTTTGAAACTTTTCCAATTTGGAATATTCCTTTACAGCATCCGGTTAATCTTGCCTACGAAGCTGCGACAGCAGACCTGAATGATGTCAATATGATTGACCCCTATCATTTGGAGGCATATGGGGTAAGCACTGTAAACTACAATCGTGACGTGGAAGTGTTTCCGGTACTAAAGGCCATGTTCAATACTATCTATGGCAGTTCTCCTTATCAATCTCCAACGGATATGGGCGTAAATATGGTGGGGAATTGTATCGTGGATGATGATGCTGTACGAGAAGCCTCTCAGCAGGAAATCATTCGTCGTTACTTTAATGCCTTAGTGGAAAAAAGAAAGGGAAGCGGAAGCGATGCTATCATTGAGAAAGTGCAGCTTCTTATGGAGAAGGCACATATTTCCTCACAAGATAGAACAGTAATCGGCGCCGCTTTACAAAAAGAAGAAATTACAGGTGCCCCTGCTGCTGCTATTTCTCTTCCGAACGGACAGATTGTCACGGGTAAAACATCTCCCTTGCTTGGAGCTTGTTCTGCCATGATCCTCAACGCATTAAAGGTTCTTGCAGGACTTCCTGATGAAGTTAAGGTTATTTCTCCGGAAATTATTGAACCGATACAGCATTTAAAGGTGGCACATCTCGGAAATCACAACCCCTCGACTCCATACGGATGAAATCTTGATCGCCCTTACAATTTCCGCAAAATTCTGATGAAAAATGCGGAAAAAAATGTATGGAACAGCTTGCAAAGCTCAATGGCTGCGAAATGCATTCTACCGTGATTCTATCTCAAGTGGATGAGAAAAACTTTGGGAAAAACTTGGAATTCGAATTACCTGTGAACCTCGTTATCAAAAATAAAAAATTATTCCATTCTTAATCTTTTTTTCCTGGGGATAGGCGAATCAGAGAACAACAAGATATACAAGCTTTTAAGTGAAATTACAAATGCACTATATAAAAAAGTATAAGATATTTTTAGAGAACTTTCTGTGAAAGAAGGTTCTCTTTTTTACGGTGGAATACATAAGTGGAATGTTTGTCATAGCCTCCGGTGATAGAACTTAAAAAGAAGGAATATTGATAAATTTTTCAAATAAATCAGACTAAATTTTCTTCTTTTTGCAAAAATGTTAGTCATATATAACTAACTATAAAAATGGCATAAACAGCGTTCTCTGTACAATATGCACAAAAAATTCCTTCTTTTTTTGAAAAGAAAAAAGAAAATTCGTGTGCTATACTGAGCACGAATCATCTCTTGGAGAAGAGAGGGTATTGTCTTTGAAAAAAGGCAAAGGTGAGTCTTATAACGGAAACAGATATACTGTTTTCGAACAAGGAGAAAAAATGAGCAGGTTAATCATTGTTACAGAAAATGAAGCGCAGAAAACCGTGGAGGGGCTTTACCGCGACTTAGAGCGGAGAATTCAGGCTTCCCAGCCCGGTCTTTGTCCCGTGGATTTGGCAGAGGCATTTTTACATATTTGTCATGCACAGTCCTGTGGAAAGTGTACTCCCTGTAGAGTGGGATTGGGACAACTTGAAAAATTAATGGAATCTGTTTTGGACGGTTCCGCAGATATGGAAACTTTAACGACTATTGAAAAAAACTGCAGACGCCATTTATCATTCTGCAGACTGTGCAATAGGTTTTGAGGCAGCGAAGATGGTTCTTCGTGGAATACGCGGTTTCTATGACGATTATGCAGAGCATGTAAAGCATGGACGCTGTAATGCGAAGCAGAGTCAGCCTGTGCCTTGTGTATCGCTTTGCCCTGCTCATGTTGATGTACCCGGTTATGTATCCCTGATTCATGAGGGGCGCTACGCAGAGGCGGTGCAACTCATTCGTAAAGATAATCCCTTTCCCTGCAGCATGCGGTTTGATTTGTGAGCACCCGTGTGAATTGCGTTGCAGAAGAACTATGGTGGATAAAGCCATTAACATTCGTGGTTTAAAGCGATATGCAGTAGAGCATGAGGGAGAGATTAAAGTACCCAAAATTATGGATAAAACCGGAAAAAAGGTTGCCGTTGTAGGCGGTGGACCATCCGGTTTAAGTGCTGCGTATTACTTAAGCATCATGGGACACGATGTAACAGTTTACGAGCAAAGGAAACAGCTTGGCGGAATGCTTCGTTATGGAATTCCTGCATACAGGTTGCCCAGAGAGATTTTGAATCACGAAATTGACGGTTTAATGAAAACCGGATTCCAAGTCAAGACGGATGTTTCCATTGGAAAAGATATCAGCCTTGCGCAGCTTAAAAGAGAATTTGATGCTGTATATGTTTCGATTGGAGCTCATACGGATAAGAAGCTTGGTATTCCGGGTGAGGATGCGGAAGGTGTTATTTCAGCAGTAGAAATGCTTAGAAATATCGGAGATGATATTTATCCGGACTTCACAGGCTTAAATGTAGTCGTAGTCGGTGGAGGAAACGTAGCAATGGACGTGGCAAGGTCTGCCATTCGTCTTGGAGCTAAGACGGTAAAGGTCGCTTACCGAAGAAGAAGAGTAGATATGACGGCCCTTCCCGAAGAAGTGGAAGGCGCTATCGCCGACGGTTGTGACATCGTAGAGTTGCATTCTCCGGTACGCATTGAAAAGGATGAGAAGGGACATTGTAAGAGCATCGTTCTGAAGCCGCAGATTATCGGAGGTGTTCGCTATGGCAGACCGTCACCCAAGGATTCTCAGGCACCTGAGGTGGAAATGAAGGCTGATCTTGTGCTTGTTGCTATTGGACAGGGAATCGACTTCCGTAAGTTTGAGGAGTATCAGGGGATAACTATTGAATCAGGAAGAATCAATGCTTTAGATACTTCCGCATTACAAAACGCAGAAGGAATCTTTGCGGGAGGAGATTGTGTAACAGGTCCTGCTACGGTTATCCGTGCAATAGCTGCAGGAAAGACCGCTGCGGCAAATATAGATGAATACCTCGGTTTCTTCCATGAAATCGAGTCCGATATTGTACTTCCACCGGTAAGATTTGATGATAATGCGCCCACCGGTCGTGTCAATATGAAAGAAAGACCGGCTGATGAAAGAGTACTTGACTTTAAGCTCATGGAATATGGTATGACGGATGAAGAGGCTTGCCAAGAGTCCGGAAGATGCCTGCACTGTGATCACTTTGGTTATGGTGTATTTAAGGGAGGCAGAGAAAATAAATGGTAAACTGTACAATAGATGGAAAAAAGGTTTGTGTGCCTGAGCATACAACGATTTTAGATGCGGCTAAAGAAGTTGGGATCCATATTCCCACTCTTTGCTATTTTAAAGATTTAAATGAAATTGGAGCGTGCCGAGTTTGCGTGGTAGAAGTAGAAGGAGATGCAAGACTTCATGCTGCCTGCAACAGCCCGGTTTTAGAAGGAATGGTTGTTCGCACCAATTCTAAAAAAGCAAGAGAAGCAAGAAAATACAATGTCGAATTAATCTTGTCTCAGCATAACGTGACCTGCACAACCTGCAGTCGTTCCGGAAACTGTGCTTTACAGTCCGTAGCCAATGATTTAAACATTGTCGGAAAGGATTATTATCCGAAAGATTTGCCGAAGCAGAAGAGTTCGAAAACCTTCCCTTTGATTAGAGAATATGATAAGTGCATCAAGTGTATGCGTTGTATTCAGGTTTGTGATAAAAATCCAAGCTACCAATGTCTGGGATGTTGTGAATTCCGGTGGAAAAAGTACTGTGGATGTACGTGATTTCTACAAGTTGGAAGATTCTCCATGTGCGCTTTGCGGACAGTGTATCACCCATTGCCCTGTAGGTGCTTTAAGAGAAAGAGATGATACGGATAGAATTTTAGATGCATTAGATGATCCTGAGACCATTGTGTTGGCACAGATAGCACCATCCATTCGTACTGCGTGGGGAGAAGAGTTCGGCCTTGGGCCGGAAGAGGCTACGGTAGAAAGACTGGCAAGCTGCCTGAAAAGAAATCGGTTTTGACTATGTATTTGATACCGACTTCTCAGCTGACCTGACTATTATGGAGGAAGCTTCCGAGTTTCTACACAAGCTGACTCAAAATGAGGGACAATTCCCGATGTTTACAAGCTGCTGTCCGGGGTGGGTACGCTTTATTAAGAGCCATTATCCCTGAGTTCATTCCGCAGGTTTTCGACCTCCAAGTCTCCTCAGCAGATGTTCGGAGCCATTGCGAAGACTTATTATGCGGATATTCTGAAAGTAAGTCCTAAGAAAATATTCTCTGTCAGCATTATGCCTTGCCTTGCCAAAAAGGCGGAGTGTGCATATCCGAATATGACAGACAAGGATGGCAACTTTGATGTGGATGTAGCTTTGACCACAAGAGAGGTCAATAGACTGATTCGTTCTTTCCATATCAGTCCTGCAAAACTGGCTGATAAAGAACTCGATATGCCGCTCGGTATCGGTTCCGGTGCAGGAAATATTTTCGGTGCAACCGGAGGTGTGATGGAGGCTGCACTTCGTTCCGCTTACTACTTTGCAACAGGAGAGAACCCCGATCCGGATGCCTTTCAGGATGTAAGAGGAATGGATGGATGGAAGGAATCCACCTTTTACTATTGCGGGAAATAAGTTAAAGATTGCTGTAGTAAACGGACTGGCCAATGCAGATAAGTTGCTTTCTGCACTGAAGACCGGACAGGTACATTATGACTTTGTGGAGGTCATGGCTTGCCCCGGAGGCTGTGTTGGCGGCGGAGGACAACCTATTCACGACCAGGTAGAGATGGCGGTACACAGAGCACCTGTACTATATAAGCAGGATAGAGAGGGCAGTCTTCGTTTCTGCCATGAAAATCCTTCCATAAAAGCAGTTTATAAAGATTTCTTGGGAGAACCTTTATCCGAGCTTGCAGAAGAGCTGCTACACACTGACCAAAAGGGCTGGTTGATGCCGGGAGAAAAATAAGGATACAGGAATTATTCAGTTTTCTTTTACGACGAAAAAGGCTCGGAAGAATTGCCGAGCCTTTTTTTGTATGGTAAACTAGGGCATTAGAAAGAGGAGAATATTATGGAAAAAAAGAAGAGTGATGTTGAAACTTTCCGGAGAGGCTCTGGCCGGAGAGAAGCATTTCGGGTTTTCCGATGATGTAATTTTTAGAGTGGCGGATCAGGTAAAAAGAGCAGTAGACAGAGGCATAGAAGTAGCCATTGTAATCGGAGGAGGAAACTTCTGGAGAGGAAGACAGTCCGAGCAGGTAGACCGGTATAAAGCGGATCAGGTCGGCATTCTTGCGACGCTCATGAACTGTATCTATGTATCGGAAATCTTCCGTATCAGCGGAATGAAGACCAGAATTATGTCATCTTTTTCCATTTCCGATATGAGTGAAGTCTTTTCCAAGGACGAGGCAAATAAAGCTTTACAAAAATGGAGAAGTGGTATTCTGTGCCTGTGGTACGGGGCATCCCTATTTTTTTCCACCGACACCGGTGTAGTGCTTCGTGCGCTGGAGCTTACATGTAAGGAAATTCTCCTTGCCAAGGCCATTGACGGGGTCTATGACAAGGATCCGAAGAAGTTTCCCGATGCCAAGAAATACGATACACTCAGTATTGAAGAAGTGGTGGAAAAAGCGTTTGCAGGTAATTGACCTTTTCCGCATCCATCCTTTGTCTTGAGAACCGCCTCCCGATGTCCGTATTTTCCTTAGAGGAAGAGGACGGCATCTTCAAGGCCCTTCTTGGAGAGCACAAAGGAACAAGAGTTACAGCGGACTGACTTTTAAGGAAATACTATCACTTAGCATAATTCTTCAAGTCTTGCCTGTGTACAAATTTGAATAATTATAAATTACTTTTTCTATTGGATTTTACTATTGCAATTCTCTATCAGAGTATATTCCGTTTAAGAATTCATTCTGATTTAAGACAAAATAAATGCTAAAAATACGAAAGAAGAGGACTGAAAGATGGATGATCAATTTACAATCTATATTGAGAAAAATGCACAAGACACATGACAACTTAATGAGTGAGCTCGCAACGATTCTGTGCCGGTCGTGCGAATCCCTCATGTTTTAGATCGAATCACTGTGGATTATTATGGTACGCAGACCCCGATTCAGCAGGTAGGGAATATCTCCGTTCCGGAGGCACGAATCATTCAGATTCAGCCTTGGGATAAGTCTGTGATGAAGGAAATTGAAAAAGGCAATCAATATGTCCGACCTCGGTATCAATCCTACAAACGACGGACAGGGTGATTCGTCTTGTGTTCCCGGAGCTTACAGAGGAAAGAAGAAAGGAACTGACTAAGGATGTAAAGAAGAAGGGCGAAGCTGCAAAGGTCGCTATTCGAAACATTCGTAGAGATGCCATGGATTTGGCGAAGAAGCTGGAGAAAAATGCGGAAATCACTGAGGACGATTTAGCAAGACAGACGAAGGATATTCAAGAGCTCACCGACCACATGATTGAGAAGATTGATCAGTCCGTGGAAGCAAAGAATAAGGAACTCCTTACAGTATGATGGAGAACATGGAGCGCTTTCCAAAGCATATTGCTATTATTTTGGACGGAAACGGTCGTTGGGCGGCTTCTCGCGGACTTCCGAGAGCCCTCGGCCATAAAAAAGGCTGTGAGACCTTGGAACAGATTGTGGAAGACTGTGCAAGGCTAGGCGTATCCTATTTAACCGTATACGGTTTCTCCACAGAAAAATTGGAAGCGTTCCGAAGAAGAGGTAGGAGCGCTTATGCAGCTTTTTCGTTTCTATATGAAAAAGCTTATTTCCGTTGCCAATGCAAATAATGTGAAGGCGAAGATGATTGGCGAGAGAAGTCGTTTTTCCGGGGATATTCAGGAAGGAATCCGTGCTTTGGAAGAAAGCACGAAGGGCAATACGGGGATGGAGTTTATTTTTGCCGTGAACTATGGCGGAAGAGATGAAATCATTCGAGCAATGCATCGCTTTTTCTGCAGAGTACAGGGAGAGAATCTGAAAGAAGCTTTTAGCTAATCTTACGGAAGAGCAGCTTGCTTCCTACTTGGATACAAAGGATATTCCCGACCCGGATCTCGTTATTCGAACCTCTGGAGAATTCCGGACCTCGAACTTCCTTTTATGGCAATCTGCCTACTCCGAGTATTATATTACGGATGTGCTCTGGCCCGACTTCAATAAGGAAGAGCTTTTTAAAAAGCGATAGAAAGTTACGGAAAAAGGGAAAGAAGATTTGGCGGAAGAAAAAAAGTAGCTATTGTTTATTTTAAATTTAAAAGGAAGCTTTACTAACGAGATATCGCACGCTTTGCGCACGATACTCGTTATGAATAAGAACCACTATGTTATAGAGGCTTTTTGAGCTTCGAAGTATTGTTAGGGTAGAATGATTAAGGGTAATAGTTAGATGGAGAAACAAAAACGAATCGGAAGAAATAAAAAAATCGAGAAGACCGTGTGAAAACAGCTCCGAAAGGACAGAACGAGAAGAAGCTGTCCTCCTTTTTGTGCGATTAGCAAGCGGAATTGTCTTACTGCTTCTTTTTGTTTATCATCCTTCCCGCCGGAGGAAATCTACTGTTATTCTTTAATTTCATTTTATCTATTTTTTTGCCTGCTATGAGCTTCTACATTGTTTTTTTCCTTTCATAAGGAGAAAATGTCGATTTTTGCCCTATCTTTTTATTTCTCTGCATTACCTTGCACTTTACTATGGGAAGCATTTTGAAATGGTCCTTATGCTGGTTTATTTCATTCTGCTCTGTGTAGACTATGTGTTGTTTTATCCGGAAAAAACGATTCGGGAGATTTGCTTGTATTTTCTGATTCTTCCCTATGCCGGAATCATGTTTTCCTACCTCTATCAGACAAGAGGAGTTATGCATGGAAAGATTCTGGTTTGGCTGATTTTTTTCTATCGAGTTGGGCAGCGGATACCTGTGCCTATGCCGTAGGGATTCTCTTTGGAAAAACACAAAATGACACCGGTTTTTAAGCCCGAAAAAAAGACCTGGGAAGGGGCTATCGGGGAGTCCTCGGATCTTTTCTTTTAACTTACCTTTACGGACTGTATAATAATCAAGTCTATGACGGATTTTTCCATTCCCCTGTTAAGCTTTGCGATTTCTGTCGCCTTTGCCTCTCTTTTTTCCATTGTGGGAGATTTGACGGCTTCCGGAATCAAGCGGGATTTTGGAATCAAGGATTACAGTCATTTGATACCCGGACATGGAGGAATACTGGACCGTTTTTGATTCGGCACTCTTTACTGCTCCGATTATCTACTTTGCTTTGGTTCTTTTTTTGTGAAATAATGTTTTTAGATATTCGTCGTTTTACATTAAGAGTATTGCAGTCTGTTTTTTTAAGACAGATTTTTATAAGATGAACTATTCTATATTTCTGTAAGAAAGCTGTTTTTATAGGACTCTAAGTTCATAAGAAGCTGCTTTCATAAAAAGCTACTTTTTCTAAGATTGTGTGAATCGAGGATAGATATGAATATTGTGATTTTGGGGTCTACAGGCTCTATCGGCACACAGACCCTGGAACTTTTAAAAGACCATACGGAATATAAAGTGCTTGCCCTTTCTGCCGGAGAAAATATTTCACTTTTGGAAGAGCAGGCGCGGGAGTGGAAGCCGAAGTATCTTTGCGTTTTTCATGAAGATAAAGCAAAACTTCTGAAAGAGCGCTTTTCGTCAAGTTATAATCGAGATGATACGCTTCATTCGGAATCTGTCGAGAACAGGACACCTTACAGAAAGAAAGAAAGCGAAAAAGATAGCTATTCTCCTGTGATTTACTCCGGAATGGAAGGCCTTATCCAGCTTTCCGCCTTGACGGAAGCCGATATGATTGTAATCAGCGTAGTGGGAATGGTCGGAATACAGCCCACTATTTCGGCTATTCAGGCAGGAAAAAAAGATAGCCCTTGCCAATAAAGAAACATTGGTCTGTGCCGGGCATTTAATCAATGACTTATTAAAAGAGTCGAAGGCAAAGCTTTTCCCTATTGATTCCGAGCACTCCGCAATCTGGCAGTGCTTAAGAGGAGAAAAGGCGGAAGAAGTCGAGAAACTCATTTTAACGGCTTCGGGAGGTCCTTTCTTCGGCCTCACAAAAGAGGAAATGAGGGAAAAGAAGAAGGAAGATGCCTTAAAAGCATCCCAACTGGTCTATGGGAAGAAAGATTACCATAGACTCCGCTACCATGGTGAATAAAGCCTTGGAAGTTTTGGAAGCGCATATTCTTTTTCATATTCCGATTGAAAAAATCCAGGTTGTCATTCAGCGGGAGAGTATTATTCATTCTGCGGTACAATTTCGAGACGGTGCAATCAAGGCGGAACTGGGAGTCCCTACTATGCGTGTACCCATAGCTTATGCCGTTTTTGAAGAAGAAAGAGAAGATTTTAAGGGAGAGAAACTGGATTTTACTAAGGTGATGTCTCTGCATTTTTATCCCCCTTCTTATGACGATTTTCCTGCTTTAGCTTTAGGGCGCTCTGCAGGGACTGAAGGGCGGTTCCATGACGACCGTTTTTAATGCGGCAAATGAAGAAGCGGTTGCCCTCTTCCTTCAGGATAAAAATAGCCTTCCTTTCTATTCCGGCTTTAATAGAAAGGGCGATGCAGCTGCATGAGAAGGACTGGAAGGCTTACCCTTCCGTGGATGAGATACTTTCTATTGAACGCTGGGCGAGAAACTGCGTAGAAGAAAATGCAAATCAGGTAGAAGCATAGATCTTAGGAGAAGGCCAAGGAAGGCTTATATTGAAACTGATTTTAGATTTTAATACAAGATAGTATAGAGATTAATGATTTAAACAAGTAAAGGAGTAATTTTTGAGTATTGTTTTGGCGTTACTTGCCTTATCGTTTTTGGTTGGTTTTCATGAATTAGGTCACTTTTTGGCGGCGAAGTTTTTTTAAGGTTGGTGTTTTGGAGTTTTCTATCGGAATGGGTCCTCGGATTCTTTCCGGCGTCTTCCGTAACACAAGATACAGTTTGAAACTTCTCCCCTTAGGTGGAAAGCTGCGCGATGCTCGGAGAGGATGCCGCCGGAAGCGGTGATTTTTCGACAGCAAAAGGGGAAGAAGAGGAAGATGTTCTGGACTTTGACGGCGTGGTTTTTGCCAAGGAAGACTTGGAAAAATACAGTTTTGAGAAAAAAGCCGGCGTGGCAAAGATTTATTATCTGCTTTGGCGGTGTATGGCATAACTTTCTTTTGGCCTTTCTCTTTGCCATTATTCTTACGGTAAATATCGGTACGGAATTTCCGATTATCGGAGCCTCCTCTACTGTAGAGACGCCGGCTATGAAAAAGCGGTTTACAAGATGGAGATAGAATTGTAGCTATTGCCTTTGCCGACGGAAGTAAACGTTCCCTTGCCACCTTGCAGGAGCTGTCGATTTTTCTTGAGCTTCACCAAGAGGACTTTAAGAAAGGGGATATCAAACTTACCGTGATTCGAGACGGAAAAAAAGAGAGTTTTTCCTTTAGCCCTTACCGGGATCCGGAGAGTGGAAGATATCGCCTGGGCGTACAATTAAAGAACGGAAGAGTAAGTGCAAAAAATCTATTTCAAGTTTTAGAGTACAGCTACTACGAATTCCGCTTTAATGCGCGAATTGTCTTTGACAGCCTCGCGATGATTCTAAGAGGAAAGGTTTCCAGACAGGATGTGATGGGGCCGGTAGGAACCGTGGCCGTGATTGGCGGTGCGGTACAGCAGTCCAGCTCCGGAGGTCTTCGCCTAACGATATTGGTTTTAATGAACCTTTCTCTTATGCTTAGTGTAAACCTCGGGATAATGAATTTACTGCCGATTCCGGCGCTCGACGGCGGAAGACTCCTATTTATTCTTCTCGAAATGCTTCTTCGTAAACGCTTAAATCCGAAGTGGGAGGAGAGAATCAATACCGTAGGAATGGCTATTTTACTGCTTCTCATGGTAGCAATCGTCTTTAACGATGTATTCAATCTGTTTACGGGGAGTGTATTCCAAGTTGTTAAACTAATCTGTAGTACAGCTGAAATACAAAGAGGAATGAGTAAAAAATGTGTTTTAGGGAAACATTGAGGAAGTCTATAAAACAGTGTTCATCCGGTGATTTTTTTGAAATTGAAATAATCCGGCAAAAAGGGGAAAAACAATGATAAAAACGAACGGAAACTCGAGTAATTGAACTCGGAAAAAAGAAAAAGGACTTTACCCATCCCTTCCCTTAAAAATCGGCGGAGGGAATCCTGTTGTATTGCAGTCGATGTGCAATACCAAGACAGAAGATATAGAGGGGAGTCTTTCCCAGATTCGCGCTTTAAAGATTGCCGGTGCGGATTTGGTGCGTTTAACGGTTCCCACAAAGGAAGCGGCACTGGCTTTCGGGAAGATTCGAGAAGAATCCCCCTTCCTATGGTTGCCGATATTCACTTTGATTATCGCTTAGCCATACTTGCTATGGAAAAATGGTGCCGATAAAATCCGCATCAATCCCGGGAACATCGGTTCCTCCGATAAGGTAAAGGCGGTTGTAGATTGCGCAAAGGAAAGGAATATTCCCATTCGCATCGGGGTGAATTCAGGTTCTTTGGAAAAGGATATCTTAGAGAAGTACAATGGAAGAGTCACAGCGGAAGGACTTGCCGAGTCCGCTCTTAAGAATGTGGAGCTCGTGGAAAACATGGGCTATCATAATCTTGTTCTTTCCATCAAGTCCTCCGATGTTTTAATGGCGTATCATGCGCATAAGATTGTAGCGGAGAAATGTGAGCTTCCCTTGCATATCGGGATTACCGAGGCGGGCACCGTCTGGTCCGGTAATATCAAGTCCGCCATGGGGCTGGCTCTTATCTTAAATGAGGGAATCGGAGATACCGTTCGGGTCAGTCTTTCCGCGGATCCCGTGGAAGAAATTCGAAGCGGACAGCTGATTTTGGAGACGCTCGGACTGCGTAAAAAGCTGTTTCCGTGGTATCCTGTCCCACCTGCGGAAGAACGGATATTGACCTTATTTCCCTTGCAAAAGAAGTGGAGAAGATTGCCTTTTCCTATCCCGATAAGTCCTTAAAGATTGCTGTAATGGGCTGCGTGGTAAACGGCCCCGGGGAAGCAAGAGAGGCGGATCTCGGCATTGCCGGAGGAAAGGGTGTCGGCATGCTCTTTTAAAAAGGGAGAAATCATCCGAAAGGTTAAGGAAGAAGACTTACTTAGCGCACTACGAGAGGAAATTGAAAAGTATTCATGAAAAGCTTTTTTCAAGTATTTCAAGAACTGAAGGGAAACAAAGACTTAGAAACACTCTTCATGACAACGGAAGTCAGTCGCATTACGTTAAGCCGGGGATCGCACGAAGATGAAAATCTACCTGCATAGCGATCATTTACTTAAAAATGAACTTCACGCCATGGAAGAACTCATTCAAAAAGCAGGTATTTTCGGGAAAGAAAAATTCAGATAGAAATTCACGAGAGCTTTTCATCTTTTCTTCCCAGTATAATGCGAAGATTCTTTTTGAGCGTTATGAAGACTCCCTTTTGGATGAGTTAAAAGAAAAAAACATTGTGCTCCATCAAATGTTTACAAGGGGAAAGCTAGAGTGGAAAGACGAGTCCACTCTAGCTCTTTTGCTGCCGGAAATTGCCCTTTTTCAAAAAGAAGAGGAAGAATGTATCCGGGTCATTGAGAAAAATAGTGCATGAGCGTTGTGGGATTATCCTGCATTTCTCCATTGGCTATAGTCCCGAGCTGAATAAAGCGGAAGAAAGAGAGCATGATGAGTATGAGAGTAGCGAATATAGGGAAGAAAAAGGAAAAAAATTTGAGTCAATCGGGGGAGAAAAGCAAGCGGAAAACGCCGACCGGCATAGTAATAATAGCAGTGAAGCCGGCGGCAAGACAGCGGTAAACAAGGAAAGACCGGAAAAAAAGCCTTGGAAAGACTAAAGAGGAAGGAAAAGAAGAGAATAAGGGAGAGAGTAAAGAAGAGTGTAAAGCGAAAAGACGGAAAGCAAGAGATAAAAAGATCAAAAAGAATATAAAGAAAAAGGATTTCAAAGAGAAAAATAATGATTCTTCCTTCAAGAGAAGCTTCGGAAGCCGAGGTCCTTTTAAGAGAAGTGATAAAGAAGGTGTTTATTACGGCAGAGATTTCCAGGACGAAATTGTACCGATTTCTTCCGTTGGAGAATTCTCCGGAACCGTCGCATTGCAGGGGATTATTCTTCATGTGGATGAACGCCCGACCAGAAAAATCCGGTATGGTTATCTTTACCTTTTCCTTTACGGACGATACCGACTCCATCGCCTCTAAAAATCTTCGTGGAAGAAGAAAAATCTGGACGATGCCAGAGCTTTTTACAGGTCGGAAAGACTATAGCCGTAAAAGGGAATATCGAATACGACCAGTACGACAAGGAACTGGAGCTTTCCCGTGTATTCGGGATTAAAAAGTCTGATTTTGTACGGGCAAAGAGAGTCGATCATGCCAAGGAAAAGCGTGTGGAGCTGCATCTTCATACCAAAATGTCCGACATGGACGGGGTTTCCGACATAGAAGAGTATATTAACAGAGCTTTAGAATTCGGTATGCCGGCTCTTGCCATTACCGACCATGGCGTAGCACAGTCCTTCCCGGATGCAATGGCACACTTAAAAAAGCTCGGAAAGGAAGATGAGCTGCAGATAATCTACGGCATGGAAGGGTACCTTGTAAATGACCTGGATACCGTGATAAAAAATCTTTCCGAGGACCTTCCTTTATCCTGCAGTACCGTGGTCTTTGATCTGGAAACGACCGGCTTTGATCCGAAGAAAAACCATATCATCGAAATCGGTGCAGTGAAGCTGGAAGAAGGGAAAATCGTGGACCGCATGGATCTCTTTGTGAATCCTCGTGTTCCGATTCCCTATCGCATTACCCAGCTTACCTCGATTGACGACTCTATGGTTATGGATGCAGACGGCATTGAAGTAGTGCTTCCGAAGTTTTTAGAATTTGTCGGAGACAGTATTCTGGTCGCACACAATGCGGAATTCGACTATAACTTTGTGGAAAATAAGGCAAAGGCACTCGGCATTCCTTTTAAACGACCGGTACTCGATACGGTTAGTTTGTCAAGACTCCTTCTTCCGAAGCTCCATCGTTTTAAATTGGACACCGTTGCGAAGGAATTAAAGATTGAACTCTTACATCATCACAGGGCGGTAGACGATGCGGAGGCAACCGCTCGCATTTACCTGAAAGAATTGGAGATGCTTGAAAAAAGAGGCGTGCAGTCCTTAGGGAAAATAGACAGCCTCGATATGGATACAGTGGGAAAGGTTGAAAACTCCCTAGCTATCATATTATTTTTGCTTGCCAAAAATGACCTTGGGCGCATCAATCTCTATCGTTTGATTTCCGAGTCTCATTTAAAAATATTTTTGCAAAAGCACCCCCGTATTCGAAGTCTCTTCTGAAAAAGTACAGAGAAGGACTGATTATCGGTTCCGCCTGCTCAAACGGAGAGCTCTTTCAGGCTCTGATTCGCGGTATGGACGATCAGCAGCTTCTCACGATTGCGTCCTTCTATGACTATCTGGAAGTCCAGCCGCTGGGAAAATAACCGCTATATGCTTTCTTCCGATAAGTACAGTGCGGAGACGGAAGAAGATTTGATCCAGTATAACAAGAAGATTATTTCCCTCGGAGAACAGCTCGGAAAAGCCGGTTTGCGCAACTTCCGATGCCCATTATACGGACAAAGAGGAAGACATTTTTCCGAAAAAAATCATCCTCGCCACGAAGGGAATGACCGAAGAAGAGGGGGATACCTTCCTTTATTTCAGAAGTACGGAGGAAATGCTCTCGGAGTTTTCTTATCTCGATGAAAATACCAAGAAAAAGGTCGTGATTGATAATCCCTAAGCATATTAAAACAATGCGAAAGGATTAAGCCGGTGCGTCCGGACAAGTGCCCGCCCGTGATCCCGAACTCCGATGAAACATTGCGGGAAATCTGCTATGAAACGGCGCATAAGATCTACGGTCCGAAGCTTCCGGAAATCGTGGCAAATCGCTTGGAGAAAGAACTGAACTCCATTATTTCCAACGGCTACTCCGTAATGTATATCATCGCACAGAAGCTCGTGGATCAGTCCAATGCGGACGGCTATCTGGTAGGCTCCCGTGGTTCGGTAGGTTCTTCCTTTGCGGCGACCATGTCCCGCATTACCGAGGTAAATCCGCTTCCCCCACACTATGTCTGCCCAAACTGCTATTACACGGACTTTGACTCGGAAGAGGTGAAGTCTTATTCGGGTATGGCAGGCTACGATATGCCCTCTAAAAAATGTCCGCACTGCGGTGCGGAACTCGACCGCTTAGGATTCGACATTCCCTTTGAAACCTTCCTCGGTTTTGACGGAGATAAGGAGCCGGATATCGACTTAAACTTCTCCGGAGAGTATCAGGCAAAGGCACATGCCTACACCGGAACGATTTTCGGAGAAGAAAATACCTTTAAGGCCGGAACAATCGGTACGCTCGCCGAAAAGACCGCCTACGGTATGATCAAGAATTACTACGAAGAACGAGGAGAACAAAAGCGAAATGCGGAGATTGATCGCCTTGTGCAGGGCCTGACCGGAATCCGGAGAACTACAGGGCAGCATCCCGGAGGAATTGTCGTGCTTCCCCATGGAGAGGACATCAATACCTTTACCCCGGTGCAGCACCCCGCAAATGATGTGGAAAGCCCGATTATTACCACGCACTTTGACTATCATAAGATTGACCATAACCTCTTAAAGCTCGATATTCTCGGGCACGATGATCCGACCATGATTCGAAAATTGCAGGACTTAACGGGGCTTGATCCGGTAAAAAGACATTCCCTTGGATTCTAAGGAAGTTATGGATCTTTTTCGCTCTACGGAGATTTTAGGAATTAAGCCGGAGGATATTCACGGAGTAAAACTCGGTTGTCTCGGTATACCGGAGTTCGGAACCGGCTTTGCGATGCAAATGGTAGTGGATACGAAACCGCAGTACCTTTCCGACCTGATTCGTATTTCCGGTCTTTCCCACGGTACCGATGTATATCTAAACAATGCGCAGGACCTGATTTTAAACGGGATTACCACTCTCCGTGATGCAATATGCTGTAGAGATGATATCATGGTCTATCTTATGCATATGGGACTGGATCCCTCCGAGAGCTTTAACATCATGGAGGCGACCAGAAAGCATAAGCCTTTAAAAGAGGAGTGGTGCCAGGACATGCGCGACCACGGTGTACCGGAGTGGTATATCGATGCCTGTAAGAAAATCAAGTACATGTTCCCGAAGGCTCATGCCGCAGCTTATGTCATGATGGCTTACCGTGTAGCTTACTGTAAGGTTTTCTATCCGCGAGAATATTACACGGCATATTATTCCGTGCGTGCGGACGGCTTTGATTTTGATAAAATGTGCTTCGGGGTGGAGAAGCTCCGCTTCTACATGCAGGAGTATCTGGAGAAGGATAAACTTTCCGCGACAGAAAATCTTTGTCTTCGTGATATGCGAATCTGTGAGGAAATGTATGCAAGAGGCATTCGCTTTGCCAAACTCGATATTTATAAGGCAAAGGCCAAGGATTTTCAGATAACGGAAGAAGGGGAAATCATGCCGTCCTTCAGCTGTATAGCGGGACTCGGAGAGGCGGTAGCCCTCGGTCTTGAAGAGGGAGCAAAATACGGTCCCTATCTTTCCAAGGACGATTTTGTGCAAAGAACACATTGTCCAAAGGTATTTGCAGACAAATTCCATGAATTAGGACTACTGGGAGAAATTCCTCTCCAATCAAATCTCTCTTTTTGACTAAGAAGATTGAAATTTTGTCTCTTTTTCGATACAATATGACTATCCATTTTGTTATCAACGAGTTTTCTGTGGGAACGCTTCAGACTCTCGTTGCAAAAGAGGGCTGAATAGAATAGGTTCTCACAAGAAGCTAAGATTGGAGGAAAGGTTTCTATGAAGGTGTATGATACCGGAAGTATTCGTAATGTTGTTCTTTTAGGGCACGGCAGTGCCGGAAAAAACGACTGTAGCAGAGTGTCTTTGCTATGTGACCAAGGTGACAAACAGACTGGGTAGCGTAGACGAAGGCAATACAGTTTCCGACTTTGATAAGGAAGAAAAGAAGAGAAAGTTTTCCATTTCCACAAGCTTACTTCCGATAGAATATAAGGGAGAAGACGGAGATTTAAAGATCAATATACTGGATACCCCGGGTTATTTTGATTTCGTAGGAGAAGTTGAAGAGGCAGTCAGCGCTGCCGATGCCGCCATTATCGTAGTAAACGGAAAAGCCGGTATTGAGCCCGGCACCGTAAAGGCATGGGAGCTTTGCGAGGAGAATCATCTTCCGAGACTTTTCTTCGTGACCAATATGGATGACGATAAGGCTTCTTTCCGTCAGCTCGTTTTGGATCTGGAGAAGCGTTTCGGTAAGTCCGTGGCTCCTTTCCAGTTACCGATTCGTGAAAAATGAGAAATTTGTCGGCTTTGTCAATGTCGTTAAGATGGCAGGTCGCCGTTTTACCAATTTAAATGAATATGAGGCTTGTCCGATTCCCGACTATGTGGAGAAGCATTTGAATATTGCCCGTTCTTCTTTGCTGGAAGCCGTAGCGGAAAGCTCCGAAGAGCTTATGGAGAAATATTTTGCGGGAGAAGAATTTAGCACGGAAGAAATCCAGAGCGCTTTACGGGAAAATGTAAAGCAATGTAATATTGCCCCGATTCTGATGGGTTCAGGTATCCATGTGCAGGGCTTCAATGTTCTTTTACAGGTTATCGATAAGTACTTCCCGTCCCCGAAGGAACTGGAAGCTATCGGAGTGGACGCCTCGACAGGTGAGCATTTTACAGCGCACTATAATGACGAGGCAACCATCAGCGGCAGAGTATGGAAGACCATTGCGGATCCCTTCCTTGGAAAATATTCCTTATTTAAGATTTGTACCGGTGTTTTAAAGGCAAACTCCGAGGTTTACAATGTCAATAAAGAGGCCACTGAAAAAATCGGTAAGCTCTATGTTTTAAGAGGAAACACCCCGATTGAAGTACCGGAATTAAAGAGCGGAGACTTGGGTGCCGTTGCAAAACTGGGTATTACAGAGACCGGAGACAGTATTGCGGTTCGAAATGCGCCGATTATTTATCACGCACCGAAGCTTTCCGTTCCCTACACTTATATGGCTTATACCGCGGAGAATAAGGCGGATGAAGATAAGCTCTCCACAGCTCTTCAGAGGATGATGGAAGAGGATCGCACCCTTAAGGTAAAGGCGGATCCGGAAAACAGACAGAGCTTACTGTACGGTATCGGAGAGCAACAACTCGAGGTGTTGGCATCTCGCTTAAAAGACCGCTACAATGTTTCTCTTATTTTGACTAAGCCGAAGTTTGCTTATAGAGAGACGATTAAGAAGACCGCCAAGGTACAGGGTAAGTATAAGAAGCAGTCCGGCGGACACGGCCAGTACGGTGATGTAGTGATGGAATTCTCTCCGAGCTTCGACTATGACCAGGCATACACCTTTAAGGAGCAGGTTTTCGGCGGAGCAGTCCCGAAGAACTACTTCCCTGCAGTAGAAAAGGGAATTCAGGAATCCTGCAAGAAGGGCCCCTTAGCCGGTTACCCGGTTGTTGGTGTACAGGCAGTCCTCTTGGACGGTTCCTACCACCCGGTAGACTCCTCCGAGCAGGCCTTTAAGACTGCAGCTTCCATGGCCTTTAAGGACGGTTTTATGCAGGCAAATCCTGTTCTTCTTGAGCCGATTGCCCGCCTTACGGTAAATGTGCCCGACAGCTACACGGGAGACATCATGGGCGACTTAACAAAGAGAAGAGGAAGAATTCTTGGTATGAATGCCGTTCATGGCGGTAAACAGCTCATTGAAGCGGAGCTTCCGATGAGTAATCTTTACCTCTATAACACGGATCTTCGCTCCATGACTGGCGGTTCCGGATCCTTCTCCTTTGAATTTGACCGTTATGAGCAGGCGCCCGGTGATATCCAAAACATCGTAATTCAAGAAGCGAAGGAAAGAGCTGCGGTAGAAGAGTAAATAAGAAGATAAGAAATGAGAATCGAGTAGGAGGCGGCGACTAACCGCCGTCCTCTCACAGCACTGTACGTACGGTTCTCGTATACAGCGCTTTCAATAGTTGATGTGCACAGACTGATATGCTGTGGCTAAATCGTAAAGGCCACTGTTTATTAGTCTTTCTTTTGTCATTGCCATGTTAATGACAACTGTATGTGTTGTAAACCAATAGCCTCGTCTGCTGTTTGCCGCTTTCCATGCCAGGTCTTTGGGAACTCCCATGACCCTCAGGTTTCGGTATCTGGTTCGCACACATTTCCATTGTTTCCATATACACATACGTATTCTGTGATAGAGCATCCGTTGACCTCATTCATGTTGCTCTTCATACTTGCTATTCCATAGTAGTTAAGCCACCCTCTTGCGTATACCTTGATTCTTTCTAGGCTCGACTTGATTGACTGACAGAGCTTACGGGAAGAAAGTTCTTTCAGTTTCGACTTAAACTTCTCCCAAGACTTTGCATGAACTCGGACATATATGCCACTTCTGTTCCTTCCCACCCACTACCGGGCGGATTCGGGACTTTAACCCGTTAGAAACGTGCGCCGTTAGGCGCACTATAAGAAAAAAACCTGCCAGCCTGAGAGCTGGCAGATTTTTTTGGGGCAGACAGATTATTTACCATTTACTTTAATACTAAGCTTGCAGAAAAACACATATACGAGATTAATAAACTGGTTGAAAAAGCCCACAATCTAAAAAAACCTCACAGGCTAAAAAGGCCTGAGTTTGGTGACTGTTCAAAGTATGTAACTTTTTATACCTACAGATAAAAAGGAAACAAAGAAGACGGGAAAAATTAAAGTTAAAATAAATGAAGAGGCGATAGAAAAAAAGCAAAAAAATCTTGCAGGATATAATCTAATTGCAACGTCAGAGCTGTCAATGACTTCAAAAAGAAATATATGATACATACCATAATCTCTGGCGAATCGAGGAGTCATTCAGGGCAATGAAATCACAGCTTGACACCAGACCTGTATACCTCAAAAATAAGACTCAATTATCGGTCATTTCTGATATGTTACCTTGCTGTTCTTCTTTCCCGAATGCTGCAAATTTACATCTTAGAAGATAAATATGGAATTGAAGAAATATTTAACTTTATAAGGGGTTTTTAAGGTAACAAAGATCTCAGATTATAAATACATAAACCTTACATGTAGTTCAGACTTTATAAAGAAACTAGCTATAAATACAAAACTTCCATTGACATTGTATTTTCTTAATAATGAAGATATAAATAAAATGCTAAGCTATAGGTTCTAATCTTTGGCTTAGCACTATTTTTTTAATCTCAACTCCAAAAAGACAGGTAATATACATGTCAAATAGAAAAAAACAGGAGTAGAATGTAATGGTTTGAGATCAATATTTAGTGATATTATTATTTTAATATAATCAGAGTGGAGGAATTGTATGGATACGGTACTTAGACTGACTAATGTGAATAAAAGCTTTGGAGAGCATCATGTTCTCCATGATGTGAGCTTTAAGGCAGGCAGGGGAGAGCTTATCGGCTACATAGGGCCAAACGGAAGTGGCAAGTCCACAACTGTTAAGCTGATGCTTGGAATCCTTGGTGGATACACAGGTACAATTGAGGTCTTTGGTAAGAATATAGAAGAAGATCTGGTAAGCTACAAGAGGAAGATAGGTTATGTTCCAGAGATTCTATCCCTCTATGAGAGCCTTACAGGGGAAGAATATATCTCTTTCTTATCCTCTGTCTATGAACTAAGCAACTGGAGAGGTAGGATGGAGGAGCTTGCGGAGATATTTCAGATAAATGATGCGCTCACCACTCGTATCTCTGGTTATTCAAAGGGTATGAAGCAAAAAATAGCCATCATAGGAAGCCTTATACATAACCCTGACATCCTCTTCCTTGATGAACCGCTTAACGGTATGGATACTAATAGCGTGGCTGTGTTTAAGGAGGTGCTTAAGACACTTACCAAACAGGGGAAGACCATATTTTATTCCTCTCATATTATGGAAGTGGTGGAACAGATGAGCAGTAGGGTTATCCTTCTTAAGGACGGGGCAGTCATAGCAGATTCTACGGTTGAAGAGCTGAAAAACAACAGCAGGGGCAGTAGTATGGAGGAGATTTTCAATGACCTTACAGGCTTTACAAAGGGACACGACCTTGCAGCTAAGTTTGTAGACACACTGACCGGAGGTGAGACTATTGAAGATGAAAAAAATAGCGAACCCTTTTGTGCTTAAGGTAGTTGATAAATGTGTAAAAGCCATTTTTTTAAGTAAAGACTTAAACTATGGTCAGATTAGGGAGATGCTTAGGCTAAAGCTAATTATGGATAGCAGAAGGGTTTCCCTGCTCTGCAAAAATAATGGGAAGAAGATAGGGAAAAGAGCCGAAAAAGATCTATGATTTTAACCTGCCTGGTTTATATGGGGGTTAGGAATTTTTATCGCTTCTATGCAGGTGATGCCAAATATGTTTGGAGCTAATACAATCAGCTTTGCCATGCTTATATTCATGTTATTTTCCGTCTATATCAGTGAATATTCAGCTGTACTCTTAGACACTACAGAAAAGTCATTTTACGGAGCACTGCCGATTGGGAAAAATGAGATAAGTACTGCAAAAAACATACATATAGCCTATTATATAGGAACTATAGCAGCTGCTATGATGCTGCCATCTATAGTTGTCGGCTTTATTTCTAAGGGAATCCTATACGGCTTTGCGTTCACTCTGGTATCGATTGTGATTGTTGTCGTTTGCCTCCACCTTGCAGGAGTTATTTACTACCTCCTTCTCAAGGTATTTTCCGGAGAGAAGCTAAAGGACATATTAAGCGGCTTTCAGATATTTATGACAATAGCGATAATACTCTCGTATCAGATTGTGCCAAGAGTCGTAAGCATAGCAGGCTTCTCAAAGGGGGAACTTACATTTTCGCCATTTTATTTTTTTCTGCCATCAGCTTGGTTCTCAGCTATACTGGAGAGTTTATTTGGTGCGGGTGGAGCATGGTATATATATGTACTGGCAGGAATCACAGTGCCTGCCGTCATCTTGCTTGAAGTAATATACAGGAAAAAGGCTATGCCGGAGTTTGAAGGAGAACTTGACAAGCTTACGGAAACAGCCAAGGAAAATAAAACACTTTCAGCATTTTCAAATCTTATGTGTAAGCTCCTCTCAAATGATGAGCAGGAAAAATGCCTTTATGAAGCTTGTAGCTGATACAGGTGTCAAGAAACAGGGATATGAAGCTTAAGCTCTATCCACAGCTTGCCAATGTATTTATTCTGCCTATAATAATGGTTCTGCCACAGATTACAGGTAAAAAAGGACTTACAGGCTTTATAGAAAATCTCAGAGAAGGAAGATGGGGGCTGGCTCTACTTTATTTTACAGGGCTTACTTCCGCAGCCATCTATGGGATAATAACTCAGACTGAGAATAAAGAGAGCATAATGTTCTATCAGATTCTTCCAATTGAGAATCTAAGTAAATGTATAAGGGCAGGAGTTAAGGTAGTATTGTTTCGCTATCTGACGCCCTATCTTTGTGGCTCTGTCAGCTCTGCTTTTTGCGGTTTATGGAATTGCTATCCTACCCGACATAGTCATTGCCTACTTGTCGTTTATATTTGTAACAAGTCTTATGATAAGAGTAGGTACTTGGGAGCTTCCATTTTCTTCGGAATTCAATCCTGCAAATGTAGGACGGGGATTACTGTTGTTATTTATGAGTTTATTCATACTTGCCTTATTTGGATGGACGCATATATTTTGGCTTAAAACCCTAGAGTTACAGCTAATAGGTATAGCGGTGATGATACTGGCTAACCTTGTATTATGGAAGTTCTTTATGAATAAGAAATACATTATAGCCAGAGGATAAGAAATATTTTTTTCTTAAAATGTTAAGAAAAAATGAAGAGCTAAGTGACTTATGACGTATAAAAAGCTTGTAGGAAGAGTATTGATAGAGCATATAAAAAGTATAAAAAGTGGCTGCCACTCTAAGAAGTGTTTATTCTTAGGGTGACAGCCTTTTCTAGTCTCTAAGTTGCGGGAGGTTAATCTTATTTGTAATCTGCTAATTTTATACAATTAACAGTAGATTCGTAAATGGTAAATAACCCGTCATCTTTTTTTCTCCATAAAAATTGAGATAATCGTGAAAAGTGTGAAAAGTTGAACGCACTTTTTTTCCACTTTACAAACTTTTTTTCCACTTTTGCACACTATCTCAGGGAGGAATTCAAGATGAACACAAAACTTGCTACAATCAGGATGCGAACAGGACAATGGGCTGACATTATTAAAGATTTTAGGAGAGTGGTCTAAAAGTAGATGACTATTGTGCACAGCATGGTCTCTCCAGAAATGCCTACTTCTACCGGCTTCAAAAGGTAAAGGAAGCCGCCCTTACGCAGAGTGGATTTGTGGAAGTACGGCAACAAGTGGAGGTTTCCTCCTGCTATCCATCTCCAAAGTTAACAGCGTCCGTAAATGAAATCGTCCTAGGGATTGGCGAAAACACGCCGATGGATTTACTGACAAATGTTATAAAGGTCTTGAAAAAAATGCTTAACGATGCTTCCGGATTCAAACACATTTATCTCTGTACCGGATATACAGACCTTAGAAGAGGTATTGATGGCCCTAATTGCAGTAGTTAATGCCGGTTTTAAACTTGATTCCAGGGAATCAGGCTCCATCTTTTTGTTTTGTGGTCGCATCGGTGATCGCATAAAAAGCTCTCCTGTACTTACTCGGTTTTTCAGGTTTTTTTGCAAGAAAGAATGTCAAAAAGAATAAAAAATTTCTTTGCAATCTATGTGTATCTCCGAGTGTATTTACGGGATGCTTTAATCCCTCTGGATAATAATGACACAGAAAGAAGTATCAGAAGCTTCTGCGTTGGAAAGCATTCTTGGCACATCATCAATTCCGTGAGAGGAGCCTCTGCCAGTGCCCTTCTATACAGTATTGCGGAAAGTGCAAAGGCAAACCAACTAAAGCCCTACGAATACTTTACATACCTACTAAAGGAGCTCCTCAAATATCCAAGAGAAAATGTTCCTGAGGAAGAACTGAAAAAACTGATGCCTTGGTCGGAGGTATTACCGGATAGCTGTAGAAAGAATAAAACCAATCGAGTAGGAGGCGGCGACTAACCGCCGTCCTCTCACAGCACTGTACGTACGGTTCTCATATACAGCGCTTTCAATAGTTGATGTGCACAGACTGGTATGCTGTGGCTAAATCGTAAAGGCCACTGTTTATCAGTCTTTCTTTTGTCATTGCCATGTTAATGACAACTGTATGTGTTGTAAACCAATAGCCTCGTCTGCTGTTTGCCGCTTTCCATGCCAGGTCTTTGGGAACTCCCATGCTCATCAGGTTTCGGTATCTGGTTCGCACACGTTTCCATTGTTTCCATATACACATACGTATTCTGTGATAGAGCCATCCGTTGACATCATTCATGTTGCTCTTTATACTTGCTATTCCATAGTAGTTAAGCCATCCTCTTGCGTATACCTTGATTCTTTCCAGGCTCGGCTTGATTGACTGACAGAGCTTACGGGAAGAAAGTTCTTTCAGTTTCGCTTTCTCAGTCATACTTTAGACTCCTACTGATTCGGTCCTTTGTCTCTCGACTACTATGACCTCTGCTTACTTCTGTGTGTTCAGCATTGCTTTTTGCAATGGTTACCTCTTTCGAGGCATATCACATAGACCTCCCTAGGTACCACACGTTTCTTCCTCTCCATATATCTGCCTCATCTATCATGCATGATTCCGTGTAGTTATTGGACTTTGGCTTGTCTTGCAGTCTTATCCTCATGCATAACCTCATATGAGATTTCTGTTCGTCAGACCGGAGATTTGCCCATGAGTTAGTATCTTCCTCATATCCAGCTTCCTTCAGATTCGAGGTCACCCTCGACACCCTTGCCTTCGGCTATATCCTTCCCACTACCGGGCGGATTCGGGACTTTAACTCGTTAGAAACGTGCGCCGCTAGGCGCACTACAACAAAACGGCATGCCTTGAAAAAAATTGGGCATGCCGTTAATCTTTACTTTTTAGGCTCAATCTCTTGTTATCTTTACTTTTTAACAAAAAATTAGTAAAATAAGTAAAGATAATGGAGGAAAAACTATGATTTCGTATGAGGCTTTAGAACGGATTTTAAAGGAAAAAAAGGCATTGGCAAAACTGAGCTTTCCCTGAAACTCGGAATTTCGACAAGAACTATTGCAAAGATTTCCAAGGGAGAAAAAAACTGTCCAAGCGCAGTATGCAAAAGATTGCGGACTATTTAAAAACTCGACCTGAAAGCCTGATGAGGGAAGTAGCGGAAAATCCCATTTTACAGCTTCTTCGTGAGGAAAAGGAATCGAGGCTTCCGGGAGGTCTGTATCATGAACTTCAGATTAGAATGACCTATAATTCCAATCACATCGAGGGGAGTCAGTTATCTGAAGAGCAAACGCGCCTGATTTTTTTGAGACAAGTACGATTGACACACAGAATGGTGTTCTGGTGGACGATATTTTGGAAACGCTTCATCACTTCCGTGCTATTGACTATGTTATTGAGCATGCTGAAGATCTGCTTTCCGAAGAAATCATAAAGCATATTCACTATATATTAAAGCATGATACAAAGGATTCTACTCTGAGCTGGTTTTCGGTGGGAGATTACAAAAAGCGTGCCAATATGGTAGGGGGAAAAGAAACAGCGAAGCCTTCCGAGGTCGCCGGCAGGATAAAAAAGCTATTGAAGAACTACAATGCAATAAGAAAAGTAAGTGTTGAGGATATTATTAGCTTTCATGCCGAATTTGAATATATCCATCCTTTTCAAGACGGAAATGGGAGGGTGGGGAGACTCATTATCTTAAAAGAATGTTTACGGCATAACATTATTCCCTTCCTGATAGAAGATAAGAAGAAAAATTTTTACTATCGGGGTCTTAACGAATGGCATAACGAAAGGGGCTGGCTTATAGATACCTGTTTGGATAGTCAGGACAGCTTTTTCCTGGCTGCTATCTATGCTGGAAATCCCGAACTCCTAGTTTTTTTAGTCCTCTTCTTAAGCTCTTTCGTACCGCTCTTGGCAAGTTGACAGTTTAGGGCGAATAATTTATCATATTTCTTGTTGCTATAAGAGAGTAGGAAAAAGGAACTTTCTTATGTATAACGATTGCCGGGCTAAGCGCACGGCATCTCGTTTTTAACAGGAAGCAAGGTTTGTTCCTTAGCATCCTGTTTTATAGCGTAAAAAAAGGGGTAAATATGGTTCGTATTGCGATAGATGCTATGGGTGGCGATTTAGGCGCAAAAGCCATGGTAAAGGGCGCAGTGGAAAGTCTTAAAGAAGAAGGAATGAAGCTCCTTCTTTTTGGAGAGGAAGAAGTCCTAAAGCAGGAATTGTCTTCCTACAGCTATGATCCGGAGAGGATCGAGATTGTTCCCTGCAGTGAAAATATCAGTATTCATGAATCACCGGTTATTGCGATTCGAAGAAAAAAGGATTCGAGCCTGGTTCGCGGAATGCTGGTTGTGAAAAATGGAGAGGCCGATGCCTTCATCTCCGCCGGCTCCACCGGTGCGGTAGCTTGCCGGAGGGCAACTCGTTGTAGGGAAGAGAAAAGGGTGTCTACAGACCGCCCCTTGCAGCGCTCATTCCGACTAAGAACGGAGTTTGCCTTCTTACGGATTGCGGGGCAAATGTGGATGCCAAACCTGAATGGCTGCACCAGTTTGCCAAGATGGGCGCAATTTATATGGAGGAAATGTTGCAGATTAAAAATCCGAGTATCGGTTTAGTCAACATCGGTGCAGAAGAAGAAAAGGGAAACAGCCTTGTGAAAGCTGCCATGCAGATTTTAAAGGAGGACACGGACTATAACTTCATCGGTTCCGTGGAAGCCAGAGATATAGTGGAAGGAAACTGTTCTGTTGTTGTTTGTGATGCCTTTGTAGGAAATGTTGTTCTGAAAATGTACGAGGGTGTCGGAAAGATGCTCCTTTCGGAAATTACGGACACCATGAAACACAGCGGTCCTTTGGCACTTCTTGCGGCTCTTCTTTTAAAGAAGCCCTTAAAGAAGAGACTCAAAAAATTTGATGCAAAGCAGTACGGCGGAGCACCTATTTTGGGACTTAAGGGACTGGTAATCAAGGTGCACGGAAATACGGACGGTAAGGAAGTCACAACGGCTATCAAGCAAGCAAAGGAATTTTGCGGAAAAAGAAGCTGACAAAGAAAAATAGCGGAGGCTATCGATTTTAAGGAAGTAGAGGAATAAAAGATGGAATTAGAGAAGTTAAAGAAGATTATTTGCAGAGAATTAACGAATATTAAGGAAGAGGATATCACGGAAGACACCCGTTTTGTGGAAGACTTAAATGCCGATTCCTTAGATGTGGTACAGATCGTTATGGGAATTGAGGACGAGTTCGGGATTGAAATTCCGGAAGAGGCAAGCTACCAGATTAAGACTGTCGGAGAGGCACATAAGGCTATTTTAAAGGCATTAGGACAGTAAAATGACGGAGAAGGAAGAGGCGCTTTCCGCCTTGGAAGAGCGTTTGGAATATCATTTTTCAAAACAGAGAATTGCTGCAGCACGCCTTAATTCATCCCTCTTACTCCAATGAAATGGGGGAAGCCAAGGAAGCCTCCAACCAGCGTTTGGAGTTTCTGGGGGATGCCGTGTTGGAGCTTGTTTCCAGTACCGTGCTTTACCATAGAAAGCCTGCCATGCAGGAAGGGCTTATGACGAAGCTCCGTGCCGCACTGGTTTGTGAACCCGCGCTTGCCGCCGTTGCCAAGGCTCTCAAGCTCTCGGAGCACATTGTGCTGGGAAAAGGCGAGGGAAGAGAAGGAATCCAATACAGGGATTCCGTGCTTTCCGATACACTGGAAGCCATTATCGGTGCCATTTACCTGGATAGCGGTATTGAAAGTGCAGCCTGTTTTATAAAGAAAAATCTATTAAATGATATCGAGAAGAAGCAACTGCAAATGGATGCCAAAACCATGCTGCAGGAATATTCTACGGCAAAGCACCTTCCTCTTCATTACAGTCTTTTGGAGGAATCCGGGCCATTTCATGACCGCTTTTATCGCGTAATGGTGTATCTGGGAGACACGGAGTACGGTATGGGAGAAGGAAGCTCCAAGAAAAAGGCAGAGCAGAATGCAGCATACTTTGCTTTAGAAAAGAATAAAGGCGGAAACAGGGGATGTATTTAAAATCTATTGAGGTACAGGGCTTTAAATCCTTTGCGAATAAAACCGTACTGGATTTTTCCCCGGGCATTACGGGAATTGTGGGCCCGAACGGTTCAGGAAAATCGAATATCTCCGATGCTGTGCGTTGGGTTTTGGGTGAGCAAAAGGTAAAAACAGCTTCGTGGTGCTTCCATGCAAGATGTGATTTTTGCCGGAACCGCAACAAGAAGACCGCAAAACTATGCCTCCGTGAGCATTTCCTTTGATAACAGTGATCATGCACTATCGCTTCCCTATGAGGAAATCACCGTCAGTAGAAGGCTCTATCGTTCCGGGGAGTCGGAATACCGTTTAAATGGTTCAGAATGTCGTTTAAAGGACATTCATGAGCTTTTTATGATACCGGAATCGGAAAAAGAGGGCTATTCCTTAATCGGACAGGGACAAATTGATAAAAATTCTCTCCGGTAAAGGCGGAAGAAAGAAGAGCCCTTTTTGATGAGGCGGTCGGGGATTGTCAAGTTTAAAAGAAGGAAGGACATCGCCGAAAAGAAGCTGGAAGAAGAACAGGCGAATCTGGAACGAATTCAGGACATTGTCTCCGAGCTCGAAAAAGCAGGTAGGCCCTCTGGAAAAACAATCCGAAAAAGGCCAGAAAAATATCTGAGCTTCCGTGATGAGCTTGTGGTACTGGAGTCAACGCATTTTTTTACAAAAAGCTTCAGGATACGGAAAAAGCTGTTGCAGAAACTGGAAGAGGCGGAAAAAACCTGAAGGCCTCGATGGAAGAAGAAGCCAAAAAGCAAAATGCGCTTTCCGAGTCCTTTAATGGCTTGGAGGAAGAGCTCCTCTTACTGGATGAAAAAGGAGCAGGAAATCAGCCGCGGAAACGAGGAGGACGAGAGCAGGAAAAAACACTTGAGGAAGAGATTGTCCGTTTAAAGGAATCCATCTCCGGAAAAAGAAAGTTCGTCGAGGCATTTTCAGGAAAGAGTCAGTGCCTTAAAAAGAAGAGGCGTCGTCTTCCATTGGGAAAAATGGAGGATTTGGTTTCTGCACTCCTTTCTATGAAGAAGAAGTTTCAAAACTTCCTCCTCTTTAACACGGAAGAAGATAAGGTGAAGCTTGATATTCAGCTGATTGACTCCACTATTTCGGAAGCCAAAGCAAATCATCCGAAGTACCTTTTATTCCGACTTTGACTTTGATGAGGGGATACAGGAGAAGGAAGATGCGGAGGCTTCGTCTGAGGACTCGAAAAATTTCCATGCAATCGAAACGGAAATTCGTGCCTTAAAAAAGAGGGAGAGGAAAAGCAGGAAGCCTTTTCTCATTTACAAAGGAAAAGGGCGGACGCGGAAAAAGACGGTTACGGATAAGAGAGCAAGTTTGCAGGATTTCTTGCACCAAAAAGAAAGATGCAGAATTCAGCTGGAGAACCTTCAGAATCTTGCCGAGCGCTATGAAGGCTTCGGACAGGCTGTTCGGAAGTGTATGCAGGAGAAAGAGCGGGAAAAAGGGCTAATCGGTGTAGTAGCCGATGTTTTTAAAAACCAAGCCCGAGTACGAGCTTGCACTGGAAACCACCCTTTCCGGCAGTCTGCAAAACCTTGTTACGGAAGAGGAAGGGACGGCAAAGCGTCTCTTGGAGAAGCTGAAAAGAGAAGCTCGGCCGGGCAACCTTTTTACCTCTTAGTTCGATTCGAAAGGAAAGAGACGGACGTTATGACAGCGTTCGAGGAGAAAAGGGGCTAATCGGAGTATTTGCCGATTTTGTTGAAGTACCGAAGTCCTGTGCAGGGCTGGAAAATTATCTTTTATCCAAGGTTCTTTTGGTGGACAATCTGGATAATGCCTTATCCATTGCCCGAAAATATAAACATAGTCTTCGTATTGTCACCCTGGACGGAGAACTTCTCCAGGCCGGCGGTGCTCTTTCCGGCGGAGCTTACCGAAATTCCTCATCTCTTATTGGTAGAAAGAGGGAAATTGACGAGCTCGTGGAGAAGTTACATGGCATGGAAAAAGGAAGAAGGGGAGAGGAGAGCTTCATTTCGCAAAGAAGAGGAGGCACTGCAAGAGATTTCCACTATTGAAGCGGAAAAAGAGAAGAAATCCTGAATCTGGATAAGCTATATCGGGAAAAAAACTCCTCACCTTCCAAGGTACAGTCAATGCAGAGAGGCAGACTCTCTCTACTAGAGTTGACTTCTTAACCGAGCAGCTTCATGACTACGGAGAAAGGCTCGAAAAGAACTTCACGGACCAGATGGATTTGGAAGAGGAAAATAAAAATACTGCCGGCTCGGTAGAGAAGGACCAAAATCAGATTCATGCTTTGGAAGAGAAGATTCGCGCTCTTCTTGAAAAGGAAGAAAAAAGAAAAGAAAGCCTCACCGCTTTAAAGAACAGAAGGGCGGAAATCGCAGAAGAAGAAAAAGCGCTTCTACAAAGAAAAGGAAGGCATTCAGGAAGAGCTTTTGCAAATTGAGAAAGAACAGCTTCGACTGGAGCATCAGAAAGAAAAACTGGAAGATCAGTCTGCCCAATCCGCGTCACAGCTCTTTGAAGACTACGGAATTGGGGTCAGTCAGGCAAAGCAGTATTTCGATGAAAATCTTTCCGATAATCCCGCACTTCCATCTATTATTCAAGAGAAAAAGGCGGAAATGAAGGGACTCGGCTCCATTAACCTGGATAGTATTGAGCAATATACCGAGGTAAAAGAACGCTATGAATTCCTACGGAAACAGGTGGAAGACCTGATCAGCTCGGAGGAATCGCTTCGAGAGATTATTAAGGACTTGGACAGCGGGATGCGAAAGCAGTTCCACGAAAACTTCCATAAGATTCAGGAGCGCTTTTAATGAGGGTTTTCCGTGTACTCTTTGGAGGAGGAAGCGGAAAAAAATCGAAATAGATGACAGCGAGGATTTGCTGGAAAGCGGTATTTCCATTATTGCCGAGCCTCCCGGAAAGAAGCTGCAGAATATGATGCAGCTTTCCGGCGGAGAAAAAGGCTCTGACTGCCATTTCCCTGCTCTTTGCCCTGCAAAGCTTGAAGCCCTCCCCTTCTGTCTTTTGGACGAGATTGAGGCGGCACTGGATGACTCCAATGTGGTGCGCTTTGCGAAGTACCTGCATCATTTAACGAAAAAAACACGCAGTTTATCGTGATTACCCATAGAAGAGGAACCATGGAAAGTGCAGATCGTCTTTTGGCGTCACCATGCAGGAAAAGGGCATTTCCACTTTAGTCTCCGTGGACCTTGTGGAAGAACATTTGCAATAATTATATTGAAATGGATTTAGTGGAAGAGCGTTTGCAATAAGTAATTAGATATAAAAACTATGGTATAAGGAGTAGCTATGGCGAATTTTTTTCTCAAAAAAATTTTTAAATAATCTCTTTCAGTCGGATCAGGGTTGCCGATGAGGAATTTTACGAAGAGCTGGAAGAGGCTATGATTCAAAGTGATGTTTCTTATCCAAGCTGTATGCGAATTATTGATGCAGTGAAGCGCGAGGCGGATCGAAAGGGCGTGAATCTTACCAAGGATGTCCAGAAGATTTTAAAGGATTACCTTTTGGATACCATGTCGGTAGACGAGGATTACTATAATTTTGAAAAAGAAAAGAGCATCATTTCGGTAATCGGCGTAAATGGAGTCGGAAAGACCACTTCTATCGGAAAGCTCGCCTACCACTTAAAGAAAAAAAGGAAAAAAGTCATCCTTGCCGCTGCCGATACCTTCCGCGCCGGTGCGATTGAACAGCTGGTAGAGTGGGGGAATCGTGTAGGGGTGGACTGTATTCACCAAAAAGAGGGTTCCGACCCGGCTGCCGTGGTTTTTGATGCTTTTACAATCCTTTAAGGCAAAGAATGCGGATGTTTTAATCATTGATACCGCAGGAAGACTGCACAATAAGAAAAAAACCTGATGGAAGAGCTCGGAAAGATTAACCGTATTATTGACAGGGAATTTGCAGAAGGCTATAGAGAGACACTGGTGGTTCTCGATGCTACTACCGGGCAGAATGCGATGAGCCAGGCCAAAATGTTTAAAGAATGCTCTCAGGTCACCGGTGTGGTTTTAAGTAAAATGGACTCCACAGCAAAAGGCGGTATGGCCATTTCCATTCAGGCGGAACTCGGACTTCCCGTAAAGTATGTGGGAGAGGGAGAAACAATCGAAGACCTTAAGCGCTTTGATGCAAAAAAATATGTGGAGGATATTTTCGCCTTTTTAGATAATTTTTGCCGGCTAGGTTTAAAAAATAAAAATCTATTGTAGAAGTAAATTAAATATTAAAAACACCCAAAAATCAGGCAGTATAAAATTTCATTTCTGCCTGATTTTTGTTATAATGAGAAACAGTTACAATCACAAAAATATCTCAAGAACTTTATAAAAAAATACACTGTAGGAGATTACCATGATTGAAGTGGAACATATTACGAAAGATTATAAATGTGGACAAGATATATGGTTTTAACTATACAGATGCAATTTTGTGTTATGCGATTGTGGTTTTATCTTTCTCAATTGGTGAATAAGATAGGTGATATTGTTATTTTGCTTCCAGAACAGAATAACTGGGATTCGTTTATGAAAGCAATAGATATGTTTTTCGGATGATTTCATCGCAGATGGAAGAGAAAGAGGCAATAAATATGTTTGTAATTTTTATGTATCGATTTCATGATGGTTTTGCTCTATTTGATTATAGGTATTCTATTTATTAGATCGAACGGCAGAGCAATTCGATATTTAACCGGACATGATCTTGACGAAAAATATATCAAATAAAAAGCAAAGAACTATGCATCATTTGTGGTAAGCAAATTATGAAATGGAGCCTATGTTTCATTATAGGGTTTGCGATAGATTTGCTTTTGGGTTGGTGCCGGTCTTATATTAGCGGCTATTCTGAATACTATTCTAATAATCAAATTAATGGTATTTAGAGATCATTTTGAAAAATGGTAAATAACCTGTCCGTTCAAAAAAATTAATAAAGAAGAACTAGTTCCATACCATAAACGTGTCCTTTCCACGCCAAAGAGTCCGGAAGGGATAGTATATAAAAAATGGGAACCATGGAAAACCATATCTGGAGCATTATAGCCAGAAGAAAGAAGTATAACCACAATAACTGGAGCATAAAGAGAGGAAATCATTTGGCAAAAAAATCCTTGCCAAGAGATGTTCCAGAAAGCTTTATGAAGTTACGGAGAAATTGCACATACCTGTATTTGAAGCAGAAAAAGCTAGAGGAGATATTCTTCAGGTGGGGGCAAGTCAAAGATAAAGCTTGGAAAAGGATACCAGTATCCGGTCATAGGTTATATGTTGGGTTTTGGCAGTGAAATAAGAGGAGAACGCAGGAAGTTGCTATCAATTATTTTTATAAAAAAATTGGAGCGATGCATGAGCTGTTTTTTTAAGCGCGTTGAAATTTCTGGAATATCCTCAAAAATATTTATAAGGGAATGATAAGAATTTTAATGATCTATATTATACCGCTTGCAATAGTTTCAAATGTTCCGGCTGAAAAAAATTATTAGGAAAAAGTAGGAATGATTGATACGATAGAAATTGTTTTATTGTCGATAGTATTTTTTTATGTTGACAAGAATATACTATAGATTGGCCTTAAAAAGATATAGCAGTGCAAGTTCATAATAATTTGGTAGTAATTTATAGTAATGTAAATTTCTATAGGAAAAAAATAAGTATGTTAATGCAATGCCCCTGAACCGCTTCTCCGAAGAATTTCTTCGTAGGTAAAGAAAAAAATCTGCTATACCGAGAGCTGGCAGATTTTTTGAACGGACAGGTTATTTACCATTTACTTCAAAACTGTCAAAGACAGACTTATTTGTCATGTCAAGAAATGAAAAATAGTTTAGAAAGATTGAAGTAAAAATTCTTAAATGAAACTTTTACGAATCCACATGTCGCTATGTGGAGCAATAAAGAAAAAAATATGGTGGAGAATAAAAGCCATGTTTTCGGAGAGGAGAATAATGATAAGATTTGAGATAATAGATGAGAATACAAAAAATCTGGAAGAAATAAAACAACTTTATTTTGATGCCTTCCCTTTTGAAGAGAGAATACCTTTTTATATCATGGTATTGGTCGGAAATGACAGAGGTGTGGAGTTTTTGTCAATTTATGATGATGACAAATGGCTCGGATTTATACATACATTGGTGGGAGATGAGCTTTCATATATTTTCTATTTTGCTATAGAAAATTCATTAAGGCAGAGCGGATACGGAAGTAAAATATTGCGTGAGTACAAGAAGATGCATCCGAGGCTTTCGCTGGCAATAGAACCGGTTGAAGAAGAAAGCGATAATTTTAAACAGAGAAAGAAAAGACTGGAATTTTACAGAAAGAACGGTTTTGAAACACTTGACACAAGAGTTGTGGAAATGGGTGTAGAGTTTGAACTGATGGGTGCCAAAGGAATGGAAATAAAGGAAAGAGATTACAGAAAACTTGTAAAAAAATTCTTTGATTCTTTTGAGCAAAAAAAAGTGCTGTCTGTAAAAGAGATGAGAGATGCCGACAGCTATACAATTGCAAATTTTGTAGACAGTAAGGAGTTAATGTACAGGGCAGGAGAGGCAATATTTTATGTCGGAGACTGGAATATAGGTGATAAAGTACTTGTAGTTGCCGGAAGCGGAAATAATGCAGGTGACGGATATGTGGTTGCAGATCTGTTAAATACGGAAGAAATAGATGTAGAGATTCTTTTGATAAAGGATAAGTTCTCGGAGGACGGACAGTATTATTTTAATATCTGTAAACAAAAACGGAATAAAGTACAATATTTTAGATGAAAGCATGGATTATGCCGCTTTGCTTTGAAAAAAATTTAATTCATATGATTATATTCTTGATTGTATATATGGCACAGGTTTTGGCGGAGATGTAAAAGAACCGGTATACTCTCTTATAAAGGCTATAAATGATTCGAATGCAAGTGTGGTAAGTGCAGACATAAACTCGGGAATGAACGGTGATACAGGGGAGTCGGATATATGTGTGAACTCGGATATTACAGTAAGTATAGGATTCTTAAAAAAAGGGCTTATTACAAAATGAAGCTTCAAAAACATATAGGTGAACTTATAAATATGGATATAGGTATAATAATAGAAGATAAATAATGCACAAACATGTATTATGTTGTATAAATCAAGGGATAATAAAGTGCTGCAAGATATTTGAGAATCAGTTAAAATTGAACAACTAAAAACCGTTTTTTTACACGAGGGGTATATAATGAAGAAAATTGGAGCTAATTTAATAATTGCTATTATAGCAATTGCAACATTAATAGCATGTAAAAGTAAGAAAGCTGAGAAAGGCACTACGGAAGTATCTGAAAGAGAGACTAAGAAAGAAGACGGCACCGGTGCAACCACCGGACTTTTAAAGATAAGTAAGGAAAACTAGAGCTATAATGCAGACGACAATGTATACTATCAGATAGGCGTGCCATATTGTGAAGATCCTGCGGACGAAAATTATGAGAATCTTGCAATCTTTGTTCCGGGAGATTATTTTACAGCTGAAAAAAATGATGACGGAACATATACATGTGAAATCAATACATCCTCAAAGATTGGAGATTATAGTGCAGATACAGCACCTGTCGTAATGCCTATAAATACACCGGGGTATTTCGCACAGGCAGCTCTTACTGAATATAGCAGTGTTAAGGACTATACAGATGCAGGGTTTGTATATGTACATGCCGGATGCAGAGGAAGGGATGCAGGTGCTCCGGCAGGAGTTACGGATTTAAAGGCTGCGGTAAGATATATAAGGTACTGTGACTCTTGAGGAGTTAAAGCTGATAGCTGATGTCATGGGTGTAACCTTTGAGCAGTCATTTATCTTCCCGGATGGAGAGCAGATAAAAACAAGCAACGAATAGGTGGTGAGTTCTACGGATAGATTTTCAGAGAAGAGCCTCCTTTCACTTGGAGATTATTATGTGTACGGACTCATAGATCCACGCACAAAGCAAATCTTCTATATTGGAAAAGGCACGAAAAACAGAGTGTTTGAGCATGAAAAAGAAAGCCTAGGTAGTCCAGATAGTGAGAAGTTGAAACTGAAGACTATCACAGATATCAAGGATGCCGGACTTGAAGTAGAAAAGATAATTATAAATTCAAACTTAACTGAAGAAGAGGCGTTTGCTGCAGAGGCATCATTGATCAATGCATTCAACTATGTTAGTGATGCGGGACTTACAAATATTGTTGCCGGACATCATTCGGCAGAGGCTTTATCAGTTGATGAGTATGAAAGGATAAACGGTGCCGCCCCGCTTGAAGAAAAAGACATCAGGCACAAAATCCTTGTCATCAAAATAAACAGACTCTATCAGAGAGGTATGGATGAGAAGGTATTATATGATGCTGTTCGTGGTGTTTGGAGAGCATCAAAGGAAAAGGTTAAAACAGTTGAGTATGTTTTCGGTGTTTACAATTCTTTGATTGTGGCCGTGTATAAGCCATCAGAGTGGTTTGTATGTAAAGAGGCAAAGGACAGACTTCCAAGACAGGATATCGTTCTGACACCGAAAACTGAAAATAGATTATTCTTCGTGGATGAAGGATATGAACAGGGGCTTCCGCTTGATGATAATGAATCATTCTACATTGGGAAGTCGATAGCCGGACTGAAGTTAAACCAGTCGGCACAGAATCCGATTACATATCTGAATCCACGGTAGAGAGATAAAATTCTAATTTAGTGAACAATAACAAATCATAATTTAATGGAATAGACAAATTTGAAGTTTCTGATGTTGTAAAGGATGCTAAAAGCAGAGCAGTTTAGCGGGGCGAAAAATGAGGAAAAAGAAGTCTATGGCACTCTTTATGTCTCACATGACAAATGAGTTTGTAAAGACTTTATCCTCTTCTGTACAAAAAGAAGCGGAAGAGCTTGGCTACACAGGAGATTCCTTCAAAATCTATGATGGAAAGAATGATGTAGCAACACAGGTGAGCCAGATTGAACAGGCGGTAACACTTGGCGTTGACGGAATCATCATTGAGCCGGTATCTACAGACGGTATCGTGAAAGCGGTAAAGGATGCGGAGAAGGCCGGTGTAAAAGTTGTTATATTAAACCAGAGAATTAGTGATCAGAATGCTGCTGATACCTTTGTTGGAGCAGATAATGAATCTACAGGTGCTGCCTTAATGAAGAAGGTTATGGAAGATCTTGAGGGAAAGGGAAATATTGTTGAGCTTCTTGGACCTATGGGATCAGATGGACAGGTTGGACGTTCTAAAGGTTTTGATTCTGTCCTTGCAGAGTATCCGGATGTAAAGGTTATTGCATCAGACAGTGCGGATTGGGATACTGCAAAGGCATTAACACTTACTGAGAACTGGCTTACATCCTCTGAGATTCAGGCTGTTGTGACTCAGAATGACGGTATGGCTGTTGGTGCGACGCAGGCAGTTAAGGAGGCAGGACTTACAGATAAGATTAAAGTTTATGGTGTAGATGCTACATCCGATGGATTGAATGCCATTTCTAATGGTGGTATGACAGGAACAGTTTCCCAGGGAACTGAGGATCAGGGTAAGATTTCTGCAGACCTTTGCTCTAATTTGATTTATGGACAGTCTGTTCCTAAGGAAGTTATTGCAACGAATGTAGTGTATACCAAAGAAAAACGTTAATGAAATTTTGAAGAAATAAAAAAAGCTAAGGATAAGTTGAATAGCAAATTCGTTAGAGATTTTGAAGGTTATGAATTAAAATAGTTTCGTATAAAGATGAAGAGGGACTGCAATTTTTGCAGTTCCTCTTTTATGCTCATCTACTCAAAGAAGTTATTGGGAAGGTTTTTTTCTTGACTCGATATATATTACGATATATATTATGATATATATCATGGTATATTTTTATAAGAAAAAAAGGAAGGTGATCTATATGATGACTGCAAAAGGTTTTTAAAAATGGAAGAAGCCAGGCTATTAGACTTCCTAAGGAGTGCCGATTTTCATCAGATGAGGTAGTGGTGAATAAGATAGGTGATATGATTATTCTGCTTCCTAAACAAAACAAGTGGGAATCCTTTATGAGAGCAATAGATATGTTCTCAGATGATTTTATGGAAGACGAAAGAACAAGAGATTCGGCACAGGAGCGTGAAGCACTATGAGGTATATGCTTGACACCAATATCTGTATTTATGTAATAAAGCATAAGCCGGAAACGGTATTTCAAAAAAATTACAGAATACTAATCCGGAGGATGTGTGCATATCATCGGTCACATATGCCGAATTGGTGCATGGTGTAGAAAAGAGCGCCGCTGTAGAGAAGAACAGATTGGCACTGTCCATGCTTCTTGCAAATATGGAAATTCTGGATTTTGATGTGGATGCCGCTGATTGTTATGGAAAAATCAGAGCAGTTTTGGAGAAAAAAGGAACACCGATAGGCCCTCTCGATATGATGATTGCAGCTCATGCGCAGTCTCTTGGGTATACAGTTGTAACGAATAATGTGAAAGAATTTTCCAGAGTGAGTGCTCTTAGAATTGAGAATTATGTAATAGCTGTCAAGAAAAAAATACTTGACAGCTATTCTTTTTGTTATTTTATTGCAGTGAGGTGTGCTATGGATGAATTTGTAGAAAAAGGTAATCTATTCCTGCTTTACTCGGGACTTTTAAAGGAAAACCAGAAAAAGGTCTATGCCTATCACATAATGGAAGATATGAGCTTCTCGGAAATCGGCATAGAGATGAATATCACGAGGCAGGCAGCACAGTACTTGTACAGTAAAAGCCGACGAACAACTTCGCTTTATGGAAGAGAATCTGCAGCTGGGAAAAAGTGGTTGCGTATTCGTGCACTGGCGGAGAAGATAGCAGAGCAAAGCGGGGATGAGGAAATCAGGAAATTAGCAGGAGAAATAATGCATGGCATTTGAAAGCTTATCAGAAAGACTAAGTACAATATTTCAAGGTTTATCCGGTAAGGGGAAGCTCTCCGAGGACGATGTAAATCTGGCGCTAAAAGAAGTCCGTATGGCACTTTTGGAAGCGGATGTGAATTTCAAGCTGGTAAAAGACTTTTGTTGCCAAGGTAAAGGAAAAAGGCCATCGGCGAAGAAGTATTTTCTTCCTTGAGTCCCGCTCAAAACCGTAATTAAAAATCGTAAAAGATGAGCTTACGGCGATGATGGGTGAGGAAAATACCGAGCTGAAGCTCCTTCCCCAAAGTGAGATTACCGTCATCATGATGGTCGGACTCCAGGGTGCCGGTAAAACAACTACGGCGGCTAAGCTGGCCGGAAAGTTCCAGAAGATGCATAGAAAGCCTCTCCTTGTTGCCTGTGATATTTACCGGCCTGCAGCGATTGAGCAGTTAAGAGTCAATGCGGAAAAGCTCTCCATTCCCTTCTTTAGTCTGGGAAATCAGGTTAAGCCGGAAGAAATCGCCAAAAGAGCTTATGAAGAGGCGAAAGAGAAGGGATATAATCTTCTCATTTTGGATACGGCTGGTCGTTTGCAAATTGACGATGCTTTGATGCAGGAATTAAAGCGTATGAAGGCTGCCGTTCCGGTGGATTGGACAATCCTTACCGTAGACGCGATGACCGGTCAAGAAGCGGTTAATGTCAGTCAGAGCTTTAGTGAAGACATCGGCGTAGACGGTGTTATTCTTACGAAGTGTGACGGAGATACCAGAGGCGGTGCCGCTTTATCCATTAAGGCTATGACAGGACAGCCGATTCTCTTTCTCGGTATGGGAGAAAAAGCTTGCCGATCTTGAGCCCTTCTATCCGGATCGTATGGCCGGAAGAATCCTCGGCATGGGCGATGTCCTTTCTTTAATCGAGAAAGCGCAAAGCGAAATTGATGAAGAGAAGGCGAAGGAATCCGTTCGTAAGCTCTCCAAGGGGCAGTTCAACTATGATGATTTCATGGAGCAAATGAACCAGCTGCAAAAAGCTTGGGCGGAATTGCCGGGATTTTAAAAGATGCTTCCGGGGATGAATAAGGCGATGCAGGGAATAGACCTTGAAGACTCCGAGAAGAAGATGAAGCAGGTCAAATGCATCATCCAGTCCATGACCTTTAAGGAAAGAGCGAACCCAAAGCTTATGAATCCTTCCAGAAAGAAGAGAATTGCGAGCGGTGCCGGTGTGGATATTTCTGAAGTAAAACAGACTGGTAAAAGCAGTTTGAAGAAATGCAGAAGATGATGAAGCAGTTCGGCGGCGGAAGAGGAAAGCATGGCAGTCCGTTTTGGCGGCGGTTTTCCCGGTATGGGCATGAAGGGCATGGGAGGAAAAGGATTTCCTTTCTAAGATAGATGAAGAGAATCGGAAATTCCGATCCGGATTTCATATATTTAAAAAGAAATTAGGTAAACATTGTATTAAACGGTTTCAACAGCATTGCTGAAGAAATAAATCAAGTGTATTTTCAAAGGAGAAAAAAATGGCAGTTAAGATCAGATTAAGAAGAATGGGACAGATCCACGCACCGTACTATCGTGTAATCGTAGCAGATTCCAGAAGCCCGAGAAACGGTAGATTTATTGAGGAGTTAGGATACTATGATCCGACTAAAGGAGCCTACTGTATTTAAGGTAGATGCTGAAGCTACAAAGAAGTGGTTACAGAATGGTGCTCAGCCGACAGAAACCGTAGCTAGACTTCTCAAGAAGTTTAACATCTAACTCTACAAGGAGGGGATGCTGTAATGAAAGAACTTCTGGAAACCATTGCAAAAGCATTGGTTCAGTTTCCCGAAGATGTTCATGCTGAAATGGAAGAGAAAGAAGGAGAAGTCTTTCTCACTCTTTCTGTAAATGAGCAGGACATGGGAAAGGTGATTGGACGCTCAGGCCGTATTGCTAAGGCAATTCGTTCTGTGATGAATGCAGCTGCATCCAAGCAAAACAAGAGAATATCCATCGATATTCAGTAAAAACAGGCGAGATTTATCTGGCAGTTATGATAAGCGCTGTAAAAAGCAAAGCTAATGATTTTTTTGATTGCTGTACAAGTCTGTAGAGCAAAATGACGCTTTGATTTTTACAGCCCTTTTCTTTTAGGAGCGGTAAACTATGTTAGAAGAATTACGAGTGGGCATTATAGGAAAGCCCCATGGATTAAAAGGGGAACTTAAGGTCTTCCCCACAACGGACGATCCGAAACGATTTTCCGCCTTAAAGGAAGTTATTTTTAAAAAAAGAAAGCAAGGGGCTGATTTCAAGGAAGAACAAGAAGAGAGAGAAAGTTTCCGCTGTCCGTTATCACAAGGATACCGTCCTTTTTAAGCTTAAAGGGGATAGACAGCATAGAACTTGCCGAAAAATATAGAGATTACTCTCTTTATGTAAAAAGAGAAGAAGCCTCTCCTTAGCGGAAGGAGAATATTTCCTCGGTGATTACCTCGGTATGGAGGTTTTTTTATCGAGGGGAGGAGAGCCTTGGGCAGGTCTCGGAGCTTATTGAAACCGGAGCAAATCTGGTTTTCGTAGTAAAAGGAGAGGATAAGGAGTATCTGATTCCGCATGTTCCTGCCATCGTCTACTCTATAGAGAACAATCGTATCCATATTCATACCATACCGGGGTTACTCGAATTATGATGAAATTTACTGTACTGACCTTATTTCCGGAACAGGTGGAAGCTGCATTTTCCCACTCCATTATGAAAAGAGCGATGGAGGATGGGAAAATAGAGCTGCGCTGCATCAATATTCGGGATTATACGAAAGATCCGCACGGGCATGTCGATGATGCGCCCTTTGGCGGAGGAGCGGGAATGCTCATGCAGGCGGAGCCAATCTATGAAGCGTTTTCGGATCTACAAGAAAAAGAAACTCCTACAAAGGTAATCTACTGTTCTCCGAGAGGAAGAATATTTTCACAGAAGATTGCAGAAGATCTGGCAAGAGAAAGTCATATCGCATTTCTTTGCGGACACTATGAGGGAGTGGATCAGAGAGCCTTGGAGCTTCTTAACGCTGAGGAGCTGTCACTCGGTGACTATGTATTAAGCGGTGGAGAGCTGGCATGTGCCATTATGATGGATGCCATTTCCAGAGTAAGAGAAGGCGTGCTCAACAAGAAAGAGAGCTACGAGGAGGAGAGTTTCTCGAACGGTCTTTTGGAATATCCCCAGTATACAAGACCGAGAGAATATAGGGGGCTCACGGTTCCGGAGGTCCTTCTTTCCGGAGACCATAAGAAAATTGCCGCATGGAGACATGAGGAAAGTTTGAAGCTAACCGAAGAGGTTCGTCCCGATCTCTATCAGCTCTATAGAGAAAGGAATCCTGAAGAATTTCAGCCTAAGAAAAAGAGAAGAAAATAGAAAAAAAGAGGAGTAAATATCGGGATTTCATTGTGAAAAGGCTCGATTTTATGCCAATGATATTTCCCTGATCAAGGAGATGGTAAATGCTGGAAATCAAAGGCTTTGAAGAAGAGCTTTAAAGCAAAAGAAGTTTTAAAAAAATCTGAATCTTTCCATAAAGGAAGGAGTGATTGTCTGTTTATTGGGAAATAATGGAGCCGGAAAGACAAGCTTTAATTAACTGCATTCTTCGCATGATCCAGGCAGATGCAGGCTCTATACTCTTGGATGGGCGAGACATTTTTTTACGTATAAAAAAACGAAGAGTATTTTTTTCCAAGGTAAATGCTTTGCTGGAATCCAGTGTGAATGTTTATGACTATCTTACAGGATGGCAAAAATATTGAGTACTTTTTCCGGACTACTGAAACTCGATTCCGGGAACGAGAAAATAAGACTATAATGAAGTGTTGGAAATAATAGCATTTTTGCTGCGGATTATCTGGATTTTTGATTGAAAAAAATCAGGGATATTTTTTTATAATATTTTTCAGGAATGTTCTGCCTTAAAGCGAACTGATATAAGCATGGAACTGCTTATGTGGACTCATTGCAATGAATGATCAGGGGCTGTGCGAACGGCACAGCTCCTTTATTATATATCCGGTATATACAGCCCCGGTTGTTCCGGATAGGAAATAGAGGTAACGCAGATTGGCTGAGATTGTAATAAATGAAAAGGGCCAGAAGGTCGTGGAGATAGACACCATTATCTTTTCCGGCAAGCGAAAAATCGACTGGGATGGCGTTGAACAATATCTTAAGAAATATGTGGGTGAGTCATATCAGATAGATGAGACGGATGATCTGGTTTATATCGGGTCAGATTTCCTGATGAATATGCCCATAGTAAGTACAATAACAGGGCATTGGGTACTGTCGGCAAGGCGAAAGCAAATGCATCTCAGGTTATACCGGAGCTTATCAAGATCGCAACGGATATTTCGTTCAGTGAAAACTTTGAGCAGAAGCATTCGCATGACGCGAAGTATGGATGGTATTACTGCATCATTCGCTTTACCCTGCCGGTTACAAATGACCAAAAAGAAGTCATCGGAAGAAACAATTTCCGGGGCAGGATGGTTATTCGGTGCAATCAGGATGGAAAAAAATATCTGTATGATATCGTAGACATAAAAAGAAACGTAGTACTCCCGCTTGAGCAAAAAGCTGTACGGTCCAAAACCACATTTCTAGCAAGTATCTTATCAGATGCCGCACTCTTCGTCAAGAGGACAATTTGGAAAAAGATGCGGGAACAATTTGGAAAAAACTGCGGGAACCGTACACATTATTCTGCACATCATCTGTTGATATTATTGGAAAATAGTTGTAGTAAATTTGCGATAAGATTCATGATTGATTTTAATGAAAAGCTTTATATAGCCACTAATGTAGTAGTGACTTTTTTCTGCATCTTGACCAAATTCCATGTCGGGATGAAATGATAAGGCAAGGAGGAGCAATATAAAAAGTCATTATTATCAGGCATTGCAAAGTGAAATATGGCTGGCGCAATTTTTACAGCTCGGAAGAATTTGATCGGGCGTGTCGAGAATATGACAGGGCTCCGATTGAAGCCACAGTGCTGTCCGTAGATCAGACGGCGGAGGGCGTGGTTTACATCAGTCGCTTAGAGCGAAGCAAAAGCACCGCGCTTTGCTTCTATGGTAAAGCGGCACTCAAGCAGACGGAGTTATTGGATGAGGTTCCTCTTAGATCAAGTTTTGATACGGAATTACGGTTGCCCTTCTGGTTTTGGAATCTGACGGGGAGAATCCAGTGGTTTTTGAATCATCCAAGGCAAGCAGAGCCCAGACGTCTCACAGAGCGCCGAGCGAAAAAACTGGTCGGAAAAGTATGCGCCGCAGGGGAGAACTGTATCCTCATAACACATGGATTTTATATACATACACTCGTGAAAGAGTTTCAAAAAGCGGGGTTCAAAACAAAGCAGCGCAGAGCGTATTATCAAAACGGGCAAGGAATCACATTGTGGCTTCCTACGTCAAAAAGAGGGACAAGCATGAGCTGTGACATTTCGGGACAGAACGATTGACTCACCGGGTTTTTGCGCCGGTTTCAAATGAAACTCAGATGCATTCTGGGAGCTAAGCTCATCGGCATCTATATCCACGGTCTCGGTGGCATAGAATGCTTTTTCGCTGGGAGCGCTCCGATGTGGATGCGTTCGCGCTGGTTTCTGAGTACCTCACCCTAAGCCGAGCGCCTTCACTTTGTAGAGGAGATACGAGCACTCAGTGAGGATGGGTCTGGGAAGGGGATTGAAGTCTCCGTGCTCACGGAGGCGGAGCTTCGTGAGGATGCGCACCCCTATGCTACGGAATGCCATTACTCGCTCTTTTTGGGATGAATATGTCCGCGAGGCGGGTGGGAGAATTGGAATCAAGAATTGCGCAGGGATATGTAAAATCGCGTCTTGATACAATGCCCACCGCACGGGAGTGTAGAAAAGTGTTTAAAGTAAAGGCTTTCCGCAGATTTTTGATATTCTGCCGAAAGCCTTCTTCTTTATGTTGCGATACTGTGGGAGTAGCAACTACAATCGCTTGAACCCGCTCCGAGGTCAAACTGGGAACTTTGAAAACCTGATGATCAAACCTTATTCCATTATGCAAATCATTAGCGTGAAAACCTTGATTTGGTTTATGATCAACAGTGTAAAAGCCTTGATTTGCATAGGAATAGCCTCTTTGTTTATAAAACTTAGCTTTCGGTTTGAATACTTTTATATTGTGATCTTGGTGTGCTTTGGCTGTATGGGGATATCCTATATTCTGTCTGCATTCACCCTCATTTTTACGAAAAATGGCTTCTTTTTCAGCATTGTGGGATATCTGTTTTTATTTCTTTCTGGCAGTATCTTTTCCTTACCGAAATGTTTGCAGTATACTAACCCGTTATCGGCAGGTTCCCATTTTTACGCTCTCTTGATTCATCAAACAGCAGGTGTTAAAGATTTTTTCATGTTACTAATTCTATGTGCAGTATATTTCTTTGTAGGAAAAGAAATTTTTGCCCTTGTTTTTCGAAGAAATAAACAGTTTAAATGGACCTATTAAGACTATAATGAAGTGTTGAAAAATATCTGTATGATATCGTAGACATAAAAACGTAGTACCCCGCTTGAGCAAAAGCTGTACGGTTCAAAACCACACTTCTCTTAGGCAGGTATCCTATCAGATGCCGCACTCTTCGTTAAGAGGACAATTTGGAAAAACTGAGGGAACACAATGCAATTTCAATGGTTGAAATTCTAAAGTGCAGAGAATAATAGTTAAGACAGGAGGAAACGATTGAACAAATCGTAATAGTGTTATGAAAGAGTATTATATTAATGACCGCAGGATACCGCCTTGCTTGATAGGAACGTGGACATGGGGCAGCGGAAGTAACGGTTCACAGATGATTTTTGGAAAAAAGTATGATACTGAGACACTTAAAGAAACCTTTAATCAAGCGGTTGAGAACGGTTTTGTTTTCTGAGATACGGCAGAGGTTTACGGAATGGGTAATTCTGAAAAAGCTTCTCGGCAGTCTGATAAAGGATTCAAAGGAGAAAAATAATCATATCCACAAAGTATGCTCCGAATAAAAAAATACCAGAAAGGCAAGATGGGAGAATCCCTTTCAAATAGCATTGAGAGGTTGAAGATAGAGGCTCCAGATATATATTGGCTTCATAATTCAAATAATTGTAAGGAAAAATTCAGAGGAAATCCTCCAGCTTCTGAAGGAAGGCAAGGTAAAGAGCGTTGGTCTTTCAAACTTCAGCATGAAGGATATAATCGCTGTTTCTGAAATTGCAAAGAAAAACGGTGTGAAGATAACGGGCATTCAGAATCACTTTAGTTTAATTCACTATAACGACGAACAAAAAGAAAAATAGTTAAATGGTGTCAGGATAATGATGTGATTTATTTTGCTTATATGGTATTGGAGCAGGGGGCTTTGTCGGGAAAAATACGATTATAAGAACAGTTTTCCCTTTTTTTCCACACGTAACTTTTTCTTTGGAAAAAGAAGTTCAAGCAAATAGACCCTCTGATAAAGCTTATAAGGGAATTAGGAAAAAAATATAAAGTTTCCCTGCTCAGATACCGATTGCGTGGACAATAAGCAAAGGCGTCGTTCCGATAGTCGGCCTAACAAGTCCATCACACGTAAAGGGACTTGTTGAGGGAGTAAACGTCAGTCTGTCTGCTGATGATATAAAACAGACTTGAGAAAACGGCAGAGGAAACGCATCTTGTATTCAAAACAAGCTGGGAACCGTAATTCTATATCCCTTCTGACCAGCGGCAGAAATATTCGCCGAAGCTATTTACTAAGCGAAAATCGTAATATACTGGTACAAGATGCGGTGCTACAAGAACAGAAGCTATTGACGCCAACGGACATACGCCGGTAGATGATGCGGAAGTTCCTGCAACCTGTACCGAAGCCGGGGAGACCTCCGGAACACATTGTTCTGTCTACAACGCTATCCTTTCCGGACATGAGGTAATCCCTGCCACTGGGCATACCGCAGTTGTCGATGCGGCTGTAGCTGCGACCTGCACGGAGACAGGGGCTTACCGAAGTGGTGGCAAAAGACGATGGTAACACTGTCGTCTTTTTTCTTTGTGAATTTTAGGGAGAAAGGAGGAAGTAAATGGCAGAAAACAAGAAAACAGAAATTAAAGAAATACAGACAGAAGAACAGGTACAACACCAAAAACCTGATGGTATTCTTACGAAAAAGATAAATGGAAAGACCTTTGTAACAGAGATATGTTTTGATAAAAAGAGTAAAGAGACATTTCAAGATAAGTTATTCAAAGTAATACATTCTAATGGGGGAATAGTAGCGAGTGAGTAGGAAATCTGGCAGTAGAAAAATGCCTCAAAAATGCTATAATATTTAGCGACATAGCAAAATAAATTTAGTTATTGAGTTGAATATTAATGAATATAATTACAATAAATTAATGAGTTTAATGGAAACGAGTTAGCTGCATGGTCCAATGAAAAAGGTTGATTTTCAGGAACAATGGATGGGACCAACATTGATATCAGTAAATTATAGTAAAACTAAAAGAAGTTTAGAAAATTTATATTCAATTTTTGCTGATAAGAGTTTATTGAGTTATTCAACAGGTTAGAATCTATGAAGATAAATATACACATAGGAAGATTTATAATAAACCCAAGTAAGACAGGAATGGGATGTAGTAAAGAATCATTAAAGAGTTTATAAATTATTGTTTAAAATGCTGTTATTAAAAGCATTTCTTTAACTACATATTTAGTTAATAAAGTGCAGCATTATATGAAAAGTTAAGTTTAAAATAGTAGAAATATAAATAAGCAAGATTTAAAATACATAATGAAAAGTATAGATAAATTAACTCTGCAAAATTCCAGTTTGTAGAACTAACAGTTTAATAAAAAAATTACCACAGGAACAGTAAAGATGAAATTTTTTTCTGATGATGTAATTTATATTTAGAGTTGGTGTCCTAAGTATGAAAACCGTCAAACAGTAAAAGCAATGGTTTAACGAGTGGAATACAACAGGAATAGTGCTTGCGTGGGATATAAAGCAATTTTTTCAAAAAGGATAATCAAACTATTGTAGAATGGCACTTCAAAAAAATAAAATGAATGAGGGGAAAGTTGAAGAATTTGACGGTATTTCTTTTGATTGTTTGGACAGCCGATAATAAATAAAGGCATTAAAAAGAGTTTGGCTGTAATTGCAATAACTACAATCCTTATAAAGAGAGTGAAACACCCTTATTTCGAGATGAAAAAGCAAATTGGTTTTTGAGGAGATAAAAACATTGATAGAAAGTAGACCTGAGTTTGATAAAATTACATCGTTTGATGAATTTAGTAAAATACTATTGGTATCGTGAAGAACTTTCACAGATATGCAAGTCATTAGGATTAGAATATAGAGGTATAAAAACAAGAACTCAATTATATTATTGAGCAGTATTTTAAAGGGTAATTTGATTAAAAAAGTCATCAATAAAAAAATGAAAAGAAAAAAAGTGGAAACTATTACCTTTAGATATGCCATTACTTGAATGTAGGGTTTTCTCCTTTAACTACAATTTAGAGAATATTTCTCAATTTTAATAGATGTTTCACCATTTAAATTTACTGCTGATATGGCTACTGCTTGGAGAAAAAGTAAAAAAGCGAAAAATGATTTGAGTTTTACAATTCAAGATATGCTGAAAGTTTATTATGGAAAATCAGATTATGCCAAAGTATGATAATTCGGTTTGTCAATGGAATCAATTTTTTTAAAGGATTTTCTGTGCAGATGAAAAGTAGTTGCAACTATTCGAAATAAATTAAAAAGTAGCATCCATTCTTTGGAAAGAAGTTAGAAATTCAAGAAATGAAAAAAATTTATTCAAAGAATCTTTTGACTGAATATGCTTATAAAAATAAAAATAAAAAATATTAGCCTTATAACAATAATAGCATTTTTCTTGCATTTTAGACTTGGCTGTGCTATTCTATACGAGCTGTTTTTGTCATAAGACAAAATATAACCCTATAATATGTTCCGCTGACGAGACCGTGTATGAACATAGAATGTTTTGGAGGACTTGTATATGTCAAATTTTGAAATCATTAGAGAAATTGAGCAGGCGCAGTTAAGACAGGAAGCCTTAGCACCGTTCAACACAGGAGATACCATTAAGGTATACAACAAGATCAAAGAGGGTAACAGAGAGAGAACCCAGATTTTCGAGGGAACCGTTTTGAAGATTCAGGGTGGTTCCAACAGAGAAACCTTTACCGTTCGTAAGACCAGTAACGGTGTAGGCGTTGAGAAGACTTGGCCGATCCATAGCCCGTTTGTGGAGAAGATTGAAGTAGTTCGTAAGGGTAAGGTTCGTAGAGCGAAGTTGAACTACCTTCGTGATCGTGTTGGTAAGGCTGCGAAAGTTAAGGCTGCGAAGTAATTTAAACCATACAACAGGTGTTCCTTTCGGAGCACCTGTTTTTTTCTAAGGAGTGTTATGAAAGAAAGAACGATTTTTCAAAAGTTTATTCATACTCTGGTGGACATCCTTGTTCTTCTTTCTTTGGCCTGGTTCATTGTTTACAGCTTCTTCTCCCTTTACAGGGTTTCGGGGCATAGCATGGAGCCGGCTCTTTCTACAGGCGATACGGTTCTCATTGATGAGCTGAGTTATCGTTTTATCAAGCCGAAAAGAATGGATATCGTGCTGTTCCAAAGAGCGGATAAGTCTTATAATATGAAGCGGATAGTCGGTCTTCCCGGTGAAACCGTGATTATACAAAATGGAAGAATCTATATTAACGGAGAGCTTTTAGAAACAACAAAGATTTCTCCCATCGCTTTACCGGGTTTGGCTAAAAATCCCGTAGAGCTTGGGAAAGACGAGTATTTCCTTATTGGAGACAATACGGACTCCTCGGAGGACAGTCGTTTTCAGAATATTGGAAATGTGCATTTTGCGCAGATTCGGGGAAGAGTCTGGTTTCGCCTGCTTCCTCTTCGGAAAATGAAGCTCATAGTATAGAAAGGAGCCGGAAGTGAAAATACAGTGGTATCCCGGGCATATGGCAAAAGCCAAGAGAAAGATGAAAGATGATCTGCCCCTTGTCGATGCAATTATTGAAGTGATAGACAGTCGTTGTCCTAACTCTTCCCGTAACCCGGAAATTGACATTTTGGCTAAAGACAAGGCCAGAATTATGCTTTTTAATAAGGCCGACCTTGCGGATCCGGGAAGAACGAAGAGCTTTATGGAAAGCTTTCAAAAGCAGGGCTTTTACACTATGGAAATGGATGCGAGAAGCCGTTCCAGTGTAAAGGGCGTAAATAAGCTTGTCATGGAGAGCTGTGCGGAGCTTTTAGAAAGAAAGAAGAAAAAAGGGATTCTTTCCCAAAGCATCAAAGCCATGGTTCTCGGTATTCCAAATGTTGGGAAATCCACCTTTATTAACGCCTATGTGGGAAAGGCCACGGCAAAGACCGGAAATAAGCCGGGAGTTACTAAAGGAGCACAGTGGATTAAGATTGGAAAGGATCTACAGCTTCTCGATACACCGGGAATCACCTGGCCGAAATTTGAAAGAGAGATTGTGGGCTTGAATCTGGCCCTCATCGGTTCTATTAACGATGAGATACTGCCGATAGAAGAGCTTATCTTTTATCTTCTAAAAATATCTTACCCGTTATTACGGCTCCGCCCTTGTTTCCCGCTATGGAGAAACGCTATTAGGGAAAAGAAGAAGCTTTTGGAAGCAATGGATGCCATTGCCATAAAAAGAGCCTGCATCAAAAAGGGCGGAGATATTGATTACACGAAGGTATCGAGACTCATTCTGGACGATTTTCGAAGCGGAAGACTGGGAAGAATCAGCTTAGGAGCATCCCATGAAATGGGAAGAAGACAGCCAAATGGAAGTATAGATTGGAAGTATAAATTTATTAGATAGTTCAAAGTATGGAAGAATATTTCCATGCTTCGAAAAAGGAATGAATTTTAATAGGATAAGATATGACCGATAAAGCAAGAGAAAAAGAAGAGCTTCGGCTCGAGGAAATGCGAAAAGAGGAGAGAGCTGTACTCGATTTAAGTCCGATAGCAGGAGTGGATGAGGCGGGACGAGGCCCCTTAGCAGGACCGGTGGTTGCGGCCTGTGCCGTGATTCCTTTGGATTATCCCTTTTACTATTTAAATGACTCGAAGAAGATGTCCGAGAAACGAAGAGAAGCGCTTTTTGAGGTCTTACAGAAAGAAGCCATTGCCTTTGGAATCGGCATTGTTTCTCCGGAAAGAATCGATGAAATCAACATCTTACAGGCGACTTATGAAGCTATGAGAGAGGCACTGAAGGATATGGAGAAGCGTTTTTCGCTTAGTCCGAAGATTCTTTTAAATGATGCCGTGACGATTCCCGGTATTCCGATTCCGCAGAAGGCTATTGTTCACGGTGACGCGAAGTCTTTGATCCATTGCGGCAGCCAGTGTCTTAGCTAAGGTGACAAGAGATCATATCATGCTGGAATATGATGAACAATATCCTAAATACGGCTTTAAGCAGCATAAGGGCTATGGGACAAAGGTCCATAGAGAAGCTTATTCTTACACACGGCCCCCTGTCCGATACATAGAAGAAGCTTTTTAAAGAATTTATATAGTTAAATAGAAGTAAACTGCTAAAGAGAATGTAATCTCGATTTGCAGACTTTCCTATGAATAATCAGTGCTTTAGAAATAGCACAACGGTTTATCGAGAGAGGTAAGTCAAATGCAGAGTAATAAGGCGAAGAATACACATCTTCTCGGAGAAAAGTACGAGAATATGGCGGTAGAATATTTGGAAGCAATGGGGTATAGTATTTTGGAGCGAAATGCTCGCTTTCACCATTTGGAAATGGATATTATTGCAAGAGACGGAGAATACCTCTGCTTTATAGAAGTAAAGGGGAGAAAGAGCGGGAGCTAAGCTCTCCCTATGAGCTGTAAGTCCGAAGAAAAATCCGTTTTCTTCGAACCATGGCGGAGGGATACCTGGTAAAACAACATTTATCCTTATATGACACCCCTTGTCGCTTTTGATGTACTTTGCACTTTCAGGGGAAGAAATTGAGCTCATTAAGAATGCATTTTTAGCTATTTAAGAACAGATCTTAGTTATTTTAAAATGGAAAAATGTGTTTTGCATATGATGCTTTTTATAAAATGATATATTATTTCTCATCATTCGAAAGAGAAGAATAGATAAAGGAGTTTAATGGAATGGAAGAAAAGAGCAAGAATAAAAAATGAGCGCAAAGTGATTTTAACGGGAGACAGACCTACCGGAAAAGCTGCATCTTGGGCATTATGTAGGGATCTTTACAAAGAAGAGTGGAGTTGCAAAACTCCGAGAGTTTGACGAAATCAATATTTTGATTGCAGATGACCAGGCCTTAACCGATAACTACGATAACCCGAAGAAAAATCAGAGATAATATTATCGAAGTAGCTCTGGACTATCTTTCCGTCGGTATTGATCCTGCTAAGAGTACTATCTGTATTCAGTCGGCTCTTCCCGCACTGCATGCCTTATCCTTCTACTACTTAAATCTGGTTACTACGCAAAGACTGAGCTGTAATCCGACCGTGAAGGCGGAAATGAAACAGAAGGGCTATAGCGGAGAGAATGAAAATGACAATGAGGCGGGACTTCCTGCCGGCTTTCTTTACCTATCCCGGTCTCACAGGGCTGCGGACATTACTGCTTTCAAGGCGACAACCGTTCCGGTTGGAGAAGATCAGCTCCCGATGATTGAGCAGACAAAGGAAAATTGTTCGACGCTTTAATCAGCTTTTATCAAAGAGAAGTTCTTCTGGAGCCGGAGATTCTTCTTCCGAAAAATTCCAGTCAGAGGAGACTGCCGGGAATAGACGGTAAGGCAAAGATGAGTAAATCTCTCGGTAACGGCATTTACCTCTCCGACGATGAGAAGACGGTGAAAACGAAGATTATGAGTATGTATACCGATCCTTCCCATATCAATATTGCCGATCGGTCATGTTGAAGGAAATATGGTATTTACTTACCTCGATGCTTTTTCAAAACAAGAAGATTTCGCTGAATTCCTTCCGGAGTATCAAAATCTCGAGGAAATGAAAGGAGCACTACAGAAAAGGCGGTCTTGGTGATGTAAAGTGCAAGAAATTCTTACTTAAGGTTATGGAAAATATGCTTTCCCCTATCAGAGCGGAAAGAAAGCTCTGGGAGAATCGCATTTCCGATGTCTATGATATTCTTTATCAAGGCACGGAAAAGGCTAAAGAAACAACAAATGCTACCCTTGAAGAAGTACGAGACGCGATGCGGATCAATTACTTCAAAGGAAATGAAATTATCGGAGAATGGGATAAATGGGTACATGGAAGTCAAGAGGGCTAAGAGGCTCTCTTCTGGAAGAGGAGTTGAAATCAGACCATTTCTCTCTATAGGGAAAAAGAACCTTGCCCTCATTCAGAAAATCCCGACCCCTATTACCCCTATAGAATTGGATAAGAGCCATAAGCAGATTACCCTTGCTTACTTTGACCGGAAGTCCACTGTCGACTATGTGGGAGTAGTGCAGGGGATTCCTGTTTGTTTCGATGCCAAGGAATGTCATAAGGACTCACTTCTTTGCAAAACCTTCACGCGCATCAAATGGACTTTATGCAGGACTTTATGAAGCAGGGCGGAATCAGCTTTATTATCCTGTCATTCACACAAAGGAATGAAATCTATTATGTGCCTTTTCGGGAGCTCCTCCGCTTCACAAAGAGAATGGAAGAGGGCGGTAAAAAGAGTTTTCGCTATGATGAACTCGAATGCTCCCATAGAATTTATCGCAAAAAGGACCTTCTGGTGCATTTTTTTAGAAGCTTTTAAATGAGGATATTTTTACTATTAAATGAAATGTCAAAAACTGAGTATTATGGATAAAAATAAAAAGTTCATGGACTTACAAGTTTATGTAGTTTATAAGTTCATGCAATTATAAGTTTGTGAAATGATAAGCAGTAAAAATGATTCTTCGACTTTTTCTTTTTAAAAAGAGAAATCTGAAGCGTATGCAATAGTAAAAAGGAAGATAAAATGAATATTATCGTAGTCAGTTGCGGAAAAGTCGGTCTGAATTTAGCGGACCAGTTAAACAAAGAAGGACATAACATTACTATCATTGATAATGATGAAAAGGAACTTCGTCATGCGGTGGATTTCTTGGATGTCATGGGCGTCCATGGAAATGGTGCCATGCCACAGACGCTTCGAGAAGCGGGTATCGCTGAAGCGGACGTATTGATTGCAGCTACAAACCAAGACGAAGTCAATATGCTCTGTTGTCTTTTTGCTAAAAAGAAGGACATTATTGCAGTACCATTGCTAGAATTCGTGATCCGCAGTATACAACGGAAATTAAATATTTACGAGATGAATTAAATCTTGCCATGGTTATCAAATCCGGAAATGGCAGCTGCAAAAGAGATTGAAAGGCTGCTTCGTTTTTCCTTCTGCAATCAAAATTGACAGCTTTTCCAGAGGAAGACTGGACTTAATTCGAGCAAAAAGGTACCCGAGAGAGTCAATTAGTCGGTATTCCTTTCTATAAAGATGAAAAAGGAGATTGGTCTGGATGTTTCTGGTATGCTGCATTGAAAGAGGAGAGGAGGTCTTGATCCCGAAAGGGTCTGACTGCTTTATGGCCGGTGATGAAATCAGCTTTATTGCATCGACAAAGCACATTACGGAATTTTTCCTAAAGCTTGGCTTAAAGTATACCCCTATCCGTGATTGTATGATTGTAGGCGGCGGAAGAGTCAGCTATTATATTGCCAAGTACATTGAAGAAACGCATTTAAACCTGAAATTAAAGATTATTGATTCCAATAAAGAACGTTGTGACTTTTTAGCGGAAGAACTGCCGGATTGCAGTATTATTAACGGAAACGGTATTGACCAAGAATTGTTAAAGAGAGAGGGAATCGAGACAACGGATGCCTTTTGCTCATTAACAGGCTTTTTGATGAAGAAAACATTATGCTTTCTCTATATGCCGGAAAACTCTCAAAAACCAGATTGATTACTAAGGTTAACCGCATTACCTTTGAAAATGTGATTCGTGAAATGAATCTTGGCTCTGTAATCTACCCGAAACAGATTATTGCGGACAGCATTGTTCGCTATGTTCGTGCATTGGAAAATTCCAAGGGATTAAATGTGGAGACACTATATAAGATTGCCGATGGAAGAGCAGAGGCCCTTGAATTTCGTGTCTTAAACGATCCCGAACCTGATTAACATTCCTTTATCGGATATTCAATTAAATGATGGTGTTTTGATTTGTGGAATCATCCGGAATCATCGTGTGATTACCCCAAACGGATCGGATATGATGAAAATGGGAGACCGAGTTATCATTGTTACGAAAAATACGGGATACAATGATCTTCGAGATATTTTAAAGATGAATAATGAAGAGGAGAGTGGAATCCATTATGAACTTTAGTATGATTGTCTATATTCTGGCATGGGTACTGAAAAATCGAGGGAGCAAGTATGATTTTGCCACTCCTTTTGCTCCTTGATTTATAAGGAAACATGACATTGCCCTTTGCTTTTTATTATTGGAACGGCATCCGTTTTACTCGGATATATTCTAACTGCAAAAACCGAAAAAATCGCTTTTTATGCGAGAGAAGGCTTTGTTATCGTGGCGGCTTGTTGGGTTGTTCTTTCCTTGGTAGGAGCATTTACCCTTTTTCATTTCAGGAAGAATTCCGCACTATATAGATGCTTTATTTGAGATTGTTTCCGGATTTACCACAACCGGTTCTTCAGTTCTTTCCGATGTTGAAGCTCTTGGAAAAGGTCTTTTATTTTGGCGTTCCTTTTTCACACTGGATTGGTGGAATGGGCGTACTCGTCCTGGTACTCACAGTACTACCTCTTGGTGGCGGTTATAATATGATGATTATGAAAGGTGAGTCACCCGGACCGGAAGTGACTAAAAATGGTGCCCAGAGTAGCGGATACGGCAAAAGCACTATATAAAAATCTATTTTTATTTTAACGATTATCATGATACTTGTTTTTGCTTTCCGGTATGCCTCTCTTTGATGCACTGTGTATCGGCTTCGGTACAGCAGGAACCGGAGGTTTTTGCTATCCGAAACTCCGGAATGGCGGATTATTCTATGCTTAGCCAGTTTTTAATTACTATTTTTATGATTCTATTCGGAGTTAACTTTAATGTATATTACCGATTCAGAGAAAAGAAGTTTTCGGATGCATTTCATTCTGAAGAGGCCAGAGGATATTTTATCATCATAGCGGCAAGCACTTTGTTTATCACTTTCAATATCTTCCAGAGTATTGGAAAGGGATTTTTATTTGCTCTGCATCATGTTTTTCACAGTAGGAAGTATAATCACAACAACAGGATTTTCTACATTAGATTTTAATGAGTGGGCAGTACCTTCCCAAATGGTCATTTTATTCCTTATGATCTGTGGAGCCTGTGCAGGTTCAACCGGTGGAGGACTTAAGGTATCAAGACTTATAATATTGTTAAAGAGCCTCGCAAAGGAATTGCATCTGATTATTCATCCTGAAGCTGTAAAAAAGGTAAGACTGGAAGGAAAGTGCTTGGATCACAGCGTAGTTCGTTCCGTAAGCACATATTTGGTAGCTTATTGCTTTATTTATATGATTTCCATTTTCCTTATCAGTTTTTGACGGGTATGACTTCTTGACTAATTTTTCCGCAATTTCTGCAACCTTTAACAATATAGGACCGGGACTTGGAAAAAGTAGGACCGCTAAGTAATTTTTCCGTGTATTCTTATTTTTCAAAGCTGGTTATGATTTTTGACATGCTAGCCGGAAGACTGGAAATATTTCCCATGTTGATTTTTATTTTTCCATAAAGACTTGGAAAAAGACAAACTAAACCGAATTTATAGAACTGAATGGATACTATATTCGAGATAAATGGCTTCGTGATATTTATTTTCAAGATTGTGTTTTAGAACGTATATAAGTTCATAAAATTTATAAGAAAAAGAATAAAGAGAATGTATATAACTATTCGCTAAACTCTTGTTTAACGAATAGTTATATACTAAAAATAAGGGTATAGCTGAATAAGCTATACCTTTAATACTATATAAGACAAATACCGTTTTGATTTAACTTATTTGTTTAACTTATTTTTAACTTATTTATGTGAGGTGAACTATGGCTTTTAGCCTATCATGAAGAATTGGATAAAAGAATACTGTAAAGCTTAGAGAATTACAAAAGGATCTTCCTGTCTTTTTGCTAATGCTTTTTCCGCGGTATAGACCAGATTACCGCATCTCGTACAAAGATTGCCTATGCTTATGATTTGAAAGTTTTTTTCACCTATCTTAAGGAAGAACTGAATATACATGATTCCATTGACGACTTTCACGCTTCAGGATCTAGAAAATCTTACTGTTCCGGAGTTTGAAGAATATATGGAATATCTTAAAATATAGAACAAAACAAAAAGAAAATGCAGATGGAGAAATGGAAACCATTGATATCTTGAAATCATAATAAGAGCATCAAACGAAAAATTTCTTCTTTAAAGAGTTTCTACAACTATTTATATAAAAGCAGGTTTGATTAGTAGTAACAAAGCATCTCTTCTCTCCCTCCCAAGCTTTCCGAGGAGGAGATTATCCGTATGGATCAGGGTGAAATCGCCCAGTTTCTTGATGAAGTGGAAAACGGTCATCAACTAAGCAAAAAAAGAACGTGAATTTCATGAAAAACAATGTACGTGATCTTGCCATGATGCAACTAATGTTGGGAACCGGGATTCGTGTTTCCGAGTGTGTAGGACTCAATTTATCCGATCTTGACTTTAATAATAACGGCATCCGTATTCATCGTAAAGGCGGCAAAAATGTCACTATTTACTTCTCTGATGAGGGTGGAAAGCGGGCTTCGTGCTTATTTAGAAGAAAAGAAAAGCTGAAGATTCCTGCTCCCGGACATGAAGAAGCACTCTTTCTTTCTATGCAGAACAAACGTATATCCGTTCGTTCTGTAGAAAAAAATAGTCAAAAATACGCCAGTCGTGTAACACCTTTAAAAACATATTACTCCGCATAAATTGCGAAGCAGCTATGGTACGAATCTATATCAAGAAACAGGGGATATTTACCTTGTAGCGGATGTACTGGGACATAGTGATGTCAATACAACAAAGAAGCATTATGCTGCACTGGAAGAAGAACGGCGCAGAAGTGTACGAAATGTCGTTCGTCTTAGAAAAAGAAGAAGGAGAAAGCTAGTTTTTCTAGAAAAAAATGAAGTATTTTCTTCATTCCAACGATTCTCTTCTTTATATTTCTTGACTCTTCTTTGATAGGGTTCTGAGCTGTACTCCGGCATATTCTGCAGCTTCAGTACTTTTATGGGAATTGCTATAGAGAAATATATCTGAGACTTTTTGCTGAACCGTAGTCTCTTTTCTTTCCGGCATCGCGTTTTTAAACGATCTACAGCAATATCCAGCTTAAAAGTGTATTTCTCATTTCTCCCGGAGGATAGAGATACTTTCATACCATATTTTTAAATAAGAATCCAGCTCGGTAATTTCTTTTTGAATACGAAAAACTCTCCGTCATCTTCTATTTCTAATTGCAGACTTTCCACTATATGTTCCCCTAATCCGGGTTCAGACCATCTCTATCATAATAAAGCCTTCAGTCTTATAAACCGAGTCTAATAAGGCCTACAGCCTTACCCAAGATTGCACAATCCTCTACAATAATCGGATCCATTGCATCATTCTCCGGTTGCAAACGAATATGTCCATCTTCCTTATAGAAACGCTTTACCGTCGCACTGTCATCAACCAAAGCTACCACAACTTCACCTTGGGCGCAGGTGTTTTGCTTAGCTACTATAAGATAATCTCCATGAAAGATTCCGATATTAATCATGGAGTCACCCTTGACCTTTAAGATAAAACTCTCCTGATTCGGAAGTAAGTTGACAGGAAACGGGATATTACCGGTAATGTTCTCTTCTGCAAATATTGGAGTTCCTGCAGCCACTGTACCTACTATCGGTAACGCTGTCATCTCTTCTCCATAAGCCTCGGTAGAAACGGTATCTTCTCTATCTTCAACTAATTCAGATTTATCGGCAATATTTCCTATATCATCATCTTCTGTATCTCTTCGCTCTAAGCTAAGACCCTCACGATTTAGGATTTCTATTGCTCGAGGATGAGCCGGATCTTTCCTGATTAAACCAAGCTTTTCTAAATCATTTAAATAAGTAAAAACACTGGAAGTTGATTTAAGGCCTACTTTTGCACAGATATCTCTTACAGATGGAGGATAGTTTTTCCTTTGTACACAATCCTTAATGTACTCATATATTTCTTCCTGCTTTTTTGTTAAATTATCTATACTATATACCTTCTTTGGTCTTCCCATGCCATCCTCCAAAATAATAAAGTTGATACTGCTCTTCATCTTAGTTCACGAAACTTTACGTTCTTATAAATTATAGCATAAAAAGAATTATATTGCAAACATTTGTACGAAAAATAATAAGAACAAAAAGTGCTGAACGACAAATTCGCCATTCAGCACTTTCTCAATTACGCTATCCTTTTTATTCTAGGTTTCACTATGAATCTATTTACTTATTCCTATTCCTCTCCCAGCTTATCTACTGCCATAAGCTTTTCCAGGAAGCTCTTGATTACTATAAGGATTGCTCCGCAAATCAAAAGAGAAGAACCAAGGATAATCAAAATCTTTGCATATCCCCATTTATCCGTTACTGCAACAAGATAACCGGAAGCAATACCGGAGAAAGTATAAGTAAGATACCAAGAGCTCATTGCCAAAGAGGAGAACCGCTCCGGGGTCAACTTATTGAATAATGCCATACCTACAGGAGACACTAAAAGCTCGCCGATAGTTAACACAGTATAAGCTACAAGCATGTACCAAAGATCCATCTTTACAGTCTTATCCAGTACACCGTGTAAGGTGTTGAATCCGGCTAAAATGATGAAGAAGGCAAGACCGGTAATCGCCATTCCAACAGCCATCTTTACGCTAATGGGCGGATCCATCTTCTTTTGTCCCAAACTCATCCATAAGTTACCGAAAAGCGGCGCAAGGATGATACATAAGATACCGTTGAAAGAAATAAGCCATACAACAGGAACCTGGAAACCGGCAACCTTTAAGTTAACGTAATCCATAGCCAAAGTGTTAATGGTGTAAGAAGTCTGGAAATAGCATGTCCAATATACGGTAACAAGGATGAAAATGATGAACATACCTAAGATACGCTTCTTATCAACAGCTGTCAACTTCTCATTGCTTACTGTCTTAGTTGTTCCATCCTCTTCCTTCTTCTGCTTTCCTGCAGGATACTTTCCAACCTCTCCTAACCACTTCGGAATAAGGAAAAGATAAATCAAGAATACGAGGAACATACCGATGGACACCATCAGATAAGCGTACTTGTAACCATAGCTGATAACATTTCCCGCTTCATCTTTAATAGCCATCCAGTGGTCGGTCAACATTCCACCGAAAAATCGGACCGAAGAAGCTACCGATATTTACAGCCATGTAGAAAATTCCATAAGCTGCATCTTTTCTGGTATGCTCCTTTTTGGAATAAAGCATTCCTACAATAGCACTTAAGTTGTTATTCATAAATGCTGCAGAAAATACATTAATGGAAATACCCACAATAACCATAGGAACGTTTGGCGTAAACAGGAAGAAAATCATATATGCAACTCCCTGCATAAAGAACGCCATAAGTAAGGACTTCTGAATACCTAAGAAACGGTCTGTTATTACCGATCCAAGTAAGGGAAGCACAGAACCGGCTGTTGTGGCAACAGAAATCAACAATCCTGCCTGCTCCTTGGATAAGCCCAAGCCTCCCATAGCTACACTATACGTGTAGAAAAAATCAAGAATCCGAAACCGCATACTTCAAATAGCTGGATCCGCACATTCCTATGCAGGCAAGCCATAGACCTTTCGGGTGGTGAAATTTTTTTCTTTCTTTACTGCTTCTTCCATAACCCCTCCTAAAATTACGATAAAAATTTCATTATTTACTGTAAAAATAATGAACATCTAGACTATGTTAAGAATATAGCAAATTCTACTAATTGGCAAGAACTATTTATTTTTCCATTACTAGATTTTTAGAAGGAGTATATCGCTTTTAATTTTTACAACAATAAATGAATTTAACTAATAATATTTAGGCAAAACGCATAAATAAATTTATCTTTGTAAAGCAATTATACAGGAATCTTTTTGCATCGGACCAAATCTTTTCAAGATCGTAATATTCCCTTTGTTCTTTGGTAAAGAGATGTACTACAATATCACGATAATCCATAAGAATCCAGCCGGAACTGCTCTCCTCCTTATGTAAACCATCTACTTGAACTTGATCCTCTACTGCATCTTCCAGGGCATCTAACTGCCTGGCATTGTCAGCAGATGCCAAAAATAAAAATAATCTGCCAAGGTGGAAATTTCGGATATGTCCAAGGCAATGATATCGCCGGCTTTTTTCTCTAATATATTCATAATTTTTTGTAATAAAGTGGTATTTTCCATAAATTCCTCCCTATTATTTAACTAAGATAAACTCGTTAAACGCTAAAAATAATTCGTTAAACTTTGATTCAATTCATGAAACTCGGTTCAATTTAGTAAAGCTCCATCTCATTTCTGAAGCTCTTCTTCCTGCAAAGCCTTATAGTACCGGTATGCTTCACCGATTCCGTGCACAAGCTCTGTCCCTTTTTCCTCAACATATTCTATTGTTGCGTAAGCTCATATAAATCGCTTTATCCAGATTAGAAAAAGGATATTCTTCGAATTTCGTCCAATTCTCCTCTACTTCCTCTTCTGACCTCGATATAGTCTGCAAGGTAAATGATTTTTTTCCAATAAACTCATAGCCGGTCTGCCAATAGTGTGATGGTAATAAATGGCTGACAATATTTCTTCATTCTGAATTTGAAAATATTTTCTGGCATACGTTGCACCATATATCCCATGTAAGACCTGCGGGGCAGAAATGTATTCCGGCTGCAAAGGAATATGTTCTCTTTCACAAGCCGTAAGCAATTCTTTTTCCCCATATATTTTGCACAATCATGACAAAGACCCGGCAAGCTCTGCAGCCTTTAAATCGTAGCCGTGCGCCATGGCAAGAGCAATCGCGGTAAAGGATACACTGATGGAGTGCTCATAGCGTTCCTCATTCAAGTGCTCCTTCAAATGCTTGCGAATGAATTTTACCTGTTCCCAATATCCTCTATCTTCTTCCAAAGTGAGTTCCTCCATAAGCACATTCTATTGCGAGTAGTAGCTCGGTTTTGTTACTAATATTCATTTTACAAAAACTGAAAAAGCAGATTAGCAACAAAAATAACGACGATTTTAATTTTTGTCGCACCATTCCCTGTTTTAAGTCCTCTTCCAATACAATTGAGATTGGAGTATAGCCATGATTTAATGGTATAAATTCTTATCCATTATATATTTTTCTACCGATACAGGAAGAATACCGCTTATGGAATCACCATTTTCCAGTTTTTCCCGAATTAAAGAGCTGGAATAGTTGATTTTTCATATTCAAAAAAACTACAGCTTAATCCGAACTCATTATTTAAGAATTTTTCTTTCCGTTAATTCCCTTTCTTCGAGTTCTCCATTTCGATTAGCCACCAAAAAAATGAAGCATTTTACCAAGCTCTTCTATTTTATACCAATTTTCCAAAGTAAAGAACTCATCTGTTCCGATAATCAAAAATATTTCAGCATTCGGAAAAGTTTTTTTCAAAATGAGAGCCGAATCGTAGCTATAGGAATTTCCGCTGCGCTCTCCCTCAATAGTGGAATAGAAAAATGGCAGAGTTTCTTCGTTTTCTATACTGCATCTGTTCGTTCCGATATGATTTTTCTTCGAGTCATTTCGGTATCTTTCATTTTCCTCTTTAAGGGCCAAAAAAAGCATCGTTGAGCGCTCGGAAAAAGGAAGTAAATCCGAGTTTTTTTTATGATACGGCACTCCTGTCGGTAAGAATACTATACATTCCCTAGAAAGAAAGGAATCTGATCTGTTTTCAGAATCAAAAAGCCTCTATACTATTTCTTTTATTCCTGTTATCTTCATTTTCTTTCTCTTCCAACGTCTTTAATGCCGTTCTTCCCAAGATTAAATGCCCGTAATGAATAGGATTGAAGCTTCCACCTAATATTCCAAGCTTTCGGACAGAGGGAAAACATAGTCCGCTTTCAATATCGGAAAGACTTAGACATAAGTTATTTTTTTATCCATTAAAAAGCTCTATTCTTCTCTTCTTTTGCCGGCTTATATAGTACTATCTTTCTTCCGATTATCTGTACCAGCTCGGTATTGGAACGCTCTGCAATCGTGTTTCCCAACTCACGAAGGTCTTCGTCACAGTTCTTCAACACATTAATCTTCATGATTTCATGCTTTTTCCATATATTCTTCCACGGAATGAGTAAACTCCGGTGTTAAAAGCATTTTTTTCCGATGGAAAGAACCGGATCAATGCTTTGCGCAGCACTGCGAATGCGTGCGCGCATCTTGCTATCTGCAATATAGGACTTCATTATTCCTCCTTGGACTCGTTTTCATCCTCTATTTCATCATCATAATATTCAAATTCATGCGAGAAAATCTTAATAGTATCGCCTTCCTTCATACCCATTTTCTTAAGCTCTTTGATAATACCCTGTTCTACCATAAAACGCTGGAAGAAGAGGAATCCCTTCTCCGCCTCTAAATTGGTATAGCCGAGCATCTTCTCCATCTTCGGGCCTTCTACAATGAAAAGTCCCTCTTCCGGATGCTCATACTTAATGGGAAGAGATTCAACCGCGCCAAGGTTTTTCCAGATCCACTTCACTTTCATAGATCATTTCATCCTTGCCGATTCCTTCCAGAAGCTTATATGCCTCTTCCAGAAGCGGATAAATTCCCTGATTACTTGCGGCAGATATTTTAAAAGAAAGGATAATGCATGTCTTTACAATATTTCTCCAAGTCCTTCAGGGCTTTCTCCTGCTCCTCGGATTGGATAAGCTCCACCTTATTTGCCGCAACAATAACCGGCTTCTTTAAAATCTCCGGATCATAGCTTTCACACTCGGCATGAATGTTCTTTAAATCCTCTAACGGTACTCTTCCTTCCGAGCCTGCTCCATCTACAATGTGTATAAGTACACGGCAACGATGAATATGGCGAAGGAACTGAAATCCGAGTCCAACTCCGTCACTTGCCCCTTCAATCAGTCCGGGATATCCGCCATAACAAAGCTTCTGTCTCCTTTAAGTTCACCACACCAAGGTGCGGGTTCAAAAGTCGTAAAATGATAGTTTGCTATCTCAGGGTCTGGCATTACTGCACATGGAAAGAAGAGTCGATTTTCCTACATTCGGAAATCCGAGAAGCCCTACATCTGCAATCACTCTAAGCTCTAATTGAAGCGTAATCTCCCTTGCATCCTGTCCGGGCTGAGCAAATTTCGGTGCCTGCATGGAAGGCGTTGCAAAATGCATATTTCCCAATCCGCCTTTTCCTCCGGTAAGAAGAACAATTCTGCGATTCTCTCCACTCATATCGAAATCAACTTTCCTGTTTCCGCATCCTTTAAAAGCGTCCCGGCAGGAACCTTTAAAACAAGATCCTTACCGTTCTTTCCGTGCATCCTCCGGCCGTCGCCTTCCTGTCCGTCTCCGGCCGCATATTTTTGTTTTATGACGAAAGGCTTCCAGACTGTTTAATCCATCATCCACTTCCACGATGATATCTCCTCCCTTACCGCCATCTCCTCCATCGGGACCGCCTGCCGGTACGAAGAGTTCTCTACGGAAAGAAACGTGTCCATTTCCTCCCTTACCACTTCTTACATATATTTTTGCTACATCAGCAAACATAAAAGCTCCTTTTTATATTGAAGAAAAACCCCACACCGGAAACCGGCATGGGGTTAACATTTCTTTATGCCCTTGGAAGAACAGAAACCTGCTTACGATCTCTACCTAATCGGCCGAACTTTACAACACCGTCAACCTTAGCGAATAAGGTAAAATCATTTCCCAAGCCTACATTTTGACCCGGATGAATTCTTGTGCCGTTTTGCTTATACAGGATATTTCCTGCCTTTACAAACTGTCCGTCTGCTCTTTTCGCACCAAGTCTTTTTGAATTAGAATCTCTACCGTTTTTGGTAGAGCCCATACCCTTATGATGAGCCATTTTTTACTCCTTCCTGTAATACACGAGTTTTATACATCCTACTCGTTACGAATTAACCGATCTTCTCAATCTTTACTTCTGTAAAGAGCTGTCTATGACCGTTCTTCTTGTGATATCCGGACTTTCTCTTATAACGGTAAACAATAACCTTCTTGCCCTTACCGTTCTGAAGAACTGTTCCGGAAACCTTCGCACCTTTCACAGTGGGAGTACCAATCTTCAGAGAACCGTCGTTAATAAGAAGAACCTGATCAAAAGAAATCTTTGCTCCCTCTTCTACTTCCAACTTCTCTACGCGGATTACATCGCCTTCACTGACTTTGTATTGCTTTCCGCCACTTACAATAACTGCATACATTTAGGACATCCTCCTATAAATTTACTCGCTAGCTTTGGTGAGTTTGCACTGCTTTAACCTAGCTATGCGGCATCTAAGCTACTCTACAGTATTTTCTCTTTCCCGTCAAGCAGTTTTCTTTGTATTAAGGATGAAAATAGGCTAGAATTCTTGTTTTATTGTTCCCAAAACATCAAATCTTCAAATACGACTAAAGCAGCTCAATCCTATGGAAGTATACTTCTATAATAAGGATAGTTTGCAGATACTTCATCTACAGAAATTGTTCCGGCTGTAGCATTTTCATGTATAGCGAGCATCCTGCCCTCTTCGGTCCAGCAAAGAAACATCACCACATGACTGTCACCGCTTGGCTGAATGATTAAATCTCCGGGTATCAGTTCACTTCGCTTAATCTTCCTGCCTTGTCCAATCAATTCCTTTGTACTGGACACAAAGTCCAAAGAATCATTTGTGGCTGTCCAGTAAGCCCATTGTACAAAGCCCGAGCAATCCAATCCCTTTCTGTTTCTTCCCTTGTAATCTCGCTCGGAAATCGTTTTTTTCCGAATGCGTTCCCTTCAATTCCTTGTTTTTCCGGCTTTTACCTCCATAGTAATAGGGGACCTTTCCGACAGTTGTTAAAGAGAAATGAATCAATTGCTTTCGCTCTTCACTTAAATTCTCAGGAAGCAGACTCATATAACGGGAAATTTCTTCCTCAGTAAGAGGGGTTTTGGTTTCAACAGTAGATAAGCTCAGACCGTATTCTGTAAACCAATCTTTATCAATCAGTGTCTTCACCGCTGAAACACACTCTTCATTCCAACCTTTCCAACGGGAAAATGGACTTTTTTCCCACTCTGCGTCTTTCTGTACGGAATCTAAAACAATTTCTTTTTAAACCGTTTTGATCTTCAAACTTTTTTTACCTGAATCGTAATGGTTAAATCGACATGCCCCGGACAATAATTTTTCTCTCAGTAGAAGAAGCTTTATCTTGTGAAGCAGTCTTTGAATGGTTTTTGTAATGAAGTGGAAGAAGAACTTTTTCCGCTATTATTTTGTGCTTTATCTATATCCGATGGACTGGCCAAAGAAGATGAGTCTTCTGTTTCCTGTGAAAAGCTCTCTTCCGTACTGCTTTCCCAAATGATTGCTCTTCTTTCTTTGTACTTTTTCCGTAGTTGATTCGGTCTGCGTTTCCGTACTGCTTTCCACTGCAGTTGTTGTCTCTCCGGAACGCTCCGAAGAAACAGTGGCAGAAGCTCCTTCAGAGGCTTCCGTCTCTCCTCCGGAAGCTTCTTTTTCCTCCGAGAGAATTTCTTTAGTTGATTTCCCTCTTCCTTTTCCGCCTCTTCTTTAGCCGTCAAATTGACACAGCCCTGATCAAAATAGACAGGACTGATAGACAAAGTATACGAATGAGATTTTTCGTAAAGTTCCATACAAATTTCACGAAAATGCTCAGTATCCATATAATTATGCTTATAAGTATAGACGGAGACCATTGCTAGAATATCTTTAACATTACTGGAATCCGATATTTCCTTCCCATCTCCATTTAAAAAGCGATAATGAATATTTTTAAAATAGGGAATCGGATAGGACGCGGCATGATCCGCGTTATCTCCATGAACGGTAGGGTTATACTTGCCCATTATCCTGGAACGTTTAACACCAAGATTTTTTGCCACCTTCTCCGGGGTTTCACCGGCTTCATCTGTAATACTTGCAAGATAACGACTCTCCATCGTCATCATTTCCTTATAAAGAGCTTCCCCGATAGACGATCCTTCCTTATCTTTTTCATTCACAAGATTATAGATATCTATTTTTGCTCTCGGACTTAGAAATTGATCTTCCTCTCTTTCGTTATGAAGTGCGTTTTTATATTCCGTTTCTGTGGAAATATTTCCGGCAGCTTTCGTTTCCTAACTTTATTGTTCTTTTTAATAAAAAAACACGATAACGGAAAGCACAAGAAGAAAGGCAGGCACAAGCTTAACCTTCCATCGCTTATGATTTATTTTATTTCGAAGTCTGGATTTTCTAACCTGTCCTTCCTGTACTTTTTCCTTTTCCTCTTCCAAAAACATTTCTCCTAAAAGCACTAATCCATTTTTATATTGATAGCTGCTATACTTTTTATAATGGAATCAGTCAATATTTTCTATATCTTATTCCTTAATTTTTCGTTCAATATCTCTGAGTTTGACAATTTATTTTCTGCTTTTATTTCGTAAGCTTGTAAGAACTCTCAGAAAATCATCCGGATAGTCTGCTGAAAATTCCATATATTCACCACTTTTGGGATGAATGAATCCTAAAACCATAGCATGTAAAAGCTTGTCCCTGTATAGAATAAGGACACTTTTTTAATCCATAAACAGGGTCTCCAATTAAGGGATGTCCGATACTCTTCATATGTACCCGGATTTGATGTGTTCTACCCGTTTCCAGACGACACTCCACCAAGGAAGCATTCTCGAAGCTTTCCAGCAGTTTGTAATGCGTTACTGCTTCTTTACCATGCTTATAATTGATTGCCTGCCGTTTTCGATCTTTTTCATCTCGTCCTATTGGGGCGGAAATCGTCCCGCTCTCCTCTTTTAATCGACCAAAACAGAGTGCGTGATAACGCCTGGTAATGGTATGCTCCTCTAGTTGTTTTGCAAGAGCTTTATGACTCAAGTCATTTTTACAAATAAGCAATAGTCCGGAAGTATCTTTATCAATCCGGTGTATAATTCCCGGACGCAAAACTCCATTGATAGAGGAAAGAGAAGTTCCGGAATGAGCTATAACAGCATTCACCAATGTTCCGGTATAGTGCCCCGGAGCAGGATGCACCACCATTCCACGGGGCTTGTTAACTACAAGCAGATCTTCATCTTCAAATACAATATCCAAGGGAATATCCTCTCCCTTCACATCTAATACTTCCGCTTCTTTCTCGATTAAGCTGATATGATCTCCACTTTTTAATTTGATAGAGGCTTTCGCTTTCTGTCCATTGTATAGTACATAGCCTTCCTCTATTAATTTTTCCAATATAAGAACAGGGTATATTCCACGGTATTGTTTTCAGCTAAAAAGCTGTCCAGACGTTTTTCTTTATCTTCCTCTTTCACATAAAAATCCATGGTTTTCTCCATATATATTTGAAGATATTCAAACTATTCAATATAGAAGAATTAAATAGCAGGATACAATCTTGCAATTATAGGAACTTAATGCTTTAAAAAGGCAAAATCGTCTTCATTGTAGTAGAAAAAAAGCCAGCAAGAACAAAACCGATACAAGAAAGGGTAACATAAATATCAGCGACATTAAACACCGGAAAATCAATTGGTTTGAAGTAAATAAAATCAACTACATAAGATTGCAACTGTCGATCAATAAAATTGCCTATTGCTCCGGAGAAAAATAAAAAACAAAGTATAAAAATAAAGGCAATAAACTTTTTGTCTTTTTATTTTTTTATACTCCCTTGCAGAAATATCCGAACTTAGTTGATTCGTAGCTATTTCTTCTTTTCTCGCTTTTAATCTCATTTCTTTTGGAAGCTTCCAAAGTACATAGAGAATTCCGAGAAGAACCGCAATCGTAATAATCAAAAAAAGAATCCTTGTTGACCATGTAAAATCCCAAATGCAGCTCCGGGATTTTTCTACATATACAAGTACTAAAATATGTGGAATAAGAGATAGCTCTTTTCCTCCTTTTTAAAAATTGTACAGCCAAGGATTTAGTCCATTGATCTAATAGGATAAGCAGTACCGCTATAAAGAAAAATAGAACATACCAAAGTATTTTCTTCATTTACTCCTCCATAAAACGAGCCAATGCGGCTTCCAGCTCTTCTTCCCGAAGTCCCTCTTCAATAAACGGAGCACAAATCTTGTGTAAAAGTACGAATTGTAAATGTGCTTTATTCTGTTTCTTATCCATTTTCATTGCAGAAAGTACTGCTTTATGATCTAATTTTTTTGCAACGTGTTTCCAATAATAAATCATGCATTAGTGACTCTATCTCTGATAAGTCTTCTTCCGTAATTCCTTTTGATAAAGAAAGAGCCATGAGGGTTCCAAATGCTACACATTGTCCGTGGCTGTAGTAAAAATCGGCAGCCTTTTCAATTGCATGTCCCAAACTGTGCCCGAAGTTCAAAAACTTACGATCCCCATTTTTCAAAAGGATCTTTTTTTCCACAAAAATACTTTTTATACGATTACTCTGATAAATGGTTTCCAGAAAGGCACTCTGCTCTCGATTCTTTTAAAAGCAAGCCTGTGCTCCTTTAAATATGGGTAAATACTGGGGATTGTGAATCAGAGCATGCTTAATAATTTCCCCCATACCGGAGGCATATTGTTCCAGAGGCAGAGTAGAAAGTGTATGCATGGAAGAATATACAAGGCTGGGCATATGAAAAGCGCCTACCATATTTTTATAATCTTGAAAATCAACTCCCGTCTTCCCGCCAATTGAGGAATCCACCTGAGCAAGAAGGGTCGTTGGAACCTGAATAAAACGAATTCCTCGAAGATACGTTGCCGCTGCAAATCCGCACATATCTCCAATTACTCCCGCCACCCTAAAGCGACCATGAAATCTTTTTCTTTGCAATCCGTATTGAATAGCAGCTTCATAGATCTTTTCTATTCCGCTAAGTGTTTTATTCTTCTCTCCACTGGGAATAACCAAAGATTCAACATGACGAAAACTCTTTTTAAGCTGATCCCTTAAGTCGGATAGATAAAGAGGCGCTACAATATCATCCGTTATAATCAGCGCACTTCTATCCTCACAATGCAAGTCTTTCAATTTTTCAGAAAGATGAGAAAAATCCTTTTCCAGATAAATCGAATAACTGTGACAATCTTTTTCGTAAATATCCAACTTCCGCATATTTGCTCCTAAAAACTCAGCCTTTCTATATACTCATTAAGAATTAAAAAAGCATATCCTCTAGGGATATGCCTATCGGTTTTTCTTTATCTAAAGTTCAAGAAACTTCCCTGTCCATCTCCACCGAAGCCTGCTCCGGAAAATTCGCCGGATAAATGAACATCCTCAGGACTGATGATAAAGATATATGTAGAAATCTTCTGTAGATTTCCGTTGATGGCATAGGCAGTTCCACTTAAAATATCGATAATTCTTTGTGCAACTTCTGTATGCAAGCCTTCCATATTGAGAACAACCGCTCTTCCACTCAAAAGATAATCACAAATCTCCGTTGCATCCCCCATGGAATTCGGCTTAATCATGGTTACTTCCATACTGGCTTTTTCTTTCATTAGCACTTGATTTAGGTTTTCCAAACAGACGAAGCTTTGGTTCGGAATCTTCTTCATCTTCATCAGATCTCCTGGAAAAAAAAGATGCTCTCTTTGGACTTTCTTCCTCTTCCTCTTCGTAATCATCCTCGAAGTCATAATCATTATCTAAGTCGTAATCATCCTCGTCATCTCTATTCAAGTTCATCTTTGTCATTAGGGTTACTCAAAAAGCTCATACTATTCCCCCAACATCCGCCAAGTCAAACAAGATTATTTTACTCAATTTCGGAGTAAAGTCAACCTTGAAAGTATCTTATAAAAAAATTAATTTATGTTTTTTTATTTAATTCTATATATAAATCGGTATTTAACTTTTCTCATATAGCATTTAACAATGGACCAAGCATTCCAATCTTAATCAGCCGGTAGCTCAAAAAAATACCTCATTCAAAGAATATTACTGAAAAATAAGTTGTCCGTCCGAGACCATGTCTCCTTGTAAAACAATATGATCATAGACTTCGATTCCGGAGCTTGTATCTTTTTACTATAATATATTCATCATTTTTCTAAAGGAACAATCTGTCGAAAAACAGCGTAGCCCTTGTTTATATTATACACACCTTCTAAAAGATTTGGTAGGTCCAATTATAAAAAGAATCTGTACTTTCCTGCTTTATGAGAACATCGCCCGTTTTCAGTACAGAAGAATCCTGATTCTTTGGAATATCAATATAAGCATATTGCTGATCCTTCCTGTAGATTTCCGTGGGAATAAATTTTAAAATTGCCATCCGATTCCTTTCGATAGAAGCCTTGGCTGCCATCTTCTAAAGTAGAAAGAAATTCATTCGGAACAACATAAAAAGTCTTTTTCACTACAGCTGAAGCAGGAATTTTTAAGTCCGTTTTCCTCTCTCTCTTTTAAAAGAAAAAAAGCAACGAACCGATCCTCCAGAAAATAATCTTGATAATTGGATAACTCTACCTTTCCAAAGCTCTTTCCGTCTTTTTCCTCTTACAAGAAAGAGTTCTCCGGATAAATCCAGGTTTTGACTATCAAAAATGCAAGATTACTTTTATGCTTATTTTCCAGTTCTTTGTTCTCTTCCTCGGATAAAGGGAAATATACATTCCACTTTGAAGCACTGATAATTTTATAGATTAGACTTCCTTCTTCAACTTTACTTCCACCTTGTACATATTCCTTTTTGGGATCAGTTTTCTTAAAAACTTCTTCGGCTAAATCACTTTCTTTGAAACTCTCAAAACCATCTAAGATATAGGATACAACTCCGGCTTCTTCTGCTGTTCCGGTGGTATAAGCTATTCCTAAATTACTTAAAAATACTGTTTAACTGCTTCACACCTTCTTCACCGGAAAAAACTGAAGTGATTATTATCCATACCGGATTGAAAAGCTGTAAAGAGTATAAAAACGATTATCCTCAAAGCTTCGAGAAAAAAATTCTCTAACCGCTGACGAAGTTCCATAATCTGCTTTTTCATTTAAACTTCCCAAAAAGCTCAGGATGTTCTGATAAATAATTCTCCAGGTTTCCTGTTTCATCTAAAAGTATAAAGCTCCGCATTCTTGGAAACTCTTCTTCCCTCCATAACTGTGAAATGAATATAACCACTTTTTTAGCAGCATAGCTTTTTCATTCCTAAGGATTAAGCCGGTGAACTGATTTTTCCTTCACCAAACTTCCTTCTCTCACTTCATAAAAGCGGATTTGATCCCTTCTCATGAAGGAAACCACGCTAAAAAGAATATAGAGAGCAATAATCGCAAAGATTACTCCCTCTATATTGAAAAATCTTCTTTTTCTTTAAGTGACTTGTATTTGACATAATTACAGTGCTAACGCGATATGATCCTTCAAATCCTCAGGAACTTCATCCGGACTCATAGACAAACTGCAAATAAAATTAACTTTATACTTATCGGAAAGAGAATCCAGTTTTCTTATGCAATCGGTACTGGGCTTTCCCCTCTAAAGAGGCTAACTTCAGAAAAACTATCGAGAAAAAGATATTCCAAATCATGATCTTGAGAAATAATACCACTTACAAAACCTACAAAGGCATCTTCGGAATCGAGCTGAAATTCATTGACATTGATCAAACGAACCTTGTTGTTCAGTTCATACATGTGCTGAGCTGAGCGATCAAGAAAAATCAACATTTCCTTTTGCTTCTTTTTACAACAGTATTGGCTTTTATCAATCAGCTGCTTTGTTTTTCCTTTTCCTCTTTGTCCTACAATAAATTGAACCATTTCCATACCCTCCTTGACTTAACAAGAAAAACCTTTCTTTATTAAAACTTATACAAAAAAGTATAGTACATTCAAGATATCTTCGCAAGCAAGTTTGTCATATTTTTCATAAAGATTGTCCTTGTTTTCCCCCTTCATTACTACAGAAAATATAGGAATATGGACTATCGCTTTTTTCCGTATCAAGTGCCAGACAATAGCCGGCATCCTTCGTTGTCCCGGTCTTTGCTCCCAGAATAGTTAGTCCTGAGGGAAGTTCCTTTTCTCCCGTACTATACAGATTTGTTGCTTTCCAAACCTGCGATTTCTTCACCCCGTTACGATCTTTATAAACAACTTGATATTCTTTGGTACCGAGAATTTCACGAAGATCCTCATTTTCCATTGCAGCACGCATAATGAGATAAATATCATAAGCTGAAGTATAATGAGATTCATCCGGTAATCCGTGAGGATTTGTAAAATGAGTAGACAAAGCACCCAAGCGAATAGCCTCTTCATTCATCTTTTCTACAAACGAATCCACCGAACCGAGACTTGCTTCCGCTACTGCAACCGCTGCATCATTACCGGAAGGCAGTAAGGTTCCATATAGTAAATCCCGAATTTTCAAACTTTCCCCGACCTGCAAAAATGCAGTGGAAGAACCGCTGACCTTGATTGAAGAGGATGGAGAAATTACAAACTCCTGATCCAAATCCTCTACGTTATTGACACAAACCAGTGCCGTCATCAGCTTCGTTATACTCGCGGGGTAAACTCTTTTATAAGGATTTCTAAAGGCAACTGCTCTATCCGATTCCTTTCCCATCCTTTTCCACCAAAATAAAACTATCTGTATCCATACTTTGATCATTGTAACTTTGATCAACAGGAATAGCTAATTTAGAAGCAAAAGCTTCAGTATTATGCTCCGCTCCACTATGTAGGGACACTGACGATAAACGCATCACGGATTGATCTTCAGAGAATGCTTTTTCCGGTTTTCTTCCGCATGAACATAAAAGCAGAAGAAGAAAAATAGACGCAAAAAATAAAAGTCGAGACCTAGATGTAAATACTACATGACTTATCCGATGTTTCGCCACTCCAACTCTCCTCTTTCCAATGCATGAATGAGCAGCTCCGCAGTAGCCAAATTGGTCCCGATTGGAATATTGTACATATCGCAAAGACGCAAAACGGAATTCACTTCCGTCTCCTCTTCCATACTCGGGTTGGGATTTCTCAGGAAAATAATCATATCCAGATTCCCCTGTTCAATCTGGGAGGCAAGTTGTCTTACTCCACCGGTTTCGCCCGGTAAAAATTTATGAATTCTTAGATTCGAAACTTCCTGTATTAAACTCCCTGTAGTTCCTGTTGCATATAATTCATGTCTGGTTAAGATCCTCTATAAGCAATACAAAAGTTTTGCATGAGTTTTTCTTGGAATCATGCGCAATCAAACCCACTTTCATAGCCTACTCCTCCTATGTTTTTTTCGCTGTAAAGCTACATTTAGCACAATACCGAATCCAAAATACACGGACAGTAGGGAACTTACGCCTCTTGAAAAGAAAGGCAAAGTAATTCCGGTATTTGGAAAAAGCCCGGTTGCTACAGCAATATTGGTATATGTCTGGAAGCCAATCCATGCCATCACACCCACACATATCAATCGTCCGCTTAAAGTCTTCGCTCTATAAGCTATTATAAGACATTCAAGATAATCAACAAGAAGATTATAATAATTATTATGGCCCTCTAAATCCTAATTCTTCTCCTATAACCGCAAAAATAAAGTCATTATCCTCCTCAATCAGAAAAGTTACCGTTTTTCACGGAAAAATATAGAATTATTAAAAAGCCCTTTCCTTTAAACATACCTGATCCGATAGCCATGATGGAATACATCTGTTGCGCATAACCGCTGGAATTTTCATCCGGCTTTCAAGAAGGTAAGGATTCTTTGAACCTGATAACCCTGTAAAATAGGGATTTTTATCATAAAGTCCGGAAGCAAAAAGGTAAAAATAAAAAGAATAAGTATTGTAGCTGCCACAGCTAAAAAAAGCCATAATATAACGAAGTTTTAAAGGAGAAGCAAAGGTCATGGCAGATACAATTACCGTCATGATAATGGCTGTGGAGAGATTGGGTTGAATCAACACAAGTCCAACCGGAAGTAACAAATAAAAACCTTCTATAATTAAGCCGTGCACTGTATTAATTTCTTCCTTGGTTTTCTGCAAATATTCTGCAAAAAAATAGGATTAATGCTACCTTTACAAACTCCTGCAGGCTGAATTTTTACCAAGAACAGGAACGGTAATCCAACGCGTTGCACCATGTCCTGAAGCTGTACCGTAAATCTTTACTCCGGCAAGGATGATAACAGAAATAATATAAATATAAATAGAATACTTACAGAATTTTCTATAATCAAAAAGAGAAATAGCTACACACATGGCCAGTCCCACAAAGGAACCCAATATCTGTCTGACTACCAAGGCATCTTTAAAACTCTCTGCAGAGGTTGCAGAGCGCACAATAAAGACACTGATAGTATTCAGTGCAACAATAAAGAATAATAATTTAAAAATCATATTGTTTAAAAATCATAATCTAATTTCATGCATCTTTTTCCTTAATCACTTACTGTTACAGAGTTTATACTGCTTGCATCTCTTGCCAGAATCGTATCCATACTGAGCTTTCCGAAGCAATAATCATAAACCATGTTAGCAAGGCTTGCCGCATTACCCGAGGAATATCCATAGGGAATATTTACCGTAACGGAAATTTCCGGATTCTCATATGGAGCATAGGAAACAAACACGGCATGATTACCTCTATCCTCTCGCTCTTGCGCAGTTCCTGTTTTTCCCGCTACTGCAATAGATTGTCCGATAAAAACATTTTTCGCAACGCCTTCTGTTATAACCTTGCGAAGACCGTCATGCACAGTATTCCATGTGATGTCATTATAGGATAGTTTTTTTTCAAGAACCGGAGCAACTTCTTCAATCGTATTGCTTCTCGGATCCACAATACGATCCACAATGGATAATTTATATACAGAACCGCTGTTGGCAACTGCAGTAATATAGCGTGATAATTGCGCAGCATTAAAGGCATGGTTACCTTGTCCCATAGCTGAACGTTCCGGATCATAGTTGGAAATTCTCGGTTTTTGTTTCATCCAGCTCAATACCTGTTTTTTCATCCAGTCCAAAGTCACTCGCATACTTCTGAATTCGCTCCATCCCAAGATCCGCACTGTAATTTCCGGAGCTGTCAGTTGCTAAGAGATGTCCCAAATCTGCAAAGAAATAGTTACAGGAGTTTTTAATTCCATCGACAATATTTTCATTTCCATGCTTGGATGGCCAAATCCAACAACGGATATTCGGCGTTACCTCTTCATATTTACCGGTACAATCTATAATAGTATCCGTAGTAATTACCTCTTCTTCCAAGGAAGCAACGGAACTGATCGGTTTAAAAGAAGAACCGGGCGCAAGCTGAGTCTGCGTTGCACCGTTTAAAAGCGGAAGAGAAAGATCTTCATTACATTTTTCAAATAAGCACTATCACTGATTCGATTATTATCGAAGCCGGGATAGGTTACAAAGTGCTCGCAACTTACCGGTTTTAACATCCGTCACAACCACAGAGCCGTTGCAGGGGATCCAATGCAAGCTGTGCCGGTGTTAATTCTATTTTTACGAATCTTATCCAAAGAAAAGTGAACGCAAAGTGTGCATCTCCTCCGGAAAGAGCCTGATAAGAAACAGGATCCTGTGAGAGAACATTTTGCTCAAAAAGTGCCATAAGAAGCAAATTACCGGATATAGATTGCTTAGCAATGGCATACTTATATAATAGCTTATTAAATCCACTGTCACTTCGTAAGTAATCCATGATCTTATTCACAAAAAGAGCATAAATTTCATCTGTATCCGAGTATTCCGTATCCAAGGATAGTTTTCTTGTATCAATCCATCCCTCTTCAATTCCCTTCTTTAAAAATGCATGAAGAGAAATCGCATCATTTTTCCACTGTGCATAGGCGTCCGATGACTTAAACCGTACATCCTCCGGATCGACTATGCCGCCGTTTTTACTTAAAAAGGTAGTCGTAGATATAAACCATATACCCCTGCATCTCCTGCGGCAATGCAGAAAGTTCTCCTCCACTCTCCTTTTTCAAAAACATCCTCAATCCTGTTCAACATCTCTTCTTTATTGGATATAAATTTACCGGCAATTTCTTTTTCAGCATTTCCCGCATCTTCACTAAAGAAATGTTCCTTATCCAAGACGTTATTATTAATCAACTGATAATATGCATCTTTTACCGGTATCATTAACTGAGACTGCTTCAGTTCACTTTTGGTCAAGTTCATTATTTTCTGTAAGCTTAGAGGCTAAAAATTCCGGCAAGTTCCTGTTCCAATAAATGATAAATAGAAATCTGATCATTTGCGGAAATAGTGGTATAAATATCATTTCCGGCCATGGGTTTCTCTTCAGAAATGACCTCCATAATGCTTCCCACATTGTTAAGGTACATCTCTTTGTAGCCTTTTTTTCCCTTTAAAATAAGGTCCTCACTTTTTTCCAAACCCCAAACTCCGATGGTATCATTTAAGTCATAGGAATCGTCAATCTTCTTTAGCTCTTCCAGTTGACTTTCCTGCACTTGCCCCGTGTAACCCACGATATGAGACAGGTAGGGAGCATAGTTGTATTTTCGAACGGAAATATTCTCAATATCTACTCCCGGAAGGTCATACTTTGACTCCAGTACTTCCGCCATGCATTCTCTGGAAACATTTTCAACTATGGTCGTACTCATATATCTTTGATAGGAGGTAAGACGCAAGGTATAGATAATCCCAATCATATCCAGGGCGGTTTTATCGGAAAGATTAATAGGGCTTCCCTTTTCATCTGTCAGTTTATGGAAATTATAGAGCTTCTTTGCCTGCTCAAAGCACTCTTCGGCGGTGCTGTCCTTTTCCTTTTCACTCAATTTATCCGGCTCTTTACGAAAAATATTGGCAAGAAGGCGGAGACGTTCCTGATCCGAGTTTGTGCTGTAAGAAAAATTCCCGTCATCATTAAGCGTAAGCTTAAACTGGCTTTTAACGGGATACTTGTACTTTTCAATAATATCTGCAAGCTTTTTCAACATCAAATTTCTCTTGTTGATTCCCTTTGTATTACCTGAAAAAGCACCGGTATCAGCAATGGTAATATTATACTGAAGCTCATTATAAGCAAGAAGTTTACCATCTTTATCATAGATATTCCCCCTTGTTCCGGGGAGAACGATATTCTGCTCTGTATTCTTCTGATAATTCTCCAGATAGCTCTGTCCGTTCATAATTTGCAAACGAAACAAATGCACTGTCAAGATACAGAAAAGTCCGGTAAATATCAAAGCCAACGCAAAAAGTCGGGAGGAAAACAACCTGGACAGCATTTCCTTGATTAAGCTGTAAATTTCTTTAATCATAATGCTTTTTTTCCTCCAATCTCCTGCTCGCGCTAAAGAAGAAGCGGTAAAGAAGCAGGGTCAATAAAAAAACGAAAAATACGATAGAAGGTAGTACAATATGTACCGAATAATAAGCAATACTCCACTTTCCTCGTATTAAAAAGCGAAGAACATAGATGTAGCTGTGATACAATAGGCCGCTTAAGGTGCAAAGGAACAGTGGAAGCTGAATATACTCCTCATAATAAAATTCATGAAAATATCCGTTTCCATAACCTATCAAAACAAAAATCAATGAATAAAAGCCGAAAGGCCCGGAATAAAACAAGTCCATTAAAAGCCCGGCAGAAAGTCCGTAAAACATTCCCGGAAGTGGTCCATAATAAAAGCCGAATGAAAAACAAAGAATCAAAAAGAAGATTTGGACTCGTAGAAAGAAAAGGAAGCAGAGGAAATACACTGGTTTGCAGTAAAAAAGCCAGAATCAAAAAGCAAAAAAATAAAAAGAAAAATTCGAGTACGCTGTCTTTTTTTCTTGATTTTATCCTATTCCCCAAGCTCACTGCTACTCTCCTTTTGGAAACGATCATCCTTTCGATCGGTAATGACCAACACCTCCTGAAGATCGGTAAAATCCGCCACAGGTATAAGATAACCGTTTTTCATCAGTCTTTTCTCGTCTTCTTCAATATCAATGGCAAATCCCACCAGAATACCCGGTAAAAACTTGGAAGAAATATTGGAGGTGACGATTCTGTCTCCATCTTGAATTACCGCATCTTTCTTCATATTGGTAATACGGAGACGCCCTTCTTCGAAAAGCTTTAAATCTCCTGCCACGATACAAGTATCACTACTCTGAATGCCCATGCAGGAAACTCTGGACTCATCATCAATAATAGAACGAACCGTGGCGTAATTTACCCCGACATCCGTTACAATACCCACTAAACCGCCCTTTGCCATAACATTTTGATCCACTTTGATTCCATCTTTGGAGCCTTTGTCAATCCGAAATACCTGAAACCAGTTTTCCGAATCCTTGGCAATAACACGTGCAGCAATTTTTTTGTATACTGTAAATACTCCTGATCCAAGCTGTACAGCTCCCTCAGGCGCTTCAGTTCTTCATCGTTTTGCTTCAATATATTGTTCTCTTCCGTAAGAGTATCTATCTTCGCCTGAAGCTTCGCATTCTCCGCCTCGGCTTCCGTCAGGTTCTTATGTCTTTCCCACTGGGAATAAAGACCTCTTCCTACCCGATTCACACCGGATTGAATTGGCACCAGAACCGTTCCAACCGTATTCCGTAGAGGATTCATCAGCCCATCCTTTATGGACGATAGAACCACCATCATGATACAGAGTACTGTTAAAATGATAAAAATGTACTTGCTCCGTCTGTTTTTCCACTAAAACTTCCCCTGTTCCTTAAAACTATAGTAACAATTGTCCCCAATAATAATATGGTCCACCAGAGGAAGACCTATATATTCTCCGGCACGACGTACCGATTCTGTAAAGTGTTCATCCTCCTTTGAAGGAGTAGGATCTCCTGACGGATGGTTATGAACCAGAATCATGCAGCTTGCAGCAAGCATCAGGGCCTCTCGAAATACCTCTCTGCCGGATACGCTGGCAGAACTTCCGCTTCCTTTCGCAAGCAAGCAATCCTTCAGGAGCTTCGCTTTTGTATCCAAATACAGGACACGCACTTCTTCATGTCCGAGATATCGCAAATCCTCTTTAAAATAAAGTAAAACATCCTGTGGAGAACGAAAAGACTTCAAATCCTCTCTTACCCTGCTGTTCCATATACGCCTTGCCATCTCTCCGATAGCAAGAAGCTCTATTGCCTTTGTGCCGCCTATTCCGGATACTCCCTGCAATTCTTCCATGGAAAAATGCATAAGAGCGGTAAGTCCTTTACACTCTCCTCGCAATTGTAAAATCTCTTCGGAAAGCTCCAAAACATTGGCATCTTTTCTTCCTGTACGAAGAATCAATGCCAAAAGCTCCGCATCGGTCAGAACGGAAACACCTCCCTGCTTTGCTTTTTCTCTAGGTAAAGTCGAATAATTTCTTTTCAATTCTTCTTTCATTTTTTTCCTCCTAATAAAGGAGGAGTCTACAGAGGTTTTTATTCTACCATGAATTGGAAACAATGCCAAAAAACTTTTCTTACACTTTTCGAAATAGCTTCACAAAAATCTAGAGAAGCTTTATAAATCCTTTTTTATACATGGTGTCCAAGGCCTTAATCACTCCATACTTTCCATGCGGGAAAGTTAATCCGCCTTGAAATATACGGTAAAGGGAGGACGAATCGGAGCATCTGCGGAAAGCTCGATGCTGGAACCCTGCACAAAAGCTCCTGCGGCCATAACGACCTTATCCTCATAGCCCGGCATATCATCGGCTTCAGGGCGCACAAAGGAGTCTACAGGCGCTGCAGCCTGTATGCCTTCACAAAAATGCAAGAAGAGCTTCCTTGCTTCCCAGTGTAATCGCCTGAATAATATCCATTCTTTTCGTATCTGCCGTAGGATGACAGGAAAAAGCCCAATTTTTCAAAAAGACTTGCGGCAAGAATCGCTGATTTTTCTGCAGAAGCGGTCACTGTCGGCGCAAGGAAAAATCCCTCAATCAGATCTTTATTTCAGATTTCAAAGACGGTCCCCTGCTCTTTTCCGAGTCCCGGGTGCATATAAAAGACGAACCGCACATCTCTCGATGCAGGCTTTTTGTTCCGGCGATGTAGCCTCCATAGGAGCCAGTCCGCCACCCGGGTTCTTTGATCAGAGATCCCACAACCATATCCGCTCCGAAAGTCACTCGGCTCCTCCGTGCACGACAAACTCGCCGTAGCAGTTATCCACCATACAGATAAGATCCGGCTTAATCGACTTTACAAAGCGAATAATTTCTCCGATTTCTTTCCGGACTAAAGCTTCTTCTATCGCTATAGCCCTTAGAGCGCTGGATCTCCACAAGACGCGTTTTTTCATTGATAGCATTTTTAATGCCCTCCCAGTCAAAACCTCCGTCCGGGAGTAAATCCACCTGCCTGTATCGGATTCCGAATTCCTTTAAAGAGCCTAAGGATTCACGAATTCCGATAATCTCTTCCAAAGTATCGTAAGGCTTTCCGACCGGAGAAAGCATTTCCTCACCCGGACGAAGATTGGCCTGTAAAGCAATGGCAAGGGCATGTGTTCCGCAGATAATCTGTCCTCTTACCAAGGCATCCTCCGTATGAAAATAGGCGGCATAGGCCTCTTCTAAAGCATCTCTTCCCATGTCATTATGTCCGTAACCGTTTGTTCCCTGTAAGATGTGCCTCCGAAATCCCCGCCTTTTGCAGGGCGGCAAGCACCTTTAATTGATTCAGCTCTGCGATTTCATCTATTTTTTTAAATCTCTCCTCAAGGCTTTTCACCACAGATTCGCTGTAGTCTACGACCTCTTTAGAAATCCCCATTTCGACATACATTTCTCTATAATCCATTCCGCTTCCTCCTCACGACTTTTAAAATTTTCCGCTTCCACAAAAATAGTCTCTTTTTCTCTCTTAAACCAGGTCAACTGCCTTTTTGCATAGTGTCTGGAATTTTGCTGAATCAGGGCTTTGCACTCACTAAGACTGCATTCTCCCCGAAGATAAGGGAAAAGCTCCCTGTATCCGATTCCCTTAAAGCCCGGAGAATGCTCCGTATAGCCTTTGTTGAAAAATGCCTCCACTTCCGAAACGAGGCCGTCTCGAAACATCTTCTCCACTCGAGCGTTAATGCCCTCATATAAGTCTTCTCTATTACGATTGAGAACCAGAAAAAGGCTGTCATAGAGTGCTTCTTTTTCCTTCTCCTCCCGATTATGCTTCGATATCGGACTTTTATGAAGATAAAAATACTCCAAAGCACGCATAATTCTTTGCCGGTTATGCGGATGAATTTCTTCGGCCGATACCGGATCTACTTGTTTTAATTCCTCATGTAAGGCTGTACTTCCCCGCTCTTCCATCTCTTTTTCCAGTTTACTTCGAAGTCTTTCCTTTTCCGCTTCATCCTCTTCCTGAAAATCAATGTCTCGCAGCATAGCCTGAATGTAAAAACCCGTTCCGCCCACCAAAATCGGAAGTCTTTCCCTTCGGTAAATTTCCTCCACCTTTTCTCTTGCCATGCGTTGAAAAGCACTGGCATCATAGTCTTCCTTCGGATCCAGGATATCCAAAAGATGGTGAGGAACCCCCTCCATTTCCTCCTCCGTGATCTTTCCTGATCCCGATAGTTAGCCCCTTGTACACCTGTATGGAATCCGCGGAAATACATTCTCCGCCAAGAGCCTTAGCCACTTTAACGGAAAAATCACTTTTTCCCACGGCAGTGGGGCCCGCCAGAATTAAAAGCGGTTTATGTTTTTGATACAGATTCATAGCCTTCCACTTTTTCCTATCTCTACACAATTCTCTTAAACATCTTTTCCAAATCCTGCTTCTTAAAAAGCAACAATGGTGGGTCTTCCATGCGGGCAGGCAAAGGGGTTCTCCAGCTGCAAAAGTTCTTGCAAAAATGGTATCACATTCCGCTACGGAGATTTTTTTGATTTCCCTTTACAGCCGCCTTGCAGGACATGGAGGCAATCTTATTGTATATGCTCTCTCCTTCTAAGATAGCGGAATCCTCCATTAAGCCGTCTAAAATCTCGAGAAGGACTTCCTCCTGCCTCACGGTCGGAAAATCGACAGGAATCGCCGTAAGCGAAATCCCGTTTGGCTCTTCCTCCCAAAGGTAGCCCATCTCCAGAAATTCTTTCTTATATCCCTCTAAAACCTCTCTTTCTCCGGTAGAAAGATGAATCGAGAGTGGAATAATGTTTTTGACTGAAAAACTTCCTTTTCTTTCTTCCGTCTCATCATACGCTCAAAATTGATTTTTCTCGTGCGCGGCATGCTGGTCCATGATGTAGAGGCTGTTTCCATACTCAATTAGCCAATAAGTCTGAAAAACTTCCCCGATAATTCTATGGGAAATTCTTGCCTCTTCCGAAAGGAAGGGGGCGGTAAACAGACTTTCCTGCCCTTCCTTTTCTTTCTTTGCTTCCTCAGTCTGAATAGAGGAAGTCATCGGAGAAGAAATGGTATCTTCTTTTCCTGACAAAAGCTGTTTTCGAAGTACTTTCTGCCTATCCTACGATTGCGAATGGAAACGACAGGTCAAAGTCAAAAGTTTTCATACGGATACTCTGCACTGATCTTTTCCCTGAGATAGCCTTCGTCCTCACTGATTTTAGCCTTTTCAGTTAGCTCGAAAATCCGTATCCGGAAGAGGCTGTGAAACGCATTTCTTTCAAACTCGACAATCGTCCTCTTTTTTGAGCAGTGACCTCAGCGTTTCCCAGGATAAACTGATATCCTTTGGCACTTCCGACACGCTATCCTTTGCCAGTCCCTGCACCCTATCCATCATCAGTCCCTGCGCTCTCCTCCGACTCCTTCCGAAGTAGAAGCTCCGGCTGAAATTCCGCCTTCTTTTTTTCTCCTCTTTTCAAGAAGACGGAGAGCGGATTCTCATCGATGAGATTCGCTTCGGAAAGCGTTTGTATTCACTGAATTAAAAGACAGCCTGATAGATGCTGTCTCGATTTTGAAAAGCGTACCTCAAGTTTCTGCGGATGGACATTTCACATCCACTAAATTCGGAGTCAAATCCAGAAAAAGAATGGCAAAGGGAAACTTGTGTTGCATTAAAAATGGTTTATAGGCATCTTCCAGGGCACGACTTAATAAACCGTCATGCACAAAACGCCCATTGACAAAAAAGAGTTCATACTGTCGATTTGCCCTCGTAATACTCGGTCTTCCAAGAATCCCCCGAATATGTACGGTCGGCATCCCGGTGATTTTGGAAGGATAATACGCCCTTCTAAAGGAAGACTTTCCTTGCTCTGTTCTTTCCCGTAAATGCTGTAAACCACATCCTCAATACGAGGGGGAACCGATGGACTGAAAGCGAGTCTTTCCGTCTCGAATAAAGTGGAAGGAAACGCGGTGGTTCGCTAAGGCCAGCTTTCTCCACCATATCCTCCACTCGATTACTTTCCGTACTCTCACTGTATAAAAAAATTTCTTTCTTGCCGGCACATTAAAGAAGAGGTTTCGAATAATAAAGCTGGATCCGTCTACTCCCGCAACTTCCTCGACTTCTCCCATTTCTCCACCGTGAATCTGTATTCTATGGGCAAAGAAATCTTCTTTCGTCTTCGTAATCAGCTCCACATCGGAAACGGCGGCAATCGAGGACAGCGCCTCTCCGCGGAAGCCGAAGCTTAAGATACTGTCGAGGTCGGAAAGGTTTCGAATCTTACTCGTTGCATGAGGAAGAAAGGCATTTTACGATATCATCCTCTCCGATTCCGTCTCCGTTATCACTGACACGAAGATATTCTATTCCGCCTCCTCTTATTTCTACGGTAATCTGCGTAGCATGAGCATCAATGGCATTTTCCACAAGCTCTTTCACCATACTGCTCGGGCGCTCAATCACTTCTCCCGCTGCTATTTGATTTACGGTATCCGTTCCCAGTACATGGATTTTCACTGTAAAAGCTCCTTTAATTCAAACAAAAGACTGCAAGCTTCAAAAGGGACTGATTTTCTCCGAATGATACTCCGAAGCTTACGAAGTACTTCTTCCTCCCCTTAGTAAGAGCAGGTTTTGTCTTCCAGTTTATTTAAGCTCTTAAGAAGCTTCGCCCCGGAGGTACCACGCTTTGATTCGCCGTTCTTTGATTCGCCTTTCTTGAAAGCACCGTTTTCCGCCAGCTTTCCGTACCCTCCCGAGTTATCGTCTGTTTCTAAGCCGCCTTCTTTAGCAACGATATTTTTTTATTTTCCTGCATAAAATCATTGTCCGATAAAAAGGCGGAAATCTCTCTCGCGCGACTTAGCACGCCCTCCGGCACACCGGCAAGCTTTTGCTACATCAATGCCGTAACTTTCGTCCGCACCTCCCGGAATGATTTTTCCGAAGAAAGCTGATTTCGCCGTCCTTTTTGGAAACGGCAATGCAGTAGTTCTTCACATTGTTCAGCTTTCCTTCCAGCTCCGTAAGCTCATGGTAGTGTGTTGCAAAAAGCGTTTTCGCCTGAATATGTCTTGCAATATACTCCACAACCGCCCAGGCAATGGAAAGCCCGTCGAAGGTCGAGGTTCCTCTTCCGATTTCGTCAAGAATAAGAAGGGACTGCTTTGTGGCATTTCGTAAAATGTTCGCGACCTCACTCATTTCCACCATAAAGGTCGATTGTCCCTGCGCAAGGTCGTCCGATGCTCCGACTCGGGTGAAAATTCTGTCGCAAATCGGAAGCTCCGCCTCTTTTGCCGGAACAAAGGAGCCGATTGCGGATAAAAGCACGATAAGCGCGACCTGCCGCATATAGGTGGATTTTCCCGCCATGTTAGGGCCGGTAATAATCGCAATTTCCTGATTTTCCTCCAAGGAGGTATCGTTTGGAATAAACTGTTCTTCCTCTAAGAGTTTCTCCACTACAGGATGTCTTCCCTCTTTGATGAAGAGACTTCCGCCCTCGCTAAGACGGGGACGCACATAATTTTTCCTTTATGGCAAGCTTCGCTAAAGAAAGATAGGCATCCAAATGGGCAAGCTCTCTTGCCGTTTTCTGAATTCTCGGGAGCTCCGCTGCAATTTCCTCTCTCAGGGTACAAAAAAGAGCATATTCCAGATCCTTCAGCTTCTCTTCCGCACCGAGAATCCGATTTTGCAGCTCCTCGAGTTCCGTTGTGATATAGCGTTCTCCTGAGCAAGGGTCTGCCTCCGGATAAAATAGTCCGGAATTTCTCCCTGATAGGCTTTGGAGACCTCGAAGCAATAGCCGAAGATGCGGTTGTACTTGATTTTTAAATTCTTAATGCCGGTTTTTTCTCTTTCCCTTGCTTCCAGCTCCTGCAGCCATTCCTTGCCATTCACTCCGGCATTCCGGTAGTCTTCCACATCCCTATTGAAGCTCGCCTTTAATAAGGCCTCCCTCCTTAACGGATAGAGGCGGCTCCTCTACAATTTCTTCTTCGATTTTTTTCGGTATATATCCTCTAATGAGTCCATCTCCTCCCCATTTTGGAAAGAAGCGAGGATTGGAATGGCGAAAGTGCCTTTTTTATGTCCGGTAAATACTGAAGAGACAGCTTTAAAGCAAGAAGATCCCTTGCATTTGCCGTAGATAAGCTGATGCGGGAAAGAAGCCTTTCTATATCGTAAATGCTGTCCAGATACTCCCGAAGCTCCTCCATATCGATATAATGCCCGGTGAATTCTTCCACGGCATCGAGTCTAGCCTCTATTTTCTTCTTATCCCGAAGCGGCCTTTCCAGGAAATGACGAAGCATACGACTTCCCATGGCGGTTTTCGTGTAATCCAGCACCCAAAGAAGGGTACCTCTCTTCTTTTTCTCCCGAAGTGTCTCCCACAGCTCCAAGTTTCTCTGACTGTAGCTGTCCACAATCATATAGTCTTTATTTTGAAAAATATTCTATTTTTTTCGAATATGCGTAAGCAGGTTCTTCTGTGTGTCATAAAGATAAGAAAGACAGCCTCCGAGCGCCCTTCGAAGATCCGCCTGGTCGGAGGCCCGAGCCCCATGATAGAGGACTGAAAATGCGCCGTAATCAACTTATCCGCTTCCGTTAAGGAGAAGAATCTTTCTTCCTTTTCAGTAAGACTTATGCTAAAACGACTGTTTATCTGAGAAAAGAGCTCTTCTTCCTCTTTTTAAAGAAGGATTCATCAGGATTTCTTTCGGAGAAAAGCGGGAAATCTCGTCAAGACATTCTTTAGACGAATCCACCGCTGTCGCATAGCATTCTCCGGTAGTGATGTCCACCGTCACAATGCCTCTTTTTTTCTCCCCCACATAGATAGACATCAGGAAATTGTTTTTTCCCTCTTCTAAAGCCGTTTCCTCCGTCTGCGTTCCGGGGGTAATGACCTTAATGATTTCCCGCTTGACCAGTCCCTTTGCCTTCTTCGGATCCTCTACCTGTTCCCCTATCGCGACCTTATAGCCTTTAGAAACCAATTTACTGACATAGGAGTCAGCCGCATGATAGGGTACGCCACACATGGGCGCTCTTTCCTCTAGGCCACAGTCCTTTCCGGTTAAAACCAGATCCAGCTCCTTCGATGCCGTAAGCGCATCGTCAAAAAACATCTCGTAGAAATCCCCGATTCTGTAAAAGAGCAGGGGCATCGGGATATTCTTTTTACTGTCTAAATACTGTCTCATCATTGGAGATAACTTACTCTCGTCCATTCCCCTAACTCCTTTACATCTTAATATTGATTCAAAAATTCTATACAAACAAAAATTGGCAAACAGCTCTACAAACGCTTACAAGTTTATGCTATACAATCAACTAACTTAGACTACACTCCCGTAATAGTAAAAAGCCCATCGACTTTTCGAGCTTCACCGGAACAATCTCTCCAAGCAGTCTCTCTCCGCCTTCAAAAATGCACTAAAATATTGTTTTTCCAGGCGTCCTGTCAGCATATTGTTTTCCGTATTTCGCTCTTCCACAAGGACCTCCATGACCTTACCAAGGTCCTTTCCTTCGCGCTCTTTGGAGAAATCTCGCACAGTATCCAGCAATCTCTGAAAACGCTCCGCCACAATCTTTTCATCCACCGCTTCCCACTTCGCAGCAGGCGTTCCGGAACGCTTTGAGTACTGGAAGGTAAAGGCAGAGTCAAACTGTGCCTCTCTCACAACATCCAGAGTATCTTGAAAGTCTTCCTCCGTCTCTCCCGGAAAGCCCACGATAATATCCGTCGTAAGTCCAAGCTCCGGAAGGCTTTCCTTAATTTTACGAAGTAAGGAAAGATAAGATTCCTTCGTATAATGCCGGTTCATTCTCTTTAAAATGTTTGTGGAGCCTGACTGTAAGGGGAGGTGAATATGATTACAGATGTTCTCATTTTCCTGTATTACGGAAAGGAGTTCATCCGAAAAATCCTTCGGATTCGGCGTCATAAAACGAATTCTCCGAAGTCCCGGAATCTTTGCAACCGTGCGAAGAAGCTCCGGGAAAGATAGTTCCTCTTCCCTGTCCAAGCCGTAGGAGTTTACATTCTGCCCAAGCAGCATAATTTCCTTCACGCCGTCCCGCACTAAAGCCTCGCACTCCTTCACGATTTCTCTCGAATCTCTGGACTTCTCCCGTCCGCGCACGAAAGGAACGATACAATAGGTACAGAAATTGTTACAGCCGAAGCTGATATTAACAGACGCTCGGAAAGGATATTTCCGTTTGGAAGGAAGATTTTCCACGATAAGATTCGTATCCTCCCAGGTTTCCACCTTTCTCTCCTTGGATATCAAAGCCTCCAAAAGAAGCTCGGCAAGCTTATAGATATTGTGCGTACCGAAAATAAGATGCACATAAGGATATTTCTTTTGAATGGTTTCCACCTCATCCTTTTCCTGCATCATGCACCCGGTAATCCCGATCACCATGTCCTTATTCTTTTTATATAAATGCTTTAACTGTCCGATTCTGCCGTAGAGTTTCTGGTTGGCATTTTCCCGGACGGTACAGGTCGTAAAGAGAATCACATCCGCTTCCTCTTCCGACTCCGTGCTCTGATAACCGGCTTCTTCTAAAATTCCTTGCAGCTTCTCTCCGTCCTTTGCAGACATCTGGCATCCTATCACCGAGACCATGGCTTTCGCCTCATATCCCTCGCCCTTCTTCATCTCCACAAAAGAACGAAGAGCCTCTATAAAATAAAGCTGCCGAGCCGGCTCCTCCTTCGGCGCATTCTTCTCTATCTCTTCAAACACTAAATCCTTCACTACAAATTTCCTCTCTATACTCTTACAGGCTTAAAAAATTGGATATAAACAATAGAACTGAATCTTTTCTTTGTTTGTGGATATGAGAACAAGGGGTAATCTGAGCCCGCCGGTACTTGCGAAAAAAACAAAGGTACTGCAGTTTTTCGCTTAGTATCCGCTGCGAAAGGACAAACTTTTCATCAGAAAAGTTGTACTGTACAAGACCAACTTCTGAAGGAAGTTGCTTTGCAGCTAAGTGAGCAATGGGCTACCGAGCCCATGCTCAGTCAGGCGAGGTTAGCGAGAGCGTGCCCCTGTTACCATATCCTACAAACAAGAAATATATCCGTTATTGATATCCATTTTTACCCTGCTTATCATAAGACAAAATCAAACTTTCCGCTACCTTTAAGCCGTCCATTGCGGCACTCATGATTCCTCCGGCATATCCTGCACCTTCTCCTGCAGGATAAATCCGCCTTCCCATAGTGCTGTAGTCCTCTCCCCTAAGAATACGAAGCGGAGAAGAAGTACGACTTTCTACACCGTAAACCAAGGTATTTCCCTTGGAAAAGCCTTTGATTTTCTTTTCGAAGGCTTCCATGGATTCCACGAAATCCTCTTCCAAATGGCTTAATTTCGGGTAGTTTTTCCAAACGGAACAGGGACGAAATATCACATTCCTCTCCCTGCCCTTTCAGCATAAGGTCCTGCGCTTTCTCTTCACTTGCGACATTTTTAATTCTGTCGTACCTACTGTAAGGAACTTTTCCTCCTGCTAAGCGAAAAGCCTTCTTTTCAAAATCCCTTTGCAGCGCAATTCCGGCTAAAGGATCTGTTTCTCCACCGTATTCTTCCTTGGAAACGGAAAAAATAATGGCGGAATTGGCCTTTCCGCTATCTCTACCGCTATAGCTCATTCCGTTCACGCAAAGCCCGCCTTCCTCTGAAGAGGAATTTACGACATAGCCTCCCGGGCACATACAAAAGCTGTAAAAAGCACGGTTGTGCTTTGTGTGATGACTGATTTTGTAGCTTGATGCGCCAAGCAGTGCTCTCGTCTTTTCGTCTATTTCCCCGTAAAGCGCAAGGTCTATATCTTTTTGCTCATGCTGCACACGAAAACCCATCGCAAAGTCTTTTGCAATCATAGGATACCCAGCGCATGTAGCTCCCGGAAGCTATCTCTTGCACTATGCCCTATAGCAATAATGAGCGGTCTTTTTTCATGCTTTTCAAAATGATATTGGCTCTCAAAACGAACTTCTCCACCCAAGCTCTCTATTTCCTTTCGGAGAGAGCCACAATGGAAATCAGAGCATCTGTTCCGACATGAGGCTTTGCATCGTATAAAATCTCTTCCTTTGCACCGTAATGAACAAAAGTTTCCAAAACAAAACGAGAGCGACCGCAGCTGTCCTTTACCAAGGTATTCAGTTTTCCGTCCGAAAAGGTACCGGCTCCTCCCTCGCCAAACTGCGGATTGGAGTTTGGATCAAGTTTTCCTTCTGTCCAAAGCCTTGTAACTGCTTCCTGTCTTTTTCTACCGCCTGTCCCCTCTCATAAATGATGGGACGAAGCCCTGCTCTTGCAAGAAGGAGTCCGGAGAACATACCGGCAGGCCCGAAACCGACAATCACAGGCCTGTTTTCTTCTTTTTGAAAATACTCTTTCCGCGCTATTCCCTCTATTTCCAAGGGAAGCTCCGGAGCTTTATAGTGCACCGGTGCTGTGAGAACGATATCCTTCGAGCGAAGCTTTTTCACAAGTTTCTCTTCATTTACCCCTTTTTAAACTGAGATAAACCGAATACACAAAAGTAAAGCTTCGGCTTTTTTTCTGGCATCTATAGAGCGTCTTTCTATCAAAAAAATCGGAAATCACGGAGCTGTCCAGATGTAAAAGCTTCGCAGCCGCTTTCTTAATTTCTCTTCTTTGTGGAAAAAGTTCCATTTTTAATTTGCGAAATTCTAATCATTTCTTCTCCCCATTGCCCTGCCCGAAAGGATTCCCGATCCGAAGGCAAAATGCAGGTTATAGCCCCCGCAGAGTCCGTCTACATCCAGGATTTCTCCCTGCAAAAATAAAAGCTTCGGGCAAAGCTTGCTCTCCATGGTTTCCGGATACACTTCCGAAACGGAAACTCCTCCCGCAGTACACTGCGCCTTCGTAAAATCCGCTATTTTACTTGCTTTAAAGGGAAAAATGAAAAAGCAGCCTGCAAAGCTCTCAATTTTCTCTTTGGAAATCTCGGAAAGCGTTTTGTCTACGGGAAAATGTGCTTTTTGGAATAGAACGGACACAAGCTTATCCGGAAGGAGTGCAAGAAGAAAATCTCTTCCATATTGCGCTTCTTTTCTTCCTTTCTTTTCAGTAAAAAGCTAAGGAATTCCGCTTCTTTAAACTCCGGAAAAAAGAAAGAGAAAGCATTGCCTTTCCGTTTTTTTCCAAAAAGCTCATGCACCAAGCGACTACATTGAAAAACCACAATGCCGGATATACCGTACTCCGTGCATTGTAATTCCCTCTATCTCTAAAAAGAAGCTTCTCTCCCTCAAAAAGACTCAGCTCCGTATCCACTCGAACCCCGGCCCAAGCTTTTTACAAACTTCTCTTCCGTATAAATCAGGGCAAAGACTGGGAAAAAGGACTCAGTACAGTGTGTCCTAGCACTTCCGCGAAACGATAGCCCTCTCCGGTGGAGCCCTGAACTTGGCATCGCAAGCCCTCCTGTGCAAAGTAAAAAGCTTCTTGGCTTGTATCTTGAAAAGTTCTTTCTTGCTTTTAGATTTTTTTCCGCTTTGAAAACCTTGTCATCCTTTAAAAATTTCTCTTTTCCGAAAGCTTTCCCCGGCTTTAAAGCCTTCTCTTTTTAGCTCTTCTTCTGTACAACAGCTTATTTCAAAAAGAGGCTTCTCTTTTATTTCCACTATTCCGAATGGCCTTTACTTCTGTAGAGCACATCCACTCTACCCCTAATTCTCGCATTGCATTTTCCAAAGACAATACCAAAGACTTCGCCTGGTCGGAATGCGGATAGACATAGTCTCCCCTTAGCTTCTCCAAAACACCGACGGAATGGAAAAAGCGGAGGCTGTCCTCATAGGAAAACTCTTTTAAAAAAGCCTCAATAAAAGAAGGAGATTCCGAACGAAAACAGGAAGCTTGCATATTTCGATTCGTAAAATTACACCTACCGTTTCCCGTCTGCTTAAGTTTCTTCCCTAAACTGTCATTTTTCTCAATAAGAAGAACTGACTGCGCGCCGGAACGCTTCGCAGCAATCGCTGCCGCCATTCCTGCCGCTCCTCCTCCGATAATTACACAGTCCTGCATCTCCATTCAACTCCATTCTATCCCATTCCTTAATCTTGTTTCTTCTTTAATTCTTAACAAGTGGCGCAGGTGAAGCCTGAGACATCTTGTTGGGCTGAGACTTAGGTAACTTTTTATAGAGCATCTTTTTCATTCTCTTTATTCCAGCTCAGCTCTTATCTATACGCCCCAATCTCTAAAAAAATCTCTATCCTCCCATTTTTATAGGAAGCGTTTCAGTCTTCCGCCCATCGGCATTTCATCCAAATCCTCCCTTGTTAAAGTATGGCTCTTTAAAAGAAGGAAGAAGTAAATCAAAATAGCGATAAAAACAGCAGGAAGAAGAGACAGAGCCGATCCCACTCTTCCCTTTCTTAAGCCTTCCGGAAGCAAAACATGAATCACAAAGTAAACTCACATAGGCTGCACCGCCCATAATCAGTCCCTGAAAGCATCGGCATCACAAGACTTCGGAAGAGATCAATCCGAAAACGGGTATGCCGGAAAATAGCACGCTGATTTAAGAAGCACATGATAAGCGCAAAAACAATATTCGATAAAACGACTCCATAGATTCCAAGACCCGCATAGAGGAAAAGCATCAAAGATAGAAGGTGTAAAACGAGGGCAACCATAGAATGGTAAAGCGGCAGATTCAGGTGCCCGAGTCCCTGTAAAATCGCATTCGTAATTGTGGAAAGCGAGTAAAGCAGTACGGCAAAGGAGCCGACTCTCGTAAGCTGAATTAAAAGATGCACATTTTTACCGGGGAAAAAGCATACGGGAAAGCGGGAGCAGCCAGCACGGCCATACCGATGGAACAGGGCACGGCAATGAGAAGGGTAAAGCGAATGCTCACCCGAATCTGAGAAAGCGTTTTCTTTCTGTCGTGAGATGCCACCGCCATGGTAAGCGCCGGTATCAAAGACGAAGAAAGCGCATTGGCCAAGGCAACCGGAATATTAAAGAGCACATGATACTCTCCGAAAATTCCCCATTCCATGACAATCTGCTTCGTTTTTGAGCCGAGGCTTGTCATAATCGAGGAATAGAGAAAATCATCCAAAACGGAAGAAATATTGTAAACCGTACTGGAAAAAAGAATCGGCAGCATAGTAAAGAGGAGAAGCATCGCTGACCGCTCGTAGCTCTCCGTAAATCCCCTCGTCCCGCTTCGCCTTTCTTCTTAAAGCAGGGCTCTGATAGCGGTATAAGAGGAACATAAAGAGGAGGGCCAGTCCCGCACCCGCACCGGTACCGATTGCGCCTCCCATTGCCCCGTAGGCATAGGGAAAAACTCCGTATTTTTATAGAGTAAATCCGCCTGCTGTCCTTTTGGCAAATAAAAATATAAGCCATAAGAACGGACACCACCGCATTTGCAATTTGCTCCAAGATCTGCGAGATCGCAGTGGGAATCATATTTCCCATCCCCTGAAAAATAACCGCGAAGGAGTCCCAAGTAGGCCATAATCCAAACGGTCGGGGCTAAAGCACGAAGGGCAAAAGGCCGCATAAGGCTTCTTTAAAAGCTCCGCAATCCCGTCCGCCCCGAAGAAAAGGACCGACGCCATAACCGCCCCCATTAAAGGAGGAATACAGAAAAGAAACGCGAAGCACACGCTCCGTGTTTCTATATTGTTTCTTGGCTAAATTTTGGGAAATCAGCTTGGAAATTGCCGTAGGCATGGAATAACTGGATAGAATGAGGAGCAGAGTATAGATGGAAAACGCGGAGGTATAATACCCGTTTCCCTCATCGGAAATAATCGCCGTCAAAGGAATACGATAAACCATTCCGATGATGCGGACTAAAATCCCCGCTACAGCAAGAAGAGAGCCTTGCAGTACGAAATTATTCCTATGTCCTGTAGCCTTAGTAGAAACTGTCGCCTTAGAAGAAACTCTTCCCTTACTCATCTTAGATACCCTCTATTTTGTAAAAATCGCTTCCTGCTTTTCTTCCATTTCCTTTCGCTCCTCCTCTTCCATGTGATCAAAGGAAAAGAGATGCAGCATGGAATGAGCAATCAAAAAGGCCAGTTCTCTCTCTACACTGTGTCCGTACTCTTCCGCCTGCGAAAGTACCCTGTCCCAGTTTAGAATAATGTCTCCGAGCAGAAGCTCACCGCTGTCCGGATCAAAGTTACCGGGATCCTCTTCCAGGTCTTCCGTAAAAACTCCGGGAACTCTCCAGTTCAAACATCGGAAAAGAGAGGACATCGGTAGACTTATCGATTCCCTGTTTTTCCAGGTTGATCCTGTGCATTTCCTCATCCTCTATAAAAAAAGAACGGAAACGGAAATATCATAGGGGCAGCCGACAAAGTCCACTGCTTCTTCCACGATTTCTCTCGCAATCTTCTCATACGGAACGCTTGTTTCTTTCCTTACTTCCCACTCTATGTCGATTTGCATGGTTTTCCCTCTTTTTTCTCTCCTCATCCTTCTCGTAGGCATTGACGATTCTCTGCACAAGAGGATGCCTTACTACGTCTTCGCTAGTCAGCTCCGAAAAAGGCGATTCCTTCCACATTTTTTTAAGATGAAACATGGCATCCTCCAGACCGGAACGCTTTCCCTCTTCCAGATCCTTCTGTGTAAGGTCTCCTGTCACGATTACTTTCGATCCGAAGCCGATTCTTGTCAGGAACATCTTCATCTGCGCAGGAGTGGTATTCTGCGCCTCATCAAGGATGATATAGGCATTGTCCAGTGTTCTTCCTCTCATATACGCAAGAGGAGCCACTTCAATGAGTCCTTTCTCGGCATTCGCAAGGTACTGCTCCGGCCCCATGATATTATAAAGAGCGTCATAAAGCGGTCGAAGATAAGGATCCACCTTCGATTGCAAGTCTCCCGGCAAGAAGCCGAGCTTCTCTCCCGCTTCAATCGCCGGTCTAGTCAGAATAATACGGGAGACCTCTTCCTCTCTAAAGGCGGTAATCGCCATGGCCATCGCAAGATAGGTCTTTCCCGTTCCGGCAGGGCCTACTCCAAAGGTAATCATATTTTTCCGAATCTTATCGACATAGGACTTCTGCCCCAAGGTCTTCGGCTTCACCGGCTTTCCAAGAGCGGTTCTTGCCACAAAATCCTCTTCCAGCTGCAAAAGCTGCTCCGCCTTCCCCTCCTTTATGGTAAGGGAAATGGCATAGTCCACATTTTGCTCGGAAATCCGATTCCCTTTTTCGGATAACTTTAAAAGGGAAAGAAGAACCTCTTTTGTCTTTTCCGCATTTTCTTCTTCCCCGATAATCTTTAATAAACCGTCCCGGTCAATGATGTTCACCGAAAACTGTCTCTGTAACTTTCGTAAATACTTGTCCATATCCCCCAGAATATTCATTTCATGCTCCAAGGGGATGTCTAAAATCAGTTCTTTCTCCGCCATTATACTCCTTCATGGAAGGAAATAGCCCCAATTCAAAATGAATCGGGGCTATCTCTACGCTATAAACGAGACCAATAGCCTCGCATGAATTAATTGAACTTACGCTTTCTAGCCGCTTCAGACTTCTTCTTACGTCTAACGGACGGCTTCTCGTAATGCTCTCTCTTACGAATTTCTTGCTGGATTCCTGCCTTAGCACAGTTTCTCTTGAATCTGCGTAATGCACTGTCCAAAGACTCGTTCTCTTTTACGATAACACTTGACATGCGAACTCCCAAACCTCCCTTCGGGCACAAACTACGCTTTATTATAGCAAAATTTTCCTTTAAGTCAAATGATTTTTTTACATGGAAGCAGTCTGTTTTTTTACACGGCAAAAGTCTATTTACTCTTTTACAGTATCTTTCATATTCTTCCCCGAAAAGCTCCCTAAGCCACTGCTCTTCCGTTTTCTTTAAGACCACGGTTAAAAGCGCCCATTGCAGTGGAATAAGAGGAAGTGTACAAAGGTTATGGAAAAGAAGCAGAAGCCCAATTAAAACAAACCACCATCCCGTATACATGGGGTTTCCTTGTCCATGCGTAGATGCCGTCGGTTTTCAGTCTGTTTTCCTTAATATAGGTATCCACATCGGAATGCACTGCTCCAAAAAAACCAAATCAATAATCCCGAGGAAATCAATAAAAATGCGGCAAAATAAAACAATAGCTTTCCCGTCCCATTCACCGTTCCTCCCGATAAGACAGTGTAGGATAAGAGGATTCCCAGTAAAGAAAGAAGGGCAACGGCCAAAATCAGAAACGGCCCTATGCCGTATAGGGGCATTTTTCTGATCCTTGTTCATGTAGTTTTTTTCATTCCGGCTTCTCCTAATTTAAAAATCTCTGTTTGTTTCTTTCCGTATTTATCATCTCTATTTTTTTATTCCCGTATTTACAATCTTTTTCTGTTTCTGTCTGATTAGTTAAGACAAATTTTAAACCAAACTCTATTTCAACTCATCCTTTACATCCGTCTAACTCTGTAGTTTGTCTTTTACGACATAAGAATCTATGGAATCCGGCATTATCCCTGTAGCTGTGCCTGAATAATATCCTTTGCCTTTTTAAGGGCTTCCGGAATTGCGGAAAGATCTTTTCCACCGGCCTGTGCCATCTGCGGCTTTCCACCTCCGCCACCACCAAGAACGCCTGCTACTTCTTTAATCAGGTTTCCTGCGTGTGCTCCCTTCTTTACTGCGGCGTCAGACGCTGTCGCCATAAGAACCGGTTTTCCGTCTACCACGGAAAGGAGAAGCACAAAAGCGTTCTCATACTTATCCTTCAGGCTGTCTCCCAAAGTTCTAAGACCGTTGATGTCTACCCCCTGCAATTCTTTTATAATTACGGAGCATCCGTTTATATTTTCCGCACTGAGTTCTCCCATCTCCTCCTTTGCAATCTTCTCTTTCAGCTTATCGAGATCGGACTTACTGGATTTCAGTTCCTGCTCAAGGCTTTCGATTCTTTGCAATAAATGCTCGGGATCGGCCTTTAACTTAGCACTTAATTCCTTTAAAAGTTCCTCTTCCTTCTGGAAGTAATCAAAAAGATTCTGAGAGGTTAAGGCCTCAATTCTCCTTACACCGGCTGCAATACCCTGCTCCGAAACAATCTTAAAGCCCTGGATACTGCCGGACTGACTTACATGCGTTCCGCCACAAAGCTCTACAGAATAGTCTCCAACGGAAACTACGCGTACCTTGTCGCCGTACTTTTCTCCGAAAAGAGCGATTGCACCGGACTTCTTAGCTTCCTCTAAGCTCATTTCCTCAGTCTTTACAAGCTCACCCTTTGCAATCTCTTGGTTGACCATTTCTTCAACCTTCTTTAATTCGTCCTTAGTGAGTGCCGCAAAGTGCGTAAAGTCAAAACGAAGACGCTTATCATCATAATAAGCACCGGCCTGCTCTACATGAGATCCCAAAACGGTCTTTAAAGCCTTCTGTAAGAGGTGGGTTGCCGTATGGTTTCTCGCCGTCAGATTTCTTGCTTCTTCGTCTACAGAAAGATGTACCTTTTTCATTTAGGCTAATCTCTCCCTGCTCCATTACACCGAGGTGCGCAATCTTTCCTCCCTGTAAATGAATGGTTTCATCTACGATAAACAAGGAATTCTCTCCGCTGATTTCTCCTCGGTCGCCTTGCTGTCCGCCCATGGTGGCATAGAATGGTGTTTTATCTGTAATAATGGCAGCCTTCTGTCCCTCCGTAATCTTATCGGAAATACTGCCCTGCCCTTCTTCATCGGATAAGAATACAAGAGCCTTTACCGTAGCGTCCTCTTCCAATCTGTCATAACCTGTAAACTCTGAACTGATGCTCGGATCCAGAGTCTGGTAAATATCGTCACGTCCCATGTAGTTTGTGGTCTTTCTTGCAGCACGGGCTGTATCCTTCTGCACCTTCATCGCCTGATGAAAAGCCTCTTCATCCAAATCCATGCCGGCATCCTCAAGGATTTCTTTGGTTAAATCCAAGGGAAACCATAGGTGTCATAGAGACGAAAGGCTTCATCTCCGGATAGTGTCTTCTCTTTCTTCTTCTGTAAATCCTGAATTAAGGACTGGAGAATCGCAAGACCGTTATCAATGGTCTTATTAAAGCGCTCTTCCTCTTCGGCAATCACACGAAGAATCATGTCCTTCTTTTCTTCGAGCTCCGGATAGCCATCCTTAGAAAGCGCGATTGCTTTTTCGGAAAGAGTAGCCAGAAAAGCCCCGTCAATTCCTAAAATTCTTCCATGTCTTGCCGCTCTTCTTAGGAGTCTTCGGAAGACATAACCTCTTCCTTCATTGGACGGCATGATTCCGTCAGAAGCCATAAAGGTACAGCTCTTCACATGGTCTGCAATAATACGGAAAGAAATATCATGCTCCTTATTTTTCCATATAACGCTTATGAGAAAGACCGGCAATCTCTTCCATCATAGCCTTGTTGGTATCCACATCAAAAAGAGAGGGAACATCCTGGCAAACTACAGCAAGTCTTTCCAGCCCCATACCGGTATCAATGTTCTTCTGCACAAGCTCGGTATAGTTTCCCTTTCCGTCGTTGTTAAACTGGGAGAATACTACATTCCATACCTCAATAAAACGGTCACCTTCTCCGCCCATTACATCTTCCGGACCGGTACCGTACTTTTCACCGCGATCATAGTAAATCTCGGAACAGGGACCGCAGGGACCTGCGCCGTGCTCCCAGAAATTGTCCGCCTTACCGAAGCGATAAACTCTTTCCTTCGGAACACCAATTTCTTCCGTCCAAACTTTGAACGCTTCTTCATCATCAAGATAAATACTGGGATAAAGTCTATCCTTCGGAAGTCCCACTCTCTCCGTTAAAAACTGCCAGGCAAAGTGCAGAGCTTCGGACTTAAAGTAATCTCCGAAGGAGAAATTTCCGAGCATCTCAAAGAAGGTACCATGGCGAGCCGTCTTTACCGATATTCTCAATATCACCGGTACGAATACACTTTCTGACAGGTAGAAACTCTTCTCTTAGGTGGAATCTCCTGCCCTGTAAAAATAAGGTTTTAAGGGTGCCATACCCGAATTGATTAAGAGCAAGCTGTTATCATTGTGAGGAACCAATGAAAAGCTCTTCATAATAAGATGATCCTGCTCCCGAAAATAGTCCAGAAACATCTTTCGTAATTCATTTACACCATATTTTTCCATAAAATCTCCTCTATAATACACAAGATATTAAATTGATTGTTCGGGATTATAAAAGGAAAAAAATTTACCCTTTTTCCCGGCTCTTTCTCTTATAAAAACTTTAAAAATTATACCTTACTCAAAGAACAAGTTCAAGCCGGGCATTTTACCAAATAGCGTTAAGCATTTTACCAAATAGCGTTTGGCAGACTCCATAAGATATTTCGGTAAAATAAAAGCTGAATATAGAGCTAAAAGCATCTATAAAAAAATAGGAGAAGGACGGATATCCCTCTCCCTCTTTTTTTAATGCCGACAGAAAACAATTTTATTCATCAAATTCGTCCACAATCTTATCCAAAATGACGCTACATCTATTTTTGGTAAGAACGATATACTTCTTCAGGTAATCTACATTTTCTTCTATTCCTGTCTTATCCTGACTCAATTCTTTTTGCTTTCTCTGCTTCTTTCCGCCAAAAAAATACTCTGCTCAACAAAGAAATTTTTCTCTCCGTCCCCGTAATCTTTCCGGCATAATAAGAAACAATCCTCTGCAACTCCTTATCGTAAAGACCGGCTATTTCTTCATAACGTCTTCTTAATGGAAGCCCTCTATGCCAGTCAGAATCCTCTTCTATCTGCTCAAGACGGGAGAATTCGTTTTGAAAATGAAAAATACTATCCTCTTCCCCAAATTCATCTTCCTCTTCTTCTACAGGTAAAATTTCTTTTGCAGGAGCATCCTGTACGTTTAACTTCGTTTCATACTGCATAAGCTTTCTTTTTCCATCTTCTCTGAAAAAGAAAAGCTTATACCAAGTCCTAAAAACAAGTAGGATCATAATAAAGAAGATAAATTGAGTCAGACTTTTTACTCATTTTTACTCCGAAAGATAAGCCGCCTTGACCTTGGGGTCCTCTAACAGCTCTTTTGCATTTCCTTCGAGCGCAATGGAACCGGTTTCCAGAACATAGGCGCGATCCGCAATCATCAGTGCTTTATTCGCATTTTGCTCTACTAAAAGCACCGTAACTCCGCTATCGTGAATCATTTGAATAAGAGAGAATATCTCATTCACATAAATCGGAGAAAAGTCCCATCGAGGGCTCATCCAGAAGAATCATTTCCGGCTTGGACATAAGAGCTCTTCCCATTGCAAGCATCTGCTGTTCTCCTCCGGAAAAGTGTTCCCCGCTACCTGATTTCTTCTTTTCTTTCAGTCTTGGAAAATGATGATAAATCATTTCCAGACTATCTTCAATTTCTTTCTTATCTTTTCTGGTATAAGCACCCAACATAAGGTTCTGGTAAACGGAAAGACTGGCAAAGACTCTTCTTCCCTCGGGAACATGGGCTAATCCCCGTTCCACAAGCTTATGTCCAGGGACCTTTTCAATATGTTTTTTTCATTATAGATAATTTCTCCGGAGGAAGACGGAATAAGCCCGGTAACCGTCTGCAAGGTACTGGTTTTCCCCGCACCGTTTGCTCCGATTAAGGTAACAATTTCACCCTTATTCACATGAAAGGAAATCCCCTTAATTGCATGAATCATACCATAATGCACATGTAGATTTTTTACTTCCAGTATCTTTCCCATACTACTCTCCTAAATAGGCTTTTAATAACCTTTTTCATCGTGCAGAACTTCAGCGGTCTCTCCCTCAGCAAGAACCTGACCGAAGTTTAATACAGTCAGTCTGTCACAGATTCCGGAAACTAGCTTCATGTCATGCTCAATAAGTAAAACGGTCATATCGAAGCGGTCTCTGACTAGGCGAATTGTTTCCATTAACTCTTCCGTCTCACTCGGATTCATCCCCGCAGCCGGCTCATCCAGAAGAAGAAGGGACGGATTTGTAGAAAGAGCTCGCAATCTCAAGCTTTCGCTGTTTTCCATAAGGAAGATTTCCTGCCGATTCTTTTGCCAAGTCTTCCAAGTGAAAAACGGAAAGCAAATCCATAGCCAACTCATCCATGGCTTTTTTTCTTTCTTAAAAATAATTGGGAAGGCGAAAGATTCCGTCTAAAAAAAGCTATACTTTTTGAGACTCAAAATAGCCTGCTTTAACATTATCCAAAAACAGACAGCTTATTGAAAAGACGAATATTTTGGAAAGTTCTTGCCACGCCCTCATGGTTAATTTTGATACAGCTCTTCCCCACCAGATTTTTTTGCCATTCAAAAAGTATTTCTCCGAATTGGGCTTATATACACCGGTAAGAAGGTTGAATATCGTGGTTTTTCCGGCACCGTTCGGTCCGATTAAACCATATAGCTCATTTTTTTCTTCACGGATACATGGAAATTATCCACAGCCTTCAGTCCACCAAAGGAAATCCCTAAAGCATTTACTTCTAACAAATTCATGCTGCAACCTCCTTTTTACGGAACTTCTCTACAATACTCTTACGCAAAGCAATAAAGTTCGGTGCGGAGGTAAAAGAGCATCATAAGAATCAAAAACTACAGCATAAATCAGCATTCTGTAATCATTTAAGGACCGAAGTAGTTCCGGAAGAAGGGTTAAAACCACTGCTGCAAGAATAGAGCCGCGCATATTTCCGATTCCGCCCAAAACCACAAAATACCAAAAATCATGATGGACTGATTATAGCCGAAAATTCTTCGGAAGCGCCTGTAAAGAGCTTAAATTATGCGCATAAAGCACACCGGCTATACCGGCAAAGGCAGCAGATATAGAAAAACAAAGCAGCTTTAATCTGGTAACAGGCAAGCCGATACTCTCCGCCGCAATTCGATTGTCACGAATCGCCATCACTGCACGTCCTGTTCTGGAGTGAATAAAATGCTGGATAAAAAAAGCATGGAAAGGATAAGAAGAACAATTCCTATTGTAAAATTGCTATACTTCGGAGTTCCTGTAATTCCTTGCGCACCTTTAATGATCCATGTTCCGCCCTCTCCCAAAGAAATTGCATTACTATCCTTTAAAGAAAAATGCCAACCGGCCTTATCTACACCAAAATAAAGTGCATTGATAAGGTTTTTGATAATCTCACCGAAAAGCCAGTGTCACAATAGCCAGATAATCTCCCTTCAAACGAAGTACGGGTATACCGATTAAAATTCCAAGAACACCTGCGGAAAGTGCACCTCACAAAAAGAGCTATACAAAAAAAGTAAAATAGGGGAAAGTCCGCTTCCTTTTTAAAAAGCATAGAGCAGGTTGCGGAGGAAAAGGCGCCCACACACATAAATCCGGCATGTCCAAGGGAAAGCTCACCGGAAATACCTACTACCAGGTTTAAGCTGATTGCCAAGATAGAATAGATACAAAGAGGTACCAAAAAGTCCTTTCATAAGCGAAGAAACAGATCCGGCTTGTAAAAAAGAACTGTACCACAAGATAAACGAGAATAAGTATCCCGTAGTTCAAAAAAATCTCTTTCAATTGCTTTAATCTTGTTTTATTCATTTTACACCTTCTCCATAATCTTCTTTCCTAAAATGCCGGTCGGCTTAATCAGGAGAACCACAATCAAAACGGAAAACACGATAGCATCAGACAGCTTTGAAGAAATATACGCCTTAGACAGATTTTTCTAAAATCCCTAGTAAAAATCCCGCCTATAAAAGCACCGGGAATAGAACCGATTCCACCAAGCACCGCAGCGACAAAGGCTTTAATTCCGGGCATCGCTCCTGTAGTCGGAGTAAGACTCGGATACGCAGAACAAAGCAGGATTCCTGCCACACTGGCAAGAGATGAGCCGATTGCAAAGGTCAACGCAATAGTTGCATTAACATTGACCCCCATAAGACTTGCCGCACCCTTATCTTCGGAAACGGCAAGCATGGCCTGTCCTGCCTTTTGTTTTCTGAATAAATAAAAGCAAGCAAACTGCTACGATGGCCCCTACCGCAATAGTCACCACAGTTTCTCCGGAAATAGTAAGATTACCGCCAGCAAGTTTAATAGGAGAAATTTTTCACGAAAAGAAGTGAAGCTCTTCGGATTCGCACTAAAGAGCAATAAAGCCAAATTCTGCAGTAAATAGGAAACACCGATTGCAGTAATCAGTACCGCAAGGGAATTGGCATTTCGAAGCGGCTTATAAGCAATGCGCTCAATTAATACACCAAGTGCAGTACAAACCGCCATACTGAGAAGAACTGCCACCGGAATAGGGAGCCCCATCTGATTAAAAGCGATAAAGGCAGTATACCCCCCTACCATCAGAATATCTCCATGTGCAAAGTTCAGCATTTTTGCAATTCCATATACCATGGTATAGCCAAGCGCAATAATGGCATAGACAGAGCCTAAGCTTATACCACTTAACAGATATGAAATAAAACTCATCATAGAAAAATTTCTCCTTATCAGTAAGAAAAAGGCAAAGCGAATGCATTGCCTTTTTCCTTATAGCTAAAAACGTAAATCTTGAAGCTTGGATTTTTTTAGAAAAGAATACTCAATCTAACACTTAAATCACTGCCCCACTCTTTTTATAAAGTACTGCTCTACAAAAGATTACTCTGCAGAAACATAGGCTCCGTCTTTGATGATAACAGCCTTCGGCTCTTTATCTACATCTCCGGAGGCATCCCACTTCATGCCGGAACCGGTAAGACCATCTAAAGTGATTTCGGTCATAGCCTTCTCCATAGCATCGCCCAAATCGGAAACGCTTTGATCCGGTGTCAGGTTCGCTTTCTCAGCAGCAGCCTTAATGGCATATACTGCATCATAAGCATCTGCAGCGAACTGAATCGGAGTATCCTTATACTTCTCTTTGTAATTCTTTACAAAGTTTACAGTCAAATCATCTTTAGCATCTGCAGCAAACGGAGTTAAAAGCATCAAGCCGTCAGCAAGCTTTGTATCAAAATTCTCTACATTCAAGATGCCGTCCATACCGTCACATCCGAAGAAGGTCGGCTTATAGCCCATAGTATTTGCCTGGGTAAGAACCAAAGCCGCCTCTGTATAGTAGAAGGGTAAGAAAACAAGATCCGCTCCGGAATCCTTCATCTTTTGCAACTGTGTGGAGAAATCCTTGTTGGAATCCGCAGTAAACTGCTCATCCGCTACGATTTCTAATCCCTGCTTCGGAGCTTCTTCCTTGAAAGAATCATGTACACCGGTAGAATATACGTCAGAAGAATCATAAATGATACCGATCTTTGTTCCCAGCTTATGAGAACCGATATACTGTGCAGACTTCGCTCCTTGTGCAGGATCAGAGAAGCATACACGGAAGACATTCTTCGGTGCAGTTACTTCCAAAGCGGAACCCGACGGAGAAAGAATAAACATATTATCCGGCTCGGACTCTGTTCCTACAGCGATAGCAGGAGCAGAGGTTGTCGGTCCTACAAGAAACTGCATGCCCCAGTCCTTTAAGCTGTTATACGCATTGATGGCCTTTTTCCTGATCATGCTCATCATCGGCTTTCTTATATTCAATCTGATAACCGTTGATTCCGCCGTTTGCATTGATTTCATTCACCGCAATTTCAGCACCGTTCACTACGGCATTACCATAAACTGCAGCGCCACCGGTTAAAGGTCCCTGTGCGCCAATCTTCCATACTTTTCCGCTGGCATCCGCTTTTTTCTCACCTGCAGCTTCTGAAGCGAGCTCCACTTGTTTCTTTACTACTCTTTGCATTTCCGCCACATGCTGCTAAGGACAAAGCCATAAGCATAGCCAAGGCAAAACTAATTTGTTTTTTCATTGCAATCCTCCCTTGATTCTTAAAATCTTTCCGTATTATAGGAAGAGTGCAAGGCTTGTCAATTCTTTTTATAACATTTTTTATGAAATCTTTATCTCACTATAACCCGAAGGAATACCTATTATAAATGAGATATCGCACGCTTTGCGCACGATACACGCTAAGAAGAGAAAAGAATGCAGTGAATAGAAACCTTGCATCTTTTTATGAATATTCTATTATTTATCATAGCTGACAGCAGGACTTTCGCTTCTTCGATCTCTTAGCATCAGGTCGGAAACTGCGTCCTTCGCCGCCTTACCTTCGAAAAGAACTGCATTCACTTCCTTGACAATCGGAAGATCCACTTGGTACTTTTCTCCAAGCTTTTTTTCGCCGCTTTGGCCGCATACACGCCCTCCACTACCTGACCGACTTCCTTCATCGCTTCTTCGTAAGACTCTCCTGCCCAATGAGAATTCCCGCTCTTCTGTTTCGGGAATGTCTCGATGCACAGGTAACAATCAAGTCTCCGATTCCGGAAAGTCCGGCAAAGGTTTCCAAATGGCAGCCCATGGCCTGACCGAGTCTTGCAATCTCCGCGATACCGCGAGTAATCAGAGCTGCCATGGTATTATCTCCATAACCCAGTCCGTCTGCAATTCCGGCAGCAAGCGCAATGACATTTTTTAAAGCCGCACCGATTTCCACTCCAAGCACATCTTTATTGGTGTAAACCCGGAAGGTATCGCTGATAAAAAGCCGACTGAATTGTTCTTGCCGTCTCTTCATCCTTCGACGCACAAACTATGGTCGTCGGAATAAAGCGGGAAACTTCCTCGGCATGAGAAGGACCTGAAAGTACCGCAATTTTATTTTCCGGAAAGAACTCTTCTAATATATCCGTCATAGTATAAAGTGTACTCTCTTCTATACCCTTGGAAACCGTTACAAGGATCTGTTCCTTCCGAACAAAAGCTCGGGTTCTCTCCCCCATGGACCTTGTAAAATGGAAGGCACTGCGTAGACCAGAATTTCCCCTTCTTTTACTGCTTCTTCTAAAGAAGTAAGGATTGTAATCTCTTCCGGAATGACCACTTCAGATAGATTCATACATTTTCTTTTTTTCTTTTAAATACTTTGCTTCCTTTTTCATCATGTGTCCACAAATAAACCGAATGCCCATTTTTCCAAAGTGTCATGGATAGGGCGGTTCCCCAGCTTCCTGCACCAAGCACAGTGATTTTCATAACAGCTCCTTTTCTTTTCCAGTCTCTTTCTTCTTTTTCCCAAAACGATTTTCCGTTCCATTTGATGAGTCTCTTTGATATTTCCTCTATGCTGAAAAAAATGAGCATTGCCATAAGAAGAAAACTTAAAAGCACACATGGGAAGATATACCGCTCCCGAAAACGGGAACAGTAGAGAAGTTTTTTTCCGAAAAAAATACAACAGAGAAAAGAAAACCGTAATAGCCAGCATTGATCCCAAGCTTACATAGCCTGTAATCAGTACAACCAGTATAAAAAAGAGTAATAGGCAAAGAGTATAAAGAGGGGATAGAGCAATCAAAAGAGCTCCTGTACAAGCCACTCCTTTTCCTCCCTTTACCTTGGGAATACAGGGAAAATTATGCCCCAGAATCGCTCCTATTCCCGTTGTCATCAAAATCAGGCTTTTTATGTCTTCATTCTCCGGCTTAAAGAAAAGTACCATAAAGAAGATGGGCAACATACACTTCGCAATATCCATAAGAAGCACGGTGATTCCGGCTTTTTTCCCCAAGGTACGAAGAATATTTGTACTTCCGGGATTACCTGACCCTTCCTTATAGATATCAATCCCATGTGCTTTCGCATACAAATAGCCGTTCGGGATATTCCCGAAAGCATAGCCCGCAAGCAAGCAAATAATAACTTCCCGTATCGGCATCTAGCTCTCTTCTCCTCTTTCTCTAATGATAAAAACGTATTGGGGTACCTCTAAATCCAAAGTTCTCTCGAATCTGATTCTCAATATAGCGAGTATAAGAGAAATGCATTAACTCTCTGTCATTTACAAAAAAATCACAAAGGTCGGAGGGGAAACGGAAGCCTGCGTAATATAGAAAAAGCTTAAGTCTTTTTCCCTTATCGGAAGGAGGCTGCTTCATAGCAGTCGCTCTTGCCATAATTTCATTTAAGACACCGGTCTTTATGCGTAGTACCTGATTTTCATGAATTCTATCTACCATTTCGAATATCTTCTGTGTACGCTGTCCTGTTTCAGCCGAAATAAAAAGAATCTCCGCATAATCCATATAAGAAAACTTTTTCACGAAGCTTCTTGGTAAACTCCTGCATGGTCTTGTCGTCCTTCTCCACAAGATCCCATTTATTGACAGCCAAAATGACACCTTTTTCCCGATTCATGTGCAATACCGGCAATACGGGTATCTCCGTCCGTAATCCCTTCTGTAGCATCCAGTAAAAACAATACAAATGTCGGCTCTATCCACTGCAGAAACAGTACGAATCACAGAATAACGCTCAATATCTTCCGTTACTCTTCCTTTACGACGAAGTCCGGCAGTATCGATAAAGACATAGGGTACTCCGTTATGGATTATTTCCGTATCAATAGCGTCACGAGTCGTTCCTGCAATATCCGAAACGATTACGCGATTTTCTCCCAATAGCTTATTGGTTAGAGAACTCTTTCCTACATTCGGTTTTCCGATTAGTGCTATCTTTAAACGATCATCCTCTTCCGTAGCCTCCCCCTCCTTTGGAAAGTGCTGAACTACCGCCTCCAGTAAATCTCCAATTCCCATATGGTTTGCAGAAGATACAGCAAAGGGTTCTCCCAAAGCCAAGGAATAAAACTCGTAAATGTCATATCCGAATTTTTTAACGCTGTCTACTTTATTCACACAGAGCACAACCGGCTTTTTGGACTTTCTGAGCATATTTGCCACTTCATAGTCCGCATCAACAACTCCGCTTCGAACATCGGTAACAAAAAAATAATCACATCTGCGGTATCTATGGCAAGCTCCGCCTGGGAACGCATCTGCTTAAGTAGAACATCATCGGAAACCGGCTCAATCCCGCCGGTGTCGACTAAGGTAAAATGATAATTCAACCAGGAAGCTTCTGCATAGATACGATCCCTTGTTACACCCGGTGTATCCTCTACAATGGAAATCTGCTTTCCGGCTATAGTATTAAATAGAGTGGATTTTCCCACATTAGGACGCCCCACTACGGCAACAATGGCTTTTCTCACGCTATTCCTCCCTTTTCATACTCGAAATCGATTCATTTTACCATTAATTCCGAATAATGTCACATGAATCAGAGTTAACATTTTTCAAAGGTCAGCCCTGATACTGTAAAGTCCATGAATAAAAAAGGAAGGAGCAAGCCCTTCCTTTTTGCGAACCGAAAGCCATCAGCATATTTCTTGCTTACCGCTTTTTTTCATCTGAAAAAAATTAGTTGTTATATAACTCAACCCATCTCTTTAACTTCTCGTATCTCTCTCTAGCTTCTTTCTCGTTCGTCTCATCAAGAGCCTTTTGCTCTCTCCGGATTCTTCAGAGCCAAGGATAAGTAACGAACCTCTCCCTTGTAAGAATTCCTGATAAGAATCGAACTTCGGCTCCTTAGAGTCTAAGCTGAACTTCTTGTCTCCGCCAAGCGGGTTGAAACGGAAGTTGTTCCAATAACCTGCCTCAACAGCAAGCTTCTCTTCAGTCTGTGCCTTAGCCATACCCTTCTTGATACCGTGGTTGATACAGGGTGAGTATGCGATGATAAGAGACGGTCCCGGATAAGCCTCTGCCTCGGAAATAGCCTTAACGGTCTGCGCCATATCCGCACCCATTGCGATGTGTGCTACATAAACATAGCCGTAGGACATTGCGATTCCGGCAAGATCCTTTTTCTTAGTCTCCTTACCGCCGGCAGCAAACTGTGCCACAGCACCGGTCGGAGTAGACTTGGAGGACTGTCCGCCTGTGTTGGAGTATACCTCGGTATCGAATACCATTACGTTGATATCCTTTCCGGAAGCAAGAACATGGTCAAGTCCGCCGAATCCGATATCGTAAGCCCAACCGTCACCACCGAAGATCCACTGGCTCTTCTTGCCTAAGAAATCCTTATGTTTAAGAAGATCCTTAGATACTTCATCAGTCTTGCCAGCTAAAGCTGCAACAAGCTTCTCTGTAGCAGTACCGTTTGTTGCGCCGATAGAAAAGGTATCCAAATATTCCTTAGCAGCCTCAATAACAGCAGCGTCCTTATTGTCTTCTACAAGCTTTTCAACCTGCTTCTTTAATCTGTCACGGATAGCATTCTGTGCAAGAAGCATACCGTATCCGAACTCGGCATTATCCTCAAAGAGAGAGTTATCCCAAGCGGGTCCCTGTCCCTTGGCATTTACCGTGTACGGTGTAGAAGGAGAAGAGTTACCCCAAATGGAAGAACATCCTGTAGCGTTACTGATGTACATTCTCTCTCCAAAAAGCTGTGTGATGAGCTTTGCATACGGCGTCTCGCCACATCCCGGGCACGCACCGGAGAACTCGAAGAGCGGCTTCTTAAACTGAGATCCCTTAACGGTAGTCTCCTTAAACTTTGCAATAACCTCTTCCTTCTCGGGAAGCTTAACTGCATAGTCGAAGTACTTCTGGCGATCCAAGTTGTCCTCGATGGGGGACATAACAAGAGCCTTCTCGCCCTTCATTCCCGGACATACATTTGCACAAGATCCGCAACCTACACAGTCCATCACGGAAACCTTGATACCGAACTTGTAATTCGGCATTCCGTTCATAGCCTTCTGCTGATCCGCTTCCGGAGCCTTAGCAGCCTCATCCTCTGTATATGCAAATGCTCGAATTGCAGCATGAGGACAAACATAGGAACAGAAGTTACACTGAATACAGTTATCCGGATTCCATGCAGGAACGTTAACTGCAATACCGCGCTTCTCGTAAGCAGCCGTTCCAATCGGTGTAGAACCGTCTACATAACTTGTGAAAGCGGAAACGGGAAGATTGTTACCCTCCTGTGCAGAAATATAGTTCTGTACATTGTTAACAAAGTCAAGAATATCTTTTCTTCCCTCAGTCTTTGTCTTAAACTCAAGCCCTTCATCAGCGCAACTTTGCCCATTCCTTCTTTACTTCCACTTCTTCGAAGGCATTTGCACCTGCGTCAATCGCTGCCCAGTTTTTCTTAACTACATCTTCACCCTTACGGCCGTAAGTCTTTTTCCAGCAGCATCCTTCATGAGCTTGTTAGCCTGCTCCTTCGGAATAATACCGGTTAAAGTAAAGAAAGCGGATTGAAGAATGGTGTTGATACGAGTCGGTCCCATGCCTGTCTCAATACCGATCTTTAACACCGTTAATGATGTAGAACTTGATATTGTGCTCAGCCATGTACTTCTTAACCTGACCCGGAATGTGATTTTCCACCTCATCCTTGGACCATGTACAGTTAAGGAGGAAAGTACCGCCGTCAACCAGCTCCTGAACCATGTTAAACTTGGTCATATAGGAAGGATTGTGACAAGCAACGAAGTTTGCTCTCTTAATGAGATAAGTAGACTTAATCGGCTTATCACCAAATCTCAAGTGAGACATGGTAACACCGCCGGACTTCTTAGAATCATAGTCAAAGTATGCCTGTGCGTACTTATCTGTATTGTCACCAATAATCTTAATGGAGTTCTTGTTTGCTCCAACAGTTCCGTCCGCCCCAAGTCCCCAGAACTTACAGTTTACAGTTCCGGCAGGAGTAGTAACGATAGCCGGTCCAACCTCCAAGGAAAGGTGGGTTACATCATCGTTGATTCCGATTGTAAATCTCTTCTTATCTTTGTTATTGTATACAGCTACAATCTGAGCAGGAGTAGTGTCCTTGGAACCCAAAGCCGTAACGTCCGGAAAGAACGGTCACATTCTTAAACTCGCTGTCGGAAAGAGCAGCCACAACATCTAAGTATAAAGGCTCACCGATAGATCCCGGCTCCTTGGTACGATCTAAAACGGAGATGGTCTTAACAGTCTTCGGAATAGCCTTTAAGAAAGCATCGGTTGCAAACGGTCTATACAGTCTAACTTTAATTAAACCAACCTTTGCACCGGTCTTCTCAATCATATAATCAATGGTCTCTTCAATGGTTTCATTTACAGAACCCATAGCCACGATAACATGCTCTGCATCCTTTGCCCCATGGTAGTTAAATAATGCGTAATTTGTTCCGATCTTCTTGTTTACCTTATCCATGTACTCCTGCACAATAGCGGGAAGTGCATCATAGTAAGGGTTACAAGCCTCTCTTGCCTGGAAGAAAATATCCGGGTTCTGTGCGGAACCTCTCTCTACAGGATGATTCGGATTCAAGGCATTCTGTCGGAAAGCATCAATATACTCCCAATCCACCATATCCTTTAAGTCTTCATAATCCCACTCTTCAATCTTCTGAATCTCATGAGAAGTACGGAAACCGTCGAAGAAGTTAATGAAAGGAAGCCTTCCCTTTAAAGCTGCAAGGTGTGCAACCGGAGTTAAGTCCATAACTTCCTGTACGGAGGATTCACAAAGCAGTGCAGCACCGGTCTGACGGCAAGCCATAACGTCGGAGTGATCTCCGAAGATGGAAAGCGCATGGGAAGCTACAGCTCTTGCGGATACATCAAAAACACCGGAAGCTGCTCACCGGCAATCTTATAGATATCCGGAATCATAAGGAGCAAGCCCTGTGAAGCTGTAAAAGTAGTTGTCAAAGCACCGGCAGCCAACGCACCGTGTACTGCACCTGCAGCACCTGCCTCAGACTGCATCTCGGTAACCTGAACTGTTTCCCCGAGAATGTTCTGTCTTCCCTCGGTTGCCCACTCATCCACATGCTCAGGCATAACGGATGAAGGAGTAATCGGGAAAATTGCAGCCACTTCAGAGAACGCATAGGATGCGTGAGCCGCAGCCTGGTTACCGTCCATGGTCTTCATTTTTCTTGCCATAAATACCCTCCTGAAAAAAATGAAATATTATCCTTAAAGCCCAAAATTCAGGCCTTACATACCGAAAAATCAGTATAACATTCCCATTTTGAAAAGCAATGAATTTTCCCTCCGTTCCTCAATAAGTACAATTATTAAATCTTTCACAATCTAATTAGCTTGTATTTCTCCAATTTAACCTTATCTATAAGCACAAACTTTAAAACATTTGAAAGTTTTATTTTATCAAAAATACAAAAAAACAAAATATAAAAAAACAAAATATAAAAAAAGGATTGAAAAATAAGAACTGTCTTACTTTTCAATCCTCTTTTTCTAACTATAAGATATTCCAATTACCGGAAATAAGTTTTTTTAATGTTTACTCTCCACCCGGTCCCGGGGAAATAACATCTTCAGAGCTGGTCACTACAGTATTGTTTCCGCTTTGGGCCATTGGAAATCTCCGGATTCTCTTCCTTGGTTTCCTTTGCCTTTGTCTCTGTAGCCTTTGTTTCACTCGTCTTTGTTTCCGAGGATTTACTTTCGGAAACACTCGCAGAAGCACTGGTACTCTCTCCGGCAGATGTACTCTCAGTAGTACCCGGCGTATATTTTTTTAGGAGTATGTCCCTTTATAGCTTGCATAGTGATCTTTTACCTTCTCGGTCTTTCCGTCTTTGGTAATCACTTTATATGCCTGCCACTCGGATCCTGCAGAGCCGTTGCTCTCCTTCCCTTGCTCCGGAGTAATAATCTGCGGTGCAGGTACCGGAAGATCCTTTACTTTTTCAGAGACTAATTCCCACTTCACTCCATCCGGAAGTACCGGTAAGCCATAAATTTGTACTGTAGCGGTCTGGTTGGAATACCAAGATAAAATACCGATAGCATGCTTGGAATTATTCACAAATTTATAATCCGGTCCCGGCCAAGAGACGGTCGCATCCGTTCCCGGTGTAACATAAGTCGGCGCAAAGGTATGCGCTCTTCTGTAAGTTGTGGTAAGACCTGCGCGAAATACTGCATTATACAGGGTTGAAGAAATCTGGCAAACGCCTCCGCCAACTTCTTCCACAACCTCTCCCTGGTTATAAGCCGCTGCAGGCTTATATCCCTTTTCAGCTGTTCTTTGTCCAACAACCGTATTGAATGAAAATTCTTCTCCCGGTTGTAAAACTGTACCATTGACTGCGGCAGCAGCTAACTTCACATTCGTATTCCGAAGTTCATTGGAAGTTGTCTTTGTTGTTACCGATGCGATGATTTTGTACTTATCCTTAATGGATGCTGTTGACGCAGGCACTGTAGAACCAACAGTTTCCACCTCCCCGGAAAAGTTTTTAGCACGAATTAATTCCATAACTTTTTCCGCAGTATCACTTACATTAACAGCATACCCGTCCTTGGTTCCGCCAAATTCAAACTCTCCGGTGGATTTATTGTAGGAAGTAATGTCACCGTTTAGCGGTGCCATCTTCCATACAATAGCAAGCTGATTGACATAATCGTTAACTTTATCACTAAAATCCGGAAGTTGTAAAACATAATCCGCCTGAATAACTTGAGACTCTGTTTCACTTGTAGTTTCTTCTTTCTTCTTTTTCTTCTTTTTCTCTTTTTCTGTAGAACTTTCTTCCGTACTGCTTTCCGTAGCCATATTTTTCCTTGTAGTTTGTAAAAAATCTGCCCTACAAAAATTATGGATACTGTCAGACATCATATCCGGAATAGCGAATTCCGTTTTTTCCGGACGAATGCTGACGTCGGAAAGAGTGTTTGCAACTTTAACAATTTCTTCAGTTCCCTGGTCATCTACCCCGTCATCAGAGCTGCTATTCTCTTTATGCTCAGGAAATTCCGGCATGGAAAAATATTGAATATTCGGATTAGCATTCTTAATCACAATATTCCACTGGTAAGACTTACGAAGAAAATCTTCCACTTCCTCTTCTGTCATACCTTTTAAATTCAAAAGCTCCGCGTCCTTCTTAAATGCGGAATAATCCAGATATAAATCCTTCTGAATTGCATTCGGATTTATAGCCTGTGTTTCGATTACCGTTTCTGTTTCTTCTGTCTTGGATTTCGAACGGGTTAGAGCAAAAACACCGCTACCAAGCACTACTATAGCCAATAATCCAACAGCGACCGCAGGAAAAGGAGCTTTATTATTCGGTCTCCTTCCGCTACTTCTGCCTGTTCTACTGTATTTCCCGCTATATGTATGAGATGAGCTGCGGCTTCTGGAGCTGCCTTGCGCTCTATTCACTTCTCTTGACAATCTTCTTTGACTTGCTAGCATATCGTTCCTCTATTATTCTATATATTTAAGTTAGTGTATAAAAAAAGGCGCCGTATTAATTCAAAAAACGACGCCATTTATCATACCACATTATTTTTTGTGTAGAAAAAAACTTCCTAAAATATTTCTATACAGAGTCAAGAAATTGTAAGAAAGCCATTATGGCTTTATAACAAAAATTCACAATCTTGCCCGGAACATAGACTTCCTTTATAAGATTGCTGGAAAGCTTATCTCCGAGAGCCTTCTTCGCCTCTTTTAAAATACTCTCCTTATCAATATCCTTCGGTACCTCGAGTACAGTCTTCACTTTCCCGTTAATCTGTACCGGTACCTTGATTTCATCCGCTTCCCTTTCCTTATCGCTGTACTCCGGCCAATTTGCGGAGAATACGGAAGTCTCTCCACCGCATAAGTGGTAGCATTCCTCCGCAATATGCGGTGCAAACGGAGCAAGTAGAATAGAGAACGTCTTTAAAGTCTCTAAATCCATTCCGCCTTCTCTTTTTGGCGATATCCAGCATAGCGTTGTTATACTCCATGAAACCGGAAACCACGGTATTTAAGTTAAAGCTTTCAAAACGCTCCTCAATATCGTGAATGAGATTATGACGAAGTCGAAGCATTTCCTTTGTCTCTGCTACATTTTTTTCTTTGGAATCCATCACCAAAGAATAAAAACGGTTTAAGAAACGGTAAACGCCGTCTATTCCTCTTGCATCCCAAGCGGCATCCAGCTCAGGGAGGGCCGACAAAAAGTTCATAGAGGCGCAAGGCATCACAGCCGTAGTCTGCCACTAGATCATCCGGAGAAACTACATTCCCCATGGACTTAGACATCTTCTGCCCGTCCGGTCCTAAAATCATGCCTTGGTTAAACAGCTTTTTGAAGGGCTCCTTAAAAGCCGACTACACCGATGTCATAGAGGAACTTTGGTCCAGAACCGAGAATAGAGCAGGTGAAGCACTGCATGCTCTACTCCTCCAATATACATATCTACCGGAAGATACTTATCCGCCTTTTCCCTGCTAATCAGTTCCTTATCATTGTATTTATCCACATAACGAATAAAATACCAAGAGGAGCCTGCCCATTGGGGCATCGTGTTCGTCTCTCTTTTTGCCTTTCCGCCGCATTTCGGACAGCTACAGTTTACCCATTCGGGAATACCGGCAAGGGGGGATTCTCCCGTTCCGCTCGGCTCATAATGCTCTACCTCGGGAAGCTTTAAGGGTAATTCCTCTACCGGAACCGCTACGTTTCCACATTTCGGGCAGTGCACGATGGGAATCGGTTCTCCCCAGTAACGCTGTCTGGAGAATACCCAGTCTCTTAGTTTATAGCTGACTGTCTTCTTACCGAGTCCCTTCTTTTCTATCTCTTCCGGGGCGGTTTCTTTCAATACGGAGGATTCCTGTCCGTTCCAAGCGCCGGAATTGATCATCACACCGCTTGCTTCCGTATAAGCCTCTGTAAGTTCCTCTTCCTTTTCCATCCTTGGAAATAACTTGCACAATCGGAAGATCAAATTTCTTTGCAAAGGCAAAGTCACGGGAATCATGCGCAGGTACGCACATAATTGCACCGGTTCCGTGGTCAGCAAGTACATAGTCGGAAATCCAAACCGGGGTCTTCTTTCCGTTCATCGGATTGATAACGAAAGCTCCGGTAAAGACACCGGTCTTATCCTTATCCGTAACAGCCATTCTATCTACATTGGATTTGTTTGCAGCCTTTTGAATATAGTCTTCTACTGCAGCCTTCTGCTCCACTGTAGTAATATTCCTTACCAAAGGATGCTCCGGAGCCAAAACGAGGAATGTCGCACCGTATAGTGTATCCGGCCTTGTAGTAAAGACGGTAATCTTCTCTTCGGAGTTCTCCAGCTTAAAGTCCACCTCTGCACCATAAGAACGGCCAATCCACTCGGCCTGCATCTTCTTCACCTTTTCCGGCCAATCCAGAGTGTCAAGGTCATCGAGTAAACGGTCTGCATAAGCGGTAATCTTCAACATCCACTGACGAAGATTTTTCTTCGTCACTGCAGTTCCGCATCGCTCGCACTTTCCGTCCACCACCTCTTCGTTGGCAAGGCCTGTCTTACAGCTTGGACACCAGTTGATTGGGAACTCCTTCTCATAAGCAAGACCCTTCTCAAACATTTTCACAAAAATCCACTGTGTCCACTTGAAGTAATCCGGATCCGTGGTGTTAAGCTCCATGTCCCAATCATAAATCGCATTGATTTGGTGCAGTTGCTTTTTAATGTTCTCCACATTCTTTTTTGTGGTTACAGAGGGATGAATGCCCATCTTAATAGCATAGTTTTCTGCAGGAAGACCGAAGGCGTCCCAGCCCATCGGATGGATCACATATTTTCCCTTAATCAGCTGGTAACGGGACCAAGCATCGGAAATCACATACCCTCCAGTGTCCCTACATGTAAGCCGGATCCGGAAGGGTACGGGAACATATCCAAACAGTAGTATTTTTCTTTCTTATCATCCTTCGGATTAATGGGATTCTTCTCCCAGAATTCCTGCCACTTCTTTTCCACTTGCGCATGATTATATCTTGCCATGTTTCACCTCTATCTTCCTACAACAATGCAGTTTATTGTATATCCAAACTTCAAGTCTCGTCAAGGCATAGAGCGCGCTTTCAAAGCCTCTGTCCTTTGTGATTCCCATTTTATCCGTTGCCTTAAAGAAAAGCTTCGCATTTTTTCGAGAGATTCCGAACTCTTCCCTTAGAGCATCGATGGTGATTTCTCCCTCTTTTTCCATTTTTTCCAGAGAAAAATTCTTTAAGCTTTCGAAGAGTTTTCTAAGCGTATAGTATTCTCCATCTAATTGCACAAGAGTCCCTTTATTTTCCAGACTTGCAATAACGTCAGGCAATAGCTTTTTCTCTTCCGGAAGCCAAAAATGCTCGGAGAGCTTTATGAAACTGAACTTTGCTTTTTGCATATCATTCACAAGGGCATTGGCAATTTTCGTATACTTTTCATCCTTAACCATTTTTGTATCCGACTAAGGCTATAAAATCTTCCCCGAAACGAAAGCATTTCTTCTCTTCCCAGCTTCTAAGAAGTGCCTTATAGGTATTTTTGTTATAAGAAGAAAAAAGCCTGCTGTACAGTACCATAGGCTTTTCACCCAATTTATAAGGATTTTTTTCTTATGGAATTCGTGAAGATAATCCTCTACCTCTTTCCGTATTAATTCTTCCTCTTCCGAAAGAAGGGCATATGCTTCACCGTTTATCACAATAACAAATAATAAAGAGGCTTCCTCCCCTAAAATTGCCTGTATTCTTGAGAATCCGCTAAATTGCCTCTTTTTAATTCCGAGATAGAAACAAACCTTCTTTTTCTTTTCTTTAAATAGGAATGGAGAAGAGCTTCCTCTCCTCCCGTTTCCATGCTTTCAAGATATGCAAGAGGAAAGCGTCCTCTCCTATGCCTTCCTTTAGGACAAGGATCAAGTACCACTCCTCCGCCAAGTGTCATAGAGCGAGATTCATCACGCAAGATAAATCGTTCTCCGAAAACCGCTACGGTTTTTTCTTCTAACTGAAGCTGTACAAGTACGGATTCTCCCTCTTTGATTCTATCTCCCTCTAAAAATACAACTTTACAAGGAATATGGGCTGTTCCAAGAAGAATTTCCATCCTTTGATTATGGTGTATGTCTCCGGCAGTTCCACGAATACTTTCAATGCGACAATCAAAAAGAGAACTTGGCTGTAGTGCCCCTTTTTCTCCGATAAGCTCTCCCTTATAACATTGCTCTTTCTCTACTCCTTGGAGATTTAAAGCAATTCTCTCCCCGGCATAAGCGCAATTCGCATCCTTTCCATGAACCTGAATATTTCTGATTCGTATTTCTCTTTCCTCGGGATAAAGAACCCATTTTATCTCATTTTCTGCTTCTGTATTACTTTTGAAAACACGACCGGAAAGTGCCGTTCCGGTCACTATTGTTCCTGCTCCGGCAACAGAAAAAACGCGGTCTATCGGCATTCGAAAGCTACCTCGTATGGATTTCCCCTCTACCTCTCCCGCTTTTTTTGACAGGAATGTACTTAAGTCTTGAATCCCCTCTCCCGTATAGGCGGAAACCGGAAAAATCTCTATCTTTTCCGCTTTAAAAAATTCCTTGATTTCTTCTTTTCTTTTTTGCACTATACTTGCATCGACCAAGTCAATCATAGTCAATACTACAACTATTTTCGTCACATTAAGAAGACGGAGTATAGCCAAGTGCTCAACAGTCTGTGGCATGATTCCTTCTTTTGCGGAAATAACAAGCAGTACGAGGTCCATCCCCATTGCACCGGCAACCATAGTGCGTATAAATTTTTCATGTCCCGGGGTATCAATAAGTCCGATTTTCTCTCCTGAGAAAAGAGAAAGAGAGGTAAAGCCCAGTTCTATGGTCATTCCCCTTTTTTTCTCCTCCTTAAGCCTATCCGTATCATATCCTGTTAAGGCCTTTACCAAGGCTGTTTTTTTCCGTGATCAATATGCCCTGCAGTACCAATAATAAAAAATGTTTTTCCTTCCATACGCACTATCACTCTATCTCTCTACCGATCTCATTTTTAATTTTAAAATGGCCTTTGCTTTTTTTGCATCACTTCGAACAAGATTGTTTTCCCCGACAACATTGGTCTCCACACCTTCCGCACTTTTATTAATATCCACTATATTATTCATATACTGATTCGTTACTACAAATGCACCTTTGTACCCCCACAAAGGATATACCGACCACCGCAATATCTCTTTTTCCGATTTCCTCAATGGCATGAGCAAAATCAACATTGCTGTTTCCCCAGCTGTCTTCACTGACTATGGCCCCCTTTACACGCATCGCTTCAGCCCAAGCACCTATACGGTCTCCGGTAAAATATTTATTGACATTGTCCTGAGGGATTCCAGCCACAATAACTCCTGCAAAATCGATATCTGTATCATCACAAAGTTCATCCACCAAGGGATCCCTGAAAATGATGTAAGGTTGTTTCTTTTTGTCGAAGGTCCTATTCCCATATTTTTTTCTCCTATAACAAATAAACAAATCTGTCTTTAATACAATGCCCGTATTGCTCCATCCCGATATTCATTTGGGGATAAAAATAACCGGAGATCCGGTACTTTCTATAATCGAATGACTTCCGTTAAAAACCGGAAGGTTCCGGAGAAAAGAAAATGCGTGTCATACATGGCTCCCTGTCCGCTCACCAGTTTCACAAGTACAACCTTATCTTTTCCCGGTCTCTCTATATCCCGATAATCATGTCTTTCCGTACAATACATCCCATTCTTCTTTTTTTAAAAAGTTGTCGAATCTCCTGACAAAAATTATCACAAAGTCTATGGCATGCATCCGGCCCCGAACGAGCATAGCCTGCCTTTGCCTCTAAACAGACATCTAAAAGCAAAATCAAATCATCTTTTCCCGGCGTTCCCGCACGGTCAAAAACAATCTGTTCATCCAGAAATCCATCGGAATTACCAAAAAGCGGAAACATAATTCCCTCCGTATCCGTTCCGGTAAGGACAATATAGATCCCCGTCAGAGTATGAGTTATTCCCTCCCCGATTTTTCCCAAAACCTTGGTGGAAATCGGAATAATATCCATAATGGAATGAATGGGGATATGGCGCCCTTCTTTAGGAACAAGTTGCAAAGAATAGGAATGAATAAGAGATTCTTCCTTAGCAAATCCTTCTAAAACAGCCGGATTATATTGCAGGCTATATTCGTTTTGCTTCTCCCTTACTCAAGGAAAAATCTATCCCCAACTACTGCCTCTCTTACATGGAAAGCCTTTATGCTTAAGGTCCCTAAGTACTCTTTCTTCCATACATAAATTCTCCCTTCTCCCTTTTTTTCTTTTCCCTTAACCATTGTTATTTCTATTGTGTTTATCTATTGTATTGATCTATGTATTGATCTATTACATTTTTCTATTGCATTTTTCTATTTCTTTTGTATTTTTTTCTAATTCTTTTTGCTTTTTTTCTATTGTTTTTTTCCATTTTAATTTCTTTTCGTTAATATGGAACAAGAAATTCTTTCTTAGTTTATCCCAGATTTTTAAAAAATCGGAAGCATAAAATATGCTTCCGATTTTTCGATATTTCATAAGAACTATCACTTACAAGGTAAGCAAACTCTTATTCTTAACAAGTGGCGCAGGCGAAGCCTGAGGCATCTTGTTCATAACGAGTATCGCTCACGTATGGTGCGGTAACTCGTTTATACCTTTCTGCAACATACTCATAAGGTAAAGGAACAATCTTACCTGCAGACTCGATTTCTTCAAGCTGCTCCAAGGTATCCTTTACGATATTGTATTGCATTTCGATATTGTTTGGCTCTCCTGCATTTGCACCCATCGGAACGAGAGGAGCAACTGCTCGGGGAGTACCGGTCTGTCTTACGACAGGAGGAAGGGCGGCAATGATAATTGTCGGTATGCCAGCCTCCTCTATAGCTCTCTGCACAAGCACGGCAGAACGATGGCAAGTTCCTCAGCCAGCGGTAAGGATTACGGCATCCACGCCCTCATCCTTTAAAAATCTTCGCAATAGCCGGACCGGTTTCGTTCTTAAACTTTTCCTGGTTTCCGCCACCACCCATGAAGCCAATGTGTACCGGAGCTACCCCCTTAATTACACCATTTTTTGCCAGTTCATGAAGTCTGTCAATCGGGAACATACAGTTGATATCTTTATTAACATCACTATTATCATATCCTCCGTGAGATACCATTAATTCACTGGAAGGCATCGTGTCCTTGATGATTCTGAATGTAAAGTCACCGGCAAGATTAAATCTCTTATCATCTTTATGATGTACTCCGGCAGCAGTAGCGATGGCCACTACCATGTCCTTTAAAGGCTTCGTTACCGGTGCCCAAACAGGAGGAGGAGTAACAGGAACAAAGATTTCAGACTGCATCCCTTTTACTACTGTAAAATCCATGTCTTTCTCCTTTCATTGTATTTTTATGTGAATATTCTACAGCTCTTTATGCTTTTTGAATATTACTAATATATTCTCATTTACTTCCGGACCGAGCTGTTCTATAAAGCTCATATTAAAAGCCTACTTCCTGCCCGACTTTGATTTCATAATCCGAAATCAACATCCGCATGGGAATTTTCAAAAAGCCTAGACGCCCCTTTAAATCAATTCCCACAGCGCCATCATGAACTTCCACAATGACACCTTCCATATAAATGAGTTTATCCGTGTACTTCGGCATCAGGAGTTTAAGTACTTTTCCTTAAACTTATCACTCATGGGAAGAGAAGTTTCATTCTCCACAAGCTGGATTGGTTTTTCCGGTAACATTGGAAATCAATTCTACGTTCTGCGCCTTGACATTCGGATTCCACTTACGTTCCGCTTTCTTCACTTCTTCGCCGATCATTTCCGCCTTTAACATATTTAAGGCACGGATTGCATCCTCCGGACAAAGGGTATTGTTTGCAAGAATCTCGTTTTCAATACCGGCCTCGGACTTGTTGTTATCCACCATAGCATTCATATACTTGTTACCTACAACAAGTGCCCCCTGGTTAGCACAGAAAGACATACCCACAACCTTGATGCCTCTCTTACCAATCTGCTCGATATGGCTTGCAAAAATCAATGTGGTTGTTTCCGAATCCCTCGGTAGTAACAAAAGCACCGTCCGGACCAATTGCTTCCAGTGTCATACCTACACGGCGGGAAACATAGAACTTCTCGGAATTAATCTGCGGAGAACCGACAAGAACAACCCCAGCAAGGTCTACATCCTTGTCGTGCAATACTTCCAATACGAGCGGCTCTCTCCAGTAGTGACGAGACATCTCTTTAGATGCCGGTCCGATACAGGTTAGAGCATGGATACAGCCATCCAGTACTTCAAGCGGAGAAACCACAACCGGAACGTTTCCAAGGTCTACATTCGGCTTTGCACCAAGAACACCAACCGGTTCAACAGGAAGAATAAGGTTGTCATGCATCGCACCTTGTCCCATGATTTCCTTAACGATAACCACCTTCTTCTTACCCGGTCTTCTAACCTGGTTAAATGTCTCTGTATCGACAACAAGACTCTCTTCCGCCTTCTTTAATGCCTTTCTGATTTCATCGGTAATCAAATCGGTAGCGGTATGAGCTGCCAAAGGACCCGGACGCTCCATGTTGGTCTTTTCTCTAATGATTACATTGGTCTTGATAAAGATATCGCCCTTATCCGGTGCACCGGGACGGCCCCACATAATATTTTTCATCAAGATATCCTTCGGAAGAACCGAACTCTCCAATCTGCACACCGGTAGAATCAGTTCCGGAAACAACCATAACTACACCATCTAAAACTCTGGTTGTTCCATATCCAATTTCATCATCTCCCTCTTTGGTTGCAATCGGCTGCACATCCATAATGGTATTGGAGAAAGTATGATACTTGTCAGGAGTGATGATTTCCAACTCGAGCTTTTTCTACCAATTCCTGGGAAGCTACCGCTTCTGCCTCAATTCCTTCACGAATGGTAAGAACAGTTCCCTCGAGTTTTGTTTCAGGACCGCGCTTTACCTCGGTAATCTTAAAATGCTTTTCTTACCAGGGAGCGAACAATTACTTCTTCCTGCTCAACCGGAGCGGAAGCACTGCCGCCTGCAGCGACAGCAGCCACACCGGGGATACCGGATACTCCGCCTAAAGCTCCCACCGGAATCTGAATATCGATTCCCTTTACCTTCTCCGATATGAATCTTAAGGCTTCCGCCAAGCTGAGGCTTTACCCACAGGAGCTACTACAGCATCCTCTTTCTTTTCCTCTTCCTTAGCCGGCTTCCCCTGCCTCTGCTGTTACTTCTACCAAATCCTTGGTAAGAGGCGTCAGAGAATCGGAAGTCTTCAATAACTTTCCGCCAAGAACCTCTCCAATCGTAAGGCAGCCATCCAGCTTTAAGAGTCCCTGATCAACCAAATCATCAAAAATCTCGGGATCTTCCAGATTGTGGTTGGTAAGGACGATTCCTTCCTCTGCCCTGCAGCATAAGACTGCCGGACTGCTTTTTATGCTCTTCTGCATACTCTGCTGAAATAGACATTGCACTCTTCCTTTCTATTTATGAAAAATTCTATATGAATATCCTGCCCTTCCTCTATACGGATATGGAACAGTCCATCATCTAATTGAGTACTGAAACTGAAATCTTTCTTTTCCAGTCTCTGTTTCCTTCACTTCTTCTTTAGGGAACGGTATCTGTCTTCCCGCCTCATTTAGCGGAAGCTGCTCTACTGTTTTTGGATTTTGTAAGGTAGCGCATCGGCTCCATCCCTACCGTTTTCAAAACATGGTCAGTTTGATGGTGTACATTGAGGTTCATCTTCGGTGCGGATCCCATAACTGTATTTGTACAATCACTACAGTTACCAATCAGGATATCCGTACATCCCGCATTCTTAAAGTGCAAAATCTTCTGTGCCTGTCCCGGGCAATTTCCGGGATTCTCACACTTTAAGGTTCCGCGCACATCGGTAGCCTGTTTGCATGCCTGTACATCCGTAAGAACGGCATTGTACTTCTTGCAAAGGTCTTCCATTCTATCCATGTTACCACCGCAGGCACAGATGAGAACGCCCATCTTCGCTCCCTTTAGGTCAGGGAACGGCTCTGTAACAAGGATGCCGCCGCTGGTCTTGGTAATCGGAGTGGAAAGAGAAACGGCAGAACCTGTAAAAGGTCCTCCAAGGATAATCTCTCCATACTCTCCGTCAATTCCTCCGGCCATTTCGATAAGTTCCCCTACAGTAGTACCTACCGGTACATCCATAAAGACTTGCGATTCCGTACCCTTCTTCAGCTTTCCTCCAACCGTGATGTTCTTCAGGAAAGACGGCTTCTTGTCTTCAATCGCCTCAGCGACCCTTAAGCAGGTTTCCACGTTGATAACCACGGCATCCGCCTCGGACGGAAGGGCTGTCGGAGGCAGTAACTTCCCTAATACCTCACGAACTACCGCTCTCTCTTCTCCCATAGGGTAAATATCCGGAAGAAGATGTAAGGTAATATCCGGGAAGTCGACAAGGCGTTCCAAGAGTAAGTTGATTTCTTTCTCATGCTTTTTCTTGATGGCAATCACCGCTTTTTGCAGCATTGCAGATCTTCATAGCATAGTGAATTCCTCGAATGGTTTTCTCCGGCTGTTCCAAAATCTGTTTCATATTGTGCTCAAGAAGAGGTTCACATTCTGCAGCGTTTACCAGAATATATCCTCCCTTTAAGTCAATATTCAGTTTTACGGCAGTAGGAAATCCGGCTCCTCCCATTCCCACAATACCTGCCGCCTTAACCAGGGAAAGATAGTCCTCCCCGGAAATGGGCTCAAAAGCATCACTTTGTTCCGGAGAGGCCTCCACGATAACTGCCTCTTCCGTGATGTCTTTTACCACACCATCCACGCTGGAAAACACGTTGGCACCCAACTTCTCCGGTACCGCAAGAAGGGTTCCTCTTTTTACACTGTCCCCCACTTTCACAACAGCAGTGGTAGGAGCACCAATATGCTGTTTGAGTAAAATTGTCTTAATCACTTTGCGTTCTCCTTTTGGTTTCTAGACTCATAACTATTTCATTCTAATAAATTTCCCTATTTTTTTACAAATGAATATAGCTATTATTTATGAATTAATCAAAAATAATGAAATTGCCTATAATGGCTATTATTCTATGTCTTCATTCATTTTTTTCGAACAATTCTTCTTTCCTGTTCTGAAAAAAAGTGCAAAACAGCCTCTGTGGATTTTTTTCATCCATTTCCGGAATTGAGCGAATTTCCTCATAGCTTGCGCGACTGATTCCCGATAAATCATGGAATTTTTCTGAGCAAAGCTTTCTTTCTTTGCGGCCCAACTCCCTTGATATCATCCAAAAAGAGAATGAATCTGTTCTTTCCCTCTCAGCGAACGATGGTATGTGATTGCAAACCGATGCACCTCATCCTGAATCCGGGTCAAAAAGCTTGAAACATGCACTGTGCTTTGGAAACGGGTACCTCATGAAAAATCAACCAAAAAGGGCTCTTGTCCTATGATGCTCATCCTTCACCATACCACAAACAGGAATGGAAATCTTCAATTCCTCCAGAACGGAAAAGACATATCCCGACCTGTCCCTTTCCTCCATCCATCAAGATGAGATCCGGAAACTGGAGAAAAATGAACCAAGCTCATCCTGTTTTCCCCTTTTTGCAAATTGTCCTTCTTTTCCTTTAAGCCATGAGAGAAACGTCGATAAAGCATTTCTTTCATGGAAGCGTAGTCGTCTTGTCCTATCACGGACTGGATCCTGAACTTTCGATAATCGTTCGGTTTCTCTTTTCCATCTTGGTATACAACCATGGATCCCACAGTTAAAGCACCGGATGTATTGGAGATATCATAGGATTCAATTCTTACAGGAATTTCGCGCATTCCTATTGCATCTCTAAGCTCTACAAGAGCAAGTTCCTGTTTCTTTTTTTCCTTTCTGTATTTCTCTACATAGCGAAGCATCAGTATCCCGGCGTTTTTACCGGCCAACTCCACCAACTTTTCCTTATCTCCCTGCTTGGGATTCACAATACGTACTTTTTTCCCTTTTATCTGACTTAACCATTCCTCTATTATATCCTGATCCGGAAGACTGCAAGGCAAATGTATTTCTTTCGGAATAAAGGGAGTGCCGTTATAAAACTGCCTAAGAAAAAGAGATAATATTTCCTCATCACTATCTTCATCGTCAATCTTTAAAAAACTATGATCTCTTCCGATGATTTTTTTCCATCACGAACAAAGAAAATCTGTATAATGCAGTCGCTATGATCTCTTCTAAGCCCTAAAATATCCCGATCTTCCCCGTCTAACGCAGTAATCTTTTGTCGATTTTCCACTGTGTGAATGGCGCTAATCAAGTCACGGTATTCCATAGCCTTTTCAAAATCCAGCTTATCCGAGGCTTCCTGCATCTTTGCTTCCATTTCCTTAATTGTTTTTTCCGTTTTTCCGGCCAAAAAATCGGATACTTTGGGAATCAATGCCCTATACTCTTCTCTACTCTGTTTCAAAATACAAGGAGCGTCACATTGTCCCATATCATAATAAAGGCAAGGACGGGACAGCGGCTTTTCTTCCGAGAATACCTTGCTACAGTTTCGAATCCGAATCGTCTTGCGAAGAAGTTCTATTACTTCCCGAACCCTGCTCTACGGAAGTATAGGGTCCGTAGTATTTGGATCTTTTATTCTTCTTCGATCGCGTTATAAATAAACGCGGATATTCCTCCTCCACACTAAAACGAATATACGGGTAGCTTTTATCGTCCTTTAAAACAGTGTTGTACCGCGGTTTAAATTCCTTTATCAGATTGGATTCCAGAACCAAGGCCTCCAATTCCGAATCGACTACGATATACTCAAAACGTTGAATTTGAGATACCATTTGCTGGATTTTAATGGATTTTTTTATATGACTTTTTGAAAATATTGCTTTTACTCTGTTCCGAAGTATTTTCGCCTTACCGACATATATAATTTCATCCATAGGCTCGTGCATTAAATAAACCCCCGGAAGCTTCGGGAGTTTACTTAGTTCATCCTGTATCTTAAAAATCTTTTTCCTCTTCTTGAGCAGGAACTTCTTTAATCTCTTCTTTTGCCATTCTTTTCATTATCTCTGTGTTTCAATCCGCTCTGCTTCTTCTTTTTGTCAGAAAGGCGGAAAAAAATCATAGTTATTCGCCGCATTCCAAATCAGCCACTCATCATATCCACTATCGTAAACCGCTTGAATCTGAGCTCTGATTTGCTCTTTTTCCATAAGAAATGTAATGTTGAAGATAGGAAGCCGTAAATCCCTGTAACCAGGGACGAACAACAGCCTGATATTCTCCGTCCCGCATTTCCAAAGACAAATCTTTCTTAGAAGCACGAAGCGCTCCTTCAATGGTCTTATAGGGTTCCGTATCCGGATACTCTATCCCAAAATTTCCATTTCCGTAATGAGAAGGATAAATCATAGGGCACATATAATCTACACAACCGGCCATAAGTGAATAATCCTGTCCTACTGACATACTGTCCACATAAGAGCCGATAATGGTGCCGAATACATCAGTTGAAAAGAAAACCTGTTTGCTCGCCATCCGATCAGAAATAAATTGTACAAATTCGGTTATAATCTTTGTTTTGTCCGACTGTGCCTCCTCCGGATAAACCACCTCCTGCATTCCTTTTTCCGTACAAAAACGCACATAATCCAGCTGTACTTCATCAAATCCCAGGTCTGCACAAGATTCACCGATTAGAGCAATATATTCCCAGTAATCCTTCTGGTATGGATTGACCCAGTTCATACCGCTATTATCGGTAAAAAGACTACCATCCGCTTTCTGATTCATCCACTCGGGATGTTTCGTTCCGATGTAGGGGTCTCTGAAACAAACAATGCGGGCAATAACATAAATTCCCTCATTATGAAAAAGCATTCAGGAGTCCGGATATATCCGGTATGATTTCCGTGTCCGAACCGATTTCACGAAGTTTCGGATTGTCCAATCTGAAGCTGATTCTTCCGTCATCATTCTTTACATCAATTACCACGGCATTCAACTCCGTGTTTTTTTCATAGACTGAAGAATTTCATATACCCGCTCAGAACCTGCAGTATTGTCAGTCAGATATATTCCTTTAACTTTCTGTCTTTTCTTTCCGACTTCCTTTTTCTTCCAAATCAACGCTTCCTTTGCTTTCTCTTCTTCCTCGGCTTTTTCTCTTGCCTCTATGCTCTCTTTAGCCAAAGACTCCTGAAACTCCGCTTTTTTTCAGCCAATTCAGATTCATATTGTTGCAACTCGGGAGTCTTGTTGACTTTTATACTGAAGAGGCTCTTTACTTTTACAAGCCTGAAGAGAAATGGAAATCAGAAATAAAAATCAAGAGAAAAGATTTTTATTCTCATAATCCTCCTATTTTTCTATAAAAAAATTTGGTTCAATTATACCACTTTGCAGGTCTATTACAAGAAAAATTTGGGATTAGACAAAAAAGCCACAAGGTAAACGGAAAAATCCCTGAAATACCTCATGACTTACATTTTTTTAAATCTTATAAAGATTTTATATCAAAAATAAAATTGTCTTTCTTACTTTAACAAATCATCCGCTACTGCATCAGCCAAGTTTTCCTAAAGCTTCCCTGTTAACCGTAGAAGACTTAACGGTAAGAGATTCACCAATATAGGATATATCCTTCATACCGTCCAAAATTCCCTTTAAAAGTTTGGCGCTCTGCGGTGCCCAAGTTCCATTCTCAATAATAGCGAGCTTACGATTTTGAACATTTAAATTCTTCATATCCGTCAACAGGCTCTCCATTTTCGGGAAAAAGCCCGTTGTTATAAGTTGTTGCCCCGAGAACAATATGGCTGGCACGAAAAAAACTTCAGCGATAAGATAAGAAACTTCCGTTTTCGAAACATCATAAATTCGAATATTCCGAATCCCTCTGGTCCCCAGTTCCATAGCAAAATAGTTAATAATGGACTCCGTATGACCGTAAACAGAATTGTACAGGATAAGTACGGCCTGTTCTTCCGGAACATAACGGGACCATAAATCATATTTATCAATGATAAACGAAATATCTTCTCTCCAAATTGGACCGTGAAGAGGACAAATCATCTTTATAGGGTAAGCTGAAGTTTTTTTCAATGCCGCCTGTGTTTGCTGACCGTATTTTCCTACAATATTGGCATAATAGCGTCTTGCATCATCCAAGAAATCTTTCTCCTTGTAATTCTGCTCATCCGCAAAAATATTTCCATTGTTACAACCGAAGACTCCAAATGCATCCGCTGAAAACAGGATGGAATTCGTTGTATCATAGGAGAACATAACCTCAGGCCAGTGCACCATCGGAGCAAAAAGGAACTTAAAGCTGTGCTTTCCAAAAGAAAACTCCTCACCGTCTTTCACTACCAGCTTTTGTTCTTCCGGAAGCGCCAAAGAGAAGAACTGATCCAGCATCTGAAAAGTCTTCATATTGGCAATGATACTCATTTTAGGATATCTTCTAAAAATCTCTTCTATCGAACCGCAATGATCCGGCTCCATATGATGAATGAGCAGATAATCCAGCGTTCTTCCTCCCAATGCAAAATTAACATTTTCCAGAAATTGATGGGCAACTGTCTGATCACAGCAGTCCATTAAAAACTGTTTTATCATCTAAAAGCAGATAGGAATTGTATGTAACACCTCTATCCAGAGGAAAAATATTTTCAAAGAGAGGCAGTCTTCTGTCATCTACTCCTACATATACTAAGTCATCTGTGATTTTTCTGCATGAATACATCGCTATTTCTCCTCTACCGCTTTTTTTCTAACCTTACATCTCGGAATTTTTCGATTTTGAAATTAATCCTCAGAAACTTCAAACTGATCCTTGCCTACTCCGCAAAGCGGGCAAAGGAAGTCTTCAGGAACATCTTCCCAAGCTGTTCCGGCTGCAACTCCTGCACCCTCTTCACCTACTTCCGGATCATAGATATAACCGCAAACTGTACAAACATATTTTTTTCATGATAAATCTCCTTTTCTTATAAACTTAAGTGTTTGAATCTTTGTTCGTTGGTATATTATCATTAGATTGTGCACAAGTCTAGTAATTTTTAGGAATAATTTTTGTTTTTTTAAATTGAATACATAGATTAGACGATTTCCGTTCATTTTTTAAAAATAAAAGAGTTTCCATAAGGAAACTCTTTTTGTTTTTTTAGTCCTCTACTTTGATAATCTCACGCTTATTGTAAGATCCGCAAGCTTTTACAAACTCTATGAGGCATAACCAACGCACCACACTTGGAGCACTTTTACAAGGTTAGTAGCACCCATCTTCCAATTTGCTCTTCTGCTGTCTCTGCGGGCCTTGGATGATTTATTTTTTTGGACAAATAGACATATTTACACCTCCCGTCTTAACCGACTTAACATCGGTAGATTTGCTCATGCTTTTTTTAATCATAACGTGAGCCCTTCCTCACGCCTTTAACGGGTAAAGTAATAAAGACAGTCCCGTCGAAAAAAACACTCATGATAAAAATACACTATCTTGCGGTAAAAAGCAAGCATAAATTTCTAATTTATAAAAGAATCTACTTTACTCCGTTAAGCGCTTTGTATCTCTTGCAATTGCCAACTCTTCATTTGTAGGAATAAGGAAAATCTTAACTTTGGAATCATCAGTGGAAATTAATCTCTGCTTTCCTCTTACATCATTTCTTTCCGGGTCAATCTTTGCTCCAAGATAAGAAAGATACTGTTCCGTTACCAGTCTTCTGGTAACCTTATCATTCTCTCCCTACACCGGCAGTAAATGCAATAGCATCAACACCGTTCATTGCCGCAACATAAGCTCCGATATACTTCGCCACTCTATAACGGAATGCATCAAGAGCAACTTCAGCCATGTGATCACCATTCTCCGCAGCAATTTCAATATCTCTAAAGTCGGAAGAAATACCTGTCATTCCAAGAACACCGGATTTCTTATTTAAAATGTTTAAAACCTCATCTACAGTCTTGTTCTCGTGGTTTGCAATAAACTGAATTACGGCACCATCCACATCTCCGGAACGGGTTCCCATAATCAGACCCTCAAGCGGAGTTAGCCCCATGGAGGTATCCACCGCCTTACCACCGATCGATGCGGAAATAGATGCTCCATTTCCTAAATGGCAAACGATAACCTTGGCCTTCTCCGGATCCAAAGCCTCCGAAACGAATGGTCTCTTGAGATACATAAGCATGGCTTGTACCATGGAAACCATAGCGACGGATAGCATACTTATCGTAGTACTCCTTAGGAATCGCATAAAAATATGCCTTCTCCGGAAGGCTCATACCAAAGTGTAGTATCAAAAACCGCGACATTCTTCTTACTGGGAACAACCTTCTCACAAGCCTCAATGCCCATCAGATTTGCAGGATTGTGTAAAGGACCAAGATCAAAACACTCACGAATAACTTTCTTTTACCTCTTCGTTTACCACAATACTCTCAGTAAACTTGTTTTCCGCCATGGAGTACGCGATGACCGATAGCTGTAATCTCATCCACAGACTTCACTACACCATGCTCTCCCGTCAAAGCATCAAAAACCAACTTTACAGCAACAGAATGATCCGGCATATCCGTTTCCACAATATAGTCTTCCTGCTCAGGAACCTGATGCTTTCATTTTGGAACCTGCAATACCGATTCTCTCACATAGTCCCTTTTGCCAGTACCTTTTTCTCCTTCCATATCAATCAGCTGATACTTTAAAGAAGAAGAACCGCAATTAATTACTAAGATTTTCATAGAACCTCCAAAAATGATATATTTACTTCGAATATCACTCCTCTGATACTCGTATTATGAAACCTTTTTTACAGATAAAATATCACCCATAAAACAAAAGTCGAATTAAAGAAAATCTCTATCCTACTAAAGATTAATCATAAAGCTGGCACTGAACTGCAGTAATGGCAACTACGCCGACAATATCTTCCGCACTGCAACCTCTGGACAGGTCGTTGACCGGCCTTGCAATTCCCTGTGTCATCGGACCATAGGCCTCTGCCTTAGCCAGTCTCTGAACAAGCTTGTAACCAATATTTCCTGCATCCAAGTTCGGGAAAAATCAGAGTATTGGCATGGCCTGCCACTTTGGACCCCGGAGCCTTAAGAGAAGCAACAGATTCTACCAGTGCCGCATCAAGCTGTAACTCACCCTCTAAAAAGTAAATCCGGATTGTTTTCTTTTGCAATTCTGGTCGCTTCCTGTACCTTTGTCACATCATCATGCTCAGCTGAACCAAGTGTAGAATAGGACAGCATGGCCACTTTCGGCTCCTTTCCCTACAAGGAAGCGGAAGGACTCGGCAGAGGACTCGGCAATAGCAGCGAGCTCTTCGGCGGTCGGGTTCTGGTTTAAAACCGCAGTCAGAGAAAACAAACGTTCCATTCTCTCCATACTGACAATCCGGCACCACCATAACAAAGAAAGCAGATACCAGCTTTGTTCCGGGCTTGGTCTTTAAAAATCTGTAGAGAAGGACGAAGCGTGTCTGCCGTAGAATGGCACGCGCCGGATACCAGACCGTCAGCATCCCCCTTCTTAACCATCATCACGCCAAAAATAAGTATTGCTCCCAGTCAGAAGCTTTCTTGCTTCTTCTTCGGTCATTCCCTTGGACTTTCTAAGCTCTACCAATGTAGCAACATAGTCATCTAAAGAAGGAGAAGTCTTCGGATCCAAAAATCTCAATTCCGGACAAATCAAATCCATAGCTTTGTGCATCCTTTTTCCACAGTTTCCTTGTTTCCAAGAAGCACGAGCTTTGCGAATCCTTCTTTCTTAATCTGCTCTGCCGCTTCAAGGGTTCTTTTTGTCTTCCGCCTCCGGTAAAACTATCGTTTTTCATCTTTGACTTGGCTTTTGCCTTTCACATCCTCGATAAATGACATAATACTCCTTCTTTCTAAAAATGCAACTTCCATCTCTTTTTTCTGAAAAAAACGGAACCTATGATATACTATAAATCGCTTTGCTATTATAACAAAGGAAGTCCGAGGAAAAAAAGAAAGCAGCATAATCCTATAAAAGAATCTGATTAAAGACAATTTTTGCTGCTTTTTACTATTTTTTTAACCGTACTTCCCTTTCGCAAATGAAATCAAAAACTTAGTATTTTTTTCAAAAACGCTCCAAAGGCACAATCATAATTGTCGCTCCGCCTATTTCCACATTCGTAGGCATGGAAGAATAATTCATAAGGGAGCTTCCGGAAAGATAAGGCATATTCACTGTAATCTGCTGTCTTCTTCCACACTGTGCCTTTAATCAATTCGATACACCTTTCCACATCGGAATCTTCTAGGGCAATCATCAAAGTTGTATTTCCCTTTCTTAAAAAAATCCTCCTGTGGTAGAAAGTCTTGTCACAACAAAACGATCCTGCATTAAAGCTGCCGTTACATCATCTTCATTTTTCATTTCTGATAATCGCATAAACCAGTTTCATGAAAAACTTCCTCTCTACTGTAAAAAATTCATTTTTCTTTTTTTAAAAGTTCTAAACCACTACACTATCCTTGCCTAAGCATATCATATTTTGATAAAAAAACTCACGAAATTCATCTTTGGTTTTTCGGATAAATACTTTGAAAAAATTCTTCCCGCAAATAAGTCGATTTTTAGACTTCTGTTCTGTATCAACTCCTGATTTTCCTTCAGATACTGTCCGAGGCGCATAATACTGTTCTTTGGTAAGAAGGAAAGTAAATCCTCTCCTTTGCTGCTGCATCCTAGAATTCGAAAATACGGATACGGCTTTTCCTTCAGTTCTTGTATATCTTCTTTTCTAATATTCAAAAGAATATGCATAAGAGCTCTGCTTATACGGGAATAGGTATGGTTTTTTTCCCTTTTAAATCTTTTATTAATTCTCTTAAATCAAGCTGTTTTTCAATATCTTTCATAAAAATCAACAATTCGTTCTGCAAGCTCCGGATGAACATCCTGAAAAAGTACTTAGTGAAATCTCATCTCTTTTCCAATTCCATGATTCGAAAGAAAAGATAGTCCTTTACTCTATCAATATCTGCATACAAAAGCTGATTCTCTTCTCTGTATTTTTCCCGTAAGCTGTGTGCGGAAGAAAAATTCTTATCTCTGAATATTATGCCTATCTCCATCTTCGTATGAATCGTGTCTATAGCCCTTAAATAGGAAATTCCTAAATTATCGTTAGGAAAAATGGAATCAGGAAAAATAACTTTGTATTGCTTTATCTCTTGCAGCGGGGTAGGAAAAGCCTTCCGCCAAATAAGAGCGGAACGTCTTCTGAAAATCCGGATTTTCTTCTTCTTTTTGCAGAAAAAGAAGTGATTTCCTAAGTCTTTGCAGATTTCCACTCTCCGACCCGAAAACAATTTGATCTACAAACCCGAGCTCATGAAGAAGTTTTATACTGCCATAAGCAAAGTCTCGACTTCCGGAAAGAGAAAAAATAACCGGAAGTTGTACAAGCAAATCCACCCCATTTTTAATGGCTTCCCTTCCTCTTTCAAACTTGGAAAAAAAGGCCGGTTCTCCTCTTTGCACAAAGTCTCCGGACATCACGGCAACAATATAGTCCGCAGCATATTTTTTTCTGATTTCTTGTAAAAAAAAGGCGTGTCCGTCATGAAAAGGATTGAACTCGGTAACTACTCCTACTATTTTTTTTCCGTTTATCATTTTTCGAAAAACCCTTTCCTTGAAATCGTGCACTATTCTTACTTTATCTACCATTCTACAATTGCAGAAATCTCTCCGTGCTTTGCTACGGTAATCGGTAAGTCCTTTTCCGAAAGCTTCTCCCGAATTGTTTGTAAAGCGAGCTCCGAAGTATTATTTTCCTTACTTAAATGTCCCAAAAAGACCTGTCTAAGCGTACTCCCGACTACCTTTTCCAGAAGTGCTGCACTGCTTTCGTTGGAAAGGTGTCCGAAGTCCGAAAGAATCCTACGCTTCAGTTCCAAGGGATAGGGTCCCTTTTCCAGCATTTCTATGTCATGGTTAGCCTCCAAAAGGAGGACATCCGTATCTTGCAAATGTTTGATTGTGTACTCGTCATAAGTTCCAAGGTCTGTAGCAATGGCACAATGTTTCTCTCCGACTCGGCGCGATAAGCAAGGGGCTCCCCTGTATCATGATGAATACTGAATGGCAATAAATCGAGATCTTTTACACTGAATTTTCGGTCAGTCAAAATTGGATTTAAAAGTTCCTTCGGAAGATTCTTTAAACTCTTACAAAGTAAGGTGCCCTGTAAGGTTCCTAGACTTCCGTAAACCGGAATTTCCTCTTTTCTGAGAATACTTCCGAGAGCTTTTATATGGTCAATGTGTTCATGTGTTAAGAAAATAGCATCAATGTCTTTTAAAGATAGGGAAAGAGACTTGAGCCCTGCCTCTATGGTTCGAATTCCCACCCCGCAATCGATTAAAAATATGTGCCTCTTCCGTCCCGATATAGCTGCAGTTTCCATCAGAACCGCTGGATAAACTGGCGAATCGCATCCTCTGTCCTTTTCTATATTCCCGTCATTGAAAAGCACAAAATCCGCTCTTTCCTTATATCTTTCAATATCCTGTGACCCCATCATTCTTTCCGCAACCTCTCTATCATAGCCCCGACTTTCCATCAGTCGAAAAAGGCGCGTTTCCCATGGGCAATCCACAAAAAGAACGGCATCGCAAAGAGAAAGAAAATGTATATTCGGAAGAGCCGTCTCTATTGCAAGTTTTTTTCTCCTCTTTTTCTTGCCTTTACAATGGCTTCCTCTGTAAGTTGAAAGACAAGCGGGTGTACTCTTTCCTCCACTGCCCTTCTATAGGATTCTTCCTTTAGAAGAAGGGCACGAAAAAGAGGAAAAGTTTAACTCCCCCTCTTTGGTAAAAACCTCTTTCGGCAGTACAGACGAAAGTTCCTTTACGAATGCTTTATCCTTATAGAACTCCTTCGCCATCCTGTCCATTTCCAGTCTTTCATACTGTCCCTTCCTGCTCTAAAACGGAAAGCACTGTACTTTTTCCCGCTTCCCATTCCACCTATAACGGCTAAAAATATTCTTTTTCCGATTTCCTGTTCTTCTCCGTAAAAACAGTCTTTTCAGCCAAATAAGGAATTTCTACTGAACTATTCTTTTCTGCTAAATCCTTCTTTTTGCAATTTGCTTTTTCACCTTTCCGCCGGCTGTTTCGGCGCAAGCTTTTTCAGTCCGACTAATCTTTTAGTACAGCAAAACAAAAAGCATTCCTACTCATTTCCTAAACTGCTCAGATACAGGCGAATCTCCTCCAAGCCTTTTTCGGAAAAAGGAAAACTTTTCTTTTCCTTCTCTTCCTCCGGCGTATGAGAAAAGGCATAGGGCTCCGGCCAAGTATAGACTAGAAGGGATTTTTCCTCACCTTCTTCCTGTTTTTTTCAATACGATAACGTATCCCTGGAAAGGACCCTGTATAGGGAGATTTTTTTAAAAAGCTTAAGGAAGAAGATCCTTCTTATCGATTTCCATTAGTGCGCTTCCTCCCAATTTTTTTCCCGGTCTTCGCTTCCACAAGGAAGGGAACCGGAAGAGTCAAGGCATTTTCCATGGAGGAAACCAGAATTTCCCTTACCTCTTCAAGCTCTTCCTTCGGCACCTCCAAAAGAAGCTCATCGTGAACCTGCAAGACAATTTCTGCTCTTTAAGCTCTTTTCCTTTTAAGCTTTTTCATAGACCGCATTCATAGCTACCTTCATCATATCCGCAGCTGTACCCTGAATCGGAGAGTTCATAGCTACACGTTCACTAAAGCTTCTTCGCATAAAGTTGGAAGCATGAATCTCGGGGATAGGACGGCGTCTTCCGAAGACTGTCTTCACATATCCGTTTTCTCTTGCAAAAGCAATTTCCGAATCCAAATACTCTTTTACCTTCGGATAAGTCGTAAAATAGCGTTCTATATATTCCTTCGCATCGGCTCGCCCTATACTTAGGCCCTCGGAAAGCCCAAAAGCAGAAATGCCGTAGACAATGCCGAAGTTAACCGCCTTTGCGTTTCTTCTTAATTCATCCGTTACTTCATCAAGCGGTACATGGAAAACCTGGGAAGCGGTAACTTTATGAATATCTCTATCCATACGATAAGCTTCAATCAGTTTTTCGTCCTTGGAAAGCGCAGCCAAGATACGAAGTTCAATCTGGGAGTAATCCGCATCCAAAAATACGCAGCCCTCCTTGGGAATAAATACGGAGCGGAAATGTCTTCCCATTTCGGTTCGGATTGGAATATTCTGTAAGTTCGGATCCGTTGAGGAAAGTCTTCCTGTTGCCGTAACCGTCTGTTGGAATACGCCGTGTATACGAGAGTCTTCCCCGATATAATTCAGTAAGCCCTCCGCATAGGTGGAATTCAGTTTCGCATAAGTACGGTATTCCATCACCTTCGCCACTATCGGATAGTCCTCCGAAAGTTTTTTTCCAGTACGTCCACCGCCGTGGAATAGCCCGTCTTCGTCTTCTTTCCTCCCGCTATTCCCATTTTTTTCAAACAAAATCACACCGAGCTGCTGAGGGGAGTTGATGTTAAACTCTTCTCCCGCCATGGCATATATATCCTTCTGCAGCTCGTCAAGCTTTTCTCTTTAGAAACCTTTCCATAAGATAGAAGCTCTTCCTTATCGACCAAAATACCGGTCTTTTCCATAGAATAGAGCGTTCTGGCAAGCAGTAGTTCAATCTTCTCATAGAGATCCCACTGCCCCTCTTCCTTTAATTTAGAGAAAATGGCATCTTTTGCTTTTAACGCGATGAGCGCCTGATAAATTCCCTCTTCCCGGCTGTCTTTCAGTTCTTTTTTTCCGGGTAAAAATCAGAGAAAGGTAATCCCTTGCCAGATCGTCATAAAAAAATAAGATTCTTTCAGAGGATTCAAAAGATAGGCGGCAATCGCTAAATCATAAACCTCTCCTTCCGTGAATATCTCATGGAGGTGCATCTCCTTTCTTACTTTCCAAAGTATAAATCTTGCAAGCTTTTAAAAAGCTCCGGAAGCTTTTCTTCCGCAATGCCAAGAGGAACTCGGTAAAGACGCTCATCGGAAAGCGCAAGATAGAGCAGCTTCTCTTCTTCCTCTGCTAAAAATAAGGCCTATCTCTCCCTGCTTCACGGCATCCTTTACAACAATCTGAAAAAGATAAGGATCCGTAACCTCCTTCCATGGCTTTAACTGAAAAGCAAGACTTTCCTCTGTATTTTCCGAAGAAAAAAACGGGGAATCAGAGAGCGAAACTCCCATTTTTTTCACAAGCGAGAGGCTCTTCGCATTCGCATAGTTTTCCAACTTGGCATCTTCGAAGCGAAAAGTGATCAGGGGCATCAATACAGATGGTTGCAAGTTCCTTGGATAACTTTGCAAGCTCAAAATGGGTTTTTCAAATCCTCTGCCGCCTTCGGCTTTCTGGGCACTTTGAATTCCGGATCATCCGCATGAGAAAGAGCATTTTCAATACTGTGATACTTGGCAATAATCCACGTTGCCGTTTTTTTCTCCCATACCGGGAACCCCGGGGATATTGTCGGAACTGTCCCCCATAAGAGCCTTTTAAATCAATAAACTCCTTTGGGCTAACGCCCCACTCCGCTTCCACATCCTTCGGGTAGTAGTTGTAAATATTGGTCTCCCCTTCGCCGTCTTCGGAAGGGAAATCTTGATATGCTCATCGGAAAGTTGTAAAGGTCTCTGTCACCGGAAACAATGGTGACTTCCTTTCCTTCTCCCTGCATTCTTTTTGGCAACCGTTCCCAGGATATCGTCAGCTTCATAACCTTCCATGGTTAAAATCGGAACATTCATGGCGGTAAGAAGCTCCTGCAAAAATCGGTACCTGCTGCTTTAATTCCTCCGGCATGGATTTTCTCGTTCCTTTATAGTCGGAGAACATCTTATGTCTAAAAGGTCGGCATCAGGCATATCAAAGGCAATCGCAACGTGATCTGCCTCTTCCAATTCAATTTCTTTAAAGAAAATATTTAAAAAAATCCAAAAAAACACCGTTTGTAGGGAACCCCTCTTTATTACTCAAAATGGGAACACCGTAAAAAGCTCTGGATAAAATGCTGTGGCCGTCAATTAATAACAATTTATTCTTGTTCAAAAAATCCTCCTACTCTATCTCTAAAGTGCGACCCTTCGATTCGGATATCTTAAGTTAAGTAAACGCCATACTTCGCAATAAAACAAATCAGACTGAAAGTGACAGCCCAAAAAAACGAGTGTTTCAGATACAATACGAAAAAGCGGAAAAAAAGTGACAATGAAACAAAAAGCGCCCTGCTTCTTCCTGCAGCTCCGCATAAGAGCCATCTATACGCAGCTCCTCTTTGTCATCAAGACTGCGTAATCCATGATAAACCATGTGCGTAATACGCAGTTCCTCTTGACATTCCGGGCAGCTGTGAAGATGTTTCAGAAAGTCCTCCACCATTTCCTCTTCCCAGTTTTTGCACGAAGTCATAAATATATTTTCTTGCTTCTAAACAGTTCACTCTCTGCTCCTATAATAAAAATAATGGGTAATTCTTATCTGAACTTACAAATCTCTTCTTCAAAAACAATGCTTGCATAAATATGCTACTCTTTATAGCGCTTGCCGCTGTGGCGGAATGGCAGACGCACTTGACTCAAAAATCAAGCGGGAAACCGTGCCGGTTCAAGTCCGGCCAGCGGCATTTTTTTAAAGAGGAAAGAAGATTCTTTCCTCTTTTTGATAGGAGTTCCTTTAATAAGCGAAACTCCCATCAGGAAAACTTATCATAAAACTCCGTCTGTCATATTTATTTTGTTCCGAAAATTCTGTCCCCTGCATCTCCAAGTCCGGGACAGATATAAGCATTAGCATTCAATTCTCTGTCTAAGTTTCCGACATAAATCTGTACATCCGGATGCTCTTCATGAAGCTTCTTTACCCCTTCCGGAGCAGCAATGATACATACAAACTTTATCTTCTTGCCGCCATGCTTCTTTTATTAGGTTAATGGCATCCACACCGGAACCGCCTGTTGCAAGCATCGGATCACAAACCACAATAATTCTTTCTTCAATCGGGCTGGGAAGCTTGCAAAAGTATTCTACAGGCTTATGCGTCGTTTCATCTCTGTAAAGACCGATATGTCCGATTTTTGCAGAAGGCACCAAGGCTGTCAGTCCGGACACCATACCAAGACCTGCACGGAGAATAGGAACAATAGCGAGCTTTCTTCCGGCAATCACATAGGTATCTGCCGTTTCAATAGGAGTCTCCACGGAACCTTGGTCATGGGAAGATCCGACAGTGCCACAAACCCCATCAGCATAGCGATTTCTTCCACAAGCTGGCGAAATTCATTGGTTCCTGTCGTCTTATCTCTTAAAATTGAGATTTTATGGGTGATCAAGGGGTGGTCTAAAATAAATACATTCTCTCCAAATTCGTTCATAGTCCTATTCCTTTCCTCTCTTCTTCACAATCGTGCTCTTATCCTTATAGATTGAATCACCGGGTATTATACCCCTAACAGCGGACAATGGATAGATATTCGTATGGGAAAAATATAATTGTTCCCGGATTTAATACACTTTGACAGCCTACCTCCACATGGTCGGAAAGAATAGCCCCGAACTTCTTAAGTCCTGTCTCGATTTCTCCATCTTCGAAATGGATTTTGAGAAGAGTCTTATCCGACTTTACATTGGAAGTTAAGGCTCCTGCCCCAAGGTGAGAATATTCCCCCAGAATAGAATCTCCAACATAGTTATAGTGTGGAGTCTGCACATGGGGAAATAGTACCGCATTTTTAAATTCACAACTGTTTCCAAGTACGGAACCGGCTCCCGCAAAAACATTTTCTCGTAAAAAAGCTCCCGGTCTTAGCTCACAATCTTCCATAATGATGATATTTTCCCCCAGATAGATATTGGGGAAAATTTTTACCGTTTTATGGATAAATACTCCCGGCTTTACCTCATTATAGTCATCTGACAGACTTTCTTGTATAGCTTTAATCCAAGCTTTAATCTTCGGAAGAGCTTCCCAAGGATAAAGTGTATCCTGTAACAAGTTGTCATAAGGTGCTTTCAGCTCAGGAAAAGAGCTTCTTTGTTGTACAAGCTTCTTTTTTCATGGTGTCCTTTCTACTCATTTAAGTTGATTTCACCTTTTCCGTGTTTTTCCGTACAAAATCTTCCAGCTTCTTCATATACTCCTTCTCTTCTATCGTCCCTTCTTCCACATAAGAAAGACCTTTTTCCCAAGAAGCGGTAAGGGTCGGATTTAAAAAGCGAGGAATAGAGTTCCAAAGAATCTGCACAATTTTCTCCTCAAAAGACTCGGAGAAAGCTGTTGGTTCTTCTTATCCAAACAGATATATTCATTCTTTTTCCAGCTTGGTAAGAATCCCGGCACGTGTTGCGGAAGTTCCAATCCCGGATCCCTTTAATCTGTTCTCTAAGAGACTCATCCTCTATCAGTTTTCCCGCATTTTCCATGGCCAGAATCATCGTTCCTGAAGTATAGCGTTTCGGAGGAGAGGTTTCTCCCTCCTTTAAGGCGGTATTCATAAGATAAACTTTGGAACCTTTTTTAAGCCGGAAAGGCCGGAGAGGCCGCTTACTCGGTTCTCTTCATCCTCCTCATTCTCCGAATTCCCTTCCTTTTCTTCCTTCTCTATGCTTTTTTCATAGAGCTGAAGGTAACCCGGCTTTTCAAGTTGCTTCTCACTCGCGAAAAAACTCTTCCTCTAAAACCGCAATAGAAAGATTGTATTTTTATATTCTGCGGAAGGATAAAAATGGAGAGAAAGCGACGGACAATAAAATCAAAGACCTTTTTTTGAAGCGCTCCCAGACTATTGTACTGGGATCTTCCTTGCCCCGTAGGAATAATGGCATAGTGATCGGTGATTTTTTTGTCGTCGCAGTACTTCGTCTTAGCGATACCGCTATAGCTTTTTCGCTCCAGAATCTCCTTTGTAAAGAGAAGGTACTGCGGAAAGACGGAAAGACCGCGGATATTTTTCTCAATTTCCTTGAAACCGCTGTGGAAAGCACCCTGGCATCCGTTCTCGGATAGGTGCACAGCTTCTTTTCATAAAGCTCCTGCACAAGCTTTTAAGGTATCATCGGGACTGATTTTTAAAAATCTTGGCACATTCGTTTTGCAGTTCCGCAAGGTTAAAAAGAAGCGGAGGATTTTTGACTTCTTTCTTTTTTTCTAAGCTCGTAATAATGCCTTCCCTTGGATAAGGTTGAAAGATTTCCTGAAATGTCTTCGCTTTTTCTTCCTGTAGAAAGCCCATATTCTTTATATAAGTCGGACTCTCTATAGTGTTTACTCTCTTCCTTTCCTCGAAATTCACAGGAAAGAGCTGTATTTTTCCCCATCCAAACTGAAATCTCCGAGAACCTTCCAAAAGCTCGTCTTTTTGAAAGGCGCGAATCTCCATTTCCCGCTGTACAATCATGGCGAGAACGCAGCTCATCACTCTTCCCACTGCAATAACGGTAGATTTTTTTCCTTTCCAAGGGCTCTCGCAAGCTCTCTTCCGTAGCGAAGGGTCAAAACACGGGAAAAATTAATTCCCATAAGATAGTCTTCCTTTGCTCTAAGATAAGCAGCCGTTCCCAGCTTGTCATAGGCCGTCTTCGTCTTCGCCTCTCGAATTCCTCGAAGAATTTCTTCCTTGGTTTGGGAGTCAATCCATACTCGTTTTTCTTCCGCGCGAATCTCCGGACATTGGGAAGCAACAAGGCGATAAATATACTCTCCTTCTCTTCCCGAGTCAGTACAGATATAGATGGTTTCCAAGTCCTTCCTCTGTAAAAGGGCGGAAACCACGGAAAAAATTGCTCTCTCACGGAGGGGATCACTTCATAGAGATACTCTTTCGGAATAAAGGGAAGGGATTCCATCTTCCACTTCTTCAGTTCCTCATCGTATTTTTCCGGATAGCTCATACTGATGAGATGCCCTACACACCAGGTAAAGATATAATCCTGATTTTTCCAAATAGCCGCGGTTTCCCCTCCTGTTCCCACTCCAAGAGCTTCCGCAAACTGCTTGGCAACAGAAGGCTTCTCCGCAATAAATAATTTTTTTCATTTTAAATCAATCTTCTAAAAGAAACGGTAGACTGTTTCCGACTTATACACGACTCCCGCCTTCACAATCGGAGAAGGGAAATTCGGATTATTTACCGCATCGGGGTAGAACTGCGTTTCCAAGCAAAAACCGCTATAGCTTTCCATAGTCGCATCCGCCCTTTCCAAGGCCTTCTGCAGACATAAAGTTTCCGGTATAAAACTGAATTCCCGGGCAGTCCGTCTTCACCTCCATGGCAATGCCGGATTTCTTACAGAAAACCTCCGCTGCGCAACGGAGTGTTCCGTCATAGTCTCTTATACAGAAATTATGGTCATACCCCCTACTTCCTTTAAATCTTCCTTTAGACGCTTTCTGATCCAGCATCGCTTTTCTCCGTCCTAAAGTCAAAGACAGTGCCTTCCACGTTGCGAATCTCTCCTGTAGGAATTAAGTGAGAATCGGAAGGTGTAGCTGTCCGCATGAAGACAAATTTCATGCTCGGAAAGAGAACCGAAATCATGTCCCATCAGGTTAAAATAGGCATGGTTTGTAAAATTCATCACCGTATCCTTGTTGGAAAGCCCCTTGTAGCGAATCTTCACTTCATTATCATCCGTCAAAGTGTAACGCACGGAAAAATCCAAGTCTCCCGGAAATCCCTTGATCCATGTCCTTTGAGAACAAGGAAAGCGTCAGAGTATTGTCCCCTTCGTCCTTTACTGTAAAAAGTCGTCTTCCATAATAGTCAGGTCCGGAATGGCAGTTGCTGTACTGCGCATCATTTAAGAAAAAGCTGATAAGGCTTATTATTCAGGCTGAACTTTCCCCGGCAATACGATTGCTGTTTCGTCCAACCACTTCTCCCATGTGTCCGGGATTTTCCATGATATCTTCCCAGTTTCTCCACAGAAAGCAGGAGATCCAGTTCCTTTCCGCTACGATTCGGGAAAAGGAGGGAAAAGCCAAACTCCGCCAAGATCAGTAAAACTTGCCTTTGACTCCGTTTTTATTTTTCCATCGTAAAAAGATGAACCTCTCTTCCGTCCACAAAAATGTCCCTAATTTTTGAACCTTCATGCGCTCCTCCTTCTGTCTTTCCTGAATTTTTTTGAACATTTCCTGAAATCACAGTATAAAAAAAGGATGAAAGAAAAGAAAAATCCACTTTGCCTTTGTCTTTTTTCTTTCCTTGCATCCTCCTGTCTTTACTTTTTAATATAACCGAGCTCCACCAGCATCTCCGCAGAAAGCACACCGCCTCCTGCAGCACCTCTTAAAGTATTATGGCTAAGACCGACAAACTTATAGTCGAAAAGATGATCCTCTCTTAATCGACCAATGGATATGCCCATGCCCTTTTTTCAAAATTTACATCTTCCAAAACGGAAGGACGATTATCCTCCTCTAAATACTGAATAAACTGCTTCGGTGCGGAGGGCAAGTTTTCTCCTGCGGAAGTCCCTTATAGTTTCTGAGTGCGGAAATCAGCTCTTCCTTCGTCGGCTTCTTTCTAAAAGAAACGGAAACGGTAGCCGTATGACCGTTTAAAACGGGAACTCGAATACACTGCGCGCTGATAACAAGATCCTCTTTCAAGGCAAAGTGGATTTTCTCTGTAAGGGTACCCAAGAACACGCAAGGGCTCTCTCTCGGACTTTTCTTCCTCTCCTCCGATATAGGGAATAATATTTCCTACCATTTCAGGCCAGGTCTCAAAGTTCTTTCCTGCTCCGGAAATCGCCTGATAGGTTGAAATCACTGCCTGATACGGCTCAAATTCCTTCCATGCAGCGAATGCAGGAGTATAAGACTGAATGGAACAGTTCGGCTTAACGGCAATAAAGCCCTTCTTAGTACCCAAGCGCTTCCGCTGCCTTTCTATGATTTCGTAATGCTCAGGGTTAATCTCCGGTACAACCATGGGAACATCTTCCGTCCAGCGGTGTGCAGAGTTGTTGGAAACAACCGGAAGTTCGGCCTTCGCATAGGCTTCCTCGATGGCCAAGATTTCCTCCTTCTTCATATCCACTGCGGAAAATACGAAATCAAGACCTTCCTTAACTAGACTCAATATCGGAAACATCCTTTACAACCATCTTCTTGACAGACTCGGGCATAGGGATATCCAACTTCCACTTATCTCCTACCGCCTCCTCATAGGGTCTTTCCCTTGGAGCGGGGAGAAGCCGCAAAGACAAGTTAACTCAAACCAAGGATGGTTCTCCAAAAAGTGTAGCAAATCTCTGCCCCACCATTCCGGTTGCTCCTAATATTCCTACTTTCAATTTTTTTCCATTTTATCCCTCTTTCTATACATTTCATTATCTTATTGCTTGTCTTGTGCCGTCAAATTCCTTCGTAACATCAAGACATATTTATTGTATGCAAATTGTTTTTCAATTTATACAATCTTTCTCATTGTACCATGCTCCCTCTAAAGAGAAAAATCCTTTTAGCTGTGTTTTTGCACCTTTTCCTCCGCGCTTTGCAAGCTTCAGTCTCGACAAAGACAGATTTTTTTCCGGAAAGCTTAAGCTCTGTCTCGCTCGGAAAGAAGGTAAACCGACTTTATGCCGTCTCCCTTCTTAAGACTCATGGCACAGACACCTCTTGCGGTCTTCTTCTGCACAGGAAGCTCTTCTACAGGAAAACGCAGGAAGAAGGATTCCTCCGACTCCAAAACAAGCTGTTCCTCCGCCTTTACCGGAAGAACCGCCACCAAGCTGTCGTCCACCAGCTTCGTTGCCTGCACCAAACGGTTTTGCGTATCGAATTCGCTCCCCTCTACCCGCTTTCCATAGCCGTTCCTGCTTAAGAACAGCAACGTTTCCTGTAGAAGCTCCGTCTTTGCAAATACGGAAAGCACAACTTCCTTATCCGAGGAGAACTTACAGAGATTATCCAAGGGGATACCCTTATCCTTGAATTTCGCCAAGGGATAGTCCAAAAACCTTAACCTGATGGAGGTTTCCCTCACTCGTAAAGAAGAGTAGGCGATCCGTATTCTTACAGGAAAGAACAAAGGGATAATCCGCTTCTATACTTTCCTTATTTCTCTGGTAAACCTGCGGCTCCAAAAAGCTTTCCGTAGCCGAAACGATCCTGCACAAAGAAAAGATCCATTTCTTCAATGGCATTCTCATCATATACAGCTTCTTCCGCGTTCCGAATCTCCGTTTTTTTCTCTTTCTTCCGAACTCTTCCCGGATAGCAAGGAGTTCTTCTTCAAGATGCTTATACAGCACTTCCTTGGAGGACACGATTGCCTTATAGTTCTTAATGTTTTTCAAAGTCTCTCTGTAGGACTTTTGTAAAGACAGAATTTCAAGACCGATGAGCTTTGAAAGCCTCATGTCCAGAATAGCCTGCGCCTGCACCTCGCTAAAGGAAAAAGCTCTCAATATCCTTTAGGAAAATGAGATCTCTGTCCTTTAATTGCAAAACCGAACTGTCCCCCTGCATCAGGGCAATCTTCGCTTCCTTTTGGCTCTTTGCACCGCGAAGAAGGGCAATAATGGCATCAATCACATCCACCGCCTTAATGAGTCCTTCTTCAATTTCCTTTTTCTTCTCTTCCTTCTCCAGAAGTTTTCCGAACTTGGAATGAATACGCTCCTCCTGGAAAGAGAGATACTCTTCCAAGACACGCTTTAAGGAAAAGGGTTTCGGCCTGCCCTTTGCAATAGCCAGCATATTGACCGGGAAACTGTCCTCTAGTTTGGTTTTCTTGTAGAGAATATTTTCAATCTTCTCTATGTCCGCATTGCTCTTTAATTCAAGGACGATGCGAATCCCCTGCTCTCCGGACTGATTCGATATATCGGTAATATCCGTAATCTTCTTCTCATCACAAAGACTTGCGACATCCTGCATAAACTTACTGATTCCGGCACCGACCATCGTATACGGGAATCTCCGTAATAACTAGCTTATCTCTGTCGTTTTTCCCCTGCTTTTTCTCGAAAACAAGCTTTCCGCGCAGACGAAGCTTTCCCTGTCCCGTAGCGTAAATCTCCGCTAAATCGTCTTTATTGGCAACCATTCCGCCGGTAGGAAAAATCCGGTCCCGGCATGATACAGAAGCATTTCTTCCAGGCTCATCTCCGGGATTTTTCATGTAGGCGAGAATCAGGTTGATCAGCTCCGCCAGATTGTGAGAGGGGTAGAGGTGGTCATACCTACCGCGATTCCCTCGGAACCGTTTAAAAGAAAATACGGAATCTTTGCGGGAAGCACCTCCGGCTCCATCAGCTTACCGTCATAGTTTGGCTGAAAAGGCACGGAAAGGCTTAGATCCTCAAGCATGGCTTTTTCCGTAAAAGCCTCCAGTCTTGCCTCCGTATACGCTTGAGCTGCGGCAGAATCTCCTTCAATGGAGCCGAAATTTCCCTGCCCTTCGATAAGCGCCTGCATACGCTTAAAATCCTGCGCCATAACAACTAAGGTTTCGTAAATCGAGCTGTCTCCGTGCGGATGATATTTACCCATGGTATCACCGCAGATTCTAGCGGACTTTAAAGGTCGGGCGGTCATGGAAGACGCGAAGCTCTCCCATATCGAAAAGCACCCTTCTTTGCACCGGCTTTAAGCCGTCCCGGATATCCGGAACGGCTCTGCTCGTTATAACGCTCATGGAATAGTCTAAGTAAGACTTCTGCATCTCCTCGGAATATTCCGTGCTTAAGATTTGTTCTGCCATATTTTATCCTTTATTCTATGTATCGATTTCCGCTTCTCTTGCGTGTGTAAATATAAATTCTCTTCTTGGTGCAACTTCAGCCCCATAAGCATGGTGGTAACCTGGGAGGCAAGCTTTGCATCCTCTATTTCCACCCGCTTTAAGACACGGTTTTCCGGATTTAAAGTGGTATCCCAAAGCTCCTTCGGATTCATTTCTCCAAGTCCCTTAAAGCGCTTCAAATCATAGCCTTCCGTGCCGTGCTTCTTCTGATACTCCGTTAAAGCTCTTTCGTCATAGAGATACTGCGGCTTCTCCGTCTTTTTTATCGGACTCACAAGATAGAGAGGCGGCATGGAAACATAGATATGCCCTTCCTGAATAAGCTCCGGCATAAAGCGGTAGAAAGAAGGTCAGGAGCAGGGTATCAATATGACTGCCGTCGACATCGGCATCCGTCATCAGAATGATTTTATGATATCGAAGCTTTGTAATATCAAAGTCATTGCCGTACCCCTCAGAAAAAACCGCAGCCGAAGGCATTGATCATCGTCTTGATTTCCGCATTGGCAAGAACCTTATCCATGGAAGCCTTCTCCACATTTAAGATCTTTGCCTCGTAAGGGAAGGATAGCCTGTGTGTGACGGTTTTCGGGAAGTCTTTGCACGAACCGCCCGCACTGTCTCCCTCCACGATAAAAAAATCTCACATTCTTCCGCATTTTTGGAAATGCAGTTTGCAAGTTTTCCGTTTGAGTCAAAGCTGTACTTTGACTTGGAAAGAAGGTTGACCTTGGCCCTTTCCTCCTGTTTTCTGATTTTGGCGGACTTTTCCGCACAAGTAAGAATTGCCTTCACGATTTCCACATTTCGGTCAAAAGAAACGCTCGAGCTCCTCTCCCGTAATCTGGGAAACCTCTTTCGCCGCCTCCAAAGAAGCAAGCTTCGTCTTCGTCTGTCCTTCAAAAACAGGCTCCGGGTATTTCACGGAAAGCACGGCCACCATACCTGTTTCTGCTGTCCGCCCCGGTAAAATTCTGGTCTTTCTCCTTTTAAAGACGCCAAGCTGTCTTGCATAGCCGTTCACAAGCTGAAGGAACTTCGTTTTAAAAGCCCACGATATGTGTTCCGCCCTCTACAGTGTAAATCCCTGTTACAAAATCCCAGAATATTTTTCCTCAAAGCTGTCCGTAAACTGAAAAGCACATTCGAGCTCGGTCTTCTCACTCTTCCCTTTGAAATAAATCACGGGAGTCACCGCCTTATCGGAATCCTTTACCAGCTCTTCCACAAAGGAAACGATGCCGTTTTGGCCTCGTAATACTCGATTTCTACCGGCTCATCCCCTCTTTCATCTCTAAAGAAGAGATGCAGATTCGGATTTAAGTAAAGCCGTCCTCATGTAGGCGGGATTTTAGCCAATCTTCTTTGAAGCGTGTCTTCTCAAAAATCGTATCGTCCGGAATAAAACAGGTTTCCGTTCCCGTCTCTCTGGTCTTTCCGACTACCGGAAGAAGGCCGTCCACAAGCTCTTTCGTAGGGTATGCCCCTGCTGTATTCATCCTCATAGATTTTTCCGTCCTGGAAAAACCCGAACACGCATATAATTCGATAAAGCATTGACAACGGAAGACCCTACACCGTGCAGACCTCCGGAGGTTTTATAGCTTGGAATATCAAACTTTCCGCCCTGCATGCAGGGTAGTCATCACGATTCTTTCTGCGGAAATTCCTTTTTGATGGCGGTCTACCGGAATTCCTCTACATATCGCGAACCGTACAGGAGCCGTCTTTTCCCAGTGTGACATCAGATTTCCGTTCCATATCCGGCAGGTGTCTCATCCACGGAATTGTCTAAAATTTCGTAAATTAAATGATTTAAGCCCCGACTCCCGATAGAACCGATATACATTCCGGTCTTCTTCGTACAGCCTCTAAGCCCTCCAAAAACCGTAATACTGTCTGCATTGTAATTCTTTGCCATCTTGCTCCTTTAACTATCCAAACTGCTTTCTATCGTGATTTTAAAAAATGGTATTGCTCCTTAGGAAAATGTAATTTAGAAAGAGCTTGCAATAAATCTTCTGAATCCTTCTTTTTCCCGCCCTCATCTTCTTTAAAGATTCCGGCATCACGAAGTACCTCTAAGAATACCTTTCCTACCTCCGCTCTAAGTATTTCCTCTACCGTATCCTTCGTAATATTCTTGTATTTCTTCTTGATTTCCAAAGAAAACGCATGATGCTTTCCAAGAATGGGGTCGGAAGAGATATCTCTATTTTCCAAAAATAGCTTCCCCAAGATCGGAAAGCTCCGTACGAAGTCTTGCCGGTAAAACGGCAAGACCCATAACCTCTATTAAGCCGATATTTTCCTTCTTGATATGATGCCACTCCTCATGGGGATGGAAAAGTCCCAAAGGATGCTCCTCCGTAGTCCTGTTGTTTCTGAGCACCAGATCCAGCTCAAAAAGCTCTCCGCGCTTTCTCGCTATCGGGGTAATCGTGTTGTGCGGCGTGTCTCCCGTATGGGAAAGAATGGAAAGACTTTCATCGCTATAGCTTCGGAATCGATCTAAAATAAAGCTTGCTGCCTCAGCACAGCGTTCCTTATCTTTTTCCGTTTAAACGGATAACGGACATCGGCCAGTTGACAATGCCGAAGTGAAGCTCCGGGAATTTGTCCAAGCTAAACTCCTCGCGTAGTCCCGCCTTCTCCATAGGGAAAGAATAGTTTCCCCTTGAAAATGCTCATGGGAAAGAATGGAACCGCCCACAATCGGAAGGTCTGCATTGGATCCCAGAAAATAGTGCGGGAATTGCTCCACAAAGGAAAATAGCTTTCCAAAAACCGCAGAATCGATCTTCATCGGCTTATGCTCTTCGTGGAAAAACAATGCAATGCTCGTTATAGTACACATAGGGAGAATACTGAAAATAAAAAAATTTTCTCCTGAAAGCTTTACAGGGGATAATTCTGTGATTTTTCTCTTGCCGGGAAAATCAAGACGCCCAAAATACCCCTCACTTTCCTTGCAAAGCATACAGGCCGGGTAAGAATGAGAAACCGTCTTTCCAAGAAGAGCGATCTTCTTCGGATCCTTTTCCGGCTTACTTAAGTTAATCGTGATATCCAACTCCCCGTAAGGACTCTCTACCTTATAGCGGATATCCTTTTTGATACGATAACGGCGGATATAGTCATTATCCTGACTGAACTGATAAAAATATTCAGTAGCCTCCTTCGGAGAACTACTGTATTTCTCAAAAATCTGTTTCGGATATTGGACGGTCTGTCCGTAAGAACGCCCATAACCCGTGTATCAAAAAGATCCTTTGTAATCGTACTGTCGTCTTCCATGATGCCCTTTACCAAGGCATAGTCCAGAATCTCTTTTAGAACTTTCTCCAGATATTCTCCGGATTCCAACTCTTCCTTCTTGATATTTTTTTATTTCTTTTTCAATTCTTTTCTTCATTGCATGCCTTCGGCTCGAAAGAAAGGAGGCCTGCCAGACTGTTGTAGCAGTAAATCGTATCTTCCTTCTCTATTAAACCGGTATATAGTCCATACGCTAAAAGCTGTTCTAAAAACTTCTTCCATTCCTTCTCCTTGCCGGTAAACATAAATCGTATATCGCGCATTTATGAACGATACAAGTTATCCGTGAAATACGGCAGGCCTCTTGCACGCGATGCGCCTAATCCGTCCAATATCCTTTAGATTAAGAATTATAGCCGTTCGGATTCCCGGACTGCCAGCGCCATGCATCCCGACACATTTCTTCAATGCCTCTTTCCGCACGCCAGTTCAGTTCCTTCTCCGCTTTCTCCGGGCTGGAATAACAAGTTGCGATATCTCCTGCCCTTCTTCCGTCGATGACATAGGGAATCTCTTTTCCGCATGCCTTTTCAAAAGCATGAATGATTTCTAAAAACAGAGTATCCGTTTCCTGTTCCAAGGTTACAAACGAAGACACCGTCATTCTTTGCCAATCTCTCTATGGCTTTCACATGGCCCTTTGCAAGGTCCACTACATGGATATAATCGCGAACTCCGGTGCCGTCCTTTGTATCATAGTCATTTCCGTAAACATGCACCTTCTCCAGTGCACCGGAAGCAACCTTTGCCACATAGGGAAGGAGATTGTTCGGAATCCCTTTAGGATCCTCTCCGATTTTTTTCCCGAAATATGGGCTCCAATCGGATTAAAAATAACGAAGTAAAATAACATTCCACTCCGGCTTTGCCTTCTGTAAAGTCCGATAAAAATCTGCTCCTGCATCCACTTCGTCCAGCCGTAAGGATTGGTACAGGTACCCTTCGGACAACTTTCCGTAATGGGGAATCTCTGCCGGGTCTCCGTAAACGGTTGCGGAGGAAGAGAAAATGATATTCTTACAGCCTGCCTCGTCCATCACTTCCACAAGATTTAAGGTTCCGAGAATATTGTCATGGTAGTAAAGAATCGGCTTTGCCACGGACTCTCCACCGCCTTCAGTCCCGCAAAATGAATCGTTGCGGAAATATCCGGATGCTCCTTAAAAATCTTTCTCAGGGCCTCCTTATCCAGCATATCCGCCTCGTAAAAAGCAAAATCTTTCCCTGTAATTTCCTTAACCCTCTCAATAGCCTTCGGGCTGGAATTATAGAAATTGTCAAAGGCTACTACATCATAGCCACTTTCCAAAAAGTTCAATCAGTGTGTGGGACCCGATATAACCGGCTCCTCCGGATACTAAAATCTTCATCTTCTTCTCCTTTTCGGACTTTTTGCATTCTCATACTTTACTTTGATTGGGCAAAGCCTTAAACAAATTCTTGACCTTGTCAAAAAAAGCTTGCTAAGCTTTCAAAATCCCTATTTTTCATCTCTGAAAAAGCCTATAGTTCTCTCGGACCATCCGCAATCTCGGCCTCATAGAAGCTGCAGGGATAACCTATTTTCGGCTCGTATACCTTCTGAAGTTCTTCTTCAAAGTCCTTTATTTTATCGCGCTTTACTAAGGATACGGTACAGCCTCCAAATCCGCCTCCGGTCATACGGGAACCCAAAACATAAGGAAGACTCCAAGCGGTATCACATAGCAAATCAGATTCCTCGCAAGACACTTCATAATCATCTCGAAGAGAGACATGAGAAAGATTCATAAGCCTTCCGAACTCGTGATAATCCCCTTCCTCTAAGGCCTTCTTGGCTGCAATAGTACGGTTATTTTCCAGTACGGCATGCTTTTGCTCTCTTACGGATAATCGGATCTTCCAGTTTCTCTTCCAATTGGAAGAATTCTTCGTCCGATAAGTCACCCAAAGTTTTAATCTCTGCAAACTTTTTGTAAAAATCTTTTAAAAGCATCCTCGGATTCTCTTCTTCTATCATTGTAAGCGGAACCGATGAGCTTATGCTTCTTGTTTGTATTGGTAATAATCAAGGCATAATCGGTTAAAACAAGCGGTGCATAACTGAATTCCAGAGTCGCCGTATCGAGGAATATGGCGTGGTCTTTCTTTCCCATCGCAGAAGCAAACTGGTCCATAATGCCACAGTTCATCCCATTATAATTGTTTTCACTGTACTGACCGATTAAGGCAATCTCCGGGAAACTCACGCTTAAACCGTACATCTCTTTTAAAATACTGCCCATAAGAACTTCCAAGGAAGCGGAAGAAGACAGTCCTGAACCGTTTGGAATATTCCCGTATAAAACCAAGTCCAATCCTGTCGGAAAACTGACTCCTCTTTTTGTAAATGCCCAAATTACCCCCTTTAAATAGCTTGCCCACTGCTTATCCTCTAAAGGCTTATAACTATCTTCATCCGCTGTAATGACTCCGGCACTTTCTACATTCAAAGAGTAAAAACGGAAGAGTCCGTCCTGTCTTTTCTTTACACAAGCATAAGTTCCCATGGAAAGGGCACAGGGAATACATGTCCTCCATTATAGTCGGTATGCTCTCCTATTAAATTCACTCTTCCCGGAGCAAAAAAGAAACGGGCATTTTCGCATTCTCCGAAAAGCTCCCGAAATTTTTCCTTTAATTTTTCTTTAATTTCCAAATCCTTCATCACGCTCTCCTTCTCCGCTTTTTGAAAAATTTTTTCTTCCTAACTATACAAAAAAGAAGGACAGAGTGCAATCCTTCCCCTTCGGCTTTCTTTTTCTATTTCCCTCTTTTATTGAAAAACACGCATTATGATAAAACGCGGAAGAACTATGATTTTATAAAAAAAGATACTCATTTCTTTCTTCTTAGTACATGGCTTACTAAAAGATTCGGTTTCCGTCTTACTCTCTTCCGTTTTTCGACTTTCCTACTCTCTCTTCTTCCGGGATATTCCCTTTCCAAAAGCTGTTCGGACATTTCCCGATCCAATACCTCTTCGGAAATTCTCTCTCTTAAATAAGAAAAATTGAAACTTTTTAGACTTTTGTTTATATAGCGGATAGGAAAATTTTTTTCAAGAATGGAAACAAGCTCGTCCTTCCATAGCAGGCTCCCTTTCTTTGCATAATCCCGAAAGGGATTCCGCTCTTCTCTTCTCCAAAAATAAAAAAATCAGGGTTTTCCTTCTATCTCTTCCACTGTAATAATTCCCCAAAAAGGGAGGTACATGGTCTTTTTGCACTATGAGCATGTTTGGTCCCTACAACAAGAATATTGTAATCAAAAAAATCATTATAATTTTTTTACTTGGGAGGAAAGTCTTTGATAGCTGTCATGATCAGACTTGATTTCTACACCGATAAAAAGCGGATTCCGTGATAAGAACACAATCCGCACGTGCTTTCCCTATTACTTTTTCCTCTATTATCCGGCTTTTACCAAAATGTTCTTCCAGGAAGAAAAAAATAGCTCCTCTCGAATGTCTTCATCGTACATTTTCTTCCTCCGACTTCTCAGTTCGGAACATTATCGTAAATTCCAATGACTTCTTCCGAACTTTCTACCAGTCCTTCTCCACTCTTCTCCGTTTTTTTACCGTCGGAAGAAGATCCACTGTCCGAAGCGGTTCCGGGTTCACCGGCCTTTTCCGGACTTGTCTCTACGGCAGTTTTCTCAGCATTGGTGACAGCAGGACTTTCACTGCTCTCTGCAGCAAGCTCTTCTGTCTCGGAAGGGCTGTTTTCTACTTCCGGAAGAGCCAAAAGCAACACTGTTCTTTAAGCCCTTTTCAAGGGAATCGGCGAAAGATAATACAAGCATTTAAAAATTATTCTTCTCTTCTTCCGTCTCAAAATTCAAGATTAACTGCCTTCGAATATTGACATCTCCGGATAAAAATCCCAAGATAGGAATCTCCCTGTCAGTGAATAGTTACCCTCTAAAAATCCCGTCCACATAAAAAATTTCCCTATTTTTCCTCCATGTAATGCTGAGGAAAAGTGCAAAAATACCATGTCTTCCCTTCAAGGAAAGTTTTTTTCCAAGTCCTCTTCCGATAGACTTAATGCTGTCATTCCATAGTCAGACCACATTTCTTTAGGAATTGCAATACATTCTCTTGTTTCCTCTAAAATGGGATTAATTGGTGTAGCCGTTTTTTTCTCCTGCCTTTATCGTTTCCATTGCAGAAAGAATAGAAGAAACGAAGTATTTCTCCTGAAAGGCTTGAAACTGCTCCTTGCTTTCCAAAAACGCTTTCCGGATGCTCCTCTTTTGTGGCAAGAACCGCCGCAAGATTCAAAGTATCCAAAGAGTAGTGCTTAGCAATATTATCTAATGCTGTAGCATTTGAACCTGCTTTGCCCCTCCGGAAGAAGAGCCTTATAAGAAATGAAAGGAAGCAGAGGAGTATCCGGATACTTTTCCATAAGGGTGCGAAGAAGAAGTTCGTAATAATATGGAAATGTAAAGCTTTCATCGTTTTCTCCAAAAGAGAAGAAAATTAAATCAGGCTTTGCATTTCCTTCCAATGCTTTATCCGCTTCCTGAATATAAAGATAGCCGGAAAGCGCTGTAGCACTGCCGGGGAGCTTTGCCTCTTCATAAACTATCTTCCCGCTGTATTCGCTCTCCAGCAGTTCCTTTAATTTACTAAAATAAGCAGAGTCTGCTCGAAGACTTTCATCTCCAAGAAGAAGAATGTGCAATTCTTCTCCTTTTTTTAATTTTGCAAAGACTTCTCCTTCTCTCTCCTCCACTGCGGAAGAAGCCGCAGCCTCATGAATCAGAGCCTTGTTATGCCTGTCTCTTCCCTCTATCACCTGTCTTCCATAGCGATAAACAAAGAGCGCAGCAAGCGCACCTAAGATCAGAGGAAGGAAAGTCAGGAAAACGCCGAGCGGACTTTTCCTTTTCTTACCATAAGACTTCTTCTCTTCCTCATTATGTATTTCCCTGCATCTCCTGCATCCTTACCTCTTCAAATACAATTCTAATAGTGACAAACTACAGGAATTCCTGATATACCTTCTGATATAAATTTTTGAGCGCTGTTAAAAGGCAGATTAATGCACCCATGCGAACCGGCATTCCGATAAATACTTCCACCAAAACGGTTTCTCCAAAAGAGCATCATGAAAACCGATTCCCCGATTAAAGGGCATCCAATAGTTTACCTTCGCCTCGTAATCCGGTCCTTTTAACGTTGCATTACGTGCTTTATAGGGTTAAAGAATAGATACCGTCCGGAGTACCATGCCTTCTTGCTATATTTCCCGTTACACAATCGGAGCTGAGTAGCTGCACTCCATTTTCAAAAATAGAAAAATCTTTTGGCGTCCGATATCCACCTCAACATAGGTATTTTCCGATATCGTCAGCGCCTCGAGATGCCGCAACAGTCTCATAATCCGCATCACGAACGATATTCTCCTTTGCTAGTAGATTTTCACTGAGTTGCTTTACCTCTTTTTTTTCCGAAATGGAAAAACCGTACTTTCCGCCAAGAGACAAGACTCTTCCGTCTTCTGTCAGGAAGCTTCTTTCCTTTCCGCTTGTATCTGTATAGGTTTTCAGATTTTTACATACTCTTTAACCCGCTGATTATCCAGTTTCGACCCATCCTCAGTAAACCAAGATAATGTTGTATCACTGTTCAACTCCACAATCTCTCCGGAAAAATTATAACGAACGGTTCCGGGAAGACTCTTGTTTTTCTCATCCTTAAGGCTTTCCAGATTTTCCCGTTTTCCGCTTCCTCATAAACTCCGGCATCTTCCAAACGAACAAGATTTTTCCTTCCTGAATTGCATTTTTTTAATTGCATTTTTCCAAGACTTCTGCAGAAATCTTTCCTCCCTGTTTTTCTTCCCCGATTAGATATCCAGCTCCGGGTACATAAGCGCTTAGAAAACCTGCTCTGGGACTTTCATCCGTACTATGGGAAGCGGCATACTTTTCCACAAAAGAACGCAATAAACTCTCATCATAGGCAAGACTTCCTTTTAAAGGATAGTCCTTCTCTTTTCCCAAGGAAAAAAGCATAAAAAAGGAATCCGGTTTCGGTATAGCGGAAAAATCAGGAGCATATCGTAGCTGAATCTCTTTACCGCTAAGAAGCTCGGTATTTCCTTCTTTATCCACTAGGCTTAATCCAAACTCCTCCTGCTTCCAATTTGAAAAAAATACTCCGCCGCCTCTTCTCTTTTCATAAGGGAAAGATCAACTTGATTTACCATTGTTCCGGGAAAAAATCGTCCTTCCATAAAGGTTAAAAACAACAAAAGCAATGATATAATCGTCAGCACCGATACTCCAAGTGATATTAAAATCTGTTTCTTCAAAAACGTACTCCTTCTACTAATCGTATTCCACCTTCATTAGGCAAAAGTCCCTTTGCCGGAGCGAAAGTAAATCCCTGCCTTTGTTCTGTCTTTGGCAAGCAGAATTTCCTCTACCTCTTCTACTCTTTTTATGGAACCCCACCTCCAAAAAGTGTTCCTACCATAATCCGAATCTGATACTGTAAAAACCGCTTCCATGAAAGTAGAAACGAAGAGTACTTCCGTCTTTCGGATTTCAATATTAAAAAGCTTTCTCACTGTCGACTTTTTCATCTTCGGGTTTCCGCAGAAGGATTTAAAATCCTTTTCCCCGATAAGATAGCTTGCAGCTTTCTGCATTGCTTCTATATCCGGTTCTTCTTCCAAATGATAAAAGATATTTTCTTTCGAATACTTCCTTATTTTTCCCAATATGGCAGGAATAACGATAAATCTTTCCTGTAGCAAGGTATCTGGCATGAAAACGTTCGCCGGCTTTTTTAACAGAATTCACTCCGATATCTTCCGGAAGGTATTGATTGCAATAGTCTTGAATTTCCTCTTCAGTCAAATCCGTATCCAAAAACACATTGCAGCACATTCCTCTGGCATGTACGCCTGCATCGGTGCGTCCTGCGGAAAAAGCTTTCAACAGGCTCTCTATCACTTCTTGGCATTGCCGTCAGTACCGATTCAAGCTTTCCCTGTATAGTCAATTCCTGCTCCTTTTTGCCTTTCAAAGCCATAGTACCGAGAACCGTCATAGCTTAGTAAAAAGCTTATAATTTTGTTTCATATTCCTCCCAGCACTGCCCAATCATTTCAAAAACAAAAATCTTGCTTTCCTACGACATCCTTTGATTTGCTATTATATGATTTTTTTCTCTTATCCACATGATTTTTGAATCATTTGAATAAAACTTTTGCCCTCTTACTCAGAGGATAGTTGGAATTGCTGACCATATAAATCTTTCTGAAATATCCGCCTTCCTGTAAAGGAAAAGCCAATACATCCCCATTTTTTATTTCCGCCCTTGCAGCAAGCTTCGATACAACGGCAACTCCAACACCTTCCTTTACGGAAAGCATAACAGCACCGGTATTTCCAAATCGTGCTACCACCTTCATATCTTCTATCTTCAGACCGTTTTGCTGTAAGATTTTTAAAGCTTCCTGCTTTGTTCCGGATCCCTGTTCACGCATCACAAAAATCAGCTTTAGAAAGAAAGGCCAAATCATTACTTTCTTTCATTTTCTGATAATAGGGTGTGTTGGGCGTGACAAGAATCAGCTCATCTTCATAAAAAGGCAAAAATGTACAAGCCGTCTTCGGAATAATCGTTCCGCAAAATCCGATATCCGCTCTATGCTCAGCTACATCGGTAACGGCTCCTTACTATCCGTTTCATGAATGCGAAATTCCGTATTGGGAAAGCGCTTACTGAAATTTGCAAGCATACCGGGAAGCAAGTATTGTCCCGGAATACTGGATGAAGAAATCACAATTTCATTAATGTCATCCTTCGGCTCTTCTTTAAAAAGCATTTCGAATCTTATTGGAAAGATTGACTATATCTTTTGCATAAAGATAGATCTGTTCCCCTCACTCGTAGTATGCACTTCCTTTGTTGTTCTTGTGAAGAGCTGTACTCCGAGATCCTCCTCCAGACTACTGATATAAGAACTGACCGTCGGCTGTGTCAGATACAGTTCTTTTGCCGTTTGTGAAAAGCTTTTATTCTTTACAATTCGAACAAATGCCTCTAATTGTTTAATATTCATCCTGTCTCTCCTTTTGCTGCCGGTATCTAAACACTTAGATTCATAGTCTGTCTCAAGATATTTGAAGAATCTACATCGTCTTTAGTTACTGCAGAGCCCCTAATCTACAATGATATTTTTTTCGGAAAACGCAAGTACTTCTCCAATGCACGCGAATCGTGTTGGCAGTCCTGCCCTATCCATTGCTTCAAGAACCGCATCCTTTTCCTCCTTAGGAACACTGTAAAGAAGTCCTCCTGAAGATTGTGGATCAAAAAGAATATCCTGAAAGCCGGTATCTATCCCTTTGAATTCAATCTTTTCTTCTTGAAACTTTCTGTTTTCATGTGCACCTGCAGGAACCAGACCCATCTCGGCGTATTCTTTACTCTCCTTGATATAGGGAATGTCTTTCTTGTGCAGAAGAAAAGCTTACCTTACTTGCCTCTGCCATCTCCAAGCTATGTCCCAAGAGTCCGAAGCCGGTAATATCCGTACAGGCATGGACCGTAAAATGATCCATTACTTCCTTCGGTTTTCTGTTTAAACTAGCCATCACGGTCGTTGCCTCCGCAATCGCTCTCTCATCCGCCAAGGAAACCTTTGCAGCGGTATTGATAATTCCCGTACCGATTTGCTTTGTTAAAATCAAAACATCTCCCGGTTTAGCTCCAAAGTTTTTCTGTACCTTAGCAGGGGTGTACCAAGCCGGAAACACAAAGCCCGTAGAAAGGCTCATCATTTTGAATGGAATGACCTCCAATCAAAATAGCACCTGCTTCCTTCACCTTATCTGCTCCCCCTTTCATAATCTCAGAGAGCACATCAGGGGACAGGCAGTTTGAAATCCCACAATGTTTAATGCCAGTTTGGGGATACCGCCCATAGCATAAACGTCGGATAGGGGCATTTGCCGCGGCAATCTGTCCAAACATATAGGGATCATCTACTATAGGGTGAAAAAATCCACCGTTTGAATCATAGCCAAGTCATCCGTTACTGCATAAACTGCAGCATCATCAGAGGTATCAAGGCCAACCAAAACCTTCGGGTCAAAATCAATTTGGGTAGCTTACTCACAACCTGAGCAAGGGTCTTAGGACCTATTTTGGCCGCTCAACCGGAAAGCTTCGTCATCGATGTTAATTTAATCTCGCTCATTATTTCTCCCTTACTGATTATTGAAAAATAGCTCTACAGTTCTCTTTTTATTGTACTGCGTGGAAGATATGCCTAATTTCGAGTCTCTTTTAGAAATCGCAGCATGATACATTAGAGTCATTATGAATGAAGAAAAAAAGTTAAGAAAATAATCCTTTTCACTTATTTCTTTTTCAAATAACTATTGTACTTTTCTAATAAAAAGTCAACATCATGTCTTATTGTACGACTTATTTTGTAAAAAGAACAGTATTCCTTCGAAACCGAAAAAGGAAAAAAACTATTTTTTTAAGAAAAAATAATTTCACTCAATCTTTACAGTCTAAAATATTTTTTTACAAATTGCATCCCAAGACAAGAAGGAAATGGATACCATGTTTTTTTATAAGTATATTCCGTAGCCTTCCTTATGCTTTCCTTTAATTTTGTTTCAAAAGCAGCCATATCTTCTTTTTTCATTTCATCCTGATTCTGCATTTTAGGAAGCTGTACAAAAAATACGGGAGAGGCCGGAGTATTTTCTTTAAAGAAATCCTCTAAGCCTTCCAAAGCGGTAGCACCACCTTATTCCCGCAGGCAAGCGCTTCCAAAACTGTGAGAGGTACCGCATCGAAAAAACTCGGCAAGGTAAAAATATCCGAAAACTGATAGAATTTCACAAGTTCTTCCTGTTCCAGTCTTCCGAGAAAATGGATCGGATACGAACAGCTTTCAGCCAAACGATACACGGCTTCTTTTTCCGTAAGATTTCCGTTATCTCCTGCCAAAAAAAGGCGTAAAGCGCTCTTTTCTTTTTCCTCATGAAAAAGGGATTCTACGGCACGAAGTAGGGAAAATACGCCTTTCTTCTCTCCCAGCTTTCCGGCAAAAAGAAGATCCAAGGCCTCTCCTTTTTCCAGTACTTCCCCATTCGGAAGACAGACCGTTCTCCTTCTCGGAATTCCCTCTCTATAGATAATATCTTCCTTCGGAAGTTTAAAGCGTTCGGCATTATAACCTATGGCAATGTTTCTTATTTTATCAGGTTCTACTCCGTAAACTCGAATTACCTCTTTTTTCTGCGCCTCTTTGGGCGTGAAAATTCGATCAAGCTTGCGAATATTTTCCCGAATAAATTCTCTTTTTAGATCATGCTTTTCCATCTGTCGAAGATCCGTATTATGGCAAAAAGCCGTATAGGGAAAGATCCGGAAAAAGCCTCTCGAACCAAGGCCGTAAGAAGATAAAGGTGATGGCAGAGCACGAGATCGGGTTGAAATTCCTGTACCGCTTCCCGAACTCTCTTTAAAAAAGCAAATCGGAAAGCTTCCAGCATTTCTTCCGTTAAATCTTTGTATCTAGTGCTCCGGTAAGGCATTTCATCACTCATTCCGAGAACCGGAAAGGGAAGATCCGCGGACTCGTAATATACCGGATAAGCCTTCACCCCCGAAAATTCCGGAACCTTATCTTCTTTTGTTATGCCATAGACTACGGCCTGCTCTTCCCCCATTTTCCGGAAGCTTTTCAGTACTTCCGTGAGATAAATCCCCGAACCGGTACTGCTCGGCTTTTGCGCCAGAATACTTAATATTTTCATGTCGACCTCAATTCATTATTGGAAAATTTCCTTCATTACAGCGAAGAAATCTGAATATAAAAAGCTGCCCAAAAGGACAGCTTTCATAACGGTTATATACCGGAATCTTTGGCGAAGGTGTGTGAGAATCGAACTCACCTAGGACGCTCTACGCGCCCAACACTGGTTTTGAAGACCAGGAGGCTCACCAGGTACCTATCCACCTCCAAAGCGAACGGGTATGATAGTAACACAGTAAAAAGAACTGTCAAACTTCATCGGATTTCAAAATAAGCTATCCCACGTCTTATATACAATACTCAGCATATCATTATATCTTATGTACAAATACTCAGCATGAATAGAAGCATAGAGAACGATAACCGGTAAAAACTATCTGCATGAATCGCTAAAAAACAATCTCATGAACGGACGCCGGCTTAAGACCCTCTTCTTTTTAAAAACGGATAGTGTTAAGTCCTTATTCTCCGGTTCCGTAGTCCATGCCAGCCCGCAGCCTGCGGAAATCACGGAAGGAAGAGGAATGAGTCGTCCCGAAAGTTCTCTTCTTTTCCCTATCTGCTCCATCTCCAAAGCATCTACGGTATTTTTAAAGCTGAGTATACATTGTAATTTCTTCTCTCTCATTACGGCTTAATAATCTTCTGGGACTGCATCTGTGTATCTACAATTTCATACATATTGGAAAATGATACCGACTCCCAGCTTCTCCTTTATCTTGTAGTAATCTGCACAAAGTCCACAGGTCATAATCTTTACCCCCGCCTTCTCTAAGTTCTTTAGGTCGGAAAGAACCGGAGAATCCTCGGAAGTAAGGAATGCACCTCTATTATAGAAAACCATAGCGGTCGGAAGAGGATCCACATTGCTTAAGGCAAAAACAAAGGATTTAATCAAGGTCTTTCCCAGTTCTTCCTCACCCTCGCCCATCTTATCGGAAGAAAATACCACAGTACAAGTCCCTTCCTTCTTTTCCTTTTAATGCATGCTCTTTCTTGACCTCCATTTTTACAAGAAAATGGGTATCGGAAAGACTTTCACTGGCTACCGTAAAATCATATTTTCCAGCCAGACGACGAAGATTTTCCACACAAGTCTGATTATCCACCTCAATCTCCAAAATACCGTCTTCCTGCATTTCCTCAATTGCCTTCTTTGCTTCTACAACAGGAAGCGGACAAGCCATTCCCATACAATCCAGTTTCTTATTCATTTGCTTCTCCTCTCAAAAAGATAAAAACTAAAATTCAGGTAAATCCTATAAAAACTATAGCCATTTTTGTAATCCTTGTCTAATGTAAAAATTAAATAAATAAACCATTTTATTTCTTTCTTCTATGAATGCATTTTCTTTTTATTTGCTTATATATTTGGTCATCTAGCTGTTTTTCGTTTTATTTCTCTTTTTCAAGCTTGCCTGCCTTAACTCTCTTGGCTTTTCCACAGTTATCCCAGCCTTGATCTAAATCGAGTCAGCCTTCTTCTGAAAAGAATCCGGATAGCTTCTATTGCTTTATCCACTTCCTCTTCCGTATTAAAATGGGAAAAGCTGAAGCGCACGGAACCTTGCTCCACATTGTTTAATGCCTTATGCATAAGAGGCGCGCAATGCCCTCCCGGTCTTGTAGCAATGTTAAAGCGAGTAAAAAGCTCATCACTAACCGCTCCCGAATCATAATCATAAAGATTTAAGCTTAAAACAGGACAGCGCTCCATCACGGAAAAGTCACCGTAAATACGGATTCCCGGAAGAGGCTTCACAGCATCATACATTTTCCGCATAAGAAAAAGCTCCTGCTCCCGAATCTTCTCAATACCGTATTCTTTAATGTATTCCACTCCGGCGTGAAGCCCTGCAATACCGTGCGCATTTAAGGTTCCCGCTTCAAGGTGGTTCGGATTTTCCTTAGGCATATCATGATTATACGTTTCCACCCCGGTTCCGCCATAGGAAAGCGGATCGAGATAAACATCTTCCGCAATAATCATTCCCCCCGTTCCCTGCGGTCCGAGTAAAGACTTATGCCCCGTAAAGCAGAGTACGGAAATTCCCCACTTTTCGCAGTCTATTTCATACACTCCTGCAGTCTGAGAGGCATCTACAATAAAAAGAAGTCCATGCTTCTTTGCAAACTCTCCCATTCTCTCTAAATCCACCATATCCCCGGTCAAATTAGACGCATGTGTACAAATCAAGGCCTTGGTATTCTTTTGTAATAAAGTATCCAGCTCTTCATAATGCAAGCCTCTTTCTTCGCTGTAAGAAAGGTAAGAAAGCTCCACCCCTCTTTTTTCCATGGCATAAAGAGGGCGAAGGACAGAATTGTGCTCCATGACCGTAGTAATAACATGGTCTCCCGCCGCTAAACTCCCTGAATCGCCATGTTTAAGCTCTCTGTAGAGTTTTTTGTGAAAATGCAATTCGAAGCCTTATTTCCATGAAAAAAACGCAGTAAGCAGAGTTCTTGTCTCAAATACGGTCTTTGAGGAGCTATGCGATGCGCCGTAAGAAGAGCGACCGGCATTTCCCATATTTCCCATGGCATAGAGCACCGCATCATAGACTACCTGCGGCTTCTTTTGACTCGTTGCGGCATTATCCAGATAAATCATTTCGCCTCCATTTTTCCAAATAAATAGCGTGACAGCTCAGTTTTGTAAAAAGTGAATAGAGTTCCATTTTTGATTAATAAACAAATTGGCTCTTCATTCAATAGAAAAAAATAAATTAGCTCTCCATTCAATAGAAAAATAAATTAGCTCTCCATTCAATGAAAAACAAATTAGATCTCCATTCGATAGAAAAACAAATCAACCTTCTCTCCCTCGGAGAATGGTGCCAAAGCGAAAGCTTCACCTTAATTTCCTGTCCTCCCATTTCACGATATACTGCTTCATTATAGCAAGAAATTGGGCGGAAACCACTTCTCCCTTTAAGAACAATTCGTGCTTCCTCTTTCCCTCGTAAGCCGGATAGTGACTCCACTCTTCCCTTTTCATTTTCCATTCCCCACTCTTCCGGCCTTAAGGCATAGCTCTTCCCGTCCACGATAATCCTTGCACTTTCTCCGAAAAAGTCGCGGACATAGTCGTTTACCGGTCTTCGATAAAGCTCCTCCCCGCTTCCGATTTGCAGTATTTTCCCCTTTTCCATAATCCCGATGCGATTGGAAAGCCCCATAGCCTCCTCCTGATCATGGGTAACAAAGAGCATGGAAAGTCCCAGACTTTTTTGCAGTCTTTTTAATTCATCCCGGATGCGAAGTCGCAAGCCCGCATCCAGATTGCTGAGAGGCTCATCCAGAAGTAGGAGCTTAGGTTCAATCGCAAGCGACCTAGCAAGCGCAACTCTTTGCTGTTGGCCTCCGCTAAGTTCCGTTACCGCTCTTTTCCGAAAGGCGGAAAGCCCGACCATATCCAGATACTTTCCGGCAAGTTCTTCTCTTTCTACCCGTCTTACTCCCTTTTTGCTTTTAGGCCATAGGAAACATTAGAAAGAACAGACATGTGCGGAAAAAGAGCATAAGACTGAAACACTGTTGCCACAGGTCGTTTTTCCGGAGGCAAATCGGTATATTCCTCTCCTTGAATCAACACTCTTCCTTTATCCGGACGTAAAAAACCGCCGAATACCTGCAAGCAAGTGGTTTTTCCACAGCCCGATTCTCCAAGCAGACAAAAGATTTCCGACTCCTTAATTCCCAGAGTGAAATCCTCCAAAATATTGGGCTCTTTTTATCATAGCGTAGGGAAATATTTTTCCAGCTTGGCAATCCATTTCTCTTCCATTTCATAACTCCTAAAACAGTTTTTTCCGATATAGTACTCTACTTCCCTCCAAAAAAAGATAAAATGCCAAGGAAAGAAGAATCATAATTCCGGAAATCAAGGACGCTACATTGTAATTCCCACGGTTTACGGCATCAAATAAAGTATAAACCAGCACCTTATACTTTGCGCTAATCAAAAGATTACCGCTCCCATCGTTGTTAAGCTCTGTGTAAACTGATTATAAACAGAGGATAGGAAACTAGGCAGGAGCAAGGGAAAAATAATTTCCGTAAAAACTTTAAGAGGATTTCCGCCGAGGTCTCTCCCCGCCATCTCCAGGTCCTTCGGTAAATTACTCAGCGCTGTACTTGCCATACGACTGCCAAGCGGAAGCTGACGGAAAAATCATACAAAAAAAGAATAATCCAAACCGTACCGGTGAGTCTTAAAGGCGGCTTATTAAAGGCCAAAATATAGGCAAGACCGAAACAGGTTCCGGGTAAAAGATAAGGCAGGGAAAGAATAAAATCCGGAATCTTTCTCCCGATAGGAAGCTTTCTTTCTACAATATAGGAAAGCACAAAGGCAAAGAAGCTGCCGACAAATCCTGTCACAACCGATAAGAAAAGAGTTAAAAACAGAGTAGAAAGGTTGTAGGAAAAGAGCTCCCCCATATTCTCTAAAGTAAAGCGCATTTGTCCTTTTTCAAAACGAAGAAATCCATAGAGAAAAAAATACAAAAGATATTGCAGGATTTGAAAAAGGAAAAAGAGAAGTAAAAACAGGTTCAGTACTGCTTTAATCCAAATATTTTTCCGGAAACTGAGGCGAAATCTTTCCTTTTTGCCCCTTATTACGCTTCTCACTTTCCTCGATAGCATAACGATAAAGAAGGAAAGAAAGAAACGCCGGAAAAAAAGCAGCAGTATATTCATGGCTGCCGTCTTTTGAAAAATCGGAATAGCCTATAATCTGTAAATAAATTTCACTTGCAAGCGTACTGTATCTTCCCCGATAATAATCGGAGTTCCAAAGTCGGAAAAGAGCCCTAAGGAAACTCAAAAAAAGCTGGCCAAAAAGCAGGACGCAGTAAGGGGAGCACAATATCCTTCATAATGAAAAAAGGATTTGCTCCAAGGTCTCGTCCGCTATAAAGGAGCTTTCCGTCTATGGAACGAAAGGGCATGCAGAAAAAAAAGAATGTTTAAGCAGGTAAAATGTAGACTCTGCATTCCGATGACACCGTACTTGTTGTAGGGATCGAGGCTTAGTCCTAAAAAGCCTGTAGCTAATGATCCCCCTTCTTCCGTACAAGCTGATAAAGGAGAGGGAGGAAATAAAGGGCGGAGAAACAAAGGCTCATCGATAAAATCATCATGCAGAATTTTTGTTTCCAACCCTTTAGCTGTACTATCCCATACGCCAGAATAAAAGCCATTATCGTCGAAATAAAAGCGGATAAAAAGGAGCTTTCCATACTATTCCAAAAAGCATAACGGTATTTTTGCAAAATACCGGCAAAGAGGGAAAGGCTATCCCCTCCCTGAAATGCCCGAAGAAATAAGAGGGCAATCGGATAAAGAATAAAGAGAAAAAAGCGGAATCAGCAGAAAAAGAAAGATACAGAAAAAAAGGGTGGACAAAGCCACCCCCTTTCTTCTTTTCGTGAATCCTAAAGCCAAATCATGAGAAAAGTCCTTTTCCTTTTTGGAAATCATGAATTAAGCCTCATTCTTGCTTCCGGCAAGAGTCTCCCACTTTTCAAGAATACTGTCTCTCTGTGCACCGAAAAGGGATAAATCTTCTTTCATAAGCTTTCCTGTATCAAAGGAAAAGCTCAATTCCGAAAGCTTCGGAAGAACGACCTTAATGGTATTCTTACCGTCAATTTCAGCCAATTCCTTTAAGTGATCCTCACTGTTATAGAGCCAGTTTAAGAATTCCTTTGCCTGCTCTACATTGGCAGCACCCTTAAATACGGCAACGCCCTCCGGTACATAGGGGATACCGTCCTCAGGATAAACTAAAGAACAGTTCTGCTCGGAAGCAAGCTTTTCCGTCTTCTTATCCATCGGGGTAATGCCGATAGCTACTTCTCCCTGAGAAGTCTTCTCTCTGGGATCGCCGCCTCTCTTGGAGTAATACTTCACATTCTCATTTAAAGCAGTGAAATACTTCCATCCTTCCTCTTCACCCTTCTTCTGCAGAAGAGCATTTACCACACCGTAGTTGGTGCCGGATACGGCAGGATTGGACATCAGAACTTCGTCCTTATATGCAGCGTTCGTAAGATCATCCCAGCTCTTCGGAGCCTCGATATTCTTTTCCTTTAAAATGCCGTCATTTACGATAAAACCTACAACGGTAACTCCCTTGGTATACCAGTAATGGTCCGGATCAATATAGCCTGTTGCAAAATCATCCGCAGCATCAAGGTCTATCTTCTCGAGTAAACCGTTGTCCTTCGCGCTCATGAACGCATCGATTCCGCCGCCAAACCAAAGGTCTGCAGTCGGAGTACCGCCTTCCGCCTTAAGCTTACTGATTACTTCACCGGAAGACATGGAAAGTAACTCTGTCTCAATTCCGGTATCCTTGGTGAACTCATCAAAAGAGCTTCTTGTAATCCTCGGAAGTCGCCACAATGGAAAAGCTTTCCGCCAACACTTGCCTTCTCGGATTCCGCCTCGGTTTCCTTCACCGTTTCTTGTGCGGTGCTTGTTTCTTCAGCCTTTGCCGTCGTTTCCGCAGCTTTCTTTCCGCCGCAGGAAGCAAGAAGAGCTAAAGAAAGAATTGCTGCTGTGCTCATTGCCAGTCTCTTTTTCATAAATTCCTCCTCATTGTCTATACTCAGAACCTGCCTAGTATAACATATTTTTTTCTAAAAGATAAATTATTATTATCAAAAAATCAATTTCAATAATTTAAAATTTGTTTTTATATTTGAAAGAATTTTTAAATTATTGAAGTGGCATACAACTAACAATTATCAATAAAATTCTGCAGATTAAAAAGCATCATGAAACTCTACTAGGTAATAATCATCCGGAAACCCACAGCCTAAAACAGCCTAAAAAAATCAAGATGGCAAAGCCGTAGATTAAATCATCAGAATAAATTTATAGATTAAAAATCATCAAAATAAAAACAAAGGAATCCAGCAGTTTCCGATAGATTTTTGTACAGCGTTCCAAATCATCAATCTCCAGAAATTCATCTCGTTGATGCGCTACCTTTAAGCTTCCGGGACCGTATGAAAGAGTATTTTTATTTCCCAAAACACCTGCGGCTACTGCAGTATCGGTATATCCCGGAAAGGGCAGGACCTCCGCCTTATATCCGGACTGTTCGATTGCATTCTTTAGTAAAGGTAGTAAAGCATTGTCCAAGTAATGCGGAATAGCCGGGCGATTGCCCTTGATTTCCACATCCAGTCTTAAACCCGGATATTTTTCCTTTACCTTCTCTCCCGCTTTCAATAAAATCTCCCTTCCATCTTCCACCGTATATGGTGGCACTAATCGCATATCTACCGAGCACTCCGCTTCAGCAGGGACCTGATAGGGATGAATCCCGCCCTTACACTGACCGAAGCAGATTTTGGACTCTCCTAAGAAAGAATCAACTTTAAAGCTTCTCAACTGCCTCTTTTGCATATTGCAGAGTCATTCCCATACATAAAATGGCATCTGTTCCCATTTCCGGTTCTGAGGCATGAGCCGCCTTCCCATGAAACAAAACTCGATACCAAAATCTCCCCTTATGAGCGGTTTGAATACTCCCGTCAGTAGGCTCCGTATCCATAAGTAAGGTATCCTTCGTAATCCACTTCCGTTTTATCGCTTCTTCTACTCCCTTCATTTCCCCTTCTTCATCATATGTAAAAAAATAATCTGCAGTCCAGAACTAAGTCTTTTTCTTGCACTCCTTTTCAGTTGAAGCGAAGTCTCCCAAGAACGATAAAAAGGCAGCAGAAGCCGAAGCCAAGCCGGCCTTCATATCGGAAGAACCTCTCCCGTAAAAACGATCCCCTTCCAATTCTCCGTAAGGATTTTTGCTCCAGTTTAAACCAATTGGCACTGTATCCATGTGGCAAATAAAGCTAAAAGCACTTTTCCCTGTCTTCTCCCGGAAGAACAAAGCGAAGAATAGGACGATTTCCCTCACAGTCTATTCGCTCATAAAAAGCCGCCAATCTTTTCAAAAGGCTCTCTCAAAACACGAATTAAATAGTCTGCCACTTCCCCCTCTCCCTTACCGGGATTCGTGCTGTCAATAGAAACCAGATCCTTTAATAAAGTAAATGCTTCCATTATCTTCCTCATTTCTTAACGCCATAACGCTAATAGCAATCATTACAAAAATATTCCATAACTTTAGACAAGAGAAAAAAGGCCAAGTAAGTAAAAACTTACTCAGCCTTTTCAAAAAAATCTTACTTTATCTGTGCAGCAACCTCTGCAGCGAAATCTTCGTTCTTTTTCTCCAGTCCCTCACCGGTCTCAAAACGAACGAAACGAACTAAGGAAAGCTCAGCGCCAGCCTGCTTAGCCACGCTCTCTACATACTGACCTACGGTCTGCTTTCCGTCCTCAGCACGAACATAGACCTGATCCACAAGACAAACTTCCTTCAATTCCTTATTCAGTCTTCCCTCAACAATTCCGAGTAAAACCTTCTCAGGAGCGTTCGGCTTCTCATTCTTTGCAGCGGCAAGAAGGATTTCTCTCTCGTTCTTCAGATAGTCCTGATCAACTTCATCACGAGTAATGTACTTCGGATTTAATGCGGCAATCTGCATAGCTACGTTCTTAGCCATTTCCTTAACAGCGTCGTTTACTACGGAGGACTTCACCTGAAGAAGCACACCGATTCTTCCGCCGGAGTGAACATAGTCCTGTACAAGACCGTTCGGCTCTTCCAGCTTCTCAAAGCGACGGATGTTCATATTCTCTCCGATTACGGAAATCGTTGCTGAAAGCTGCTCGGAAACAGTCTTAGACGGATCAAGCTCCCACTTTTCTGCAAGAAAAGCGGTAATATCCTTTGCATTGCTATCCAGTGCCTGTGCAGCAACTTCATCCACGAAAGTACGGAATTTCTCATTCTTTGCAACGAAATCCGTTTCTGCATTAACTTCTACAACAACACCGCGCTTTCCATCGGAAGAAAGCTTGGTAAAGGAAACACCCTCGGCAGCGATTCTTCCTGCTTTTTTCTCCGCTCCGGCAAGTCCCTGCTCTCTCAAATGCTCGATTGCCTTCTCCATATCTCCTTCCACAGCGGCAAGTGCCTTTTTACAAGCCATCATGCCGGCTCCGGTTACTTCTCTTAATTCTTTTACCAATGCAGCTGTAATCTCTGCCATTTTACTTTCCTCCTCTATTTCTTTATACGAGAATATTGCACTCCATTCGCACAATTTTCTTCATAAAAACAATCCCTTCTGTCCAAAGCTTAAACAAGAGGTTCCAGGCTTCGCCTGCGCCACTTGTTAAGAATTAAAGCACAAAAGGGAGGTTCAATATCTTATTCTTCCTCTTTGAGAAGTCTTCTTCGCCACTTGCTAAAAGCGGCCTCTTCCTCAGTCATGTCGCCCTGCTTTGCTTCAATAACGGCATCTGCCATCTTAGCAACAATCAACTTAATAGCACGAATAGCATCATCATTACCCGGAATGATGTAATCCAACTCTTCCGGATCAGCATTGGTATCGGCAATACCGAAAAGAGTAATTCCTAAAGAGTGTGCCTCCTGAACGCAGATCTTCTCTTTCTTCGGATCGATAACAAAGATAGCATCCGGAGTCTTCTTCATATCCTTAATTCCGCCTAAGTTAGCCTCAAGCTTAGCCCACTCCTTCTTTAAAAGAGTAACTTCCTTCTTCGGAAGAACATCAAATGTTCCATCTTCAGCCATCTTCTCAATATCCTTCAGTCTCTGGATTCTGGAACGGATGGTCTTAAAGTTGGTAAGCATACCGCCAAGCCAACGCTCATTTACATAGAACTCACCGCAACGAAGTGCCTCAGACTTCACAGCATCCTGCGCCTGCTTCTTAGTTCCTACGAAAAGAACAGTTCCTCCGTTTGCTACGATCTGAGAAAGAGCATTGTAGGAATCATCAACGAGCTTTACAGTCTTCTGTAAATCGATAATGTGAATTCCGTTTCTCTCTGTGTAGATGTAAGGAGCCATCTTAGGGTTCCATCTTCTGGTCTGGTGTCCGAAAATGTACACCGGCTTCCAATAACTGCTTCATTCCAATTGCACTCATTTTTATACCTCCTTGGTTTACCTTCCCTTATATGCTGTGTGCAGACCGAAATCATCTCAAAAAGACACCATCGGTTTTTCATATAAGGTGATCATTTATTGACTGAATAATGCACAAGGCATAATCCCTCGTCCGTCCTAAAATAGGCAGTAAAAAACTCGCCATAAAAAGACGCAGAGACTACTATAGCAAAATAGTCTCTGCTTTGCAATAGGGATAAGAACATAATCTATTCTTATTTTTATGCCATAATCTCCCTTCTTTTTTTCTCCGCTTTTCGCATCCTTCGGCTTTTGCCAAGTCATATAATCACAGTCCGGATATCTTGAGCAGGAATAGAAAATTCTTCCCTTTTTACTTCTTTTCTTTACATTCCGCACCACAGGTCGGGCAGAGAAAAGCCTGCATATTCTACATAGGGCTTCGTGTTCTTACAATCCGGGAATCCGGGACAGGCAAGAAACTTTCCGTGAGGGCCGTATTTCAAGACCATCTTTCTGCCGCATTTATCACAGACTACATCTGTTTCCTCATCCTTAATGCTTACCTTCTCAACCTCTTCCTTTGCCTTTTCCACTGCTGAGGAAAGGTCCGGATAGAAATTCTCCACAATGGTTTTCCAAGCGGTCTCTCCGACACTGACGGAATCCAAAAGAGATTCCAAATTCGCCGTAAATTCCTTGTCTACAATTCCAGGGAAATTCTGAGACATCATCTCATTCACCGCATTTCCCAGTTCCGTAACAAAAAGATTTTTTTCTTTTTCTTTCCCCACGTATCTTCTTAATAACAAGGTACCTATTGTCGGTGCATAGGTAGATGGTCTTCCAATTCCGCCTTCTTCCAGTGCTTTAACAAGAGAAGCCTCTGTATAATGTGCCGGAGGCTGGGTAAAGTGCTGTTCCTTCAGCCATTCTTTTACCGCAAAGCTGTCTCCTTCCTTTAGAGGAGGGAGCGCAATATTCTTCTCATTTTTATCCTCTTCCGACATATACACCGCAAGAAATCCTTCAAAGCGAAGTCTGCTTCCATTAATTGTAAAAATATAATCCTTCGCGGATAGTTTAATGGTTTCCGTTTCATATACGGCACTTTCCATTCTGGAAGCCACAAAGCGCTTGTAAATCAGCTGATACAGCTTGTATTCGTCTTTTCCCAGACTGTCTTTTGCTTCAAAAGGAGTAATTTCCAGATAGCTCGGACGAATTGCTTCGTGAGCATCCTGTATCTTTCCTTCTTTCTTTTCTTCAGCCTGCTTTTTCTGACAGTACTCTTCTCCGTATTCTGCGCGTATTTTTCCAATACAGCCCGGTGCGCTTCATCAGAGATTCTTGTGGAATCGGTTCTTAAGTAAGTAATCAGTCCTACTACACCTCTTCCCTTAATCTGTACTCCCTCATACAAACTCTGGGCAATCCGCATGGTCTTTTGTGTCGGAAAAGATAACAGCTTTGCCGCTTCTTGTTGCAGGGTTGAGGTTGTAAAGGGAAGAGGAGCCTTCTTCTTCTCTCTCCTGCTTCTTTTCCACAACAGTCAACTTGCTCTTTTCCAATCTCCTTCAAAATAGAAGCAACCGTTTCCTCCTTATCCAAGGGAATACGCTTATCTTTCCCGTAGAATGAAGCGGTAAGTTCTTTCTTTCAACAGAAAATAAAGCATCTAAACTCCAGTATTCTTCAGGAACAAAGGCTGCAATCTCCGCCTCTCTGTCACAGATCATTTTTAATGCAACAGACTGCACGCGTCCCGCCGAAAGACCTTTCTTGATTTTCTGCCAAAGTAAAGGACTAATCGTATAGCCCACCAAACGATCCATTACCCTTCTGGCCTGCTGCGCATTGACCAAATCCATATCAATCTCTCTCGGATTTTTCAAGGCATTCTTTACCGCATTTTTAGTGATTTCATTAAAAACTGATTCGAGAAATCTTATCCTCGTTATTGGCATCCTTTTAAGAGTTCCTTTTTGCAAATGCCAGCTGATTGCCTCTCCTTCTCGATCCGGGTCAGTTGCCAGATATATTTTATCCGCTTTTTGGCTTCTTTTTAACTTACTTAAAAGGTCTCCCTTCCGCGTATGGTAATGTACTTAGGCTCATAGTCATTTTTCCACATCCACACCCAGAGAACTTTTTGGCATATCAATTAAATGCCCCATTGTGGCATCGATGGTATAGGATTTTTCCCAAAAACTTACTGATGGTTTTTACTTTTGCCGGAGACTCTACGATAATTAAGTTATTGCTCATTAAAAAGCTATTCCTCCTGTTCAGAAACGAACATTTCTTTTTTTAAGACTATTCGCTGAGATTTATAAAAATTGTCGTCAATATAAACGATGAAGATGCAAGGCTTAGATTTGTTCGTCAAAATTTTTTTCTTTCTATAATAGGAGCTTGAAAAAGATTCACAGTACCCTTCTATTTCCATTTTAACCAATACACTATAAAGACTTTGCAAGGGAATTCCAAGTTCCTTATATAAAGCATCAATATGCTTCCCTTCTAGATCCAAAGCATTATAAATCCGTTTTTCTTCTCCTTCAGATTCGGCTTTTTCATTATCCTTCCCCGCTTCTATAGAAAAAAACATGATAAGATATCTTCTTTTGAAAGGCAGAGGCTTGCTCCCTCCATCAGCAACCTATTGCAACCTCTGGATAATGGATCCGTAATTCTTCCCGGAACAACAAAGACCTGCTTCCCTTGCTCCAAGGCTCTATCCACCGTAATAAAAGTGCCGGAACGTTCTTTTGCTTCCACCACAATCAAAATATCGGAAAGTCCGGCAATCAGACGATTTCTTGCCACAAAATGATGCGGTAAGGGAGGAACCTTTCGGATACTCACTGATTATCCCCCTTCTTCCTGAATTTTTAGAATACAACTTTCTGTTTATTGCGGGATAGCAGATATCCACGCCGCATCCCAGAACAGCATAGGTTTTTTTCCGCCTCCCAAAAGCGCTCCTTCATGTGCTGCGGTATCTATTCCGTATGCCATTCCGCTAATAATACTGATTCCGTATTCTGACAGCTCTTTAGCCAAAGTTCTTGCTACCATTTTTCCGTATTCCGTACCGTCCCTTGCACCAATTATTCCTACCGTCATCTCAACCGGATCCGGAAGTCTTCCCTTTAGGTATATACAGCCCGGACTCTCCGGAATCTCTCTAAGACGCTCCGGAAAGCGAGAATCAAATGCCGGAATTTCTTCTATTCTGTTCACTCCAGCCCCCTTTTTAATACAATTTTTTTCTTCCACTGTACGATAGCTTACTGCCTCCGAAAGATGAGGAATTCCGATTTTCTCCTCTCCTTCCAGATCGGCAATGGTTCTGGCCACTTTTAAAATCTTGTGATACGTCCTCATGGAGATTTTTTTATGGCAAAAATTTTTCTTCATAAATTCCTCTTCTTTCTTCCCCAATGTACAATATTTTTCAAGTTCACCCACTCCCATCTGACTGTTCCACTCTATTTTTTCTTCATGCTTAAAGCGTTCCCTCTGTCGTTGCATAGCCTGTTCCACTTTCTTTCGTAAATCATCGGAACAAAGCTTCCCCTCTTTTTCCAGAGCATCCTCAATGGAAACGGGCGGAAGTTCCATGGAAATATCGATTCTTTCTAAAATAGGTTTAGACAGACCTCTTTGATAAGTCCGTATCTGAGCAGGGCTACAATTGCATCGATTTCTATCCGGAAAAAAACCGCATGGACAGGGGTTCATCGCAAGCACCAAGATACAGTCTACATCATAGGAAAAAACCTGTTGCAGACGGTGTAAGACTACTTTCCTCTCTTCCAAGGGACTGCGTAGAGCTTCTACTGTCTCCTTTCTAAATAGGGGTAACTCATCCAAAAAGAGAACTCCCTTTGTTGCTAAAGCAAGTTCACCCGGTACGAGATTTCCGTGCACCATTCCCCCAAGCAATGTATTTTGACTGATGGCAGAATGCGGTGCTCGAAAAAAGCCTTTCCTCTATCATTCCATATTCCGAAGAAAGACTCCCTGCTATAGAATAGATCTTGCTTATCTCCAGCTTCTCTTCTTTACTAAGCTTAGGAAGAATAGTCGGTATTCTTTTCGCCAGCATACTCTTCCCTGCACCCGCAGGTCCTGAAAAAGAGAAGCGCATGCTTACCGGAAGCGGCAATAAGGCATGCACGAATCCCCGCTTCTTGTCCCACAACATCCTGAAAAATCCTCTACTGCCTTTTTTTCCCTTTGCTTTTTTTCTCTTTCATCTTGTAAGCCAATCTTGATTTTCTTCTTAGAAATAGATTCTTCCTTTTTCTCCGCGTTGAAATCGTTGCATTTTTCTTTTCTTTTTCCATTTTTCAAATATTTTTTTGCGGTAATAAAAAGAATAAAAATCTTCAACCGAGGAAAGGGCGGTTACTTTTTATATTTTCACAGTTTCTTGCCTCTTTTTTTCATCTTCCTTCCCTACAAATACGCCTTCTATTCCGGCCTCCTTCATAGCCATAACCATCGGAAGCACTCCGGGAATATGCTTTATCTCTCCATCTAGACCCAATTCTCCCAAAAAGGCATAATTTTTATAGGGGAAATCCTCTATCTTCTGTGTAGAAAGCAACATGCCGACTAAAATAGCAAAATCAAAAGAGGTCCCTCCCTTTCGTATATCTGCCGGTTGTATGTTTATGGTTATCTTCTTTGGAGGAAGTTCCATTCCGATATTTTTTTCAGAGCTATCTCCGCTCGGTCGAGCGCTTCTCTAACCGATGGTGAAACATTCCCGACAATCAAAGAACGAGGTAAACCGTTCGACTCATCCACTTGTACCGAAAAAAGATAGGCATTTAACCCTATTAGACCGGCAGAATATACATTGGCTAGCATAAAATCCTCCTGATTGAAAAAAAGAATAAAAATAAGAATTTGAAAAAATCCAAGAAAAAAATGAATTAAAGTAGCTTAAAGATATAAACAGAATAAGCAGTGTTTTTCAATGGAAATAAAGATGAATATAAAAGAATTTAGATTTAGATAATTTGAAATACTCCTAAACTCGGTTACTTGAAAATTTAGATATTTAAAAATATAAAATCTCGAAATTATAACTACAGAAATTTTAGATATTACCATTCCTATTTCAAGTGATACGAGACTTATATACTATATAAATTATTTTTGTGTCAACATTTCCGATTACGAAATTTCTTCGCAACTCTCTACCAAATCTTGAAAATCTGCGGGCATAGGGATGGTAAAGTTTTTTCAGACAATGGAGACAAAAATATCTTCCTTTTTCTATTGCAGGAAAAGAAAGAGAATAGGCATGTAAAAAGCTGTCTCTTGATTCCCTTATTTTTGTATAGCTTATTCATCTCCCGATTTCCGTATTTATCATCTCCCAGAATAGGGTGCTGCAAAAAGAAAAGCTGAGAACGAATTTGATGGGTCTTTCCGGTTAAGAGCTTAACAGAAAGCAAAGTGAAAATTTGATTTCCATCCCTATACTTATGAAGCACGGAAAAAAACAGCGAAATCTTTTCTCCCTCTCCTTCCGTCTTCTTATAGACCTTATTTTTCTTTTTGTCTTTTTGGATAAAAACTCTCCTGTAGTCCTTCTTTTTGAAAAATCCCCTGTAACCAAAGCATAATAATGCTTTTTCTATCCTATGCTCCTGCATCATTCTTCCTAGACTTTGCAGGGATGCCAAATTCTTTCCAAACAAAAATCAGACCTGATGTATTCCGATCTAAACGATTGGCTATACCCGGCCGAAAGGTTTCACGCTGCTTTGTACTCATCTCCCTTTTTTTCCAGTAAATAAGAAGAAAGGAGAATTAACCGAAAGGGAAGAGCTTTTCATCATTCTCCGACAATAAACCTGCCGGCTTAGCAAAAAGAATCAGATTCTCGTCTTCATAGTGAATGTATTTTTTTGTAGGAGCTATCCCAGCGTTGTTCTATTTCTTTTTCCGGCGGAACTTAAGTTCTTCAAACTTTCTTCCGAAAAAAATATAGTTGTACCTTGTCTCCTATTGACAAAAGTTCCTTGCCGCTTGCCCTTTTTCCGTTCAATAAAATGTTTTTCTTTCTGAGCATCTTAAAAAGAAAGGAGTCTTTTTGTCCTTTGAAAAACTTTTGCAATAGCTTTATAAGCTTTTGCTCCTTTTTCATTTTTCAGAAACCTGTATTTCTCGCATCTAACTATTCCATTTCTTCTTACAGTCTTAGTCGTTCCAAAATCAAGTATAGAATTTCCTTAAAAGCCTTATCAGGATAAAATCCGGAATAACCCGGCTCATGGCATAGAAAAGCTTCATGGAAACCCCGTATACCGATAAGGGACGATTCAATACACTATCCATCAGTGCCTGCATTGCCACTTTTTTAGGCTTTGCCATAAAGAAGGACTTCGCGAAACGAAGCTTCCCTTCATTTCCTGCCACCTTGAAAAATTCCGTATCCACAGGTCCCGGACATACTGCGGTGACACCAATCTCTCTTTCCCTAAGCTCTTCTCTTAAGGACAAGGAAAAGGAGTAGACATAAGACTTCGTAGCCGCATAAACAGAAAACTCCCTTTGCGGTAAAAATGCCGCAGCCGACGCAATCTGAATGATTCTGGATTTCCTCCTCATAAACGGAAGCGAATATAGTGTAAAAGCAGTCAATGCCTTACAATTTAAATCAATCATCTTAAGCTGTTCCGATTCGGAAAGTTTCTCCGTCTCCCCCAGTTTACCAAAGCCCGCAGCATTGACCAAAAAAATAAAATAGAGGGCTTATCCTTCGTTAATGCGCTGCGGTATTCCTCTATTCCTTCTTTTCTCCGTTAAATCGTAAGGAAAGAGTCGAGCAGGACAAAACAATTGATTCGCAACCTTTTTGCAGTTCATCCTTTCTTCTGGAAAAATAGCCAGAATTCCTCTACAGCAGGAATTCTATCCTGTATGGCAAAACAAATCTCTTTTCCAATTCCCGAGCTTGCTCCTGTTATTACCGCTATGTTCATACGCCACCTCTTTTAGATATTGATTATTCCGTCTGTAAGTATAACTCTCAATGCACAAAAAGCTGATTCAAATATAAAAGAAAAGCCTAAGAATCATATGCACTTAAGCTTGATTCCTAGACTCTTATCATACTGCGGGAGATGGGACTTGAACCCACGCCCAACCGGACACAAGATCCTTAGTCTTGCCTGTCTGCCATTCCAGCACTCCCGCACAACAAAAGGTATACTACCATAATGTTGCGCGGCTTGCAAGAACTTTTTCAAAGAATAAATGTCTTAGTTGGAATCATTCTCCTTAGAATCTTCCTTTACTTCCTCTTCAACCTGTTTTTTTCTTGACCTGCTCGGCCTTCTTCTACTTTTTTCTTTACTTCTATATTATTGTCCGTTTTTCTCCGTTTCCCTTTTTCTACATCTTTTTAGTATCTTGGGTTTGCATATCTTTTTAACAATTTCGGATTTTTGGGAGTCTTTATCCTCGGAATCTTTCTTTTTCGAATCCTTCTTCTTTAGATTCTCCCTCTTTGGATTTTCCTTCTTCGGATTCCCCTTCTTCGGATCTTCCTTTTTCGAATCTTTCTTCTCCGAATTTTCCTTCTTAGGATTGTCCTCCTTTGGATCTTCCTTCTTTGGATCTTCCTTATCTAACCCCGGTTTTTCAGGATTATTCCCCGTCGAAGAACCCCCCTTATCCTTTCTGTCCTTCGGAGCACTTTGCTTTGTTTTCTTCTCTATAGCTCCTTTTTCGGGAACAAGAGGTAACTCTGCCTCTCCGGAAACTTCTTTATTGTCTTTACTTTCTATCTTTTCTTTACTATCTTTTACTATCTTTACTTTCTGTTCCTTCTTCCGTCTTCTTTCCGCTATGTCTTCTTCGGGAATTTCTTCTTCTCTTCTCTTTCTTTATCTCTGTAATATCTTTCTCCTCTTCCGCTATCAATGCACTTTCTTCCGCAAAAGGCTTTTCCAATCGATCTTCCAAATCTTCTTCCACTTTTATCATGGCTTTTTTTACAGCATCCCAGACATAACGAACTTGATTCGGTGCCGCTTTGAATGTTTGTGCAGTTTCCGTTTTTGGTAATTCTTCTAAGAGTACACTTCCGTTCATGGAGGAAGATTCTTCCTTTTTCACTTCTTCCTCTGCAATAGAGTTTAAACTTCTTGGCAGATTTTTCTTCAGAAAAGCAATCCATTTTCCGGAAAAGAATGTTCTACATTTTTTTCTCCGCTAATGCTATATTCTGATTTTTCACCATCCAGCTCCGGTGAAGCGTCAAACTCTGCTTCACCTTCCTGCTCTACTGTATCCTCCTGCCTTACTGTACCTTCATGCAGTATACGATTTTCCTCTTCCAAGAACTCTTTCAAATTCTCAAGCTCGTTATCTGTCAGTGTATATTCCTCCTCTTGAGAAGGTTTAGCAAGAGGATTCGGGAGGATTTCCACAGGATTCAAAATGACTGCTCAAATCATAATTCACCTGTCTGCCTCTTCTCCAGAATCGATTTCTACTCAAAGTAGGTCTTGTAGGATATTGTTCATGGTTTCAAAAGCCTCCGTAAGAAGCGCTTTCTGACTTCTTTCCTTGGCTCTTCTGATTCGTTCATCATCATTGGCAATGGAATGGAGGAAACACTCCTCAATCGTTTCTCCAAGAAGAATTTCCGCTCCTCTTAAGCTATGCCAGAAATCTCGAACTGCAGCATAGCCCTTATCCTTGGAAACAATGCAAATCTTTTCCCCCGTATCGAGAAACATTCCCGTTGTAGACGCAATATACATATCCAAAGCATTGCTGTGTTGCTTCAAAAGCTTCACCATTCGCACATGGACATTCTTTGCTTTTAAATCGTCCACTACTCCCTTACTCACAGCAGAATTTTCGTCACTATAATACACTACCAGAGTGTCCTGCTCATTGAGATATTCTACCCCCTGAAACCCGCTGGCATGCGTATTCTCAAAATCAATTAAAATAATCACTTTTTTTCTCCTTCCGGGAAGCATCGCATATCAAGTAAACTATGCATTCCTATCCGGATTATCTCCTGTCAAAAAAACTATAGAAATCACCATCATCTAATTTTTCTTAAAAATGAATTTTGTTTTTTTCCAAAGGATAAGGTACTTCTTCTTCCTTACAATACAGAATTTCCGAAATCATCACCACTGTTTCCGCATTTTCCTGTCTGCTACTTGGAACCAATACAAAGTCTCCTACTGCCAAATTATCTTCCCTACTCCTATAATAATAACTTTTCCCATTCGGTTCAAAAATACAGGAAAGATAAATATGTTCATCTTTTTTTACTCCGTGATGATATAATCCGGAATCAAAAATGGTTCCGAACACGCCGTAATAGGCCAGCGTTTTATGAAAATCTTCTAACAAATCATCCCAGTCATCCGGCAGTCCATAACGATCATACGTTCTTCTAAGTACTTGCCTTTTTCCATTTTCAAAAATACAGACATATTGTTATCTTTGCAGAATCATCCGCCTCTTCCTCCGGCAAATCACTTTCACTGAAATTGGTGAAATACCGTTCTATATTTCCCAAAAGATAATCCACTATATTGGGTATATTGTACTCGTGCTTAACCGTGAAAACACCATTGGTAAATTGTTGATACAGGAGCTTCTTGCTCTCTCTGGAAACAGATAAAAAATCTCTGTATTCCACCTCTACACAATTCTCTTCCCTACTGACAGGATTCCAAAAAATCTGCTCCCGAATGTCTTTCACATCCATGGTAAATTCCATAAGGCCGTTAAAGCGTGAATGATCCATATCCGCCGTAAAGCTTCGCAATGGCCTCCATCAGTTTCTCCCAGTCCTTAGGAAAAACATTGGATCCCTGAAATTCTTTTCCTTCTCTATTTTTCTTTGTAGAAAAAGATACCAACGAGAAGAAAGCTTCTGTTCTTCCGAACGCTCCTTCTTCTCTTTAAAATACTGTTCTTTCCACCGGTAAAGATGCAAGTTGTCCAGGCTTTCTAAAAAAGAGGAGGCTGAATCTCTGGAAACATTTAAAACAAGGGAAGGTCCATTGTCATACTCTGTTGAATCATAGGAGTATTTTTAATCTTCCATTTTTCATCCATATATTCAGAGAACTCTCTCCCACACCCAGACCGTCCAACTTTAGGTTCAGATATTCCAGCATGTGCTTCCTCCTTTCTCCTGAATAATTTCATTATACAATATTTGGGATACTTGAAAAGAAATATATTGGAAAATTGAAGAAATTGAATCAAAAAAATAAAAATAGGCTGAGTTGTAATCCGAGACGCTTGTTTTGTAAGGCGAGGTGCTTGTTTGTAAATTGAAAACTGCATATTTGTAAACGAAACGCCAGTTTTGTATGCCAGATGCCAGATTTGTAAGTGAAATGCTCCGTTTGTACACGAGATGCAACCTGTTCAAGGCCATTTTTTTCGTGTATGATGACCTTGACAGACATGCCAAAGGGAGGTCGACTCCCTCTCGATTTTTTTGTAATCGGAGAATCCACCCCTGCTTTGGTTGGTATAGTCTTGTGGTGTTGGCGGCTCTGTCATGATTATTACTTGAGAAGTGTAGGCTTCAGCAAAATGTCTTCAGCGGCAACTGGAGTGCATCCCAGAAGCTTTAAGACCTCTTCTCCGTAGTGGAAGCTGAACGTTTCGTAGGGACTGCGATCGTTCAGCTTTTTCGTTTGTAGGAATTGATGTGATCCATCATCCTGGTTACATCTTTCTGTACCAGGTTGTCAAAACTAGTTCCTTTGGGGAGAACCCGGCGGATCAGCTCATGATTGACTTCAATGGCACCTTTCTGGTGAGGGGCAACCGGCGTCACAGTAGTAGATGCTGGTCCGGCGGAAACCGTACCCTTCAACAGGATAGCTCCTGTACTCGATCTTTTTCGGATTGGAGAACTCACTGCCGTTATCAGTTACTATCACAGGAAGAGTTTGTTAAACAGTTTTTCCGCCCAGACGGTTATCCAGCCATTCAAATACATCGATTACAGACTGGGACGTATTGGCGTCACGCAGGAAAGCTAGCATCAGAGATGATTCCACGAAGTGGATTGTAAGAAGACATTTCCCACCGATTGTTCCAATCACAGAGTCCATCTGGACGACAGTATTATCGGGATTCTTTTTCCATAAAGACTTCGAATTCCTTATAGGAGCGACCGATGCGGCAGCCTTTATCGACCTTGAACTCCGGTTTCTTACGCCGGGAACGGAAGCGGACCTTTCTGGGGAGATCGATGTTGCGGACTTCAGAAGACAGTCATCGATGTAGTTATAAATAGTCTTCTCGCTACACATCAGTTTGTCCTGGTTAGTGATATAGATTTCATGGATCGAATGCCCTGCTTCACAAGCGGAGTAATGATCCGGTTCAGCCGTTCGATCTCCTCCTCACTGGTAGACAGTCCGCTTCTTGATTCAGAGATGACCTGATGTGATTTCAGGTGTGCCTTCTGAGCGTCGTAAAAGGTCTTGAGCAAGGTACACGTATCGATCGTCGGACAAGCATTGCAGACATAGGGGACATGAACCCTGACAGTGCAGACTTCTTCCACGAATTCCGGGCAGTACTCGTTACAACAGCAAAAGCCGACACATGGTTCCGGAACTGCCTTTGCGAGTGCATTCGTTTCCGCAGAGGGAAGGAGCCTTGATTTTGCAAATGAACCTGTTCTTGCACGCATTGAAGGAATAGCCGGGTTTTCCCGTGGCGATTTCTACCGCATACTTCCGGACTTCCCTGTGAGATAGTGGAGGGAGCCTTATGCAGCTGTGCGGCGATCTTTCTTGAATGACAGACCCTCCTTCAGGAGTCTCTGCAGTGTTAAACGTTCTTCATAGGTAAAAAAGTTTGCCATGATATCCTCCGTTTCTGCCGCCAACCTGATGAGAATATCGTATAAGCAAAAGAAAAAGCAAGGAAGTATCACTCGTCCTTCAGCCTGTTAAGGGCACTTATGTGCCGATTGTACGGAAGCCCTTGACAGACTTCAGACTCATGATAAAGGTAGCTGAGAGGATGACGGTGCCGAGCACTTCACCATCCTCCATCATTAAAGAAGAGACCAGCTACTGCCAGTCTCTTTTGTAAGTCGGGATGCAACCTCCCGGAATGTATTCATTTTCAACCCACTATGGCATTAAACCGGAATGAGAGGGTTGCATCTCGTTTTACAACTGAGGCAAAAAAATAAAAATAGCACATTAGAAAAAAACACAAAGTTTTGAGATCTTGCTTTTTCTTAGACGAAAAAGCTCCAAATCCTTATATCCATAAGAATCCAGAGCCTTTAGCGACGAGGATGGGACTTGAACCCACAACCCACGGACGTGAGCACCAACTTTCCAGGCTGGCCGACTACCATTATCACACCTCGTCAAAACAGCTTGTTCACTTTACCACAGGACAGGATAAAGTGCAAGCCTTTTATTTAAATCTTTCCATTTTTCTCAGAGTGGTCAAATGAAAATCTAACTTCTACACCCCCGTAGAAATAAGTCTTGCAAGATACCTCGTGATTTTTGGTCTATACTTTATCATGGTTCCGCCCGCAGTTGGAAAGGAAAGAATCATGAGTAAAGAGATCAAAGGAAACGGAAAAACACCTTTCCCTGGATGACCGTTCTACCCTCCAGGCTGGACTGGATCAGAAAAAGTCTTTCCGCGCCATCGCGAAAGAACTCCACAAGGATCCATCAACGCTTGCCAAAGAGGTAAAACTCAATCGGACAGGTTATGGTCGATGTTCTTATACCAGTTCCCTCGAAGGCCTCTGTAAATACACTCGTTTATGTAAAAAAACAAACCTATGTCATAGCAGAACCAAATGTAAGGCTTCTCTGTGCTGCAGATGCAGGATACACGATTGCCGCCGGATTTGCCCGGATTTTGTAAAATTCGACTATATCTGTCCCGCAACCGAAAAAGGCCCCTTTCGTCTGCAACATCTGCTCCAGATTCAACAGATGCGACTGCTTCAGGTTCAAATATAAAAGCCACTGCCGCACAGTCTTGCTATGAGGACAGACTCAGAGATACGCGTACCGGAATTGATATGACGGCAGAACGTCTCGAACTGCTTGACCAGATTGTTACCCCAAGAATCAAAAAAGGCGACTCACCGCAAACGATCGTCAGAAATAATCCGGGGCTCAAAGTCTCGTCACGAACAATCTATAACTATGTCGATCAGGGCCTCCTGTCCGTTAAAAAATCTCGACCTTCCTAAAAAGGTCGTTTACAAAGCCCCGTGTAAAGAAAAAGACTATCCGGCAAAAGATGCCGGGATCTTTACCAGCCGCACCTACAATAACTTTCTGGAGCTCGTCCGGAGCGATCCTGAAAGGGCAGCAAAAAAACCGTTGAGATGGACACAGTTGTCGGTTCCAAAGGATCTAGAAAAGTCATCCTTACACTTTTTCTTCCGGCCGTATAAACTTCAACTTCTTTTTTTCTTATGCCGGACAAAACAGCGCCCAGCGTAAAGACCGTGTTTGACAGGCTAGAGACCAAACTGACACCTATAGGATTCCAGCAGGCTTTTCCTGTAATCCTGACCGACCGGGGGACTGAATTTTCCGACCCTGATTCCCTCGAGACAGGGATTCAATCTAAGATGCGGACCAGTATTTACTACTGCGATCCAATGTGCTCGAATCAGAAAGCGCACTGCGAAAGAAATCATGAATATATCCGCAAAGTGCTTCCCAAGAAGAGTTCTTTTGACAGTCTGACCTGTTATGACATCAGAAAGCTTTGCTGGCACATCAATTCAACAAGAGGGCGAGCCTGAATGGCCAGTCCCCAATCAAGCTCGCCAGTCTCCTTTTACCGAAGGAGATATTTGAAGCGCTCGATCTGAGAGAGATCCCCTACAATGAGATCAATCTCACGCCTACGCTTTTGAAATAATCAATTAAGCAATTGAAACTGCGGACGGTACCAAATCTGAAATACCCCAGTATCCCGGCATGTGGAAGTTAGTTTTTCAAAAACCGCCCAGATGCCTTGTTCCGTATACGCATTTTTAGGCTTAAGCCTTCAGATCGAGCCCTCATAAGATCATTATACCGCCATCTGAAGTCCCCGCAAGCCTATAAAAAAATAGAAGTTAGTCGTGCATGTAGAATTTAACTTTTCATGTAGAACTTCGATTTTCAATCGACCTTTTTCTCAGAGTTGTTTAGCTGTTTTCACGTAAAATCTTATCAACAAGTTCCAAAAACTCTTCTCTTCCAGACTTTGTTTCCGCAGAAAAACGGAATCATCATACAATCTTTCGAAGCACCAAGTTTTTCACGTATCTCTTTTTATCGCCTTTTGCGTGTTGAGAACGCTTCAGCTTATCCATCTTAGTAATGATTACAATTGGTTTCATAACCTGTTGCAGCAAGAATCCACTGAAACATCTGTAAATCCATTTCATTCGGAACTCTGCGTGAATCCAGAAGAAGAATTACCTCTTCGATATCCTCTCCTTCAGACAGATAACGTCGAATTAAGCGATCCCACTTTTTCCTGTTCTACCGGTCCTGTCTTCGCATAGCCGTAGCCGGGTAAATCGACCAGAAAAAAAGCGTCATTTACAGCATAAAAATTAATGGTTCTGGTCTTACCCGGTGTAGAAGAAGTTCTGGCAAAAGACTTTCTCTGTATCAAGGCATTTTACAAAAGAGGATTTCCCTACATTGGAACGACCTGCAAGGACAAATTCCGGTTTTCCTGTCTTGGGAAGTACAGACTTAACTCCACAAACATAAGGAAGGTCAACAGAACGAATCAGCATATTATCCCCTCTTTTTGGAGGCCTTTTTCTCTTTCAGACCATCCTGATTATTGGATTGGAACGACTCATAGCGTTCTCTTCTCTTTTGTGCATCCATGGTAAGACGCGGTTTCGCATGTTCCTCCACAACTTCCTTTGTTATCTCCACATCGGAAATTTCTTCATCAGAGGGAATATCATACATGATATCCATCATCATGCCTTCCATGATAGAACGTAGACCTCGAGCTCCTGTTTTTCTCAGTACCGCCTTTTCTGCAATAGCAGTCACTGCATCATCCCTAAAGGACAGCTCTACACCGTCCATCTCAAAAAGTTTCTGATATTGTTTTACCAAAGCATTCTTTGGAACAGTCAAAATCCGCTTTAAACTCTCCGTATCGTGACTGGATAACTCTACATCCACAGGAACACGACCGATAAACTCCGGAATTAATCCAAATTTTGTTAAATCCTCCGGTTGAACCTGCTTTAATACATCATCATAATTATCTTTATTTTTCTCTACAATTTCCGCACCAAATCCAATAGATCCGGAAGCAATACGCTTTTCAATGATGTGTTCCAGACCGTCAAAGGCACCTCCGCAAATGAAGAGAATGTTGGTCGTATCAATTTGAATCAGCTCCTGCTGAGATGTTTTCTTCCACCCTGCGGCGGTACGGATGCAACGGTTCCTTCAAAATCTTTAGTAAAAGCCTGTTGTACACCCTTCACCGGATACATCACGCGTGATAGAAACATTCTCCGACTTTTTGGTAATCTTATCAATTTCATCAATGTAAATGATTCCGATTTCCGCTCTTGCCACATCGTAATCCGCAGCTTGAATGAGCTTCAGCAAAATATTTTCTACATCCTCTCCCACATATCCTGCTTCCGTTAAGGCCGTAGCATCTGCAATAGCAAAGGGAACACCTAGGATTTTTGCAAGGGTCTGCGCAAGATAGGTTTTTCCCGTACCAGTCGGTCCAATCATCAGGATATTAGACTTTTTGCACATCTATATCCCGTACCTTGGAAGTGATGCGTTTGTAGTGATTATAAACCGCAACAGAAAGAACCTTCTTCGCCTCCTCCTGCCCGATAACATATTCATCCAGAAAATCCTTGATTTCCTTTGGTTTCAATAGATGCAACTCGGAAACATCGCTGCCACTTTCATCTCCCAACATTTCCTCATCAAAGATTTCCTGACAAAGCTCAACACATTCATCACAGATATAGGTATTGTTTAAGCCGGCAATCATTTTTCTGACTTGCTTGGAAGATTTTCCGCAAAAGGAGCATCTTACCTTATCATCCGGTTTCATAGCCATCTCTTATTTTTTCTCCTCTATCTCACTACGTTTTTTGAAAATATGGTCAACAAGTCCATACTCCAGTGCCTGTTCCGCAGACATCCAGTGGTCTCTTTCTGTATCTTCCATAACCTTTTCCACAGGCTGATTACAATTTTCCGCAAGAATCTTGGCAAGGTTTTTCTTTGTACGGAGAATCCACTCTGCCGTAATCTGAATCTCCGTTGCCTGACCTTGCGCACCGCCGGAAGGCTGATGAATCATAACCTCCGCATTCGGTAGAATCATTCTCTTCCCTTTCGCTCCGCCGGCAAGAAGAAAAGCTCCCATAGAAGCCGCCATTCCTACGCAGATCGTGGATACGTCACACTTAATGTACTGCATGGTGTCATAAATTCCCATACCTGCAGTAACGGACCCGCCCGGAGAATTGATATAAAGGAATATATCCTTATCCGGATCCTCCGACTCCAGGAAAAGAAGTTGTGCAATGACCAAAGAAGCCGTATCACTGTTTACTTCATCTCCAAGAAAAACAATACGCTCATTCAAAAGTCTTGAAAAAGATATCGTAGGAACGTTCTCCTCTACTGGTAGACTGAATAACATAGGGTATTGTCGTTATATTATGTGGAAATAAGTAATCTTTCATCTGTTACCTCCTAATAGACCTTATTTTCTCTTATATTAACACAGAAATTTATCTTTCCGTTTAAACCGTTGGTTTAAGAAACTGTAAATATTTTGTGAACTGAAAGAGCGGTGTTGTGATAACACCGCTCCATAGGATTATCTACATTATCCAAAAGAATAATTCTCGGATGAGTCCGAAATAGAAGTAAGCCATATATTTACTTATACTTATACTTATGCTTCTTCCTTCTCCGCCTTTTTCTTCCTTCTTTGTCTTCTTCTCAGCCTTTACAAGCTTTTGCCTTTTCAACCAACGCATCAATAGTAGCCTGAATGCTTAACTCTCTCTTGATAGAAGCCTTCTGAGAATCTGTGATAGTCTTTTACAAAAATCTTCTTTCTTCATACGATACTGATCGCTGATTCTCTGTAATTCTTCCTCAAGTTTTTCATCGGAAGCCTCAATTCCCTCTTTTTTCTGAATCGCATCCAGCACCAAAGAAGTCTTGATATTCTGTACGGCAGATGCTCTCATCTGCTCTTTTAAGGCCTGCTCTGTAAGCCCGGTAATCTGCATGTACTGTTCCATCGGAATGCCCTGCTGTTCCATGCGTCTTGCATAATCATAGAACATCTGGTCAAGCTGTGTAGCCACCATAGGCTCGGGTAGTTCTACTTCCGCATTCTCGACCACCTTGGCAATAACGTGATTCTCTACCTCGGATCCGGCTCTCTTTTCCTTCTCTTCCTTAATCTGCTTCTTAATGTCCTTCTTATACTCATCCAAGGTATCGAACTCGGAAAACCTCGCTGGCAAACTCGTCATCCGCCTTCGGAACCTGCTTCTCTTTAACAAGCTTTACCGTAACTTTGAAGAGTGCTTCCTTACCGGCAAGATCCTTTGCTCCATAGTTCTCCGGGAAGGTGACCTTAACATCTACATTATCCCCCGCTTTAGCTCCGATTAACTGATCCTCAAAGCCGGGAATAAAGGTACCGGAACCGATAGTAAGAGGATAGTCCTCTCCTCTTCCGCCTGCAAACTCCTTGCCATTTACAGAACCGACAAAGTCAATAGTAGCAATATCGTTCTTCTTAATGGCGCGGTCTACATCAATCATTCTGGAATTTTTCTCCAGCTCTCTATTCAATCTCTCGGTAACTTCCTTGGCAGAAACGGATACATCTGCCTTTTCAGCTTCTACACCAAAATACTCACCCAGTTTTACTTCAGGACGAACGGCAACAGAAGCGGTAAATACCAAATCCTTGCCTTCTTCAAGCTCTTTGATTTCAATTTCCGGACGAGAAACAATATCCAGACCCGACTCGGCAGCTGCTTCAGGATAATGACGATCCAATACTTCATTTAATGCAGCATCATAGAAAACCTGTGCTCCGTAAGCCTTTTCAATCATCTTTCTTGTTGCTTTTCCTTACGAAATCCCGGAACATTATAACGAGATTTTGTTCTCTGATAGGCACTTTCCACTGCCTTTTCAAATTCTTCCGCAGCTACCGTAACGGTAAGCTTTTGCCATGCTTTTTCTCAAGATTTTTCTACTTTTACGCTCATTGCGCATACCTCCAAAAAAATATTCTTTCTTTACGAGCCCTGCGCAACTGCTACAAGATCTCATTTTTTTCGGGCTCCGTTAAAGCAGAGCCTACGAGGGACAAGTATAGCATTTCTCTAAGATTCTTGCAAGAAAAAGAGGAAAAAAATCCGCCTCTTGTAAAGGAGGAGAATCCAACCTTCACTTAGTCCTTCCCTTTAATTTCTAAAAGCCAGATCCGCATTGCTATTTCCGGGTTCTTCCGTAAGTTCTCGGTTGAACCACTCCGGTGCTGAAAAATTTCTCCGCTTCTTCTTTTGAGGGAAATTCCACTTCGGCATAAATCAAGCCTTCCAGCTTTCCTTTAAAAATATCCAATTCAATCTTATATTTTCCGAACGGCAAAATGTAACGTCTCTTTTCAATAAGTCGCCCTTCTATCTTCCCTTTTAGGCTCTCGTATGCCTCAGCTGTAAGAGGAAGATTATACTCCTCTCTTTCTAAAAAGCCCCCTCCCTTTATAGGAAAGCATGTAGTGGCTCTCCACTCTTTTTTTATTGATTTTCGAATTCGTATAACCGGAACAGCACAGAGATAGCCCTGGCTAATATCCCGATAGTCAAAATCCTCCAGATGAATGCAGTCTTGCTTTTTTTAAAAATTTCTTCCTTTACCAGCCACTTTCTCTCTATTTCCAGTCCCATTTATACTCCTCTGTTTTTTTGCTATAGCATTGCATCCATATAAAAATTCCCCAGACTAGATCTTCAAATTTTTAATCATGAATATCTACATGGTTTGATTATGAATATCTATATGGTTTGATTATGAATATCTGCGTTATTAATCATATCGTGTATTCCTCCTATATACTACGCCTTCTCAAGGATTATGAAAAGTACAAAAAAAGACTGAGCATAGCTCAGCCTTTTTTTAATATATTTCTTTAGCGAAATAAAATCTTCAAACTATTTCTTCGAAACGAGGATTTTCATTGAGAACCGCTTCAAAGACAGATTATAGAATTATTCTCTTCGCTTGCAGCAGCTACATCTACATCAGCAGTATCCTGCTCATCTTCCGGAAGAAGTGCCTTGATGGAAAGAGAAATCTTGTGATTATCTACATCAAGATCAACCACTCTTGCCTCGATTTCCTGGCCCGGCTCAAGTACATCGGACGGCTTGTTTACATGATCCTTAGAAATCTGAGAAACATGCAAAAGCGCATCGATTCCCTTATCCAGCTCGATGAATGCACCGAAGTCGGTCATTCTGGCAACCTGCCCTTTACGATCTCACCTACAGCGTACTTGCTCTCAGCATCCTTCCACGGATTCTCATTCGGGAACTTTCTGGTAAGAGCGATTCTCTCTCCGCTGATTTCCTTAACCAGAACTTCTACTTCCTGTCCCGGCTTAAAGAGCTTCTTCGGATTCTCAATTCTTCCCCAGCTCATCTCGGAGATGTGAAGCAGTCCATCTGCTCCTCCAAGATCGATAAACGCACCAAAGTCTGTAAGGTTCTTCACTACACCGGTACGAACATCGCCTTCTGCGAGCTCAGAGAAAAGCTTGTCGTGCTGCTCCTTCTTCTGTGCAGACATAATCTGCTTTCTGTCACCGATGATTCTTCTCTTGGCAGGATTAAACTCTGTAATTACAAACTGAATATCCTGTCCCTGATATTTATTTAAATCTCTCTCAAAGCTATCGGATACCAAAGATGCGGGAACGAAGATTCTTGCTCCGTCAACTTCTACATTCAGTCCGCCCTTTACTACCTGCACTACTTTTTCCTGTAAGGATAGCATTCTCTTCGAAAGCCTTTCTTAATTCCTCAGAGCCTTAGACTGTAAAGCATCTCTGTGGGAAAGAACGACCTGACCTTCCCCGTCGTTAACCTTCTTAACCTTACACTCAATTTCGTCTCCTACCTTTACAACGGTAGTAAGATCCAACTGGTTGTCTGCACTGTAATCACTTCTTGTCATGATTCCATCGGACTTATAACCGATGTTCAATGCAATCTCATCAGGCTTTTACACTGATGACTGTTCCCGTAACGATTTCTCCTGCGTGAACCGACTTTAATGATTCTTCAAGCAATTGTTCAAAACTCATTTCTGACATAAGTTAGAACCTCCTCTATAATTTCTTTTGGGGTGCTTGCCCCTGCTGTGATACCTACGTTGCGAATCGCTTCATCCGAGTTGAATTTGAGATCTTTCACCGTTTGTATCAGCTGGGTGTTAGGACAAATCGCCTTGCATATCTCATATAACTTTTTTTGTGTTAGATGAACTGCTTCCTCCGATAACCACCATGGCATCGGACTTACCAGCTAATTCCCTTGCTTCTGACTGACGTTCGAAAGTTGCGTTGCAAATCGTATTGATAACAGAAGTATGATACCCCTTTTTATTAAAAGTTTCAAGAACTACTTTGAATTTGTCAATATTGAAAGTCGTTTGTGCAACGACAAAAATATTTTTACCTTCTCCATCAGGAAGCGCTTTCACATCTTCCAGACCCTTCAATGCTCTGACATCGCCTTCTCCCCAGCCAAGAATTCCCTGAATCTCCGGATGCTCCGGGTCTCCCATAACGATAACGGATTCTCCTTTTTTACTGTGTTCTGCAACAAGTTTCTGAATCTTTCGTACAAAAGGACAGGAACTGTCTACCATTTTCAAGCCTTTTTTTTCCAAGCTTTCATAGATTTCTTTCCCTACACCATGTGCCCGAATAACCACTATGCCTCGTTCAAGCCCTTTTAATTCCGAAAGGCTCGTCAATACTTGTACACCGCGCTTCTCTAATTCTTCTACAATTCTTTCGTTATGCACAATCGGTCCATAAGTATAAATTGGAAGCCTTTCGGCGAGTTCCTTTTTCTCTTCCTCTTCCAATACTCGATAAACGGCCTCAACCGCACGATCCACACCAAAGCAAAAGCCGGCACTTTTTGCAAGGACAACCGCCATATCATGCCTCGCTTCCCACACAGTAACTAAGGATACAATCCACGACCTCATCTATGCTTAAATTTGAGCTGTCAATTAAAATTGCATCTTCGACCTGTTTCAAAGGCGCCACAGCGCGGTTCATATCTCTCTCATCTCTTTTTTTTACTTCGTCTAAAATTGTTTCATAGTCTGCAGCCTCTCCCTTTTCCTGAAACTCCTGTGTTCTTCTTTTTGCACGCACTTCACAAGAAGCGGTCAGAAAGAACTTTTTATTAGCATGGGAAGTACTACGGAACCGATGTCTCTCCCGTCCATCACGCAGGAATGTTGCCTTGCCACATTCCTCTGTAAATCAAGAGCTTCTCTCGAACGGAAGCATACTGTGAAATCACGGAAGCCCCCTCGCCTATTTCCGAAGTACGAATATAGGCACTGCAATCCTCGCCGTTGGAAAGAACCTTTTGTACACCGTCCTCATAAAGAAGCTCAACATCTATATTCTTGATTTCTTCTTCCACTGCCTTTTCATTCACGAAAGGAACTCCTTTTTGCAAAAGCCCGAAGGCCAATCCTCTGTACAAGGCTCCTGTATCCACGTAATAATAGCCCAAACTTTTTGCTACAGCCTTGGCAATCGTGGATTTACCAGCCCCTGCAGGTCCATCTATGGCAATTGAGTATGGCATAATATTCTCCTTTTTCTCTTTTGATTCTGCGAGCTTTTTTTATACGATTTGTATTTCCTGCTCCTTTTTATGTTTTTTGCTCTTATTTATGTTTTTGCTCTTCTTTATGTTTTTGCTCTTTTTATGTTTTTTTGATTTTTTTCGTTATGTATTCTGTTCTTTCTTCATATTTCCGCATCTCTATTTGTCCATGTATCCATTAATCCGGGTATCCATATTTCACAATAACTGTAGAGCAAGAGACTCACCCGCAGACTTTCCGGCAAGATATCCTGTGGAAAAGGCAATCTGCATATTATACCCGCCCGTATAGGCATCCACATCGATGACTTCTCCTGCAAAATAGAGTCCGGGAACCGACTTCACTTCCATGGTTTTTTTGGAAAGAGCCCTTGTATCAATACCGCCTATGGTAACAATGGCTTCCTTATAGTCTCCTGTAGCGGCAATCGTAAAACTAAAACGATGAAAGAGCTTTAAAATCTTTTTTCGTTCCTCTTTTTTACATTCAGATGCCTTTTTTTCCAAAGTTACCCCTTCTTTTTCCAAGCGTTTTAAAAAGGTCGGAAATAGCTGCTTAGGGAGCTTCTCCTTGATCAAATCTTTGATACTTTCTTTTCCTCTCATTTCACATTCCGCTAAGAAAGAGGAATCGAAATCCTCCATTTCTCCCTTTAAATCAATGACTATCGTGAAACTCCCCATAGGAGATTCATGAATCGCCGGGGAAAGCTCTGCAGAAAGGGAAAGAACAGTCGGACCAAATACGGAGTCCTTTTGAAAATAAAGTTCTCCCTTCTTTTTCCCATATACCTTCCCTTTTTCATCTTCCACGCTAGCCACAATATGCTTTAGCTTCAGCCCGGAAAGGGAAAAAAATATCCTCTTCAAAACTTCCATTTTTACCAAAGACGGATAGAGCTTTGTAACCGGAATAGACAGTTCTTTGGCAAAACGAGTAGCCGTCTCCGGTAGAACCGGTAGAGGGATAAGAAAAGACCGCCTGTAGCAAGAATAAGCTTTTTGTATCAATTTCCTTGTTCCCAATCCGGCACAGGAAGCCGTCTTCCTTTCTTTTGATAACTTTCAAAGTCTGATTGCATTCCACCTTAACGGCGTATTTTTTTAAGGCGGATTTTAATGCATCGGTTAACGAATAGGCCTTATTGCTGACAGGAAAAATTCTTCCTCCTCTTTCTTCTTTTTAAGGCACAGCCGTTTTTTTCTCAATAAAGTCCATCAAGTCTCTATTGGAAAGTGCTCGAAAAGCAGGATAAATAAAGCGAGGATTTCTCAAAAAATGCGAAAAGAACTGCTCTTCTTCACAGCTATTTGTCAGATTCCCACGGCCTTTTCCGGTAATAAAAAGCTTTTTTCCTAGCTTCTCATTTTTTTCAATTAAGAGAACTTCGGCCATTTTATTCGTTTGCCTCGCGGAAATCGCTGCCATCATTCCCTGCAGGTCCACCGCCAACTACAATAATATCCACTTTTCTCCCTTTTATATCGACTTTGTTTTCCCAAACTACTCGCTTTCACAGCTTAAAATATCGAGAAGCTCCCTCTATTTTTTAGCAGGCAATGCAGAAAGTACAAACATATTATATATGGCTTTGATAGCCGCCTCAAAGTTTTCATTCTTTACACCGATGATGATATTGTACTCGGATGAACCCTGGTCAATCATCTTGATGTTAATGTATTCATGGGCAAGAGCAGAGAAGATTCTACCTGCAACACCGCGAGAAGACTTCATTCCTCTTCCCACAACCGCAATCAGAGAAAGATCCGATTCCAACTCAATGAGATCCGGATTCACCGCTCTCTGAATCCCTTGCAATACCTTTTGCTCGTGAGACTCCAGCTCCTCCTGATGAATAAAGAGTGTCAAGGTATCAATTCCGGAAGGCGTATGCTCTACGGAAATACCATTCTCTTCAATAACGGAAAGAACCTTTCTGATAAAGCCGATTTCCGCATTCATCATTGCTTTTTCAATATTAATGGAACAGAAATTCTTCTTTCCGGCAATACCGGTGATAATAAAAGCGAGGCTTTTTCAGTGTATTGGCCACAATCATAGTCCCATGATCCTCAGGAGCATTGGTGTTCTTAATCTGAATGGGAATTCCCTCTTTTCTTACCGGGAAAATCGCGTCTTCATGCAAAACTCCTGCCCCCATATAGCTTAATTCTCGAAGCTCTCTATAGGTAATATAATCAATAACCTCCGGATTTTCTACGATATGAGGATCAGAAACTAAAAATCCGGAAACATCGGTCCAGTTTTCGTATAAGTCTGCATAAACGGCTGCGGCAACAAGAGAACCTGTCACATCGGAACCGCCTCTACTAAAGGTTACCACTTCCCCTTTTTCATTGACACCGTAAAAACCGGGAATAACCGCATATTCCAGAGAGGAAAGAACGGACTTCGCCACCTCCTCCGTTTTTTTGAAATCACAGGATTCTCCGGAAAAGAAAATTAAGTCTTCCGCATCAACAAAAGGAAATCCCAAGTATTCCGCCATAACACGTGCATTTAAATATTCTCCTCTGGATGCAGCGTAGTCCAGGCTGGCCCCCTCTTTAAGCTTTCCCACTATTTCCGCAAAGTCTTCATCCAAAGAAATGGATAAAGACAAATTATCAATGATTTCCTGATAACGCTTCTTAATCTTCTCTACAATGCTCTCTACTTTTTCTTTTCCTGTACTGCCCTATATAAGGAAATAAAAAGGTCGGTCACCTAATATCCCTGCTATCTCTTTTCCCCGGTGCGGAAACAACGATGTATTTTCTGTCCCGGTCAGCCATCACAATGTTTTTTTAACCTTTTCAAACTGTTCACTGCTCGCTGCAGGAGCTTCCTCCAAATTTTGCAACCTTAAGCATATATGATTTCCCTTTCACAAAAATTCTCTACACAGATACACTACTTTAAAAGCTTACAGACTTTTATCCCTGGTGGATACAAAAAGAATGGGAAAATTGTATCATTTTTCCCATTCATGAGACAAAGCCTCGATTTATTTTTAAAAGAGTCTGCCACAAGACCTGCTTTTTACTTTAAATTATATGATTGATTTCGTATTTGCAATTTATTCATTTCGTATTGCCGCAAGCGGACTGAGCTTCATGGCACGGACTGAAGGGAAGTATCCCGAAAGCATGCCGACCAACATCGCAAAGACAACAGCAAAGACTGCCAGCCAAAGCGGGATAGTGGAAATATTTCCACCGCCCCCGCCGGTATAGCTGTCCACCATATCTCCTCCGCCGGTAGCCAGCATATTGATGATTAGAGATACTGCATAGCTTAGAACAATACCGACTATTCCTCCGAGGATTCCGATTAAAGCGGATTCCGTCAGAAACATATTGCGAATATCTCCCATATCACAGCCCAAGACTTTCATCACTCCAATTTCCTTGGTTCGTTCAAAGATGGACATCATCATGGTATTCATGATACCGATTGCCGCAACAAGGAGAGAAACCGCACCGATTCCGCCCAGTACAAGCTGCGTTGTCTTAATCTGCTCCTGTGCCTGCTTTAGCCACTCCACCTGCGAATAACAGGAGTAGCCCATATCCGTAATCTGCTTCTGTACATCGGCTACATTGTTCATATTATCAACAAAGACATAGGCCTGGTCATAGGGAGTAGTAACGTAAGGGCTTTCCGTTTTTCCGGTCTTCGGATTCGGTACTAAACTTTTCTTATAAATCTTTTTCAGGAAGGCCTTTAAACTATCCAAATCGGCATATACATAGCTTGAGTCCTCGCTATAGTCCTCTGCGCTTCCTTCCATTACTCCCACTGTTTTTTTATGATATATTTTTGCGGCTTATCCTGGCCGCCTTCACTCTGCGTTGCACCGTTTTTACTCGTATCCTGCACTTCCGGGAAAATGTAGAAAAGCGTATCCTTCATCGGATCTATTGTGTAATTCTTATCCCAGTTGTTTCCCTTGTGAAAAGAACCTGCTACGGTATTGCCGTATATCAAACCGAGTTCGGCATCTCCCTTCTTCGGAAAGGTACCTTCCTTCAGCTTCATTTGTTGAAAATATGCCTGAGAAACACCGCGCACACTGAAATCTCCCTGCAGAGCACCGACCTTCGCCGTAACATAAATCTCAAGTGAAGGAGATGTACCGGTAACTATGCGGAATAGATTCAAAGGACTTAATACTGTCATCGGTCAGTTCCACTTTGTTTTTCGCATTCTCTCCCATACCGCCATAGTTCGTAATCGTAATCATCGTAAGAGAACCGGCACTCTGAAAAAGAGCGCAAAAAGGTTTTTCACTCATACCAAGACCGAGACTTACCATGACTACGATAGAAGCTGCACCGATAACTACACCGAGTACCGTCAGTAAGGTTCTTATCTTTCTTCTTCTAAGATTGGATAAAGCCAGAAGAAATAAGTCTAGTAACTTCATTATTTTTCTTTCCTTTATTCTTTTTTCACAAAATACGAGCTGCACCAACTGCTGCAACTGCCAGAATCACGCCTGCTATCGGTATCGGGAAGGAGGACTTCGGCTCCTGGACATCCATTTTATCCATATCATCCGTAGCCGGTGTTTCTTCCTGTTCCGTAACGGTCAGGTTAATCTCCGTTTTCTCAGTGAATTTATTCCCGTTTACATCCTCATACTGAATTTCTACCGGAATTGTATCATCATCCTCTGTGGCCTTAATAGCGGAAAGCATGACATCCACATTACCCGTTTCTCCGGGTTTTATATTTCCCACATAGGAGGTCGCTTTCTTAATGTAGTCACTTTGGAAGGTTGCTGTTACATTATAAAGAATCACCTTTCCGGTATTATTGATTCCAAACATGGCATTGGACTCACTGCCTACACTTACCGATTCCGGTGTTACACTGAAATTAGAAAATCCCATACGAGCAGTCTGGTTTACCGGAATATCGATATCCACCTTCTCCTCCGCATTCTTAAAAGCGGGAGAATCGTATTTTTCATTAATAGTCATAACATAGGACTTGGGGTCTACACCGGCATTGGCTTTCACATTTAAAGTAAGTTCCGTTTCCGCTCCTGCTGCCAAAGAATTCACCACAAAGGAATTGGCTCCGTCGGCAATAGCAAACACAGCCGAATCCTGACTCTTCTCCGAGGTTAAAGTAAAGAGAATATTGCTTGCCGCAATAGAGGTGGACGCGTTTTTCATCGTCAAGAAAAGCTTAAATTCCTGTCCTGCATAAACCTTCTCGGGCTCTGTTCTATAAGAGCTCACAATCAGTCTTGCCTTTGTTCTGTCATTGACATTAAAGTCTCCGAGCTTTTCCTGATCTGCCTGAATCATAGTAGCATTACGAATATTGACATAAAAAGAATAAGTATCAGCTAATCGTAACATTTCCTCCCGGTGCAGACTTATAGCTCACTGTATAGGAAAGCGGATAATAGCCGCTTGCAGTATTGGATTTAATGGCCATAGAATATTCCGGGCTGATGGTTTCACCCGGATTTTACCACGGTAAAAATCTCTGTCATAATTTGCCTCATTTATAGCAAATGGAAAATCCTTTTTGTGCGTCCGACTTCGGATTTGCCGTAAGCTGAACGGCATCCTTCTCGGAAAGAGTAGTATTCAGCTTTACCTTAACGTCATAAAGAGCATTTCTGCTTTGATTTCTGAAGTTAACAGAAAAAGTTCATTACAGCCGGATAATTTCCGCTCGGAGTCAACTGATTCTCTCCGACAATAAAAGTCTTTTCTACCTGCTTGGTTTCCGGAGTCCTTTACCTCTCCGCTCTCCGTAATAAAAACATTGACAAATTCGGTACGGTTCTGCTCCTGTCCGTTTCCATCAGTATACCAAATAGTAAAGGGTACACCGAAGTATCCGTCGCTGCTATTTCCCGCACTGTCTTTCATCTTTAAAGCATCCGAACGAACATTTACAGTAAAGCTGAGTTCCTGATACTCTCCTTTTTTCAGACTGGACAAGGTCTTTTCTTGTGTAAATAGGAAGCATTTACCTCAAAAGGATAAACACCGCCGTCTACCGGATATACGTAATTTAACCCGTTTTTATAGGCATTGTTCTTTCCTGCTTTATATCCCTCGTCCCATGCGTCCTTTTGCGCCTCTCCCTGCTCATCATCCTCTCCGGCATTTTTGTAGGGATTATCCTTATTCGTTCTTGAAGGACTGTTCTTCGTTGTAAGGTAGCTTTGGTCGTTGGAAAGACGAACACGAACATTCTTAATCTCATCCGTGTTGGGATTCGCCAGTCCGTTTACACCGTTATAACCCTACACGAACCTTTACTTCCATCTGCTGTCAGGGATAGCCTGTAGGGATATTTTGTACATCATGAAAAAATGTATTTAAGTTGGTATTGACGTAAGATGCATAGGACTTCTTCTCCATAAGAAAGACAAAGAGCATGGAAAAACTTAAAAGTAAAAGAAGCGTCCCTCTAACTGTCTTCTTCAAAAATCCGTTTTTTCCGCCATCCCTTACATTTTCTCTATTGACTGTGTTTTTCATCATTCTCTTCCTCACTCTTTTTCTCTGTATTTAAGGGATGCACCACCGTAAAGGGTCTCTCCCCGTTTTTTTATAAAATTTCTTCCTCTATCTTACTGCCTTCTCTAAGCACTGTTTCCACGATTCTTCCGTCCACGATTCGAAGTTGCCTGTCCGACCAAGATGCAATATGGGGATCATGCGTTACCATAATCAAGGTTTTTTTCTGCTCCTCTACTATCTTTCTCATGAGAGTAAGCACCTCTTCCGTGGTATGCGAATCCAGATTTCCCGTAGGCTCATCCGCAAAGATGATTTCCGGATCAATGACGAGCGCTCTCGCAATTCCTACCCTCTGCTGCTGTCCGCCGGACATCTGATTCGGTGTATGGTTTGCTTCCTTCGCAATATTCATAAGCTCCAGATAATGTAAGGCCGCCTTATTTCTTTCTTCTTTTCCGACCCCTCGAAACATCAGAGGCATGGCAACATTTTCCACGGCATCCAAAAAAGGAATCAGATTATAGCTTTGGAAAATGAATCCGACATGATTTCTTCGGAAAGTAACCAGTTCAGACTCATTCATCTTCTCTATCTCTTCTCCAACGATATGAATTATTCCATCACTGGGCTTCTCCAGTCCGGCCAACATATTTAAACAAGTAGATTTTTCCTGAGCCGGAAGTACCGACTATAGCTATAAACTCTCCCTGATATATATCAAAGTCCAGTCCGTTTAAGGCCGGAACTTTGTTGTCTCCTATGGTAAAGATTTTCTTCAAATTCCGCACCGAAATGATGGGCTCCATACTAGTCCTTTCTAAAATTCCTCTGTAAGTTTCCGTCATGAACGACGGGACTCCTCGCCTCTTTTCTCAGCTTTCCCGCTTATTTGGTCTCCACCGGTCTTTTCAAAAAGTATAGAGGATAGCACTAAATTTATCAACGAAAAAGCCGTTCTCTTTGTATGACAGAAAGAACGGCTTCTTCGTTACATCTATTTTTTTCTTTTAAAAACTTTCTATTTAGAATAATTCTTCAAAACAGCAGTTAAAAAGAATCTTACTCTGCTTTTACCTGCTTTTTTTCAATGGAATTGTACTTTGGAACTAAAACTTCCTTTCCTCCCATATACGGTTGTAAAGCCTTCGGAACGGTTACACTTCCATCTGCCTGTAAATGATTCTCCAAAAAAAGCAATGAGCATTCTGGGTGGTGCCACACAGGTATTGTTTTTAAAGTAAAGGCCAAGTGGTTCTTTCCATCCTCTCCCTTTACACGAATCTTTAATCTTCTGGCCTGTGCATCCCCCAAGTTCGAGCAGGAGCCTACCTCAAAATACTTCTTTTGTCTGGGAGACCAGGCTTCCACATCACAGGATTTTACCTTTAAGTCAGCCAAATCTCCCGGAGCAGCACTCCAAAGTTCTTACCGGGATTTCCAAACTTCTAAAAGAAATCCACCGTATTCTGCCATAGCTTCTGATACCAATTCATTGCATCATCCGGCTCACATACGACAATCATTTCCTGCTTTTCAAACTGATGAATGCGATATACGCCCCTCTCCTCAATTCCGTGAGATCCCTTTTCCTTACGGAAGCAGGGGGAATAAGAGGTCAGGGTTAACGGTAGGGAAGCTGCCGGTAAAATCTGATCGATAAATCTTCCGATCATAGAATGCTCCGAAGTACCGATAAGATAAAGATCCTCCCCTTCAATCTTATACATCATGGCATCCATTTCCGCGAAGGACATTACACCGTCTACCACCTTGGATCGAATCATATAAGGAGGAATCACATAGGTAAATCCTCTGTCAATCATAAAATCTCTTGCATAGGAAAGTACAGCAGAGTGGAGTCTTGCCATATCTCCTACCAGATAGTAGAAACCGTTTCCGGCAACTCTTCCTGCAGCATCCATATCCAGTCCGCCAAAGCTTTCCATAATATCTGCATGATAAGGAATAGGATAATCCGGAACAAGCGGTTCTCCAAAACGCTCATTTTTCCACGTTACAGCTATCATCCTTTCCGATAGGCACACTGGCATCAATCATATTGGGGATGACCATCATGCGCTTCATGATCTCTTCCTGCAATACCGGTTCCTTCTCCTCCAGTTCAGCAAGTCTTTTAGAGAAGGCGGCAACTTCTTCCTTTATCTTCTCCGCTTCTTCCTTTTCTCCTTTTTGCCATGAGGGGCACCAATCTGCTTTGAAACCTGATTCTTCTTGCTTCTCAGTTCATCCGCCTCCATCTGCACTTTTCTGGCTTCCACATCCAGGCCGATAACCTCATCCACAAGATTTAATTTTTCATCCTGAAATTTCTTTTTAATGTTCTCCTTCACCAATTCAGGATTCTCTCGTAAAAATTTAATATCCAGCATACTGCCCTCCATTTCTCTAAGTCAAAACGAGCAGTATCCACTACTCGTATAAAACATCTTTCCTGTTTCCATTTTTCTTCATTTGATAAATATAAACGGAAGTTCACGCTTTTTCAAGACAGCCAAGCCTGAAGAAGCATTATTTTCTACCTTATCCAAAAACATGATCAGGGCTTAATGAAGCGATTAAAGGCCTCCACCTTCTCCGTAATTTTGTCTTTTTCAGAAAAAACGGAAGAACCTGCAATAATGAAGTTCGCCCCTGCATCCAGTACAGAAGCAATGTTTTCCAAGCCGATTCCGCCATCCACCCCTATTTCCAATTCCAAATCTCTCTCCTCAGCCATCTCCCTAAGACGACGAAGCTTGTCAAGGCTGTACGGAATGAACTTTTGTCCTCCAAAGCCCGGATTCACACTCATAAGAAGTATGTAGGAACAAACAGGAAGCAATTCCTCCACTGTAGAAAGAGAAGTGGCCGGGTTCACTGCAAGTCCCGCCTCCATATCAAGCTCCTTTATGGCATTTAAGGAACGATCCAAATGCGGAGTTGCTTCTACATGAAAACAGATTCTGTCTGCCCCCGCCTTTTTAAAAAAATCGGAAAATAAAAAGTCCGGATTCTCCACCATCAGATGTACATCAAAAAGCTCGAGAATCCTTTCTAAGAGCAGAAACTATACTCGCTCCATAAGAAATGTTCGGAACAAAGTGGCCGTCCATAATATCAAAGTGAAAGCTCTCCGCCCCCGCTTCTTCCGCTGTTCTCAAGTCTTCTCTCAAAGCTCCGAAATCCGCCGCCAGGACGGATGGAGACAATCTGTTTCGCATTTTTTTCTCTTTCTTTTCTATAAATTTTTACAACTATTGCTTTCTTTCCTCTACCAGTTCCAAATACAGCTTTTTATAGCTCTCATAGCGCCTGTCGGAAATCATCCCTGCCGCAACCGCCCTCTTTACTGCACAGTCCGCTTTTCGTTCTCCGATATGCACACAGCTGTTATAGTGACATGTTTCTCTATATTTTTCAAACTCGGGATAAAAATAGCGAAGATTTTCCGGTGATATCTCCGGCGGAAAAAGGGATGTAAAGCCCGGAGTATCAAGGACATAGCTGTCTTCAGCTATTGCAAAAAAATTCCGCATGTCTCGTTGTGTTTTTTCCACGAGAAATCTTCTCGGAAAGCTCCCCCGTTTCCATACGCTCTTCTCCAAGAAGAAGATTGATTATCGTAGATTTTTCCTACTCCGGACGGTCCGGAAAATACCGTCGTCTTCCCCTTTAGAAGAGAGAATATCGCCTCTTTATCCCTCTCTGTATTCCCTTGAAAGAAGTATACGGGGATTTCCGCCTTTTCATAAATGCACTTTATCTCATTAACAAATGCTGCATCCTTCTCTTCCAAAAGATCCTTTTTATTAAAAGAAGATAAGACAAGGAATCTCTCGCACCTCCAAATGCAAAAGAAAAGCGATCGATTAAGGGAAAGGAAGGATCGGGACTCTTTAGCGAAAAACCAGCACAGCCTGATCAATATTACTAACCAAGGGACGAATCAAAGAATTCTTTCTTTCCAAAATATTTAAGATCTGTCCGCAATGTTCCTTTTCACTATCCGGAACAGGACAAAGCTCCACCATGTCCCCCACCAAGGGTTTTTCTTTTTTATTTCGAAAGAGTCCCTTAGCATGGCATTCATAAACGCCGGACTTTGTATGTACATAATAAAATCCACCTACGCCTTTGATGATTTTTTTCCTACCATGCTAGCCCTCCGGGTGAAGTCTAAATCATAAGATGCTAAAATTCGATCATTTTCAGCATCCACAACCTCAATGGTTCCCTTGGAAACACCACTTGCTCCGGCAATTCGATTTAAACTTAGCTGCATTTCACTCCCCAATGCATAGGTTCTTGCAGACTGTAAGGTAGTATAACGGGTCTCTCCGTTAATATCCTGTTTAAGATACACTACAACCAATACCGTACCGGAAACTCCCGGACCGCCGCTACCGATACTCACACTTTGATTGATACTCGATACCCAAGCCTTTTTCCTGTCCGTTTCTGGACTTTCCTTCCGAACCGGAGCTTACACTAAAAGAAATAGCCTGACCTGTTTCCACATAGGTTTCCGTTGGAACACTTTGACTTATTACATATCCCTTTTCCACTGTATTGCTGGGAATATAACTGATATTACCCAGAGTAAGCCCTTCTTCTTCTAATACGCTAATAGCCTCTTCCTCACTAAGATTAGTCAAATCAGGCATAAGAACAGGCGCTGTACTTTGGCCGCTGCTTACCGTGATAAGTAATTCCCCGGGCTCCTTGGTACTGGCTTTATTGGTACGGATGATATAGCCCTTTTCTACCGTATCGGAAGCTTCTTCCACAACCGTATAGGCAATCTTTCTATCCTTTAACTTGATTTCCAAGTCGGAAAGACTCATCTTTTGCAGTTCACTTAAGTCCGAAGGAGCACTCGGATCATAAAAGCGGATATCTTTCGGTCCCTTGGAGAGGGTAACATAAAGACGACTGTGCGTACTGTATTTCCCGCCGGGATAAGAGATAATCTGTCCCTCTTCATATTGATCGGAGTATTCTTCCTTTTCCGGATAAATATGGATATCATAATTCGATAAAAAATCCTCCGCTTCCGAAACCGTTTTTCCTACTATTTCCGGAAGAAGATTGTCTAAGGCGGAAATGGTAATGGCTACCTGCGTACTTTTCTTCCGTCACTTTCATTGCTGTTTCCGATTCCCCTGAAATGCTTTTTACAGAACGAAGAACCCCTACCACCTTGTAGCCGAGGAAGAGAAAAAAACTCCTGCGATCAAAATAACGGATGCAATCGCAAGCCCCTTGTAAAGATTGCTGATGCCTTGGTCCATTTCCTTTCTGCCGAAAAATCCTGCTTCCTTCCTCTTCTCTTTCCGAAAAGGAAAACTGCCTTCCGGATCATCAAGGGCAAGCTGCAGGTCCTCTCCCATATCGGAAATATTCTGATAACGAAGAGAGGCCTTCTTTTGCATTCCCTCCATACAATATAATCAATGGCTTTCGAAAGCTCTTTTACACTATCCCTTACTCTTGGAATAGGATCTTCCAAGTGCGAAAAATACCACAGACATGGAATCTTCTCCTGCATACGGCACCTTCCCCGTCAACATTTCGTAAAGTACGCAGGAGAAGGAATAGATATCCGAGCGGGCATCACTGATTCCCCGCTTTGCCTGCTCCGGAGATATATAATGAACCGATCCCATAACAGCCGTATTTGCCGCTTCCTGACTGGCAACTCCTGCTATACCGAAGTCTGCGATCTTTACTACCCCTTCCGTACTGATAATAATGTTTTGCGGTTTTATATCACGATGAATCACACCCATCTTATGCGCAATATCGATTCCGTCAATTAACTGTAAAGCAATTCCGATGGATTCTCTCGCTAAGTCTTCCCTTTCTCTGAATAAAATTCTTAAGGGTAACGCCTTCTACAAGTTCCATAACGATAAAAATGAAGATTCCCTTCATCTACCGTATCAAAGGTGGATACAATATTTAAATGATTCAGTTTTGCCGCAGACCTTGCTTCCTCCTGAAATTTACTGATAAATTCCTTATCTTCCGCATACTGTTCTTTTCAGCACTTTAATGGCAACGATACGTCCCAATTTTTGTGTCCTTTTGCCTTATAGACATAGCTCATTCCGCCTTCCCCTATAAGACCTTCTATTTGATAACGCCCTTGAAGCAGGGCATCCTTCTCTATCTTCATCTTCCCTGCTCCTTTCCAAACGGGTTGACTAAAATCAAAGCAATATTATCTTTTCCCCCATTGATATTGGCCAAATCAATCAGTGCCTGTCCTTTTTCTTCCAGACTTACCTTTTCCTTTAAAATCTGTGCGATACTTTCGCTATCTACCATATTGCTTAAACCGTCAGAACAGAGAAAAAATAAATCTCCTTCTTCCAGCTCTTCCTCAAAAAAATCCACTGCCACTTGCCTCTCCGCTCCTACGGCACGGGTAATGTAGTTTTTATGCGTATAATATTCTTTGGAACCGCGCACCATTTCTCCGCGCCTTATCTTTTCTTCCACATAGCTGTGATCCTTCGTAAGCTGCTTCAATCGGTTTTTACGAAAAATATAAGCTCTACTGTCCCCAACATTGGCAAGAAAGAGAACACGATCCTCCACAAATGCCGTAACCAGGGTACTTCCCATTCCGTGCAGGTTTACATTATTTTTGAGACAAGGAATATAATTCAGCATTGATGCGTTCTATTCCTTTATCCAAGCAATGCACCGGACTTTCTCCCGAGCTCTCTGTAACATAGGAGGCAAGACTTTCCACTAAATAGCGAGACGCATAATCTCCCGCCTTATGACCTCCATCCCGTCCGCCAGCAAAAAAACAAATTCGGAAATACACCGAGAGCTTCCTTTGTCGCAAAAAGAAAGTCCTGGTTCATTTTTCTCATTTTTCCCCTGATCGGTCTTCGCAAAAATTGCATCAGTCTTCCCTTTCTTCCAGCTCTGCATCCCTTCTTAGCTGTCCGCAAGCGCCGGAGATATCGCTTCCCATTTCTCTTCTTATAGTACAAGCAATGCCATTTTTCCAAGCCTTCTTTAAAGCGCTGAATTTTTTTCGATCCGGTGCGGTAAAAATCTCTTTCCTTAATCGGATTCACCGGGATTAGGTTGACATGAGCAGGAAAATGGACTCCCTTTTTCTTTAAAAAGCTTTGTAAGCGCAAGTACATCCTCCTCGCCGTCATTTATGCCGAGCACCAAAGCATATTCAAAGCTGACTCTTCTTCCGTCTTCTGAAAATAAAAGCGAACCGCATCCATTACATCGGAAAGAGCATATCGATAGGCAATCGGCATAATTTTCTTTCGCTTTTTCATCCGTGGAGGCATGAAGACTTAAAAGCCAAAGTGATTCCCAGCTCTTCTTCAGCAAGCTCTCGAATCTTCGGCACAATCCCGCAGGTGGAAAGCGTTATATTTCTCTGAGAAAGATTTCTTCCCGTTTTACCACTGATTAAGCGAATAAATCGAAGTACCTCGTCATAATTGTCTAAAAGGCTCTCCCGATCCCATAAGAACCACATTGGATATCTTCTTGCCCGTTATTTTTTTCCATGGCCACAATCTGCCCAAGCATCTCTCCGGAACTTAGATTTCTTGCCAGACCGGATAGAGTTGAAGCACAAAAAGCACAGCCCATCTTGCAGCCGACCTGCGTGGAAATGCAGGCGGTATTTCCATGGCGATATTCCATAAAGACGGACTCAATTCGATGTCCGTCCGACAATTCAAAAAGGAACTTTTTCCGTACCATCGATTTGAGAAACGTAACGACGATAGAGCCTCGGGAGCGTAAGGGTGAAGTCCTTGCTGAGTTTCTCCCTTAAGTCCTTAGGCAAATTCTCCATCGCCTGAAAGTCCTCGACATCCTTTTTCCTGTACCCACTGAAAAAAATCTGCTTCGTTCTGTACTTTGGAAAAATGCTGTTCCAACACCCATGTCTCTATTTCATTTTTCTTCTAAATCCCTTAAATTTTGCATTCTCCTCTTCCTATATGGACATTGCGTAAAAAGCTATCTTTATGTTGATAATGACTTTTTTTCTTTTTTAAACTCTATGTATTAAACTCTATTTTATATCTTTTGCTTTTGATTATGCTTTGGCTTTTTTTATAAAAGCTCGCATAGTAAAAATCCGTCTCCAGGGCTCTCCCGGATAAAAATTTTTTTCTTTCTCGAGTTTATAAGGAAAATGAGAAAGAATGTAATCTCTGTTTTCCTCATTTTCCGCCTTGGAAAGCGTACAGGTAGAGTAAATCAGCTGTCCTCCCGGCTTTACATACTTCTGCACCGTAGAGAGAATCTCTCTTTGCAATTTTTGAAGAGACTTTACTCCTTCCTCTGAAAAATGCAGACGTAAATCCGCTTTTTCTCCGATTACTCCAAGTCCCGAACAGGGTACATCGCAAAGAACCAAATCCAGACAACCTTCTCCATTTTCCAAAAATTGAAGATCCTCCACCCTGGCATCCCAGGCTTCTATCCGCATATTCTTTAACCCCAGACGTTTTTGATTTTCTTCGATAAGGTAGAGTTTATCCTGCTTTTCATCCCTTGCGTAAACCACGGCACTTTCTCCAAAAAGACTTGCAAGATGACAGGCCTTTCCTCCGGGAGCACTGCAACAATCCAAAATCTTAGCTCCTTCTTTCAGATGAGCAAGCTTCGCTACCTCTTGAGAGGATAAGTCCTGAATAGTCACATCGCCCGAAAGAAAAACGCTCTTCTTCCATGATATTTCCGGAAACCCTCTCTCCTTCTCCTTTTTCATTGCGGATGAAAAAAAGCCTCCTTCCTCAGAAAGGAAAGCCTTTTGCAATTCGTATGGTATCCTCTAAGCCGTAGTCCTTCTTTAAGAATGAAAAAGTGCATCAGGGTAAGGCAAGACCTATCGCATCCTCCCTGTGCTTGGACTGAAGTTTTTCGAGTAATCGCTCTTTATCCTTATTGATATTTCGTAAAACTGCATTGGCAAAAGGCACAAGTCCCTGTAATTTTCTTTTCTTTAAATAATTTAAGCTCTCATTAATGGCCGCATGAGGCGGAATCTTATCCAAAAAAAGAAGTTGATAAACGGAAAGGCGCATTGCCTGCAAGAGAATAAAGCTTCATCTTCTCAATAGGCGTTTTCGAATAAAGTGAAAAGAAAAATAATCCAGTTGAATATATCGTTCCACTGTTCCATGACTAAGCTTGGTAATAAAGGCTCTTTTTCGAGTATCAAAAATAGGGAGCTTCCGCAAAGAGCCTCCGTAAAAGCCAAGTGTAAAAATACACCTTCTTCAAATACGGAATAAAGCAGCTCTATCACTGCTTCTCTTTCCGTTTTCTGCTGAAGAACAGGCTCACGATGAGCTTGCCCTTCTCCTGTTTGCCACTTTTCTCTCCGAAAACTTCTTTTTTTGTTTTTATCTCTTTTTTCCGTCTCCAACTACATATCCTCTTAAGAACTCTGCGGCAGGCATCCTATTCTTTCCTTCTACCTGAAGCTCCTCTACTTTTAAAAGACCTTTTCCCGTAGTTACAAATAGTTCCTTTTTGTCCTTTGAGCTGAAAAACTCGCCTCTTCCCTCTTCCGGAATATAGGCTTCCTGCATCTTTTCAGCCAAATATTTTTCAATATCCTCTGTCTGTATCTTCCCCAAAGAAAGTAAGGCTTCTCTCTTTTCTTCCGCTACATCCGCCTTCCAAATCTTAAAGCTCTTCCCATTGGGAAGAATACTGATTGCATTGGGCCAGGGAATATAGCCTCTCACCTTTCTCTCTATTACGATTGCTTCCAGATTCCAATTGATAAAGCCGTCCTTTTTCTTAATAATTCCTGTATAACTTGCTTCTTCTTCCTTTTTGCGGAATAGGACTTATTCCTCCCTTTTCCAGTTCTTCCAGAGTTTTTTTATGATAGAAGATCGAGATAGTGTCCCTAACTTAAGAAAGAGACTCTCGGCAGTCTCTCCGGGCTCTAAGTTCAATTTATCCTGTACAAGAATATCTCCCGTATCTAACCCCTCTGCCATACGCATCGTCGTAATACCGCTTTCCTTATCCCCCATGAGAACAGCCTGCTGAATCAGGGGACGCACCTCTATAGCGAGGAAGCAAAGAAGCGTGGACATTAACGGGGGCGATTCTTGGAATATCGAGTACCTCCTTCGGTAAAAATCTGTCCGAAGGCTGTAACAACTATACAATCCGGAGCAAGACTTCGGATTCGCTCTATACAGTCTCTATCCTCCCTTAATCGCTTGGTGGACAGAACGGGAATGCCTAAGCTTTCCGCAGCTTTTTAACCGGAGTCTTTTCTATAATTCCCTTTCTTCCCTTTTGCCTTATCCTCCTGGCTTACAACCATGAGGATCTCATGACCCTGCCTCATGAATGGCTTCCAGGCTTTCCACAGCAAAATCAGGAGTGCCCATAAAGACTATTTTCAAATCACTTCCTCCTCGTCCAATTCCTCATAAACTACATCCTCCAGCTCTCCCTCTACTTTCTCGGTATAGAGAATTCCGTTTAAATGGTCATTTTCATGAGAAAAAGCCCTTGCCAAAAAGCCGCTTGCTTCCAGCGTATATTCCTGCATATTTTGATCTAAGGCCTTCACCTCAATCTTCATCGGACGGGTAACAATTCCCTCCTTTCCCGGAACGGAAAGACAGCCTTCTTCTCCCGTCTGTACCTCTTCTCCCAGAGTTCGAATCTCCGGATTAATCGCAACATAACGGTTGCCATCGCCGATATCCACCACAAATATCTGTTTCAGAATTCCCACCTGAGGAGCGGCAAGACCCACACCGTTTGCATCATACATAGTCTCAAACATATCGGAAATCAATTCTTGAAGACGTTCTGTCATTTCCTTCACCGGTTTGGTTTTTCTCCAAAAATGGAATCTCCTATGGTTCTGATTGTACGAATAGCCATTTTTCTTCCCCTTTTCTTCTCTTTCTCGTCTTTTTCTTTATTTCTTTGTATTATTTTTTTCTTTATTCTTCTTTTATTCTTCGTTTTTTTCTTAATCCGAAATATCTCTTTTTCCACCTAAATAATCCTGTCTTAGTCTAAAGTGGAATCCATTTTTTTCGGTATTATAGGAGATCAAACTGCAATAAAAATCAAATTCCTTTTTATCTACCTTTTTTTAAATCTTGGATAAAACTGTCCCTTAATTGCAGAATTATATCATGGGAGTCATGCTTAATATAGATGATTTTTCTAAAATTATCTTTCAGTTTATATACTGTAGCAGGAAAGGGGCCATAGATTTCTCCCCCGCTTCCTCCGTCTTTCCCTGAAACCTCGGAAGCAGTTTTTCAAGGATCAAATCAAGATACGCTTCCTCCGTATAAATACATTGAATGGCCAACATTTTGGAAAAAAAGGAGGGTAGGAAAGCCTTTTTCTAAATCTTTTTTCTTCCTCATAAAACTTTATATAGTCTTGCCTAACAGCAAGTTTCAAGGTGGCATTATCAGGCTGATAGCTCTGAATGATGACTTCACCCTCTTTCTCTCCGCGCCCCGCCCTTCCGGAAACTTGCGTGAGCAACTGGGTATGCCCATTCTCCCGCCTGAAAAATCCGATTGCAAAAAAATCTGATCCGCTGCCAAAATCCCGACTAAAGTAAGGTTCGGGAAATCATGTCCCTTTACAATCATCTGGGTTCCAAGAAGGATATCCGCCTTTTCCTCTGAAAAATTCCTGTAAAAATTTCTTCGTACTTTCCTTTTTTTCGAGTCGTATCCCGATCCATTCGTAAAATTTTTGGCTTTCGGAAACACGGCATGGCAGATGCTTTCCAGCTTTTTCCGTTCCTACACCGAATGCCGCCAAGTACTTGCTTCCGCAATGCGGGCAGTTCTTCGGTAAAAATACTTTGGTAACCACAATAGTGACACTGCAAAATTCCGTTTTTATGCAGATTCAGACTTACATCGCAGTGGGGGCAGCGCAGAGCCTCTCCGCATTTTTCTGCAGCTTACAAAAGGAGCGTAACCCCTTCTATTCATAAAAGAGCATGGTCTGCTCCCCTTTTTCCAAGCGTTCCCGAACCGCTTTTTCTAAAAGCTCTTGAAAAAAATAGAGCGATTCCCTTCTTCCAGCTCTTTTTCAAATCCACGATATGGATTTTTGGGTAGCATGCTCCCACTCTTAGCTCTATTCTCCATTCTAAAACAGGGAAGCGCTCCTTTTCTCCACCTCTGAAAAAAATCTGTACAGAAGGAGTTGCCGTACCGTATAAAACTTTTGCTTTTTGAAAACTCCGCCCTCTTTCTCGCAACTTCTCTTGTTTCATAGCGAGGAGTCGTTTCCGACTTATAAGAACGATCCTGCTCCTCATCCATAATAATGAGACCAAGATTGGAAAAACGGTGCAAACAGGGCAGAACGAGGCCCCATAAGAATCTTCACTTCTCCTAAACGACATTTCTCCATGCTTTCCGCTCGTTCTCCCTGACTCATCTTGGAATGAAGAACGGAGAGCATGCCTGAAAGCGCTGTTCTATACGGGAACGGGTCTGAAAGCTTAAGGATATTTCCGGAATCAGGAAAAATCACTTCCTTTCCTTCCCGAATATAGTCCTCCATAAGCTGTAAATAAACCTCTGTCTTTCCAGATCCCGTCACGCCGAAAAGTAACGCGGAAGTCCCGCCTTTGGAAAAAACTGTTGCGAATCCCTTGAAGGACACCCTTTTTGTTCCTGATTAAGCTCTACAGGAGCTGTCTCTCGCTTTAAAAGAAGCTCTCCGGTCTTTCCTCTTTTTGTTTTCTTTTTTTAACAGGAAGAACCGTTTTTAAACACTGGTTTAAGGTGCATCCGTATTCCCTACTCATCCAAATCGCAAGATCCAGAAGCGTATTTTTCCAAAGAGAATTCCTTTTTCAATGGGGAAATAATATCTCGGATTTTATCCTCCGGGTACTCCAGTATCACTCATCTTTATCACATAGGCTCTCTTTTTTTCCCTTCCGAAGGGAACTAAAACAGGATCCCCTACATGGAGTTCCATGTCTTTGGGAATCCTATAGCTAAAAGCTTTTTATCAATGGCCTCATGGCTAATGTCTACAATGACTTCGGCGTACAAAAATCTCTCCTTGCTGTTCAATATAAAATGAAATTTCAATCCGTTTCTTTATATCTGTTTAAATTGAGAAATTGCATGAACAAGTTCCGGAATTATGAACATATAAAAAGCTGAATTATACCTTATGTTTTTCTACGAGCTTGTCTATCACTTTCGATAAGGACAAGGAATGGGACGCTTTAAACAATACTACATCCCCGCTTCTAATTTCCTTTTTCCACTGCACGCTGAAGCTCTTCCAAAGAAAGGAAGGCAGATCCGGGCATGGTTTTCTCTCCTAAACCCTTCCATATTTCTTTTGGATTTCTCTCCTAAGGTAAATAAGCAATCAATGGAAAGTCCCTCATCACTTCTCCGATTTCCCGATGACGAAGGAGCTCTTCCTTCCCCAGCTCATTCATGTCTCCCAGAACAGCAACCCTTCTTGTGCCTTTCTCTTCGGAAAGTACCTTTAAGGCTGCCTTCATGGAATCCGGGGAAGCATTGTAACTGTCATCCAAAATCAAAATGCCGTCTTTCGTAAGAATCTTTTCTCCCCTTCCCGGAAGACCGGAAAAGGCACAGACCGCTTTTTTTCAGCCGCCTTCTCAGAAATACCTAAGCGTTTTCGATAAGAGGAGGGCAATGCCTGCATTTTCCTTCATATGCTCTCCGGGTACGGAAAGTGAAGCTCCTCTTTTTCATAGAAGAAGAGCGAAAGAGCTCTCTTTCCCAAAAATCCCATGTCTTGAATTTTTTCTTCTGTCAGTTGAGAAAGAATCGGATCTTTTTTCGGTAGATAGAGTTCTACTCTTCCCGGATCTCCCATTAGAATATGCATCTTTTCAAAACAAGTATTCTCCTTTGTCTGCATATTTTCAAGGTGTGCATCACCGATATTGGTAAACACCGCCATATCCACAGAACACATCCGAGCGAGTCTTTCCATTTCTCCCGGAATAGATACGCCCATTTCGATTACACTTATCTCCTGTTTCGGCTTTCGCCATATCAAAAAGAGTTATGGGAACACCGACCTGAGAATTGGCATTTCCTTTCGTCTGAAACACCTTTTTTTCGGAGGAAAGCGCAGCCGCAATCATTTCTCTAGTCGTTGTTTTTCCAACAGAGCCGGTCACACCGATAAGCGTGCCCTTATATTTTCTTCGGCAAAATGCACCAAAAGGCCTGTAAAGCCTCTAAGGTATCCTCGACAGAGTAAAACTGTACATCCGGATACTTTTTCAGTTCCGCACTATTCTCTGCAGTAAGAACATGCTTTTGCCCCATGCTCTATTGCCATCGGAATAAAAACGATGTGCATCCACCTTTTCGCCCTTTAAAGGAACAAAAACTGCGGAAGTGCAATCCTCTTTGGAATTGATTACAATATGCTCTACTGCGGAAAAATAATTCTTCAAAATCTACCATTTCTCTATCTCCAAAACACAATTTATTGCAGTTTGTTTTTTTCCTTTGCTTTCAACGAGATCCTGTATACTGCGCAAGAGTTACTTGTTAAGAATAAAGATCAATCCAGTTTTGCCGCTTCCTCCAGGATAACTTCCCGGTCCACAAAAACGGGTAAACTCACCATTTACCTCATTGTATTCCTCATGACCTTTTCCGATTACGGCAATCAAGTCTCCTCGCTTAGCATGCTTTAAAGCATAGAAAATCGCCTCTCTTCTATCCGGAATAGCAATGTACTTGTCCGTCTTCTTTGTAAGTGTGGTTTCGATGTCGTGGATGATATCCTCCGTTTTTTTCATAACGGGAATTATCTGCCGTGAGTATCGTGAAATCTGCCATTTCTCCCGCCACTTCTCCCATTCCGTAACGTCTTTCCTTAGAGCGGTTTCCTCCACAACCGAAAACCACGATGAGTCTTTCGGGATGGTAGGCTTTAAGTGTTTGCAAGAGATTTTTCATTCCCATAGCATTGTGCGCATAATCTACAATAACGGTATATCCGTTTCTTTGCAGAGTGACTTCCATTCTTCCGTTTACCTGAATCTTAGATAAAGCTGACTTTACCTTATCCATCGGAATCTTTAATAAGGATGCTATAGAAATGGCTGCTAAGGCATTATAAACATTGTACTCTCCCGGAAGGTGGTTAAAGATACTCTCCGAATCCTCGCCATGCACAAAATCGAAGCGAGTTCCGATAAAATCATCCTGCCGAAGATTTTCTATATTTTTAGCCTGAAAATCCGCTTTTTTTTCTATTGCAAAGCCATGGCAGGGACAGGCGGCATTTTTCCAAAATTCATCTGCGAAATCGGCATCCATATTGATGAGTCCCTGCTTGGACTGCTTAAAAATCATGGACTTATAATACTTGTATTCTTGAAAATCCTTATGCTCATTTTCCCCGATATGGTCTTCCTCAATATTCGTGAAAATACCATAATCAAACAGGATTTCATCGGTTCTATGCATCTTAAAAGCCCCTGTGAAGAGGCTTCCATAACTACCGCATCACATCCGGCTTCTTTCATTTTTCCGGAAAGTTTCTTGCAGAGTATAGGATTCAGGGTGTGGTATTTCGACTCTCTTCATGAATGCCGGCATAATCAATTCCCGTAGTCCCGATAAGGCCTGTACGGTATCCGCCCTCTTCCAAAATGCTTCGCACCATACTGGCGGTCGTTGTCTTTCCCTTTGTTCCCGTGATGCCGATCATCAGCATTTCTTTAGCAGGGATAATGAAAGTAGCAGGCAGAAAGCCGTGCCAGAGCTGCACGGGCATTTTCCACCTTAATAACGGAAAGCCCCTCTGTCTTCCCAAGTTCCGCAGGAAGATCTTCTAATTCTTTTTTTCTACAACAAACAGTCTGACTCCCTTTTTCTAAAAGCTCCGGAATCTTATCATGAGAGTCCAACTTGCTTCCCTTCATGCAAAGAAATAAATCTCCTGCTTCCGCTTTTTCGAGAGTCATAAGAGATTCTCTTTAGCTCTTCTTTTCTCCGGCTCTCCCAAAAGGACCTTGTATTCCTTTAATGCTTCTACCCACTCTTTCATCTCATCCTCATCTTTTTCTTATCTTTGACTCTGTTTTTTTCCTTTTTTTACATAAGAGAATGGCCCCTTAAGGGGCCATTCCATATTAAAACAGTCCTACAGTTTTACCATCTACAACATCTATCTTCTCAGCAGCAGGAACCTTCGGTAATCCCGGCATGGTCATAACATCTCCGGTTAAGCATACCACGAATCCCGCTCCGGCTGAAACATAAACTTCTCTTACCGTAATGGTAAAAGCCTTCCGGTCTTCCAAGAAGAGTAGGATCATCCGACAAGCTGTACTGGGTCTTTGCCATACATACCGGATAATGTCCGAAGCCCAAATCTTCCAGATTCTTCAGTTCCTTCGATGCCTTTGCTGCAAACTGTACATCCTTCGCTCCGTAGATTTCCTTGGCTATCTTTTTCTACTTTTTCCTTCAGGGATAAGTTTAAATCCTGAATCGGATGGAAATTCGCAGGCTTTTCCAGTTTTGCGAGTACTGCCTTCGCAAGGGCTTCTCCACCGGCTCCGCCTTTTTCCGTATACTTCGGATAAAGCAAATCCGACACCCTTTTTCTCGCAGAAATCAGCAATCCACTGTAATTCTTTTTCGCTGTCTGTCGGGAAGCGGTTGATTGCTACCACAAGGGGAAGTCCAAACTTCTGTACATTTTTCAATATGCTTCTCCAAGTTCACGATTCCCTTTTCAAGAGCAGCAATATTTTCTTCTACTAAATCCGTCTTGGCAACGCCGCCGTTATACTTTTTAAAGCACGTACGGTTGCTACAATCACGGTGCAATCCGGATGTAAATTACCGAGCTGACACTTGATATCCAAGAATTTCTCTGCTCCGAGGTCTGCTCCGAAGCCGGCTTCCGTTACTGCAATATCTCCAATCTTCAAGGCATACTTTGTAGCCATAAGAGAGTTGCAACCATGCGCGATATTGGCAAAGGGTCCGCCATGTACAATCGCCATATTTCCTTCCAGAGTCTGCACAATATTGGGTTTAATTGCATCCTTAAGAAGTACAGCCATAGAACCCTACAGCGCCCAGATCCTTGGCTCTAACCGGCTCTCCTTTACGGTTATATGCCACGATAATCTTGGAGAGACGTTCCTTTAAGTCCTCAAGGTCACTACTAAGGCAAAGAATAGCCATAATTTCCGAAGCTACGGTAATGATGAAATGGTCTTCTCTTACCACTCCGTCTCCGGGGCCGCCCAGACCTACAATCACATTTCGAAGACACCTGTCATTCATATCCAGACATCTCTTCCACTGAATACGTTTCATGTCAATATCCAGCGAGTTGCCCTGTTTGATATGGTTATCCAAAAGAGCGGCAAGAAGGTTGTTTGCCGCAGTAATGGCATGGAAATCACCGGTAAAATGAAGATTCAAATCTTCCATGGGAACGACCTGCGCATATCCGCCGCCTGCTGCACCGCCCTTTACTCCGAAGCATGGTCCAAGGCTCGGCTCTCTGAGGGGCTACTACAGTATTCTTTCCCAGCCGATTCAAGGCATCACTTAGTCCAACTGAAGTCGTGGTCTTACCTTCTCCCAAAGGAGTGGGATTGATTGCAGTTACCAGAACCAGTTTACCGTCCTTCTTGTCTTTCCTCTTTTCAAAAACGGAGGGAGAGAGTTTTGCCTTGTACTGTCCGTAAAGCTCCAGGTCATCTTCGGAAATCCCGTACTTTTCAGCGATGTTGACAATTTTTTTCCAGTTTTTTTCTCCTGCGCAATTTCCAGATCTGATTTCATTCTTTCACTTCCTTTCTTGTGCTAAAAAAATCGTTAAGTTCTTCTATACTCATTAAGATCCGTCTTGCTTTTTGTGCCTTCCTCCTCTCCTACGACATGGGCATCTGCAAGCTGATCCATGATTCGCGCTGCACGATTAAAACCAATTCTGAATTTTCTTTGTAAATAGCCGATACTGGCCTTCTCTGTTTCTATGACCGTCTCTGCCGCCTCATAAAAGAGCTCGTCCCGATCTCCTCCGACAGAAGACACGGACTCTTCTTCGCTTCCCTGCTCTATACTGCTTGTAATGGAATCATTATACTCCACTTCTCCCTGACTCTTCAGGAAATCCGTAACCCTTCCGACCTCTTCATCCGAAACAAAAGCTCCCTGCACACGAATCGGCTTAGGCAGGTTTTGCGGGAAGAAAAGCATATCTCCCTTTCCCAAGAAGCTTTTCCGCTCCGTTCATATCGATAATGGTGCGGGAATCCACACCGCTGCTTACTGCAAATGCAATTCTTGAGGGTACATTTGCCTTAATCAATCCGGTAATAACATTGACTGAAGGGCGCTGTGTCGCAATGATTAAATGCATACCGCAGGCTCTTGCCAGCTGTGTCAGGCGGACAATCGCATCTTCCACCTCCTGCGCGGAAACCATCATAAGATCCGCTAACTCGTCAATGATAATGATAATCTGCGGGAGAACTTCCAAACCTTCTTCCTCCCTATCCGCTACGGACATCTTTTTCACCTTTATCATTATAGCCGCTTAAGTCCCGAACGGAAAGCCTTTGCAAAGCTTTTTATAGCGATTTGTCATCTCTGCCACTGCCCAATTGAGTGCAGATGCCGCTTTTTCGGATCCGTTACTACAGGAATGAGAAGATGCGGTATTCCATTATAGACTTGCAACTCTACAACTTTCGGATCCACCATAATCATACGGACCTCTTCGGGACTGTATTTGTATAGGATAGACATAATCAGGGTATTGATGGAAACGGACTTTCCGGCTCCTGTTGCTCCCGCGACCAAAAGATGCGGCATCTTAGCAATATCGGTCACCACCACTTTTCCTGCAATATCTTTCCCTACTCCAAATGCAAGCTTCATTTTATTATCCTGAAACTCCGGTGAAGATAAAATGTCCCCAAGATACACAACCTGACTATTCTTATTGGGGACCCTCAATCCCTACCGCAGACTTTCCGGGGTATAGGAGCTTCTATACGAATATCCGCCGCCGCAAGACGCATCTTAATATCATTACTGAGAGATACGATTTTAGCCAGCTTTTACTCCTTTGTTCCGGCTGTAACTCATAACGTGTCACCGCCGGTCCCACGGAGACATTTATGATACTCACGGTAATCCCTGAAGCTCTTCAATGTCTCCTGCAAGGTACGCGCATTCTTCTCAATTTCATTTCGCTCGTTTGCTCCTTTATCCTTCGCTCTTTTCAGTAGAGACAGGGGAGGGAAATGATAAGAGCCGTTTCCTTAACGATACTAAGTTCCTCTTCTTTCTTCTCCGCAATCCTCTTGTGAAGCTTTTCTCTATCGGATTCTATTCTTCCTCCGGAAGCTGTCTCCACTACCCTGGTAGAATTGTCCCTTACTCAAAAAGCCTCTCCTTGAGGTCCCATTCTTCATCCAAATTCTCTATCTGAACGGAAGCAGGATTTATCTCTTTTCTATACGCATCAGTCGTATTTCGGAATGAAAATCATTTTCCTCATAGACTATGTCACCGGCTTCACTTCCTTCCGGGAAGGATAAAGTTTTTTTCCTTCTTCCGTATGATCTTCAAAATGAAAACCATGTTCCTCTGACTCCTTAAAATCCTCCAGATGAAAGTCTGTAGCGGAAAAAAATCCACTCCGCTTGCAAGCTGATTTTTCTTTTCTCTCTCTTCTTTCTTTTAAGACTTCCCGTGCCGTTGTGGAAATGCGCTGAATATCCTCCTTTGCTCTTCTTCCCGCCTTTTCAGCCGTATGTACGGAATAGGATGCAAAAAGGCTCATAATCGGCTTCTCCGTAATAAAAACCAAAGAGAGAACAATCAAAAAAAGAAAAAGAACAAATAAGGCCCCCAGTTTTCCAAGTAAAAGGGAAAAGAAAAAAACAAAACGGCATTTCCTATAGCACCGCCTCCCGTTACAAGAGCTGACCAATCCATAGGAATTTCCTTTCCCCAAAAACGGTAGAAAAAAACTCTCTGTAAGAAGGTAGCAAGCAATCATTGCTACAATCCTCCGCGATGCATTGTCCTTATCTTGACTGCTCATATAAAAAAACAAAAATAAAAGAGCAAGAGAAAAGGAAACAAAAAAACTGAAGCTTCCAAATAAAACAAACTGTATCTGCTGCAGTATTTCCCCTACAAATCCGCAAAATCCTAAATTACTAAAAAAAAACAAAAAGGAAAAAAGGCAGATAAAAAATCAATGCTACCTCTTTCCTTATCTTGGAATCCATCATTCGGTTTTCTGTATTTTGTTGTGTCTTAGCGCGTTTTCTCACACTTTGTTTTCTACTTCTTCTTGTTGCCATACGCTCCTACTCATTCTTTGTACTTTGCTGTTATTATACAACAACACGGCAAAAAATAGAAGGATTGCATCCTGAAAACAGCACTAAGAAATTTCAATATTTTTTTCGGCAAAAATGTCTCTTCAAAACTTTCCTTCACGAAATGAAAATGTAAAGCGGGACGCCCATGACGAAGCTTTTTCTTTTCTTCCGATGAATCCCCCTCTTCTTTTCCCGGTCGGATGAGATTCAACGCAAGAAGCTTTGCCAAAATCCTGCTCGCAGATCGGGAGGTAATCCCCAAAAGCTCTGCAACCGTCTGAGCATTTAGGGCCTTTTCCGGGGCCAGCTCATATAGACTGATTAATTTCAGAATGTTGTTCTCATGGATTCCCTGCGTCTTGGCAAAGTCGATAGCTTTTTCATTATTATAGTTTTTTACCAGCTTCAGGTTCTGAGAGAGCGGTCCGATAAGCTTTCCTTCTTCTTCCATATAGAAGGCGTCGTTTCTGCCATAACGATTGCTTTCCATAAGAGCATGCTCTGCATAATAACGACTCCGTTCGTCAGAACTGCTTAAGCCGATTCCCAAGCGAAAGGGAAACCCCAGGTTCTTCTTACACTGCATTAAAATCTCTTCTAAAAGAGGAAAAAAATTTCTGTATCCGGAGAGATTGCAGCACTAATGGCAAACTGATTAAAAACCCTTTTCAATGGAAAAACGATAGTATCTTTCCTTGCGATACGTTGTAAGAAAATGATACACTTCCGCCTCTCTATACTCCTGTTCTTCCTTTTCCACCTCTTCCGTAAAAGGCAATCGGAGTAATACGGAAAGACGCTTTTCCTCCGTGATGGAACTTAATCGAAGCTCATCCAGTGCGTGCTGAATAGAGGCACGAATCATATCCTCATCCGGAAAAACTGCCACATAAGGTATCTGTAAGTCATCCAATGCTTTCAAATTGTTTATGCTTCTGGAAAGAATCATATCAATCTTTCCCTTATCCCAAAGTTTCTTCGCATACTCCGTTATATGCTTATAGTCATATCGCTTTCTCCGTATAAAAATAGGGTCGTTCCGATTCAGAAAGATACTTTCCGACTTCCATATAGCGATTGGTTTCTGTCAGGAAAGTCGCAAAAATACCCTGTTTAAAGGAATGTTTTTATGATTCATTTGAAAATGAAGGAGAATAGAAAAGAACGTCAATGGGTTCATACGCCGTAAAAGGCACAGGGAATACGAATATCCGGGAACTTCTTCAGAATATAGTGATAACCCAATTCTCCTGAAAAAGAAAATGACATCGCACTTTCTCCGACAATCTTCATAGATTCCGTCAATGTCACTGAGTTCTTTATAAATATAAGGATAAAATCGGCATTCAAAACTATTATCCTGTATAACCTTTTCAATCGGCTCAAGGGATTTCTCAGGACGCACAATGGCAACTGAATACATAAAACATTCCTCTCCTTCATCCAGTCTTCTCTATCTGAAATTGTTATCACAACTTTAAGACAAAGTCAATTGTGTCTTTTTATATCTCAACTTTGATCTTTTAGTCTCGGCTTTATTTTTATGCCTCAGCTCTATTCTCTTTTTTTCTCCTGCCTCTATCCTCTCCTGAAGTGCAGACAAATATTCCCAGCGTTCCCATTTTTCACTTAACTTTCTTTCCACTTCTTCTTTTTTTCAGTTGAAGCTCCTGCAGAAATACAAAGTCATGCGCATTCTCCACACTACTCTTATCCAGCTCATTGAGCTCTTCCTCAAGTTTTGCAATGTCTTCCTCTATACTCTCGTAATCCTTCCTCTCCTGATAAGACATCTTCAGCGCCCTTTCTCCACGCCATGATTTTTCCTTTTTCTCAGTTCCTTCTGTTTCTGCCGCTTTTTTCCGCTACCGGATTATTGTTTGCACTCTTCTCTCGAAATAATTCCACCTGATAGTCGGTATATCCTCCTTCAAATTGGCGAATCTGCCCATTTTCCTGAAAAAAACAAAGAGCCTGTTAACCGTTCTGTCTAAAAAAATAGCGATCATGGCTTATAGTTAAAAACGATTCCGGAAAAATGATCCAAAAAGTCCTCCAAAACCATGAGACTTGCAATATCCAAAATCATTGGTCGGCTCATCTAAAAAAAGAGTACATTGGGTGCCGACATGAGAATACGCAAAAGATAGAGTCTTCTCTTCTCACCTCCGGAAAGCTTGGCAATAGGAGCAAACTGCATTTCCGGAGTAAAGAGGAAACGCTCCGCCATTTGCTCCGCGGAGATAAGCCCTTCCGTAGTGGGCAGATAATCCGCAATATCTTTAATACTGTCTATTACCCGCTCTTCCTCTTTCAATTCTTCATTTTCCTGCCGAAAATAGGCAATCTTTACCGTCTGTCCTATTTCCACCTTTCCGGAATCTACGGGAACCTCTCCCAGTATCGATTTCATAAGACTCGACTTCCCCGCTCCGTTTTTTTCCGATAATCCCGATGCGGTCATTTCGCAAAAAAATGATAGCTGAAGTGAGAAAACAGCTCTTTATCTCCATACTTTTTACTTAAATCATCAATAAAAATCGTTGACTTCCCCAGTCTTGTATAAATTGAAGAAAGCTTCAACTCCTCTTCTTCACTGGGGCCATGCATTTGAGAAAGTTTTTCATAACGTTCCAATCTGGCCTTCTGCTTTTGTACTTCTTGCTTTTTGCTCCTCTCCGAACCCATTCCAGCTCTTTTTCTAAGAAGATTCTGTCTTGCTCTCTCCTTTGCAACAGCTATGGACATATGATTCGCTTTCTCCTCCAGATAACGATCGTATTTGCAATCATAGGAAATAAACCGATTTCTCATCCAACTCCACTATCCGGTTGCAAAACAGAATCTAAAAAAATAGCGATCATGACTTACCAAAAGAATACTTCCTTTGAATTGCATCAGCTTATTCTCCAGCCACTCCGCAATTTCTTCATCAATGTGATTGGTCGGCTCATCTAAAAGGAGCAAATCCGGCTCCGTATTTAAAAACAGCAAGTAATGCCAGCTGTTTTCTCTGCCCTCCCTGATAGAATCTTGCAGGGCGAATAATAGTCCATAAGACCGATTTCCTGCATGATTTTTCTTCCCAAAAGGCCTCACCTTCCGCATCATCCATACGGATTTGAAAATGTTCCTTCAGTACATCTATAATTTTTTTCTTCGTCCGGAAACTTTGTTTCCTGTCGAAAGGTAAGAAATCTTTAAATTCCTTTTTCACTACCGTACCGCTATCCAACTGCTCTTCTCCTGCAATAATGCGAAGAAGAGTAGACTTACCGCCTCCGTTTTTTCCGATAAGAGCAACCTTTTCTCCCTCTTGCAGGTAGAAACTTGCATCGGAAAAGAGAACTTTATTCTGATAGCTTTTACTGCCATTCTCTACATTGACAATGCTTAGTGCCATATTTTCTCCTTGCAAACGACTACATTAACCACTCTTTTCTTAATTCTTAATGAAAAATTCTCAAAACGGTGATCCCCACAAAACACAGATCAGCTCCTTACATCAATCTCCTTTAAATAATCGGCGTTCTCCCTTTCAATTTTTTTAAGCACTGGTAAAAAGCAGGAATCAAAAAGAATCAGCAAAAAGCCATGCCAAAGGCGAGGCAAAGCAAGCAGCAACATATCCAAAAATCGGGATAAAGACAAAAAGCAACCAAAGATCTTGCAATCATCTCGCTCACTCCTGCCAGCATGGCAAAGCCTGAAAAATCCCATACCTTGTATGGAAAAAAACGCCAAACATTGACAATGGTAAGCGGAATATAAAAAGAGAATTATAGATTAAAAACTGCCTTGTCATGGTAAGCACTTCTGTCTCTTTGGCATCAATAAAAATCTTCGAATTTCTCCACCCGCAAAAAAATAAGAATCACACAAATCAAAAATAGCATAAAAAGCACCTAATTTTGTGGCTTCCCAAACCCCTTTTTAATCCGATGATATTCTCCCGCACCTGCATTTTGACCTGCATAGGTCGCCATCGTTGCTCCCAACGCATCAAAAACACAACAACAGAATCCGCTGATTCTCTGCCCTGCAGCAATGGCAGCCATAGGGGATGCACCTAAGCCGTTAACCGCTGTCTGCAAAACAACAGAGCCGATTGCGGTAATGCTGTACTGTAGTCCCATTGGAATCCCCATAAATAAAAAGCCTTTTATAATAATGTCGCTCCCAACGCAAATCCCCTTTTTCAAATGTAAAATAGGAAACTTTTTCTGCATAAAAAAACTAAGCAGAGAAGTCCGGAAAGAAGCTGAGAGATAACAGTTGCATAAGCCGGTCCATCTACTCCGAAGCCCAAGAAATAAATACTAACAAAATCCAGAATAATATTTAAAACTGCAGCAAAAACCAAAAAAATAACACCGGCGTTTTAGAGTCACCCAGAGAACGAATAATGGAACTTGTCATATTGTATAAAAAGGTCGTGGAATTCCCAAGAAAAATAATAAAAATATAGTCATAGGCGTAGGAAAAAAGTTTCTTCAGGTGTATTCATCCCTCGCAAAATAGCATCTGGTTAAGAATCCTATAATCACCGTCATTATACCGGCAATAATCAGATTGAGCCAAAGAATATTTCCTACATATTTTTCTTAACTTATCTTCCTGCTTTTGCACCGAACTTCTGTGCAACCGGGATTGCAAACCCCGCACAACAACCAATTACAAAACCATTAATCATAAAACTGATTGCTCCGGTTGAACCCACACCGGCAAGCGCATTCAGTCCCAAAAGCTTTCCACAATAATAGTATCCACCATACTGTAAAACTGCTGAAACAGCGTTCCCAGTAACATCGGTAATGCAAATCGTAAAATCAGCTTCATGGGATCTCCCTTTGAAAGATCCAACATGACAGTCTTCGTTTTATCTTCTTTTTTTTCTACTTTTTTTCTTTTTTTACTTTTTGTTTCTATAACTTTTTACTGCTTTACTTCTTCTCTTTTCCCTTACTCTCTTTTCATCGCCCCTCCTTCATAAAAATTAAAAACCCCAGGTTTTAAGCCAATCGTGACTCAATTCCCGAGGTTCTCTGATAACAGGGGATGAGGGATTCGAACCCCATCGGCGGTTTTGGAGACCGTTGCTCTACCCTTGAACTAATCCCCTTTGCTGAAAAAACAACGTTGTAATTTTACTCTAGTTTTTAAAGATTGTCAACGCTTCTCTTATGTTTTTTACAGGAATCAATTCAATATCTTTACTGATATAGACATCCTTTTGAAAATGGTATGCAGGCAGAACAACTCCGACGAAAGCCAAGTCTCTTCGCTTCTTCTATTCTTTTGCTTGCTTTGGCTGACAGCCCTAACCTCCCCGGATAATCCCACTTCTCCGAAAACCATGATATCCTCTATGAGCGGAATATTACGGTAACTGGACAGAAGTGCCAGAATAACCGCCAGATCTACAGAGGGCTCGGAAATTCGCATGCCGCCTGTAATGTTAATATATGCATCAAATTTGGAGCACTCTATCCCCAAACGTCTTTCCATAATAGCAAGCAGCATATTCAGTCGATTATAGTCCATTCCGTTTGCGGTACGTCTCGGGATACCGAAACTCGTCGGAACCAACAGACCCTGTATTTCCATAAGAAGCGGCCTTGTTCCTTCTATACCGGAGGAAACTACAGAACCGGAAGACTCTACAGCCCTTCCGGAAAGAAGAAATTCGGAAGGATTTTTTTCACCTCCTCCAGTCCGTTTGCCTCCATAGTAAAAACTGCAATTTCATTGGTGGATCCGAAACGATTTTTCTGTCCGTAAAGATTCTAAGCTGTGTATTCTTCTCTCCTTCAAAGTAAAGAACCACATCTACCATATGTTCCAAAATCTTCGGTCCTGCCACATTTCCATCCTTTGTAACATGACCCACAATGCCGATAGCAATTCCCTTTTCTTTAGCAATACGTAAAAGTGCAGCCGTACATTCCCTTACTTGGCTGACAGAACCGGGAGACGCAGCTATTTCCTCCAAGTACATGGTCTGAATCGAGTCAATAACCATAAAGTCAGCCTGTATTTCCTCTACCGCTTCTGCAATATTCTTTTAAATTGGTTTCAGAAAGAAAAATAAACCTCACCCTCCGCTTTTTTTGCATCCTTTCCGCTCTTAATTTAATCTGTTTCAGAGACTCCTCTCCGGATACATAAAGCACTTTTTTCCCTATTTTTCCAAGATACAGACTCATCGAAAGAAAAATAGTGGATTTTCCGATACCGGGATCCCCTCCCAAGAGAATAAGGGAGCCGGTTACAATACCGCCTCCCAAAACCCTATCTAGTTCACTATAGCCCGATGAAAGTCGGTCTTCTTCTCTCAAGATAATATCCTTCAGCTGCTTTACTTTCTGCTCTCTGGGTACTTCCTGATTCTGGAAAATGCCTTGTTTTTTTCCGGAGCTTTCTTTCGGGGCCTCCACCATAGTATTCCAACTTTTACAGGAAGGGCACTGTCCAAACCATTTGATGGTTTCATACCCACACTCTTTACAAAAAAAACGACTTAGACTTTTTGCCATGCTTCCTTCCTTTTCCTATTTTTCTTACACTTTTTCTTTTCTAACAGCGGTTCTTAAACTCTCTCCGTTTTTTTATCTACACGCAGGTTCACCCTTTCTCCTACCTGCACATCTCCATCCAAAAAATAGCTTCCGAAAGCAAATTCTCCACCTCAGTCTGAATAGTCCTCTTCAAAGGACGAGCTCCAAACTTCGGATCGTAACCCTTCTCTATCAGGAAGTTTTTTGCCTTCTTATCGAGGTTAATGCCAAGGTTCATCTCCCCCTTAGCTCTCTTATACAGGTTCTTCAAAAGAATATCCAAAATCTTGGACATATCTTCCTTACTAATTGGACGGAAGACAATGATTTCATCAATACGATTCAAAAATTCCGGTTTAAACAAGCGTTTCAGCTCCTCTAAAACCTTATTTTTCATGTAATTATAATCTCCGTCAGCCCTGGTCCGCCGGAGAATCAAAGCCCAATTTCTTGGGGCTCATGATTTGCTCCGCACCGACATTGGAAGTCATGATGATAATCGTATTTTTAAAGGAAACCTTCCTTCCCTGCGAATCGGTAATATGTCCGTCATCCAAAAACCTGTAAAAGAATATTCAAAACATCCGGATGCGCCTTTTTCTATCTCATCAAAAAGAATAACGGAGTATGGGTTTCTTCTAACCTTCTCGGAGAGCTGTCCCCCTTCATCATAACCGACATAGCCGGGAGGAGAACCGATCATTTTGGAAACACTATATTTCTCCATATATTCGGACATATCTACACGAATAAGATTCTGTTCCGAACCGAAAAACCACTTCAGCAAGTGCTTTGAAAGTTCCGTTTTTCCTACACCGGTAGGCCCTGAGGAACATAAAAAGAGCCGATAGGGACGCTTTGGATCCTTTAAACCCACTCTTCCTCTCTTAATCGCCTGCGATACGGCATGAACCGCCTCATTCTGCCCTATTACTCGAGTATGAAGAAGGTCCTCCAGCTTACGAAGCTTTACACTCTCCGATTCGCTCAGTTTTTTTAGCCGGAATTTTTAGTCCATTCCGAAACCACATTGGCAATATCCGTCTCCGTCACATGAAGCTTATTCTCTTCCGTGTCTTTCTTCCAAAGCTCCAGATCGTGATCCAGCTTTTTTTCTTCTTTTGCTCCTGTTTCTTCTTAATCTGAGAAGCTGCCTCAAAGTCCTCCTTCCGGATACACTCTTCTTTCTCTATCTCCAGCTCCATAAGCTGTTCTCGAAGACGTTTAATATTTCTAGGCTCTCCGCTGTTCAATATACGAAGCTTGGAAGCAGCTTCATCAATAAGGTCAATAGCCTTATCCGGTAAATAACGGTCATTAATATAGCGGGAACTGAATTTTACGGCAGCTAATATAGCACCATCATCAATGCTTACCTTATGATGTTCCTCATACTTTTCCTTAATTCCCCGAAGAATCGCAATGCTTTCCTCTTCACTTGGCTCTTCTACCGTAATCGGCTGGAATCGTCTTTCCAAGGCAGCATCCTTTTTCAATATGCTTTCTGTATTCTTCTAAAGTTGTAGCGCCGATAATTTGCAGCTCTCCTCTTGCCAAAGCCGGCTTTTAAAAATATTTGCCGCATCCAAAGGCGCCTTCCGCTCCCCCGCTCCGATTAGGGGTATGAATTTCATCAATAAAGAGGAGAACCTCACCATCATTTCTCGCCTCGGAAATAACACGCTTAATTCTCTCTTCAAACTCTCCCCTATACTTAGAACCGGCAACCATCGCGGAAAGATCCAATGTAAGAAGTCTTTTCTTGGCAATAATTTCAGGCACATCGGAAGAAGCAATCCTGTTTGCCAATCCTTCCACAACTGCCGTTTTTCCGACTCCGGGTTCTCCGACCAGACAAGGATTGTTCTTGGTTCTTCTGGAGAGAATCTGTATCATCCTCATAATCTCCGCTTCTCTTCCGACCACGGGATCCAGCTTTCCTCTCTTGCCAAAGAGTCAGATCTCTGGAATATTGATCCAAAGTCGGCGTCTGAGAATTTCTTCCTGCACCATCCTTTTGGGATTTATTTTCCACAAATTGATCTCTTCCCATAGCAGAATTCAGCTGAGAATATATTTTCTGTGCAGATGCTCCCAAGGTGGAAATAATTCTGGAAGCCACGCAGTTTCCGTCCTTTAACATTGCAAGAAGTAAATGTTCTGTTCCTACCAAATGAGAGCCGCTTTCTTTGGCCTCCTGCATTGCCTGTTCCAACAGTCGCTTTGCGGAAGGTGTGTATCCGCTTGGGTCGGCAATGGAAAGTTTACCATCCGTACTGATAAACTTGGCAATCATTTCTATAATTTTATCTTCCGTAACATTGTTTGCCTTTAAAACCTTTCCGGCAACTGCTGTCCTTCCCTGAACCAGCCCCAAAAGGATATGTTCCGTTCCGATGTACTGGTGGTGACATTCCTCAGCAACCTCAATTGCCAGCTGTAACGCTCTTTGGGCCTGTATAGTAAACTGATTCATCTTTTCACCCTATTCCTTTATACTTATATACGCAGAAAACCGTGACCCTTTATTCTTCTCAATAAAGACCTTCACAGTTTTATACGCCACCTTCATTACAGGCGGATTCCCTATTACAACTCTTTACAAATCTTCAATCTCTAATTCTGTATCTTCTGATTCCTCTTCCTTTTTCTTTGTCTCTTCTCTTCGCTCTACGGAAATGGCTCTGGTTGCACCTAAATCTTCGTCCTCCAAATCATCTTCTATAAGCGATTCCCGTACAGAAGTAATCATCTTTGTCTGATCCAGCTTCTCCTCATCCTTATCAAACGATTTCAAAAGAAATACCCTCTACATTTGGACGTAGCTCTTTTTATCGATTCCTATGTTATCCTTCTGAAATGCGATAATTCTCTTCAGTCTGTTTCTTTCCTGCCATAAGAAAGCGGCAAGTACAACCGAAAGTAAAGCCAAAAATCCGAAAAACACAGGAAAGAATAAACTGCGTATTAAACTTTCCCACCAGACTGTCGTATCGATTCAGAAGCTCGGGATAGCTTTCTGCGTTTTTTTCTTCTGCTCTTCCTCCAGAGGATCCTGAAAAATATCTTTGAATGGTCTTCTCTTTTAAGTCGTAACGATAAAAGTTCAAGTCTCCGGCATCATTCATACCATAGATAATGATGTACTGGTGGTCAGACTCCGCCTTCCACACCCATCCCTTTACCTGGTGTCCGTCAACATCAATGGTACTCTCCAAAAATCCTGCCGGAACCTGTACGTCTGAACTGGATTCATGATGGTAATGCTCTTATCCTTAGCGGTAAGCTTTTACTCCTTCATTTACTGTTTCTTCTTTTTCTTCCTTGCTTTCCTCCGTCTCGGACGATGCACTCTCGGATGCGGATTCTGCCGGCTCCGCTTCACCGCCTGTTGCAGTTACGGTAGAAGCACCGACATGGGTGAGATTTAACAAAGACTCGTCCTGCGTGTAAACCTCCTGCTTTTCCACGTTAATTGTAGAGGTCCCGGCACTCAATACTTTGAACTCCAAAATATATGCCAAGGTATTGCTTTTCGCTTTGGTCTCCGCTTCCATGAACCCGAAGCGTTCCCTGCTCCTCCATCCGTATCCGTACCGGATACAAACTGCAGGGCGTTGCCGTCGTAGCGCAAGCTGATATCTGCACGAGAAAGGGGAGTATCACTTTTTACTTTTAAATTCAAAGTAATGTTCTCTCCTACGTTCCCTGACGGATCGGAAAAGCTGAGCTGACCGTCTGCAGCAAAACAGGTGAAGGAAAATAGTATGCCCAGCATTAAGCTTATCAAGATTGTTTTCATTTTCATCATAGCTTCTCACTTCCCTTCCTTTATGACAAAGGAGCCTTTCCTACCTCGATAATTTCCACTCCGCTTTCGTTTCCGCCACTTCCGGAGCTAGTCTGATTTGCTGTAGCACCGCCATAATTAAGCTTAATCGTATAGTTTTTCTCGCTTCCGTTCTCCGCTTTTACGGTAATAACAACGCTATCTCTTCCTTCTACGCTCTGATTTCCATTTCCCTTAATCTGCGCCTTACCATCTACCGCAGTTGCTGCAATATCTAAAGACTTCGTTCCATTGGACAGACTGATACTGTAGTTTTCATTTTCTCCACTAAAAGAGGGACTTAAATTGTATCCCGATATCGATAAGGAGGTAAGTCTGTTGTTGGGACTTCCCGTTCCGGTCGGAATAGCCGCTCTTTCAGCAGGCATATTTTCATAAATAGGAATATTAAAAACCAAGGCTTTTTGTCTCATCTCGGAAGTATAAGCCTTAGCAAGCTTTGCCCCTTCCTCTGCCGCTCCTTGCACATTGGTCATATATTGGTGCTTATACAGATTGGCTCCTTGTACATTCCACTTCTTTAAGTACAAGGTATTCTGTCCCTGCATTCAGATAGTTTTCTGCAAAAACTGCGCCCTCCAGGATGGATTTTTCATGAGAATTCCACGGTCTTCCATAGGAACCGCTCTGCCTCGCGTACCATAAGCCTCTTTCTACAGCCCCCATACCGTTTGCCGCGTAGGCTCCTACATTAAAAATAGTTGTAGAAACCGGATGCACCGGAAACGGAACCGCTGGTCCCCTTTCCCTGTTCCTGTAAAATCATAGCTGCAAGGACATAGGGATTTTTGCTTTGTAGTTTCCGCCGCTTTCATGAGAATTCCTGTATAGTCGATACCGGAACGCTTTACTGTGTCACCTCCAGTATTTTCACCGGAACCGCTTCCGCCGGACACAAACTCTCCCGGCCCCGCAGCTGAAAACAATTACATTGTCTCCGGAAACGAAGGATAAATGTATCATCAGTAGGAGCGGCAGCCGTACTTTCCTGTTGAGAAGCAGTACTTTCTTCCACGTTTGAAGCAGTCGCACTTTCCATAAATGTGCCCTTTAACACGGAAGAAAGACCTTCTGCGGTCTGTTCCTCCGGATTATAATTATGTAACAAAAACTGGAAGATATAGGACTCATCCATAAAAATTTCTCGGATCAAGATAATAAGCAGTTAAAGCTCTGGAAGCTGCCACCCATTTGGCCCCCGTCAAATCCCGGCCATGTTCCGCTGTTCCAGTCATATTTACCTGCATCGGTTGATTTCAAGAGGAAATGGCATTTTTATCCACAAGGCTGCTGGTACCTTCCATCTCTCCATTCAACACCGCATCCCAATTCAGATTGGTCTTCATCCCCTGAAAGCGCCAGCTCGGAAATTCCGCATGAAGATTGCGAAGTCCTTCCTTGTAGGACTCCGGAAAGCCTTGTTGATTCAATTCATTTTCAAAAGCTTCGTCCCTCTGATATTGCACCGGGAACTTCACAAAATCGGAACGGATATATCCTTGGCCTCCGGCATACTTAACCGGATACCAAGTCGAACCGTCACTTCCCTGCACCGAGTCATTTACGGTAATGGAAGCATTCGAAAAAAGATTGGTGACTTTACTGCTCTTCACAGTGGCCTCCGCACGAATATTCACCAAACTTCCTTTTACCAAGGCCGCCCTTTCTCCTGCCAATGCCGGCATAGACGCCATAGCAAAAGACAATGTTAAAGCAAGGGCTGTACAAACTTTCTTATGCATATCTTCTCCTCATTCTAGGGGCTTTATTCTCTTTTTAAGATTTCTACTCTATTCTTCGACATTTTCCTGTTTCAGTTTAATTTTTTTGCTATATCCCGTCAATGCATATACAAAGAATTCAGATAAAAGTAATGATTTAAACCATGACCTTGAGTAAAGAAGGATAAATGCCAAGTTCGCGGAGATCGAAACAGGTTTTATCCCCCATTCCAATCCCCGCGAAGATTCAATATGCTGTCTTTTTTTATTAAAAGCCTAGACCGGATAAGCCTTATTGGCTTTGTCCGCACTGCTTAGTGCCACACCACTCTTTTGTGCATCTCTGTATTCAAAGAAGTCCTTTGCAACCTGCGGAAAAAGTGCATAAGACAATACGTCCTCGGGCTGTCTCGTCCATTCCTTAGCTTCTTCCTCAAACTTCTTAAGCTGCGGTGCAATATGATCTGCAGGGACGGTCTGTCATCTGTTTCTCGCCTTTTAAGATCTTCTCTACCACTTCCGGATTCATCGGCTTTTACCGTTTTTCCGAATTCTCCGGCTACAAGCTTGTAAGACTCCTTCGGAACCATCTTGTAGCGCTCTCCGGCAATGACATTCATTACCGCCTGGGTTCCCACAATCTGGGAGGACGGCGTAACAAGAGGAGGCTCTCCGAAATCCTTTTCTCACTCTTGGTACTTCTTCCAGCACTTCCTGCAGCTTATCATCCTTTCCGGCCTGATGAAGCTGAGAAATAAGATTTGAAAGCATTCCGCCCGGTACCTGGTACTTCAGAGCCTTGACATCCACACCGAGAACCTTTGTGGAAAGAAGCCCCGACTTAATGCACTCCTCTCTGTACGGCTGAAAATAGTTGGAAATCGCAATCAGCTTATCAAGATCCAATCCGGTATCATATTCCGTTCCCTGTAAAGCGGCAACCATGACGTCCGTGGACGGCTGAGAGGTTCCCATCGCGAAGGGAGTTGATGCCGTATCAATGATATCGGCACCTGCCTCAATCGCCTTTAAATAGGTCATGGAAGCCATTCCGGTGGTATAGTGTGTATGCATCTCAATCGGCAGCTTGGTTCCCTTCTTTAAGGCTTCAACAAGCTCTGTCGCCTGCTTCGGAAGAAGTAAGCCCGCCATATCTTTAATGCAAAGAGAGTCAGCCCCTGAGGCTTTCAACCTCTCTTGCAAGATTCTCCCAATATTCCAGAGTATAGGCATCTCCCAAAGTATAGCAAAGCGCAATCTGCGCATGCCCGCCTTCTTTATTACAAGCCTTTACCGCAGTTTCCAAATTACGAATATCGTTTAAGCAGTCGAAGATACGAATAATATCTATTCCGTTTGCAATGGACTTCTCCACGAAATACTCCACAACATCATCCGCATAGTGGTTATAGCCCAAGATATTTTGTCCTCTGAAAAGCATCTGGAGCTTTGTATTCTTAAAATGTCTCTTTAACATCCGAAGACGCTCCCAAGGATCCTCCTTTAAGAAACGGAGACAAGCGTCAAAGGTTGCTCCACCCCAGCACTCGACAGCGTGATAACCGACTTCATCCATCTGATCCAAAATCGGCTCCATCAACTCGCTGGGCATTCTGGTGGCACTAAGGACTGGTGCGCATCTCGAAGCACCGTTTCCGTGATTTTAACTTTAGCCATAAACTCCCCTTTCTTATTTTACCCCAAAAACAGCCATAAAGACACCCGCTGCAACAGCAGTACCGATTACACCGGCTACATTCGGCCCCATAGCATGCATAAGCAGAAAATTGGTCGGGTCGGACTCAGATCCCACCTTCTGTGACACCCTGGCTGCCATAGGAACTGCGGAAACACCTGCAGAACCGATAAGGGGATTAATCTTCTTTCCGGATAAATAATACATTACTTTACCTAGTAATACGCCAGCTGCCGTGCCAAAGGCAAAGGCAATCAGTCCCAAAAATACGATTTTCAAAGTATCCAAGTTTAGGAAGGCCTCCGCAGAGGTTGTTGCCCCTACAGAAGTTCCCAGTAAAATAACAACAATATACATCATGGCATTTGCCGCAGTATCTGTCAGCTGTCTTACTACACCGGATTCCTTAAAGAGATTCCCAAGCATCAGCATTCCGACAAGCGGTGCCGTGGTTGGCAGTAAGAGGCAAACCACAATCGTTACCACAATAGGGAAGAGAATCTTCTCCAGTTTGGAAACCGGACGAAGCTGTTCCATCTTGCACATTCTCTCTTCTTTGCTTGTAAGGGCTCTCATAATCGGCGGCTGGATAATCGGCACCAATGACATATAACTGTATGCCGCAACCGCAATCGGACCAAGAAGTGCCGTCTGTCCGAGCTTATTGCAAAGGAAAATGGAAGTCGGGCCGTCTGCTCCTCCGATAATGGAGATTGCAGCTGCTGCAGCACCGTTAAATCCCAAAAAGATTGCAAAGAAGTATGCTGCATAAATACCGAATTGAGCAGCTGCACCAAGAAGAAAGCTAATCGGATTCGCAATAAGAGGTGAGAAATCCGTCTGTGCTCCTACTCCAAGGAAAAATCAGGGACGGTAAAATCGTCCATTCATCCAAACGGAAGAAATACCAAAGCAGCCCTCCCGTACCGTTTATTGATTTTTCCGGACTAAGCATGATGTCCGGATAAATATTAACCAACAACATTCCAAATGCGATGGGAACCATGAGAAGAGGCTCAAAGCCCTTGGCGATACCCAGGTAAAGAAAAATCAAAGCAACCAGAATCATAAGATAATTCCCGTAGCTCAAACTGAAGAATGCTGTTTGTTCTAGTAGATTTAAAAATGTCTCTACTATATTCATAAATTCATCCTCCTAAGTTCTAGCCCTCCAGGCTTACCAGTACCGCTCCGGACTCCACACTGTCTCCCACGTTAACATGAATTGCTACTACCTTTCCATCCTTCGAGACAACAATGTCATTTTTCCATTTTCATGGCTTCTAAAAACCAGAACCGGTGTGCCGCTCTTCACACTGTCTCCCACATTGACTTTTGATAGCAAGAACCTTACCTGGCATCGGCGCAGTCACAGAAATATTTCCCTGTGCAGAAGCCTTTTGCTTGAGGAGCAGGAGCAGGGAGTAGGGAGCAGCAAGCTTTTGCTGCAGGGAGCTGCCGCAGGAGCTGATGCGGAGCTTCCCATATTCCCTTTTTCGTCCACAGTTACATCATAAGAAAACACCATTAACCGTAATTGTATATGCCTTCATCTTTAACCTCTACTTCCTTCTCTTTACCGAGCGTACAATCAATCCATTTTCCAAAGTCCGTGCATCACTAAAGGGATTCTTCTTGCCACAGTCCTCTTCGTATGCCTTCACGGCCGCCATCAAAAATCACACTGAGCAGTTCTTCGGAAATCCCTCTTCCTTTTTCTAAAAGCAGGCGGAACAGCAGCAATTTTCGTTCCCGCACTTGTCTTTTCTTCCTTTTTCAGTTCCAAAGCCTGACGGTCTTTTTCTTTTTTAGCCTCTGCCCGTCTTACTTCCCACTTATGGACCTGATCAAAAAGACTGATAATCCATGCAATGAAGATTAAAACGGCAAAAACAGTTCCCATCCCGACTATCATATTTTGGAAAGCAGAAAGCAGCTTTTCCTGCATGGTATAGACCGGGTTAAAGCTTAATTCCGTAAATTGATAGTAGCCCTCCGGAATGACCGCATGGAAAATCAACTCTCTCTTTTCAAAACCGGCATGCAGATCAATAACATAACTGTCATCCTCTGTTTTCACTTCCACATTTTCCACTTTTTGGAACTTGCCCAAATCTTTTTTGTTATTCTTAAAATTTGTCAATGCATTGTAAAGAACTTCTTCTTTTGCCTTGTACGCCTGATTAATACTATCTTCCAGTTCCTGCTCGTCTTCTCCCTCAACTTCAAGGAAATAGTCGGTCATCATCTGGGTTAGTCCGGAACGCTCTTCCTCTGTTAAAGACAGCGTTGTCTCTACCTTCTTTTTTTCTACAGGAGAAAAGAAAAAGAGAAAAGAAGCATAATCGCAAGGAGGAAGAATAATCGTTTTATTTTCTTCATAATTCCTCCCTTAGATGCTGCCGTATTTTTTATGGAAATCAAAATTCGCCTTGCCGTAAAGCATATCAAAGGCGGAAATCACTCTCGCCTTGTTTCTTCCGGTAAGATAATGGCATCAATATATCCGCGGTAAGCCGCACTCTTTGCAGAACCTTTTTCCTCAAGGAACTGCTTGGCCTTTTCTTCTCTATCCTCCAAAGTCTCATCAGGATATAAAATATTTTGCAGCTAACTTCGCATCCATAACCGAAATCTCGGATTCCGGATATGCGAAAAACCAAATCCGCTCCCAAGCCCTTACTGCCAAGACAAGCGCCTGCAGAACCGACTGCCTTTTTACCAAAGTCACCAATGGTACGGAAGCATTTCCATAGGCGGACAGGAGCTCTCCCATTTCCTTGGTCATGTGCATCTCATTGCAGCTGCAGTTCTCAAATCCCGGAGTATCACAAAGAGTAAGAACCGGAATAGAGAAGCTGTTACAGAAACGAAGGAAACGATTCATCTTCACAACAGCCTTCCAGTGAAGTGCTTCTCCTGTTGTTGCAATGCCTCCCACTGTCTGTCCGTTTAAGCGCAGAAATGCAGTAACTGCACCCTCTCCGTAAGCTCTTCTTACTTCAAAAAAATCTCCCCTCATCGGAAAGTGTGCTAAGTGCTTCTCTTGCAGGCATTGTAAAAATCCATCCACTGCACGATTTAGATTGTCTTCCACTTCTTCATTATAGGCTTCATCTTCATTGTTTGCCGGCAAGAAGGAAAAAGGCTTTGCAATTTCGGTAATCAATTCTTCTTCCGTTCCGGAAAAAAATCCAGATTGCCGGCTTCTTCCTGTGCTTTAGCCTTGGCAAAATCATCATTTTTATTGCCTTTCACCGCGTCGGGAGCGTTTAAGAACAATCTGCCGTCCTTATTCTCCATAAAAGCTAAAAATCAGAAAGAGAAGCAAAGCACTGCCATTGCTCCGCCTGCCTGACCGTAAACAACAGAGTATAAGGGAATCAAGCCCTTTGCCTTTGCCTTCTTCTCATAAATACGGGAAAGAGCAAAAAGAGAATCTGTCGCTTCCTCCAGACGAATTCCGCTGGAATCCAAAAGTTCCAAAACCGGAGCCCCCATCTTCAGTGCCATATCATAAAAGCTGCGCAATCTTTTTACCGTGCATTTCTCCCAAAGATCCCGAGAGAATATTTCCGTCCTGGGCATAAACATACACCGGCTTTCCGGATATACTGCCATAACCGCAGATAACGCCATCCGTGGCTTCCTTTTTTCCTCCTGAACAAAATCCGTACTTCGACTTCTTACCAAAGCACCGATTTCGACAAAACTATGTGCGTCCAGCAAGGACTCAATGCGATTTCTTGCAGAGCTACGCTGATCCATATTTCTCCTCCATTCTATTCCTGAGTCCAGACAATATTCTTAGGTATTGTAAACGATTAAATATATGAGTTCAAGGGATTTTAAGACGGTTTTAAGATGATTAAGTCAAAACATTGAAATTATGCGTTATTTTTTTAACAAAAAGATTTTTTTCCTTTTTTTCTTGGCAGATGGTAGCTTTTTCTTTTATCATAAAAATCCCGGACCGTATTCTTTTCCTATTTTTTTATAACGTAATCCCTTAGGATAAAAAAATTTCGGAGACGTCCGTTTCGAAGATAGCCAAATCCTAAAGGAAGACCGTCACAATAGAGAATGGACATTCCCGCCTTATGTTCCTTGCCCTCAATAAGTTCCCCTATTCCCTCTATTTCTTTCTCTTCTACTCCGATTTCATTGCCCAAAAGATAGTCTTCCACTCTTCTGTCCGTTCTTTTTTTAGGAAAAATGGAATAGAGAAGGCTATATTTCGTCTTCGGTCTCCGCTGTTCCACGATTGAAAAAAATGTCCTTCAAATCTACCGCATGACTTAAGCCGTGACTATACTCCCATTCCTTTTTTCCTTCCTCATAAACACTTATACCTTGCCTAAATAATTTTAACTCCGAAAAAGGACGGAGCTGTGAGGCATAGCAGAAAAATCATTTTGTTTTTTTGAAAAAAACCGTATAAGAAAGTCTCTCTCCTCTTCTGCAGGTTCTTCTCCGGATTTCTTAAACACCGCAAAAATACTGCCCCTCTCCACTGCTGTTATGAAAATACAGTCTCTTCTCCATTAAAAGCCGATAATCCGGATTCTCCCTTTCTATCCATTCTCGGATATCTTCATTCTCAGTCCTTTCAAAGGTACAGGTGGAATACGCAAGAATTCCACCTTCTCGAAGCATGGTGAAGGCTTCCCGAAGAATTTCCTTTTTGGCGAAGAGCACATTTTTCCACAAGCTCTTCCGACCAGTCTTCCACTGCCTCTTTACTTTTTCGGAACATCCCCTCACCTGAACAGGGAGCATCCACCAAAATTCTGGAAAAAAAACCGGGGTAGAACGCAGCTAGATGTGCCGGGCTTTCATTGACTACGGAAAGATTAGCTGTAGCCCATTCTTTCCGCATTTTTCGAAAGAATTCTTGCCCTTTCCCCCACATATTCGTTGGAAAGAAGGAACCCGCCTCTCTTACTGTCCAATCGGTCAGCTATTTGCATGCTTTTTCCTCCAGGTGCGGCACAGAGATCCAAACAGCGATCAAAGGGGCGTATCTCCATATGCGGAACGACCTCCATTGCCGAAGGGTCCTGAATATAGTAAAGCCCGGCTTCATGATAAGGGTCTCGTCCGATTGTAATCCCCTGCGACGCAAGATAGCTTTCGTCCACGAGGAATTCTCTTACCTCTGTTTTTTCTAAAATTTCCGACGAATTTTCTTGCAAGTCTTCCGGAACATTGTTCTGTATATCTTCTACTAAAACTCTCTCTCCTTTTTCTTCCTCACAATCAGAGTAATTAAAAGAAAACAAGGGAATCAAGTTCCAGTCCTTTTTCCAATCCGAAAAAGAAAATCCGTGTTTCTCCGCTTCTCTTAACTTTTGTGTATTTACACGGATTCCCCGTTTCGGCTCCTCCGAAAAAGACTGAAGAAATTGCTTCCACTCCTCTTCATCCGAAAAACAAATTTTCGCATTCTTTCTAAAAACACCTCGGGTAAATGCATAAACTCCTCCATTACTCCTATTGATAAAGGGCTTTGACCAAGATTTCTTTCAATTCTTTACTTGCCAAAATTAAACCGTCGTAAGCTCCATAATGATAAAAACGGAGAAGCAGCATGCCGACCGGTAATGCCAGCACCATACCGGACAAGCCATAAAACTTATACCGAGAAACAGGAATAGTAAAGCCAAAAGAGGAGGAAGACCAATCGCTTCTCCGATAATCTTCGGCTGCAAAAAAACTGTCGAATCACTTGTGTCAAAAGATATAACACAAAGCAAGACTGCAAAGAAGCCAAAACGTCCCTGTATTAGAATGAAAAGCATCCATGGCCACATGATAAATCCGACTCCAAAAATCGGAAGTGCATCTAAAAAAGCGGTAAGGAAGGCAAGTAAAACCCCATAGGGCACCCTCAAAAAGCTAAAACCTATTGCAAGGAGTAAAAAAACACAAAACATGATTTCTATCTGTGCAAGAATATATCCTTTGATAATCTTTTTCCCATCTTCTCTTAAAAGCTTTCCGTAACGACTAAAGCTTTCCGGCACTATCTTTTGTAAACCTTGAAGGATTCCTCTTCCTTCTTTCACAAAGGAAAAAGGAGGATAAAATCATGATAACAAAGTAGAGCACAAGTTCCGGTAGACCTCCAACCAGATGCAAGGATAAACGGATAGCGGGAGATGACCAACTGCGCAGTATATTTTTTCCATATCCTTCCATTTTTTTCGGCATATTCGCGAAAATCTCCTGAAAACCTTCCGGTAGCAATTGTCTCACCTTCTCCAGACTATCCAATACCATATTTTTTGCAGAGAGGAGATATTCCGGAAAGCCCGCCATTTTTACAGAAAGAAAAAGGCCCCCAAAAAGAAATAAGAGATACAACAGCCCCAAGACAATAACAAACAAGAATACAATAATCAAAACTGTCCAATGTTCTTTTTTAATTCCGGGAAAAGTTTTCGAAACAAAATGGATAATCGGGGATGCAAGCACTGCTAAAATTGCTCCCAAGAAAAAAAGGCAGAAAGAACAGAAGCAATCTGGGAATCAGAATCAAAAAGATAGCGGTTAAAACAAGCGGAAAACAGATCCGATACAACAACAGTCCTATTCTCTTCATTTTATTGCTCTCCTTCCATTTGACCTGCTTTATCTTTGTCCAGCCTCTGCTTTTTCCATTGCCAAAGCATAGTAAAAAAGAGACTGATTCCGAAATAAAAAATACTGGATGCATTGGAAAACCAAGTTGTAAAGAAAGAAAGGGATAGATAAAATGCAAATTGGGCAATAATCCCAAGAAGAAAGGGATTGTCTTTCCGTTTCATAAGGGAGCTTAGGATTGCAGCCAAACTCCCCAGCACTGCAGAAAAAATTCCAACTCCGAGAATCCCAAAATCATAATATGCATCATAGAGAATTCCCAAGGTACTCAACTCTTCCTTGGTAAGGTATAAAGGATAGGAGAGCGGTAAATCCACGAAATATTTCAATCCTGATAAGGTCAGGAATGGATATGCCATTCTAAAGCCGTGAGAATGACTTTCCACTTCCTTTGTCAAGAGATTAAAATTCTCATAATTATTCGCAATGTACATATAGGGTTGCACGAAAAAGATCAGGGATATTTTTATTTTTCATTGCAAAAATATCCAGAAGGTAAGATACGGAGTGTGCCCTCTCCACTGTCAAAACAATGTATGCAGTAAGTAAAAAAAGAAATAAAAGAAGAGCCTTCTTCCATTGTAAAGAATAACCCAGCAACAACAAGGACAAAATATACAGTGCCATAGAAAAAAGGAGCTGGAAACGGGAGACTAAAAGTATCGGTAGCAGAAGCGAAAGAAAAAACTGATTAATCCGAAAGCAGTAATTCTCTTCTCCAATCTCATGAGAAAGGGCAAAAGCATCGGCACCAGTACAAAAAGAGTCGTGAAATAATGCAGTCCTTTTAAGTGAAATGCAGAGTAGGCATGAGGAGTATGCTCCGTAAACAAAGGGATATACCCTAAGACCTTTGCTTCAATAAAAAAACAGAGATAGGAAATACCCAGTAGAACAAGAATACAGAGTTTTAAAAAGGACAATAATTCCCTCTGCTTCTTTCTCTCATCCTTAATAGGAATATCTATTTGTTTTTCATTCCCGCTAGAAAATGGATTGGAAATGCTAAGTGCTTCAGATTGCAAATTCTTGTGAAAAGCAAGTTTTTTCACTATATAGTACAGCAAATAAAAAATAAAATATGCCAAATAAAAACTGAGCCAGCTTTCCATAGTCCACGAAGAAGAGAGGGTACTGAGCTGTAAAACCGCTATCCCCTCTCCACCGAGTAAGCCTAAAGCAAAAAGTCCGCAAAGAGGAAGATTACTCTTCTCTTCTTTTTCGACAAAATATAAAAAAACAGGGCTAAAAAAACAGAAAAAGTATAGAAGAAACCCCCGCATGGCCGAATTTTTTTGCCAGATAGGCCAAAAAATATAGGATGCTGTATATTCCAAGTATTTTAAATATTCTCATGCAATAATATCCTGCTACTATGGACTTTTGTTCTCTGTCACAGAAGCTTTCCCTTCCTGCGTACTTTGACGACTCTCCTCTACTGAAGCTTTTTTCTCGGCAGAAGAACTATTTTTGATACTTGCCTTTCCGTCGATTCCTTCTTCAGTTCCAAAACTGCTCTCTTCCTTGGATTCTGTAGTACTTTCTTCTGTAGACTTACTCTCTTCCTTGGATTCTGTAGTACTTTCCTCCGTGGTTTCCGCATTTTTCTTCAGCCTAGCCGTAACGGTCACGGTATTATTCGGTTCCGTAAGCGAAACGCCTTTTGCAAGATAGTCATCCAAAAGAATATACCTTTTTGTACATCACTGCTCGTTCCGGAAATATCTAAAGGCGGAAGATCAATACTATTTATACTTTCTAAAAGGCTCTCATTTCCGGAAACGGATACAGTCTTAGGTGAGATATCCAAGCTTTCCAAACTGTAACCGCTTTGCGGTATGCCTGTAGCATTCACTGCAATCTTCAAGTCCTTTTTCTTGTGGATCACTACGGTATAATCCACCTCTTCTTGAGAAAGCGTAACATTCCCTAAAGAATCGATGGTTTTTCCGTTTGCATCATAAAAAACAGCCTTTCCTTTTCCACTGGTTGTTTTGTTCAGCCCATCAACATTAATCAGTAAACCCACCGAAGAGATTCTTCCAATGGTAGACTCCGGTCCGGTTGCATAAATCGTGTCCGGTTCCGTATGAATAGAAGCAACCACATATCCGTCTTCTTCCTTACCGCTCCTATGGGTTGTCAGCGTAAACTTCTTTCTTTGTAAATCCTCCACACTGACATGGACTACAGACGGACGAGCTACAATATCCTGTATACTGGCAGAATTTTCCGGATTCTTCAGCTCAACATATACCGGCACGGAACCGGTAATGGAATAGTCATTCAAGTCAATATAAACATTAAAGTCTGAAGCTTTCACGGATGATGCCTTATTGCTTCGAACCGTATAACTTATTGTAATGGTCTCTCTATCTACTTCCCAGGTTTTATTTTTCCGACGAAAAAAACATCCTGATTTAAAATATTTAACTCTACATTCCGGCTTCCTTTTTTTGTTCCGGATTGGAAATATTAAAAAACAATCAACCAAAGAAGTAGAGCCAAAAACGCTGAATAGTTTTAAATTTATATTTCCTTTAAAAAATTTCATGACTGCTCCTTCTTTTTCTCCTTAGAAAAAATTCGGGAAAAGATGGACTTCCGTTCTTCTCCTTCCTTCTCTTCCTTTGGCAGATACTTCAAGAGTTCCTCCGGCTCTCTGATACGATAGAGTTTTTCCTTCACTGGCTACGGATATTCTTCCCGTTTCTTCAGAAACAACCAAAGTGATGGCATCTGAATTCTCTGATATACCAAGAGCCGCTCTGTGTCTCGTTCCATACGCCTTGGAAATCTCCGCATCAGAAAGAGGAAGATAACAGGTCGCAGAAGTCACTCTATCATGGAAATCACTACCGCTCCGTCATGAAGCGGTGTATTTTTTTCAAAAAAATATTGATAAGCAGGGCTGCCGTTACGATTCCGTCTACATAGATTCCCGTCTTTTTCGATTTCTTCCAAACTCTGTGTTTGCTCTATCACAATCAAAGCACCGGTCTTATGCTCCGACATCGTACTGCAGGCAGCAATAAGTTCTTCATTAATATGCGTGTTTTGCCTTGTATCCAAGCCTCTAAATTGACTGATTAGGTTTCTAGAACCAAGCTGTTCCAAAGCCTTACGAAGTTCCGGCTGAAAAATGACAACTATAGCGATAATTGCAGCGGTAGAAAGCCTTTCAATCAACCAAACAATGGTAGTCAGGCGGAAAAAAATACGGCAAAGGCCGTAAAAAAAGAATGATGATGAGTATTCCCTTTAAAAGCTGCCAAGCCTTGGTATTTTTTTATCCAAAGGAGAATGATATAAATAAGAGCGGCAAGTATAGCTATCTCTATGACTCCCGTGAAACTGAAAGACGGAAGAAGACTGATCCAGCCCTTCATTTTTATAAATGCACTCACTTCCCACACCCTCCTACAAAACCATACTCTTTAAACTACGCTTTATTCTTCGGAATTGCCTTTACATAGTAATAATAAGCATCATCCTCAAATTGTACAAATTCCGTTCCCCGATAATCCGCATCCCGAAAGAAAAACAAAGCAATCACGCTAAAAAGGGATGGAGAAAAAGATAGGAAAAGTAAACTTAACCCTATATTCATCTTAACGGAAAGAAAAAGGCAAAACAAAGAATACCAGTCCCTCCACGCAAATTCCCGTTATTAAGGCAATAATCCAAGAGTAATTAAAACTAAAAATTTCGAATAATATAAATAGCCAAGGCCGCCAAAGTAAACAAGACAAAGCATACCAATCATTTCCTTGTTGTGTAATAAGGGCGCCATTTTTTTGGATAAACCTTCAAATTGATCCAAAAAGATCACCTGATAAAATGAATTGCTCTTTATATTCTCGAATGAATTGCAAAAAAATAATAAACAAGAATACCCAAAGAAAGAGAAAGAACTGCGGAAAGCCCCATAGAAAGCCCTACAAGCAGAGGAAGAAAATAGGGTATACCTAGAAAAAAAGCAAAGAGGCATGGCCGCTATTAAAATAGCATACTTTCCCCTTACACTGCTTTTGAATGATAAAGATTAAAACAAAAAAACAATCCCCCAATACCCAGGAGCAACAGTGACTTCGTATAAAAAAATAGTAAAGTAAGTAAAGCCCGGCAAGGCAGGGCACAAAAGAAAAAGGGTAAGAAAAAGGACAATAGTCCAAGTACAAGAATCACAAGAGGATTCCCCGTCTTTCCAGTCATCCCTAGATAACGGTTAAGGAAAAGAGAAGAAACATGGAAAAAAAGAGAACGAAAAAAATCGGAACAATCCAATAGTCATTTTTTTCCCATATATCTTTTGTATAGCTTCCCTGATACTGCCTCATATTATCCATCTTTTTCTCCCTTACTCATCCAGCCAATCTTCTTCATCCAACCAGTTCTCATTCTCGGTTCGTTTTTCCAAATCTATCTTCTGCAATGCTTTTTTAGAACTGGTTTCTTTGCCGTTTTTTTCACTTGACTTTCTTTAGGCGCTCTTTCTATAGCAATTCCTTCCTTACTGCCTCGCTCCTGTCTTTCCCTACCATAAAGAGCTGTGAACTCTAAACGTTCTCCCTCTTTTTTCATCTGCAGGATGATATCCTGTACTTCTTTTTTTGCTGTTTTCGTACTGCTCTCCTCTGCTTTATCCCTTACACTGCTCTTCTTGTCTTTAGCAAAAGAGTAACTGAGAGATAGGATTTCTTCCAAGCTTTGCTCATACTGTTTTCTCACTTCCACTGCTTTCTCGTAAGAAAAAGTAAGAAAAGAAGAGAAAAACTGCTACAAAAAAAGTTAAGCCCAAAAGATAAAAAAAGTACAGCCCGCCGTCCTAAACTAATCAAAAAGGGAAAACTCATCTTCATGAGCAAGTCCTCTCCCTGCATTAAAAGATACATAAGAGATAAGAGGAAGAAAACTGCCGTATAACGAATAATGCCCTGCAGTATCCGATTGGAAATGTAATCTTCCCTATAATATCGGGTTATCTCAAGAGCTTCCTCTCCTTTATGCTTTTCGTAGATTGCCAACTTGGTCATAGCAATAATCTTGCTCTTTTTTAACATTAATATCCTCTTGCGCTTCTTGCACGTTCTGCATAGGGAGAACCGGGGAACTCACCTACAACGGCATCAAAGTTTTGGTTTGCCTCTGCAGTATTTCCCATGGTCTGCTGCAATCTTGCCAGTAAGAATAAATTTTCCGCTTCTCTTCGGATCTGTACACTTAAGCTGTAATAGCGTAACGCCTCCTCCGTTTTTCCGGAGTTCCATGCCGCTGTTCCCAGCTCCTGCAAACGTTGAAATACATTTCCTTCCATCTGCGACTTTACGGAGCTAAGCATGTTTTGCAGACTTTCATCCGTGATACTGCTTGGATCCAATTTTATATAAGCGTCCGCGGCAGTCAGTATATCTCCGGTGGAGAGAGCATTGTTGATATTGACAAGGCTTTGATATTGTGCCATGAAAGAAGCGTTCTGGTTCTCATACCGATCCAGACTTGCCTTCGCTTCATCATAATCCTTTTGTAATTTACTGTTCTGCTCTTCCATATTGCTTAGCTTTTGGTTGGCCGCGTCCAGCTTCTCCGTATATGAAATCAATTCCTGATTGTTCTTGGTATTGGCACTGCGAATTCCCGCAGGAAGCATCATAAGATAATACACAAAAAGACCGATTACCGCTCCCAAAACAAGAAGCAAAGAAACGGACCAGGGAGAAAGTTGCTTGATCTCCTGCGGAATCAGAACATCATCATCCGTCATCTTCCTGTGGGAAAATACATTCTTCAGTCTGTTCTGCTCTATTTCCGCCCTTCCCGTATTTTTCTTAACAATGTCCATAAGCACCAAAGCCTTGGGATTATTTCGATCAATCTTCAAAACAAGATAAAGACTCTTTCCCGCCTTAACCCAATCACTTCTTTTCATGTACAAAAGTGCCAGGAGTATGTGCGCCTTCACATAGTTTGGACTATCGGCAATAACCTGATTCAGCTGAAATACCGCAAGATCTTCATTGTTGTGCTGGGCATAATCTAACGCTTGATTATAGCGTTTTACATTGTCGGAACAGATACGAAGAATTGCCGGTTTCCTTTGAATCTCATCCAAGTAATAATCAGCAAGATTGTCTTCAGGTAAAAGATTCATACTGATAACCCATTGTACCAAAGCGTCCGCCACTTCTCCCATCTCAAAAAAGATGAGGCCGAGTAAATTTCTTGCCTCTCTCTGATACTTATCATAATGTAAGGCCTTCTTTAATAACTCTGCCGCACCGCTCAAATCCCTTAGTCTGGCTCTTTCCAATCCCAAGTTATAATAACAATTGGCAATTCTTTCTAAGGTGATGTCATATTTCATTGGGTATTTCCCTTCTTCATGGCATCCTCAAATAACTGCGTCATTAAATCATTCATATCCGTTAAATCCACCTTTAAGATGGCATCTTCCAGTTGGTCCACATCCAAACTCGGTTTAAATCTTTGAATTTCCTCTTCAAAGTCTATCATAGTACTCCTTTTTGAAAAATCGGTTTTACCTATCCAATCTATATATGAACAATCTGTGAAACTATCTTGACTCCTGCTTTGCTATCCGATACACTCCATAAATCATCGAAACAAAGCGCACCATTGTTAGATTCTAGCATAAGTTATAGGGTCATTCAAGCAAGGGAGAAAGGGAAATATGGAAAGTTTTATTACATTTTTTACACGGATTTTTGGGGCAGTATCTTTCAAAAGAATCCATTGTATTTATCCTCTCTATCATGCCGATTATTGAGCTCCGCGGAGGACTGATTGCCGCGTCTCTTTTGAAAATCCCCTATGTACAGGCTCTGTGCCTTGCGATTATCGGAAATATACTCCCCATTCCCTTTGTGCTTTTCTTTTTTTCTCCAGGCTGGTTCTTTTTTTAGAAAGTTTTTCCTACACAAAAACCGATAGCGAACTGGTTCCGAAAAAAAGTGGATGCAAATAGGGAAAAGTGTTGAAAAAGTACGATTTCTGGGGCTTAGCGCTCTTCGTCGGTATTCCTCTTCCCGGAACGGGTGCATGGACCGGTGCCATGGTTGCCAGTCTCCTCAAAATGGATAGAAAAAAGTCACTTCTTTCCATTCTTCTGGGAATCCTTCTGGCAAGTTGCATTATGTCTTTAATCAGCTACGGCCTACTGGCAAAGCTGTTGTAATATTTTTTTGAGGTATATCATTAAAACCGCTATTAGGTTTTTCGAGGCAGAAAAAATGCAGTCCTCCCAAAAGGAGAGTTATAGGACAAAACGTGTTGATGGCTAATCCCAATCAATGAATGTTTTATTCTCGTTATGGAGATCGCTCCACACAATAGCATCACCCCAAATGGAAAGGCTTTTTTCTAACCTCTGTTTCTCATTCATCTTTTTATAAAGCCTTGCAATGCTTTTATCAGTTGGCATTATATTTAATATTTCAGTCGAAGAAAGCGGCTCTGGAGAGTGCATATACACCACCAGAAGACCGCTTTTATTCTTCTTTCTATCGATAACCCTCTATGATTTCTTAGCATTTCCCTAAGACGCGAATTAATGCCACCCTCTATTCTATTATTCGTTGATGGCGTAGAAAAACTAGTAGTTAATTCATCATCAAGATATGTAAATAGAGTATTCTCTCGAATGAGTCTTAGTAAGGACCTTTCTGCTTTTAGTAGTCTTTCATGTGTTGGTCTTTTTATTCCCATACTCATCTATAGTCATTGCACTAAGGAATTCTTGGTATTTCTTAATCCAGTCCACAAAGCGTTTCACCCAGTTTCCACCTTCGTTTTTTTGTTTTCTATTTTTAAAGAGATCTTTAGCCAAAAGAATAAAGTTCTATACCCGCCATAGTATTTGGCCTTGAAGTTGTATAACGCTTTATCTGACAGAACACATGGAATATACACCTTTGATGCTTGGCATTAGGCCATATTTGCTTTAGTGCTTTTTCCAAAGCCGGTTCCCCGTCTGAAACAACCATTCTTGGTTCTGCTATACGCTTCATAAGAGCGATCCATGCACCTGCATGTTCATATCTGCAGAGGTACCATCCAAGCACATTTTTTTCATCACAGCAAATGAGTATATATGCCTTTCGCCCAAGATATATACCATCTAAAAAAATAAGACATCCCCTGGAGATTTCTATCTTAGGAGGCATTGTCCATATATCCCAAAAATTTAGCAGTTTTTCTTCTGAAACTCCTTCCTTCTCCAGGCATGGTGGATTGTGCCTCTTTGCCGAATAGCCACTCTAAAAAGCTCTTCAATTCCTTTGAGTTATTATCAATCTTATGCGTGAAAGAACTCTTACATGCTTTGCATAACCACCTTTGAGAGCCGGCATTGGTCTTTCCTGATTTAACACATTTCTTTCCGCAAATAGGGCACTTTTATTTGATTCATTTCATCTTCCTCCAAGGAGTATGGTTTCAAGGAAGATTAAACCCTCATAACTCGTTACTGCACAAGGACTTACAGCATTTTTTTATCAACACGTTTTTGTCCACCCTTAAAGTTGTTTTGAAAAGATTGAACCGCCCTACAGCCTTTATTTATCTAGCTGTAGAGCGGTTTTCATCAACACGTTTTGTCCTATAACCCCAAAAGGAAGACTGCATTTTTTTATTTTCTGACCTTCCAGCTGACCGCCTCTTTTTCTTTCCTGAATGAAATCCCTGTACAGGCCGTCTTCCTTAAGCAGCTCTTCATGGGTTCCTCTTTGCACGATTTTTACCGTGATCGAGTACCAGAATCTGATCCGCCTTGGAAACGGTTTTTCAAACGATGGGCAATCAGAATCACGGTCTTCTCTTTCGTGAGAGGAAATGGCGTGCATCAGCTCGTTCTCATTTTCCGGATCCACGTTTGCGGTTGCTTCGTCCAGGAAAATGACGGGCGAGTCCTTCATCATGGCACGGGCAATGGATATTCGCTGTTTTTCTCCGCCGGAAAGGGAGGCGCCGCCTTCTCCAATTACAGTGTCATAGCCGTTAGGGAGCGCAGTGATAAAGTCGTGGCAGCAGGCCTTCTTGGAAACCGCAATGACTTCTTCTAAAGAAGCTTCCGGACGAGCGAAGCGGATATTGTTCAAAAATGCTGTCGTGGAAGAGATAGACATTCTGAAAGACGAAGCTGAAATTCGCCATGAGGCTGTCCATGTCGTAGTCCTTGACATTCCGTGCGCCGAGGAAAAACTTTTCCTTTTTCCGGATCCCAGAAACGTGAAAGAAGACTGACCAAGGTGGTTTTTCCGCTGCCGCTCGGTCCGACAATGGCTGTCGTCGTGTGTTCGGGTATTTCCAATGATACTCCGTTTATGATTAAGCGCTGATCATAGGAAAAAGGCAAGTTCTTCCGCAGAGATGTCTCTTTTTTTCGGCTCGATCTCCTCTCCCGAAATACTCATTTGCGGGGTACGAAGGATTTCTTCAGCTCTGTCCACACTCATTTCCACGATGCGGAGGAGGGGCGGAATAGCTTCCGGCACTTTCCAGACTCGCATTTACAATAAAAAGCGGAGATGACCATGATAATGGCATTTAAGGCGGACATACTGCCTGCGCAGTAGAAGAGGCAGGAAAAGAGCACCATGGCGACTCCGCTTAGCTTCGCAATAAGGCTTTTGCAGAGCCATTATCGGGATAAAGGAAAGCTCCATTTCCGTGTTGATTTGTGCATTTTCATGAATGGCTTCGTTTTAGCTCCCGGCTCTTTTCCCCGCTTAAATGGTAGGCCTTGACCTCCGCCATACCTTGGAGATACTCGAGCACCTTTTCGACAAGAGAGGCTTCGGCTTCGATTTTTCGTCCGGAAAGCTTTCCGGCTGCCTTTTGCAGAGCACTGTTACAAAAGAGGAAGAGGACAAAGCCGGTAAGCAGGACGAGAGCGATACGGTAGTCAAAGAAAAAGAGCATGAGAATGATGAGGCTTGTGGTAAGCAAGCCTTCCGAAACCCTGCATAATCACACGGGTAGCTAAACCTTCCAGCATCTGCATGGTGTTCGTTGCGACAGAGCTGATTTGCCCGAGGGAATTCTGATTAAAATACCCCATGGGAAGGTAACGAAGGTGTTCCGCGATTTCCACCCTTTTCCTTGCACAGGTATCGTAGCCCGCTTCGGTTTGCAACATCATGCTTTTCGACTTGATAAGACTGATGCCGAGGATGCTGAGAAGCATGATGCCGAGGCTTAGGAAAAATGTCCTCCATGCGGATTTCGGAAGCGAGAAGAGCCTTTAGCATTACAGCAATAGCGGGAATTTTTAAGGCGTTGAAAAAAAGCGTCACCAACTCCGAGAAAAAAAGGGAAAGGGTAAATTTCCTGCGGTTTTCCACTCCGCAAAAATTGAAAAGAAATGACGAATGATACTAAGCATTGTCCTTCACCTCCTCATGCGCTTTCCACATCGCACTGTACAGTCCTCCTCGAGATAAGAGTTCTTCATGGGTTCCGGAGTCATTGATTCTTCCGTCCTCTATAACGAAGATTTTATCTGCATCAACGATGGTGCTTAGGCGGTGCGCAATGACAATCAAGGTCTTTTCCCTCGGTGAGCTTGGAGACAGAACGCTGAATCAGGGCTTCATTTTTCCGGGTCGGTATAGGCGGTCGCCCTCGTCAAGAATTACAATGGGGAGCGGCTTTTAACATGGCTCTTGCTATGGAAATTCTCTGGCGCTCACCGCCCGAAAAGATGGCCGCCTGCGTTTCCTACAAGCGTATCATAGCCCTTCTCCAGAGAGGATAAAATCATGGCAGCCGGCCTTCCTCGCAACTTCTTCCACCTCACTGTCCGTTGCGGCGGGATTTCCCAGTCGGATATTTTCCCGCACGCTCCTATTAAACAGAAAGTTATCCTGAGAGACGAAGGCGAACTTTTCAGAGTAGACCTCCTGCGGAATCTCCCGGATATCCTTTCCTCCGAGGAAAATACCGCCTTTCTCTACATCCCAAAGCGAGGCAATCAGCCTTGCAATCGTGCTCTTTCCGCTACCACTCGGGCCAACCAGAGCAATGAAGCTTCCTTCCGGAATCTCCATGGAAATGCCGTGCAATACCTCTTTTTCTTTGTAGGAAAAATGGACATCACGAAGCGCCAGGTCGTTTTTCTCCGGAGAATCTCCCTCTTTCGGGCGCTCCATTTCCGGGGCATTCAGAAGAGCTCTTACCTCACCCATAATGGTTCCCATGGTTTGGAAATCATCGCCATAGCTCATCAAAGTGATAAGAGGGGCAACAAGTCCTACGGAAAGAATGAGAATCATCACAAAGTGATTGCTGCTAAGCGTTCCGCTACGAACCAAAAATCCCCCAATCGGAAGAACGGGGAGGAGGGTTGCCGGCATAATGGAAAGGGAAAAGGTCATAGGGAGAATATAGTATCGCATCCAAGAAATGTAGCTGTTTGCCGCTTCATAAGCGTCCTTTACAAAGCGTGCGTAACTGGACTTTGTTTTTTTCCAAAGACTTTGATGACCTGAATCCCTCCGATATATTCCACGGAGGTATTGTTCAAGGTTTTCGTGGATTCTACGGCATGCTCATAAAACTTCTGACTGCCACCCATCATGACGGCAAAGCTTACGAGTCCGATAGGAAGGGTAAGAAGCTCGGCAAGTCCCATTCTCCAGTCCAGACTAAAAATATAGAGGAGAATACAAAGGGGAATCAGAAGGTTCGCCGTGAATTCCGGCACAATATGCGCGAGCGTAGTCTCCATACTGTCAATCCGCTCGATGATCGTGCTTTTTAAGGCTCCGGAACTTTGCTCCTGCACAGCACCTAGGGGCATACGGAGGAGCTTTTTCCGTGCAACGTTTTTCGAATCTCTCCGAGAACCGCAAAGGTCGCCGCATGGCTTTTCCCTGTAGAAAGGGAATGGAAAAGGACTCTCCCTATCCAAAGGAGCGCTGTAATAAAACATTTCCCAAGGTAGAAGGAGAAGGCCCGGTTGCCACTCATCAGGCCGTCTACAATTTCTACCATAACAAAATACGGGGCAAGGGAAAAGGCCACCCCGATGATGGCGAAAAGTACACTTTTTACATATTCCCTCTTGTGAGAGCCCGTCTGAGACAGGGCCCAAAGAATCGGAGAAGGTGCTTTTCCATCATGACGGGGATTTTCCGTAGGACGAGAATTGTTCCGTTTATTTTTTCCCTCTTCTATCATTTCTCCATTCATACTGCCTCCTTGATGGTTAGCTTGTGCTAACCAAATACTATACCTCTATTTATAGTGCGTCAAGAAGATTCCCTTTTGCAATGAAGTTTATGATTTATTCTTTGTATAATTTATATTCATTTTTATTCTTTTCTTATTTCACCTCTAGCTCTTTCGATTTGTCCTCCAATGAAAAAAACATTTTATTTTTCCGCTATACTGCTCCTTCAGTTCTCCATTTCCATAAGCCTCCAACAGCTCCCAAAGATCTTCCATCTGCTGTCGAAGTTCTACCCCTTATCGGTTTCTCCAATCCGAATTCTACCTTTCATCCTTTCTACCACCCGTATATCCGGTGTATTTTCTTCCCCCTTATGAAAAATCTTTGTGTTCCGCCAAAGACAAGTGCTTCGAATCATAAATCAAAGTGTAGCCGGCAATACCGGTTTTTAGAATGATAGGCCTTAGAAATCCCGCCATCTATAATAAAAAAAGTTTTCCGGAAGCCTTAATCGGGCTCTCGCCTTTCTTACTCTTCACAGGAACATGGCCGTTAATAATATGGGAAAGCTCCGGATTTTCACGAAATTCCTCAATAATTTTATCTACATAGCTTTCCTTTTCAATCCACTTATAATACGCATTGTAGCTTTCCTTATGGGTTTCCGGATCTTCAATGAGACAGTGTTCAAAGGTACACATCTTATCTTTACCGAAAAGAGGGGACTTCGGACCGCACCAAAGATACCAGAAAAAGTCCGTGGCATAGAGCTTCCCGTTCGGATCCATTTCCCTATTCATAAAAATAAGCTTCGATGCACTTCTGTTCACAGTAATCCATAAGACGCTTTCCCGAAACTTCCCCGTCTCTTGTGGAAATCGATAAAAACTCCCCCTCCTCCGTCATCGGAATACAGCCATGATATAAAATATTGTGATTCACAATCTTATACATGGAACCATGGGTAAAGAAAAAATCAATATGCTTTTTCAGCATCTTGGAATGTGTAAAACTGTAAACAAGCGTATCCATAAGTTCCTGCTCTTTTTCCGATAAAGCATAAGGATCCGCCCAATTGATTGTCGGAAAATGACAATCCTTTAAAGGATAAATCTTTCCCTCCAATTCAATCTCTCCTTTTTCGGGATTGATTTTATGAAGGAGCATCCTATGCATAAGACCATACTCCGGATGCCTTTGAATGAGCTGCCCCTCTTCCTTCCACATTATCACACTGATGGTCTTACACATCTTCGCGGCAAGCTCCGGCTCTACCGAATCCGCAATATTCTTATCCCAAAGATGCGGATAAAATGAGCTACAAGGATCATTTCCATACACTTCCTGAGCAAACATGGATAGAGGACGAAGATTGATGCCGTAACCGTCTTCCAGGACATCAAAGCTGTTGTAGGATGTGGCAATGCGAAGAACATTGGCAATACAGGCCGGATTTCCCGCAAAAGCCCCCATCCAGTCCACAGTCATGGTTCCCCACTGAATATCAACATCATGAAAGCACATTAACTCTTCCATAATACTGTCCGGATGCGGTCCTCTATCAAAAAAATATCCCCAATAATGTGGAGACTGTCTATACTCAAATTTTGAATCAGCTCACAGAGGGCAATGATAAACTCCCTGCCCCGTTCCACATCTAAAATCCCCTGCAATATTTCTCTGTGATATAGCTTTGTATCCTCCTCTTCATCATGCAAAAGCTCGTCGATAGCATAAGCAAAAATCCTTCGGGAGTTTCTTCCTGACCTTGGATCTTGTGTACTTTGAGGCAATCTTTTAAGCAAAGTGCAACCAAGCGATGAATGGTAATTTTCTGCCACTCCTTGTCTTCCAAAAAGGTATTTCCCTTATCTAAAAAAGTTTCTCTGGGATAATAGATTAAATTAGCCAAGCGAAGCTGCTCATCCTCCGAAAGAAAATGAGAAAAAATCTCTTCAATCTTGGAACGAATCACGCCGGACGCAGAACGCATAAGAAAAATGAAGGCTTCACTTTCTCCGTGCAGATCGGAAAAGAAATACTCCGTCCCTTTAGGCAGGGCACATATTGCCTTCAAATTGATGATTTCAGCTGCCGCCTGATTGGCAGTCGGAAAAAGACTTCGCAAGCAAACGAAGATAATCCAGGTCTCTTTTTCATACTCTCTCCCCTGATTTTTCTATGAAATTTCCTCAAAGCTTTCACTTCTGAATACGTAAATCTTATTCCCTATATCGTATTATTCAATTTTTAACGCTTTTTGCATCTTACTGCCACTTTAGCACAAATCCTCAAAAAAAGAGGATATAATTTTCTTTTACAAAAAAATAAAAAAAGAGTTACAAGAAACTCATTAAATCTGATTTTTATAAAGATAAAAAAATCGGAAATACTCTCTCGTAACTCTTTTTCACTGAGCAAAAAGCGTATATAAAACTTTTATAACAAAGTATCCTTCTCTTCTCTTGCCACTACAGAAGGATCAACTTCCTTTCGGTTTAGAATCTCCATAAATTCCTCTCCGGAAATGGTCTCCTTCTCATAGAGGAACTTCGTAATTTCATGCAGCTTCGTGATATTGTCTTCCAAAATCTTATATGCCTTATCATGCTGCTTCTTCACGAGTGCTACAACCATTTCGTCTATCTTCGTCTGCGTTTCCGGAGAAACGGTCAGTGTCGCATCTCCTCCAAGATACTGGTTGTGTAACTGTTCCATCGCCACCATACCGATGCTGTCTGCCATACCGTAGCGGGTAATCATTGCTCTTGCGGACTTCGTAGCGCGCTCGATATCGTTTGAAGCTCCGGTGGTGCAGGTATGGAAAATGAGCTCTTCCGCACATCTTCCGCCGGTCAGCGTTGCAATTTCATTTTCCAGCTCTTCCTTGGAATAAAGATAATGGTTTCCCTCTTCCTCCACCTGCATGGTATAGCCTAAGGCACCCGAAGTTCTCGGAATAATGGTAATCTTATGAACGGGGGCGGAATCCTTCTGCATGGCCGCAACCAAGGCGTGTCCCACCTCGTGATAAGCTACAATCAGCTTTTTCCTTCTCCGTCATCACCTTATTTTTTTCTTCTGATAACCCTGCAATAACCACTTCTATAGATTCTTCGAGGTCGGACTGAATCACTCTTTCTCTTCCCGCGCGGACAGCTCGAAGAGCAGCCTCGTTAATGATATTGGCAAGCTCCGCACCGGATGCCCCGGGAGCGGCCTTCGCAATCGCTTCAAGATTCACATTGTCGGACATCTTAATCTTCTTGGCATGTACCTTTTAGGATATCCACTCTTCCCTGGAAATCCGGAAGTTCTACAGGAACTCTTCTGTCAAAACGGCCCGGACGAAGCAGCGCCGGATCCAACTGATCGGGCTGGTTGGTTGCCGCGAGAAGAATAATCGCCTTCGAGCTGTCAAAGCCGTCCATCTCCGTAAGAAGCTGGTTTAAGGTCTGTTCTCTTTCGTCGTTTCCGCCTAAACCTCCTGCACCTCTCTTCTTACCGATAGCATCAATCTCATCAATAAAAATGATACAGGGGGACTTCTTCTTTGCCTGATCAAAGAGGTCTCTTACCTTTGCCGCGCCCATGCCGACAAACATCTCCACGAATTCCGAACCGGAAATGGAGAAAAAGGGAACCCCCGCCTCTCCGGCCACCGCCTTCGCAAGCATGGTCTTACCGGTTCCGGGAGGGCCTACGAGGAGAGCACCCTTTGGGATCTTCGCACCGATTTTCGAATATTTGTCCGGATTGTTTAGGTAATCCACCATCTCGGTAAGAAGCTCCTTCGCCTCGTCCTCTCCGGCTACATCCTTAAAAACGAATACTGTCATCTTTCTTCTCATACTCTCTTGCATTGGACTTTCCGAAGCCGCCAAGACCGAAGCCTCCGCCGCCTCCCATGCCGCCCATCGCGGAAGTCATGCGCTTAGAGAGCCAATTTCAACTGCCATGAAAAGAAGTAAAGGAACAATCCAGGAAAAGATGAAATTCAAAAAGGAAATTATTTTCCACAGGAAGAGTTTCATTATATTTTACTCCCTGCGCCGTAAGTTCACTTAAAACCTGCGCCTCAGTAAATTCATTTTTTATTCTTGTAGTACTGTAGATGGTTGTTTTTCCATCCTTTTCCACTTCGTACTTGATGCTGTCCTGCCCCAGCTCCACAGCTTTCACTTCCTTATTCTCTACGGCCTGTTGAAAGTCGGAATAAGTACTGCTCTCTATCCGCGCCTGCTTAATCGCCGGAAAAACAAAGCTGTTTAAGAGCAGAGTAATAATCAATGCCACAAAAAATATAGAATAGAAAGGGTCTCGGCCGATTCCCGTCACCCTGTTGATTTCGATTATTCCTATCCGGGAAAAAATCATCGAAATTCGGAAATGAATTTTTATTATCCATACGCTTCTCTCCTTGCTGTTTTAACCTGTCCATCTATTCGAAAAAGCGCTCTATCTTCTGTACCGCTTATTATAATAAAAAGATACTGCCTGCTTTATATACAACACCTACAATGAACATGATACAAACGCTCTACGAGTGGTGTCCGTTAAGCATCTCAGGCTTCGCCTGTGCCACTATTATGAATAAAAAGGACTCTATGCGGGGCAGTATAGAGTCCTTTTGTGTTTAAAAGTATGAAAAATCTTCAAGAATAATTCTCTTTTTCTTTTCTACATAATCTTCTTAATCAGTTCGCAAAGTTCCTCTACTGCATCTTCTTTTCCGCCCTGTATTTCTTCCACCACACAAGAAGCAATGTGCCTCTGTAACAGTTCCTTACTGAAGGCCTTTAGTGCGGAAGATACGGAACTGACCTGCGTAATAATATCCACGCAGTAGCGATCTTCAAGGAGCATATTCCGAATCCCCTTAATCTGGCCTTCCATGCGGTTTAGACGGGAGATTAAAGCCTTTTTCTCCGCTTCATCCCGAGGATGCAGTTTTTTTCTTTCTGCACAATGACATTTTTCCATGAAGCACCTGTCTTATTCTATGTTTGTCACGACGTAGTCCTCTTTCTCTACTGCCGCTTTTAGTGTAGCATTATCCACTTCTTTCTTTAAGAAAACGGTTGCCGTCCCGCTCTCATGGCTCACTTCCGCATGATCCACCCCTTCCACGGCCTCCAGTGCCTTCTTTACTCTGGCTTCACAATGCCCGCACATCATTCCTGTAATGTTCATCTTCTTTTCCATTCTCTTTTCCTCCTGTTTTTTGTTTTGATCATTTATATTTTCTTTTTGATTCATCAGCACTGTTCCTGCTGCGGAAAATTCCGCCAAAAGTTCTTCTTTCTTTTCTTCCCCGATTCCTCTTTTTCTGTCTCCCTTTAGCCTCTTTTACGGAAAATAGATTCAGTCGAAGGGCATTGAGGCAAACCGTGACACTCGAAAGGCTCATCGCAAGAGCTCCTACCATCGGATTCATTTCAAAAATTCCAGTGGAAGACCGCAGAGTAAAAAGCCTGCCGCAAGCGGAATACAGATTACATTGTAGAAAAAAAGGCCCAGAACAAATTTTTCATGAATATTTCGAATCGTGGCACGAGAGAGACGAATACTTCTCGGAATATCCAAAAACCTTCGACTTCATGAGCACGATGTCCGCGGCATCGATGGCGACATCCGTTCCGGCCCCGATAGCAATCCCGAGGTCTGCCCTTGTTAAGGCTACGGCATCATTGATTCCGTCTCCCACCATAGCTACTTTTCCGTAAGCCTGCAACTTCTTAATCACTTCTTCCTTTCCATCAGGAAGCACTTCACTAACCACCAAGTCTACGCCGGCTTCTTTTGCGATAGCTTCCGCCGTACTCTTCCGGTCTCCTGTCAGCATCACGGTAAAAATACCCTGCTTTTTCAGTTCCGCTATCGCATCCTTTGCATCTTCCTTTAAGCTGTCCGCTACGGAAATGGCACCCAAGACTTCCTCTCCTTTTACGAAAAAGAGATTGGTCTTTCCCTCTTTGGAAAGAGAATCCAGTCTTTCCAAAAATCCCTCTTCCACAGAAAAATGCTCCCGCACATAGCCTTCAGAGCAGGCAAAAAGTCTTTCTCCCTGATAGCTTGCCGACACACCGTGTCCCGTCATGGCCTGAAAATCCTCCACCGGATAAGGACTGATCTTATGCTCCTCTCCATAGACTTCTATCGCCTTCGCAAGCGGGTGCTCGGAGTTTTTTTCAATAGAGACCGCAAGCTGTAAAAGTGCCTCTCTCTTTTCTTCCTTCACAGGAGAAATGTCCGTCACTATAGGGCTACCGTTCGTAAGTGTCCCGGTTTTATCGAGAGCAAGAATTTCTATCTTTCCGGCTTCCTCCAGAGAAGATGCCGTCTTAAAAAGAATCCCATTTTTTGCTCCAACACCGTTTCCGACCATGATTGCAACCGGTGTTGCAAGCCCCAAAGCGCAGGGACAACTGATAACCAAAACCGCCACTCCCCGAGAAAGTGCGGAAGAAAACTCCGCTCCGCTTCCCAGCACAATGAAGAACGTAAGTAAAGCCACTCCCATTACAAAAGGAACAAAAAAACAGCGGAAATCTTATCCGCAATACGGGAAATCGGTGCCTTCGTTGCCGCGGCATTGGAAACCATTTCGATAATTTGGGAAAGACTTGTGTCTTTTCCTACCCTTAGAGCTCTTCCCGTGATAAAGCCGGAACGATTTAAGGTACCGGCAGAAAGCTTTGCTCCCTCTTCTTTATCTACCGGAATGGATTCTCCGGTAAGTGCCGACTCGTCTACCGCCGTTCTTCCGGAAAGAACGATGCCGTCTACCGGAATCTGCTCACCTGGCTTCACCAGAAACGTATCGTTGACCTCCACTTCTTCAATCGGAACAGTGCTTTCCACTCCGTCTCTTACTACCACAGCGGTCTTTGGACTTAAATTCATAAGCCCCTGCAAAGCACTCGTGGTTCTTCCTTTGGAAATAGATTCCAGCATCTTCCCGAGGGTAATCAGAGTCGGAATCATTGCCGCCGTCTCAAAGTAGAGATGATGCCCGATATGATGCGCCATTTCTTGATTTCCAATCTCCAAGTAATAATTTATCCCGTATAAAACTCCCAGTGAATACAAGAAGGATGCCGTAGAGCCAAGTGCCACAAGACTATCCATATTAGGGGAGAGATGAAACAGGGCAGAAAAAGCCGGAAGTAAAAAAACTTCTTGTTAATCAACATGACAATAATGGCAAGTAACATTTCCGTAAGTGCCAAAAATTCCCGGATATTGTAAAACTGTAGGCAACGAAAAAATGGAAAAAGCATCGGTCCCATGGATAAAGACATAAGTAAAACGAGGAAGAGCAGTGAGTGCAGAAAACGTTTTTAATGCTGCCGTTTCCTGATCTGAAAAAGGAAGCCTGCCCTCGATTATTTTTGACCCGCATTACTTCTATTACCGTTCTGATAATCCTTGGTCTTGCTCTGATTTTCTTCGGATACAAAGCCGTAGCCGGCTTTCTCCACTGCTTCCTGAATGGTCGTCTCCGAGGCCTCTCCTTCCACGATTAAGCTGTTCGTAAGGAGAGAAACCGAGCAGGACGTTACGCCGGGAAAGCTTTCCCACTGCCTTCTCCACCCTTGCCTGACAAGCTGCACAGGACATACCTGTTACCGTATATTTTTTTCATTTAACCCTCCTACTCTTAAGATAAAGCAGTTTATGAGACTGTCTTATAAACTCCACTTTCGGAGAGAATAATATACCCCTATAGGGTATATGTCAATGCCTCATAGCTTTATTCCTAAAAATACGCTATTTTTCTTCTTCCATCGTTTAGCTTTTTTTCTATATCATGATACATCCGAGTGATTTCTTGTTTTTTTGAAAAATAGATTCCATTTAATAATATCAAAAGCAATACAGCTCCAAATTTGTGCTATTTGAACAATTTTTATTTCACATCTCTTTACTTTATATATATATATATAATCGCAATATACGAATTCTATACAAAAAAACATTTTTTTACATGGAGGAGGAAGCATGAAAAAAAGGACATTTAATCAGAAATATCGTTATTGCCATTATTGTTATTGGTGTATTGGGGAGCTGTTATGGGAAAGAAAAGGTACTGAAGGCGAGTCTTCAAATGATAAGAGTTCTCCAAAAACAGAAACGGTCAGTAACGAACAAGCAGTAGAAACGGAAGCGCCCACTGAAGCGCAAATCGAATATACAGCATATACCACCGATGAAATGATTGATGATTTGGGAAGCCAATGCAATGAATGCAACAGATAAGTATAAAGGAAAATATATTCAAGTCACCGGTAAACTAAGTAACATTGATGCACAGGGCTCTTATATCTCACTATCGAAAGAAGCCAATGATTTTACCCTTTTAAGTGTTCAATGTTTCATAAAAAACAGATGAGCAAAAAGAAGCCATTAAGACCATGAATAAAGGAGACACTATTACCCTCAAGGGAAAAATGTACCGATGTAGGAGAAATTCTGGGATATACTCTGAATATTGACAGCATTGGATAAGTACTCTTCTAAAATAGAGTGACTTTATAATGGGGATACAAAAAACAAAGCGGATATTTTGATTTTTTATATCCCCATTTTTTCATTGCTTTATCTATACTATAAAAAAAGCAGAATCTTACTTGTTCTGCCAACTTTTTATGCGATACCACTAACGTACTATGGTAATTTCTTTCCGGACGCAAGATAGAGCTGATACCACTCATGATGGGTCAGTTCCACCTTTGTTGCCTCGCAGTAATCCTCTAAATGCTTTGGATTCATCGTACCTGCAATGACCTGCATCTTCGCCGGATGCCGTAATATCCAGGCGATTGTAATCGCGGTTTTGGAGACTTTATATTTTTCCGCAAGCTCGGAAAGGGCCTGATTCAACTCCAGAAAGTCAGGATGATCCACGAAACATCCCTCAAACTTACCAAACTGCAGAGGAGACCAAGCCTGAATCGTAATATCCTCCAAGCGACAATAGTCTAAAAGCCCGTTGTCCCGATCAAGGGATAAGTCCGTTGTCAAATCATTTACATAAAGTGTCTGGTCAATCAGCTGGGATGCTGTAATGGAGAGCTGTAGCTGATTGATACTAAGGGGCTGCTTCACAAATTTCTTTAAGACTTTCAGCTGCATCATCGGGACATTGCTGACACCGAAGAAACGAACCTTTCCGCTCTTTTCCAGAGCTTCAAAGGCCTCCGCTACTTCCTCCGGATCATAAATCAAATCGGGTCTATGCAAAAGAAGGGCATCCAAGTAATCCATTTTTAAACGTTGGAGGCTCTCATCCACACTTGTTAGAATATTCTCCTTTGTCCAGTCGAACTCATTTCTCTCAAAGCAAAGTCCACACTTACTTTGAATCCGTAAATCTTCTCTTTTTATGGATGTCTCTCTAAGGGCATCACCAAAACGCTTTTTCCGCCTCTCCTCTACTGTAGCAGGTCGCATGATCAAAAATTGATTCCGCCTTCCACCGCTTTCTCTATCTGCCTTGCCGCTTCCTGCACAGATAAAGAGGGCATACGCATACAACCTAAGATGATGCAGGGATACCTCTGACGGACCGTTTTTTTAATGTTCTGATATTGCATGATTTTTTTCTCCTTCCTCTATCTCTATCATCTCCTCATAGCCTTTTTAATGCCGCAAAGAGAAAAAAACTGTACAGCCCTGTGGGACAAACTGCTTCTCTTTCTGCAAAGGCTAAAGGATATTCACAATACAAAAATTCTTTCGTACTTTGACAATGTTCTTCTTTCTTCACTCTCCACTGCTATGCCCCCTATCTGTCTGTTTCTTTCTCTCCCCCGACTCCCCTCTATATATTGATATGCCTTTAGGATAGAATTCCTTCCGTACTTCTGCATGACCTGAAGGGAAGCATCTCTCGCTTTGTCTTTTTTCAGCTTATCACGCTGCAAACCTTCTGTCGCGGTGTTTTTTCCTTTATTGCTCTGCTCCGCCTCATTTTTTTCTCTAAGATAGTCGAAAAGTGCAATCTGCCCTACCTTTTTCCTCGCTAAAAGTCTTGTACATCCTCCACTGACAAAGATATCTTCCGAAGTGACAGCCTTGCATCCATAATTTCATCATAGATGGACAAAATCGCCTCTACAATTTCCGATTCTCCATTGGTTTTTTTCTCCAAATGTCGTAATCCATGGGCACTTCTTGGTACTATTTTTCCCGTAATGGTTTCTTTTTGTCTCTCCGCTGTAAGATTCCCCGATACTTTCTCCGTCAAAGGAAAGATAGAGCTGCAGCATCCTTGTTTCCAAATTCTTCTCTCTAAGCTCATAGGAAAGGGCGGATGCCATCTCCTCCGTCACAACCCTACCCAGCTTTGCATCATAGGGATGTGGCAAGACCTGCCCTGAAGAAACACTCTTTCTCTTTGCACTGAGGCTATGAATATCCACAATTCTGCAAGGCTCGTAGCCCCAGGCATGGTCAATCAGATATTCCGCCTGTATTCCGAAGAGCTTATATAATAAAAAGCTGGTTCACTTTCTCCTTCACACCGGCACAGGATACCAGAGCAATATCTCCCATAGTATAGATTCCGTATCTTCGGGTCGTTCTTCTGTTCCCCTTCCGATTTGCCAGAAATCGTGAAGCGGTTGATGACTCCAGAGTCTCCTTCTGTAAGACTCCTCCGTAAGCGAAGCAAGCCTTACTTCCTGTCCCTCTACTTTCACCTTCTTCGCCAAAAATATCCATGGCCACCTTCGCCAGATAGAGATTCTCTCCCAGTCCCACAGTGGCAACGATTCCCATCTCCGTATAGACCTTCTCCGCAATCTCTCTCGCCAGGCTCTCCGAAGACATTCGATAAATCTCTCGGTAGGGGCGTAAATCTATAAAAACCTCATCAATGGAGTAGACATGAATATCCTCTTTGGATACAAAACGCAGATAAATTTCATAGATACGTCTGCTATATTCCATATATAGAGCCATCCGAGGAGGCGCTGTAATATAAGACAGAGCCAAAAAGGAATAAGCTCTTAAATCCGAGTCTAGGCAGGAACTACCGACCAATCTGCCCTCCTTCGTCTCCTTCTTCCTGCGGTAATTGACCTCCTTTACCCTCTCAACCACTTGAAAAAGTCTCGCTCTTCCGGGAACACCGAAGGCCTTCAATGCCGGACTGACTGCAAGGCAAATAGTCTTCTCCGTCCTTCCCCCATCTGCCACAACCAGATAAGCATCCATGGGATCCAGACCTCGCTCTACACACTCACAGGAAGCGTAAAACGACTTCAAATCGATTGCCATAACTCCGCAAGACTCTTTCCTCTCCATCTCTCCTCTCCTTTTCCCGGAGTATATAACAGAACATTTGTTTTGTAAACAGTTTTTCATAAATCTCTTTATATGCAAAACAAACTATCTCATAGCTCTCAAAAAATGGCGTCTTAAGGATAGCTCCCTTCTCCCTTTTGACAAATATTCCATTTCAAGCTAAGCTAGGAAAGCTTTGATAAGGACAAATCAGGCTTTTATTTTTTTACTACATTTGGATTAAAGAAAAAAGAATGATTTTTTTATTTTCAGATAAGGGATGAATATGTTTTCGATTAAGCGGACAAATATGGAAAAAAATGGAAAAGTGATTGCTTCCTGCGTCTCCAGACAGGAAGGAGCGGAAAAACAGAACTAAAAAGGTATATACCGCCTTGGAAGAAATCTGTCATCACTTTGATTTGCCGGTCCCCATCTGGCTTCCGGCAAGGATTCGGGAATTTCAAACTCGTTCCAAAAACGACCTTCCTTTCCGACTCCTTTATGGAGGAGATTTCCTTTGACGGATTGGAGATTCAGGTGATTGAAGAATAAAAGGGGCTGTGAAAAAGTCAAAAGCTCTTTATACTATGGAGGTCCATTGCGGGGCACGCTTTCGTTAACTTCGCCTGACTTGTTTTTCGCAAGTACCCACGGGCTCAGATTACCCCGCAACGGACCTCCATAGCACTAAAAAATGCAATCTTTTTGATTTTTGCAGTCTATTTTTATAAATATTCGCTTTACATCAAGACTTAAATCTAAAAAAATCTGGCCCTGATATCTCATTCTTATGAAAGGCTTATAGCCTTACTTTTTACTTCTTTGCCAGTTCCTTCGCGAGCTCCTCATAGCCGGGCTTTCCGAGAAATGCGAACATATTTCTCTTATAGCTCTCCACGCCGGGCTGATTAAAAGGATTCACGCCGTTTATATAGGCGGAGACACCGCAGGCAAACTCGAAGAAGTAGAAAAGCTCTCCGAGCGTTCTCTCACACTGCTTATCAATCTGCAGAAGGAAGTTCGGTACATTTCCGTCCGTATGCGCCAGGATTGTTCCCTGCATAGCTGCCTTATTCACGAAATCCACGGTCTTTCCGGCAAGGTAGTTCATGCCGTCCGTATCGATCTCTTCTTTCTCCAGCACAAGTTCCGCTGCACTCTCCATCACTTCCAGAACCGTTTCAAAATGGAGTCTTGCGCCCTCCTGAATAAACTGCCCCATAGAGTGCAGGTCTGTTGTAAAGTCTACGGAAGCCGGGAAGATACCTCTCTGGTCCTTTCCCTCGGACTCTCCGTAGAGCTGCTTCCACCACTCGGAAATATAATGGCAGGACGGCTCATAGTTTACAAAAATTTCAATTTTCTTATCCTTACGAAGCATGATATTTCTTGCCGCCGCATACTGCAATGCCGGGTTTACTTCGTAATCCTGCTCTAAAAGAGCCTTTCTCATGGAAGCGGCTCCCTCCATCAGCTCGCAAATATTTGCTCCGGTAACGGCAATGGGAAGAAGTCCGACAGCGGTCAGCACGGAGTATCTTCCGCCTACATCATCAGGGTACCACAAATTCTTCATAGCCCATCTCATCGGCAAGGCTCTTTAAAGCCCCTCTTGCCTTGTCGGTTGTAGCGTAAATTCTCTTTGTGGCTCCCTCTTTTCCGTACTTTTCTTCCAGCATAGCCTTAAACACACGGAAGGCAATGGCAGGCTCGGTAGTGGTTCCTGACTTGGAAATGATATTTACGGAAAAAAATCCTTTCCCTTTAAAAACCTGCTTTAAATCGGAAATGTACTTGGAAGAAATATTGTTTCCCACATAGTAAATCTCCGGTGTCTTTCTCTCTTCCTTCGGAAGTTCATTGTAGAAGCTGTGATTCAAAAACTCATTGGCCGCTCTTGCTCCAAGATAAGATCCGCCGATACCGATGACCAGTAAAACATCGGAATCCTCCTGAATCTTTTTAGCGGCTGCCTGAATCCGCTTGAACTCTTCTTTATCGTAATTTTTCCGGAAGGTCTACCCAGCCGAGAAAAATCATTTCCAGCACCGCTCCCCTTTACTAAAAATCTCCTTTGCTAAAAAGAGTCTGCGCTTTAAAAATTCGCCATCTCCTCTTCGGAAACAAACTGTCTTGCCTTCGACAAATCCAACTTCAGCATATTCTTCTCCTTTTCTCCTATTACCCTAAAATAGCTTCTATCATAAAAAAATATAAAAATACACAACTTCCGTTATTATAAAAAAACAGGCAAGAGGACACGCAAGTCTTTCTTCCCTGTTTTTAGAAAAACTTATCTTAAAAAAATACTTTAAAATCCTAAAGCAAAAAAATGAATTCTAATTCTGCCCAAACCCTTCGCAAAATTTTTATTCTGATGCAGATTAAACCCTTCGTAAAAAAACTCCAGCATAAAAATCTACCGTTTTTCTCTATGGCCTTTGCTTCAAATTCCTCATACACCATGCTTGCCTCATCAGTTTGCCTCATCGGAAATAAAACGAAGAATCACAAAAGGAACGCCGTTCTTTTGTCGCAATCTGTGCTATGGCTGCTCCCTCCATTTCACAGCAGGCGGCCGCAAAGGTATTCTTTAAATATTCCTTTGTTTCATGAGAGGATACAAAGCGGTCTCCGGTAACTACCCGTCCTATATAACTATTATGTTCAGGATTGATTTCCTGATTTACCTCTACTGCAATTTCCAAAAAGACGTGGGTCCGCATCATATCCCAGCTTCTCATCTCCCGGCACCTTCCCTAGAGGGATAATCAAAGCGTGTCACATCTACATCGTACTGCAAGGCATCCCTTGAAATCACGAGGTCCAGTATATGCACCTCCGGAGAAATCGCTCCGGCAATCCCGGTATTAAAAATATAGCTCGGTTGAAAGCGGTCAATCAGGGCTTGGGTACAGGCTGCCGCATTGCACTTTCCAACTCCTGCACGAACCAGCACGACATCCTTTCCGGAGAGCTTCCCTTTATAAAAAAATGATAGGGGCCCTGTACGATTTCTTCCCGCTCTTCGCAGAGCTTAACCAAGTGAGCAACCTCTTCTTCCATGGCACCGATGATTCCAATCATTTTTTCTCCTTTTTTTCTACACTACGCTTCTTTTTTTCTACACTACGCTTTCTTTTTTTCTACACTACGATTTTTTTCATCCAAAACCGACTGAATGACGGCTATAACATTCTTTCTGCCGTCTCTTTCTCTGGATGCTTCCATCGCTTGAATATACTTTTCCTTGTTCTCATGAAGCTTTTCAAGGCAGTCCGGGAGTACCGCCGGATTCTCCTCCAACTCTTCCTGTGGAAGCACTACGGAAAATCCCTGCGAAGAAAAGGACTCCGCATTTAAAATCTGATCTCCTCTCGACGCCTTTTTCGGTAGAGGAATCAGGATATTCGGCTTCTTTAAAGCGAGAATTTCATAAATCACATTTGCTCCGGCGCGGGAAATCACAAAATCCGCCGCCTGATAGAGGTCGGCAAGTTCCTCGTTCACATAGGGAAACTGCCTGTAATACGCTAAATCGGAAAGAGACTTGTCCTCATTCTTCTTTCCCGCAGATATGAATGATATCGTAGTTTTCCCCCAATTTGCTTAAATTCTCCCGAACGGCAGTATTGATTGCCACGGATCCCAGACTTCCGCCGATTACCATCAACACCGGCTTTTCTCCTGAAAAGCCGCAGAGCTTTAATCCCTCTTCTCTACTCCCCTGTAAAAGCTCTTCTCTAATCGGTGCACCGGTACAAACTGCCTTTCCCTTGGGGAGAAGGGAAACCGTTTCCTGGAAATTACAGCAAATTTTCTTCGTGAAAGGAATGGTCAGCTTGTTTGCCAGTCCGGGGTAAAATCCGACTCATGGCAAATAATCAGGATTCCAAGGCTTGCCGCCGCAAAGATAACCGGCACCGCCACAAAGCCTCCTTTGGAAAATACCAGATCGATATTCCAAGCCTGAATCTGCTTTCTTGCCTGAAAAAATCCGCCGATTACCCGAAAAGGATCTGTGAGATTCCGCAGAGAAAAAAATAGCGGCGAAGCTTTCCTGTCGAAATCCCGAAATAAAGGGAGTCCCGCCTTTTCCGCAAGCTCCTTCTCTATGCCGTCCTTTGACCCCATGTAGTAAATTGTATGCTTTTCTCTTAATTCGCTGAGTAAGGCAAGGTTCGCAGTCACATGCCCCGCCGTTCCTCCGCCGGTTAACAATATCTTAGCCATGAAGCTCCTTTACCATCTTTTCCTGCAAAACTTCCATTTCTCCATCAGCATATCCGGAAGGGTTCCAAGAGACAATATTTCCTTCCGTCCCGAAACGCGGAATAATGTGCACATGAAAGTGATGCACGGTCTGTCCGGCTACTTCGCCGTTATTCTGCACGATATTGCAGCCCTTTGCCCCCGTTGCCTTCATGATTGCCTTCGCCACTCTTTTTGCCAGAGGAAAGACCTTCTGAAGCACTGCATCATCCAGATTAAAGAGATCCTCTCCGTGGCTCTTCGGTAAAATAAGAGCATGACCGGGTGTGCCCGGTGCAATATCCAAAATCACCCGAAAATCTGCATCCTCATAAATGGTCTTCGAAGGAATCTCCCCGTTTGCTATTTTACAGAAAAATACAATCCGCACTCATTTTTGCCTCCTTATCATCGCTGGATTTTTACCGTTTCCAAGTAAATCTACTATAAAGACTACTGCAAATACTTCTATAAAGACTACTGCAAATACTTCTTCAAATACTGTCCGGTATAAGACTTCGGATTCTTTGTCACTTCCTCCGGAGTTCCGGTACAAAGCACCGTTCCGCCACCGGATCCTCCCTCGGGTCCCATATCGATAATATAATCGGCACATTTAATCACATCTAAATTATGTTCGATAACCAATACGGTATTTCCGCCGTCGGCGAGTCTTTGCAACATTTCCACCAGCTTCCGTACATCTTCAAAATGCAGTCCCGTAGTCGGTTCATCCAAGATATACAGTGTCTTTCCGGTGCCTCTTCGGCTCAGCTCCGAAGCCAGCTTGATTCTCTGCGCCTCTCCTCCGGAAAGCTCGGTGCTGGGCTGTCCCAGTCGGATATAAGATAATCCCACATCCATCAGGGTCTGCATCTTACGACTAATGCTAGGAATATTTTCAAAAAATGTCAATGCTTCTTCCACCGTCATATTTAAAACATCATAGATGTTCTTTCCCTTATATTTTACTTCCAGAGTTTCTCTGTTGTAACGCTTACCGCCGCAAACTTCACAGGGCACATAGACATCCGGCAGAAAGTGCATCTCTATCTTTACGATGCCGTCTCCGCTGCAGGCTTCACAACGACCGCCTTTAACATTGAAAGAGAATCTTCCCTTGTTGTAGCCTCTTTCCTTTGCATCCTTGGCACTGGCAAAGAGATCTCGAATCAGGTCAAAAAAACGCCGGTATAGGTTGCCGGATTCGAACGGGGAGTTCTTCAATCGGACTTTGGTCGATATCGATTACCTTATCCAGGTACTCCGTTCCTGTGATTTTTACGGAACTTACCGGCACCAACCTCGCCTTATTCAAGGTTTTCGCACAGTACTTGTGCACGATTTCATTTACGAGGGAAGACTTTCCGGAACCCGAAACCCCGGTCACGCAGGTAAAGACCGAAAGCGGAATCTTAACATCCACATTCTTTAGATTGTTCTCCTCCGCACCGTAAACATCCAAGGTATTCGTATAGGGTCTTCTGATTTTTGGGGAGTGGAATCTTCTTTTTCCCGCTTAAATACTGTCCCGTTATGGAAGCAGGATTTTGCATGATTTCTTCCGCCGTTCCCACGGCTACTACCTCTCCTCCGTGCTCTCCCGCACCGGGACCGATATCTACAATCATATCCGCTTCCCGCATGGTATCCTCATCATGCTCTACGACGATAACAGAGTTTCGAGGTCACGAAGCCGTTTTAAAGGTTGCAATCAGCTTATCGTTGTCCCTTTGGTGAAGGCCGATGCTCGGCTCATCCAGAATATAGGCAACCCCCACAAGACCGGATCCGATCTGGGTCGCCAGTCGAATTCTCTGCGACTCTCCTCCGGAGAGTGTTCCTGCGGAACGGGAAAGGCTTAGGTAATTTAATCCCACATCCAGCATAAACCTGGATCTTGCCTTGATTTCTCGAAGAATCTGCTCCGCAATCTTTGCCTCCATAGGCTTTCAATCTGACAGAGTTAATCCAGTCAAAGAAACTGTCCATGGAAAGCATGGTCGCTTCATGAATATTTTTCTCTCCGACAGTCACCCCTAAGGACGAGGGCTTCAGTCTCGCCCCGTGGCAGCTCGGACAGGGAGTAATGCGCATAAACTGCTCATACTCTATCTTCATTTTCTCGGAAAAACACTCCTTATAACGGCGTTCGATATTGGCAAGTAAGCCCTCAAAGGCCACCTGATGCACTGCACCCTTACCATACTGCGACTGATAATGTACCGTGACTCTCTCCCCGTTTGTTCCGTTAATGATTAGATTTTTCACCTTTTCCGAAAGCTCCTGAAAAGGCGTATCCAATGAGAAACCATACTTCTCACTCATGGCCACAAGCATGGCATGAGTAAAGCTTCCCTCGTCCTTCGAGTTCATCCAGCCCAGTACGGAAATAGCGCCTTCATTCAAGGAGAGGCTCTCATCCGGAATCATCAGCTTCACGTCAAATTCCATCTTATAGCCAATACCAAAGCAGGTTGGACAGGCTCCGAAGGGATTGTTGAAGGAGAAGCTTCTCGGCTCTATTTCTTCAATACTTGTGCCGTCAAAGGGGCAGGCAAAATTCGTGGAGAGCTGGAGCTCTTCTCCATTTAAAAAGTCTACAAGAAGAAGACCGCCGCTAAGGGAGAGTACCTGCTCAATCGAATCCGTAAGCCTCTTCTCTATTCCCTTACGCACAACCAGACGGTCCACCAAGACTTCAATCGTATGCTTTATATTTTTCTCTAGGGAAATCTCCTCTTCGAGCTCATAGAGATTGCCGTCAATTCGTACACGAACATAGCCGGAACGGCGAAGGCTCTGCAGGAGCTTTTCATGCATACCCTTTTTTCCCCGTACAACAGGAGCAAAAAGCTGCATCTTCGTTCCCTCCTCCTTCTTCATGAGGAGGTCCACCATCTCATCCACGGTCTGCTTCTTAATCTCTCTTCCGCACACGGGACAATGGGGCAGCCCCACTCTTGCATAGAGAAGACGCATATAATCGTAGATTTCCGTGACTGTGCCTACCGTGGAACGCGGATTTCGGTTTGTCGATTTCTGGTCAATGGAAATCGCGGGAGAAAAGTCCTCTATAAGCTCCACATCCGGCTTTTCCATCTGTCCGAGGAATTGCCTCGCGTAGGAGGAAAGCGACTCCATATAGCGCCTCTGTCCCTCCGCATAAATCGTATCGAAGGCAAGAGAGGATTTTCCGGAGCCCGAAAGTCCAGTAAGAACCACCAAAGAATCTCTCGGAATATCCAGATTGATATGCTTTTAAATTGTGCTCATTGGCACCTCGAATTTTGATCCACTTCTTTTCCAAAGTTTTCCCCTTTTCTATCTATATCTATATCTATATCTACATCTACATCTATATCTATATTCTAATTTTTTTATCTTCCACCTTATGCTTTCTCTTTTTACAAATATCAGGATGCAGAAACAAGCAATGCAAGACGGAATGAAAAGACATTTATACAAAAGGAACGTTTGTTCTTTTTATAGGATAGCACCGAACTACTCTTCTTGCAAAGCTATCCCCTTAATTCTCTGAAAAAAATTTCCCCAAACGTTTTCGCCACTATGGAAGCCAAAACTCCCATCACGATTCCTGCTGCCGTTCCGGCAAGTAAAAGCAGGGGCAGATAAGCAAAAAGAACAGGATTACGAAGAAGAAGGGCCGCCATCAGGATTTGACCTACATTATGGAAAAATACCGCCTAAAAGGCTTACGGAAATGAAGGATAACTTGAAACATTGTTTCGCAAGAATCATCACAAAAAACTCAGGAAAAAAATCCCGCCATGGAATAGCTCAAGGTCATCAGGTTTCCGAAGAGCATGGATAGAAGCAACACACGAAGAAAACTGATGATTCCCGTCGGCAGTATGCCCAGCGAAAAATAGACCGATGATATTGACAATATTGGCAAGGCCCAGCTTGATTCCCGGAATCGGAAAAGGCGTGGGAATCATCGATTCCAGATAACCCAGAATCATGGAAAGCGCGAGAAACATCGCATAAGACGTCATTTTTCTAGTATCTTTATCCATTTTCCTCCCTTTAAATATTCAATCGTGTAAATCAGTCCTTAGTTTAACATGATATGCATTATAAAAATCTATTTTTCTCTATGCCGTGATGACAATTTTTTTCTTTATATTTATAGCTTCTCACGAATTAGTCTGTACGAATACAAAAAGGACGGCTTCACGCCGTCCTGCTTCTTTCTTTTTAACTTGACACTTCTTGCAATGCTGTCTCTTTCTCAAAGAAAAACAATACTGTTTGCTGCAGAGAAAGAAATCTATATTACAATACGGTACAAAACTAAAGAGAAAGTGAGATGATTGATGCTTTGTGTCTGTCTATCCGGGCTGTGCACTGCACTTCTCAGCTTATGTACGCAAAAGCTTATCGTATCTCTTAAAAGCTTTACTACATTGGTAGCCTGAGGTCCTTTAGCACCATCAACTACTTCAAACTCTACTGCCTGTCCTTCTTCTAAAGACTTGAATCCGTCTCCGGACAAACCAGAGTAGTGTACGAATACATCCTTTCCTGTCTCATCAGAGATGAATCCGTATCCCTTTTGGTTGTTAAACCACTTAACTGTACCTTTCATTACTGTATCCTCCAAAAAAACGATTGTAACCGAAATTGATTACAATGGGTTAAGGATAGCATACCATTTCATCATAGTCAACTAATTTTCTTGTGAAAACACATGGGTTTTAGTCGATTTTCCCATATTTTCTATCGCTTTAGCAGTTCTTCCAATTCCTTTTCCGTGAAGGCATAGCGCTTATTGCAAAAATCGCAACGAACCTCCTGCGCCTTGTGATCGGAAATCAAAGACTCTATTTCCTTTTTACCAAGAGAAATCAAGGCCTTTTTCCACTCTTTCTCTGCTGCAATTGCAAAAAAATAAGACAGCTCTCTCTTTTCATGTATTTCAGGAGAAAAATCACCAAGCAGAAATTCCAAAAGACTCTCCGGCGTATGTCCATCCTTTAAAAGGTCCGTTACGGAATGTACCGTTTTCAGCTTCTCTTCCAGCTTGTCGAGTAAACTCTCCTCGGCAAAGGGTAAAAGTTGAATAATAAAAGCCACCCGAAGCCTCTACCGTATTTTCCTTGTTCAACAGTACACCCAGCCCGACAGAAGAAGGAATCTGCTCACTGATGCTAAAGTAGGCATTGACATCTTCGGCAATTTCTCCGCTTAAAAGCTGTGTCTGTCCCACATAAGGCTCCCCAAAACCATTGTCTCGAATCACGGAAAGAAATCCCTTTGCCCACTGCTCCTCCAACATCCAGGTGCCCGTCCGCCTTCGCAGGAAGGATGACATACGGATTTGCACAGGCAGCTTTTACCGTACCGTGAGAATCGGCTGTGGCTACCAGACTCTTCATCGGACCATCCCCCTTAACGGAAAGGGTAATCAGGTCCTTATCCCCCTTTAAATCCACTCCCATCATAAGAGCGGCACTCATAAGCCTTCCCATGGCCGCCGTTGCAATAGGGGAGGTATTGTGGAGCTTCCTCTGTTCCTCCGCCGTGTCCCTTGTCGTACAGACAAACGCACGAATCTGTCCCTCTGCCGCAGTTGCCCTCAGTAAATAATCTCTACTACTCATTTGCGGAAAGTTCCTTCTCTCTTTCTTCATCTTTTCTCATGCAGCACTTCTTGTACTTCTTTCCGGAACCGCAATGACAAAGGTCGTTTGGGTACAGCTTCTTTCCCTCTCTTCTTACCGTACCAGACTTCTTCTGCTCCTTATATAGCTCTTTTCTTCTTTCTTCCGTTAAAATGTCGTTCCACTGCGGAAGATCATATAACCAAGAAGCCTTCGCTTCTACCATATTGTAGTAGAGCTTCTCCGGATCAACCTGAATCTTTACCTTCGTATCCGACTCCATGCTGTCAATCGGATTGTGGAAGCCCGCTAAAGAATCATCGATACCATCCAAGATACCGACAAAGATAAACTCTTCAATACCGAACTGCTCGGCAAGCTCCTTTACACTTCCCTCGTAAACCTTCTTCGGATCGGAAAGCACCTTCTCATAGAAGCCCTTCTCCAACGTAAAATACTTCTGCCAAAGCGCTTCCTGCTCTGTCTTATTCATTCCGTTTCCGTAAGCCGCATTTCTCCAATTTTTCTAATAATGTTGCCATTTTTCTTTCTCCTTATAGATTTCGCCAAAAGCTCTATGCTGTATTCCAGCTTTTATTTCATTTAAACCGTATTATTATAGCGGAGTTAAAAGTATTTTTACAATTCCCCGATAGCTCCACTTCATCCGCTGCAGCTTCTATGTCCTTGATTATCTGTGCCTTAGAAAGCTCATCCGTATCTTTCGCATACTCTTTTTCCCTTAGGTTCCGCTACTTTATCCGATTTCTTTCCTGAAAATTTCTCAAAATCCTCGTATTCCAAGGAAGAAATCGGTAGGTTCTTTTTCTTTAATCGTCTATCCATATAGCGTCGAAGAGCGTTCATAATGACCGCCCAGAAGGGAACCGCAATAATCATTCCTACAAAACCGAACAGACCGCCAAACAGAAGAATGGAGAAAAGAACCCAGAAGCTGGAGAGACCCGTAGAATCTCCAAGAACCTTCGGTCCGATGATATTTCCGTCAATCTGCTGAATAATCAAGATTGCTATGGCAAAATACAAGCTCTGTATGGGACTGGTCAATAAAATCAAAAAGAAGCAGGGAATCGCGCCAATAAAAGGGCCGAAAAAAAGGGGATGACATTGGTTACCCCGACAATAACGGATACGAGTAAGGTGTACGGCATCTTCATCAGGCTCAAGACAAAAAATGTAAGAATACCGATAATGATACTGTCAATGATTTTCCCGAGAATAAATCCGCCGAAAACACGATGTACATACTGCATTTCCTCAATGATTCCCCTGGCTTTTTTCTGAGAAAACAAAGCAAAGAGCAGTTTTCTGAACTGTCGTCTTAAAAGGTCCTTCATGTTTAGAAGATACACCATAACAATGAGGCCGATTAAAATATTCTTTACAATTGTCAAGGTACTCCATATTCCGTTTGTAAAGAAGGTTGCAAGATTCTGCAGATGAGCAAAAATTGCCTGCGTATTATCCGGTTTTCCCGTAAAAAAAGCTGCTGATTTCTTCATAGGCTTTTTTTCCGCATAAGGACGCAAGTCCGGAAACTTTTCCAATATAACCGCCAAATTATTGTAGGAACGGTTAATCGTATCGGGAAGACTGAAGTAGAGACTTAAAACCGACTTGGTTAACTCCGGAATAAGCATGGACACTAAACCGCTTGTCAGAAAAAAAAGGAAAAGAATGCTCGCCACTGTACCAAAAAATCCCAGGAAACGTTGGGATGCTTTTTCCCCTAGGAAAAAGTAGTATACTTTTCCAAGAATTTTCACAACCAAATTATACACAGGACTCATTAAATAGGCCAAAACCGCACCGTATATAATCGGCATCAAAATCTGTAAAAACGGCAAGATTTTGTTTTTACGGCATAAAAATTATTGACCAAAACATAGACTAAAGATACTGCAGCCAATACGGAAAATGCGGTTATTCCCCATTTAATCTGTTCCTTCCAATCCTCGTGTTTCATCCTTCTTCCTCTATTCTAAGCTCCTAGCTCGGAATCCCTTCTCTCCCTCGATTATCCCCTATATGGACTCTTCACTCTCTCCACCAAGGGCATATTATAAAAAAAGCTCCACATCAAACGATATGAAGCGAAAAACACCTAATAAAAAAACAGACTACCGAAACGCCGTACCACACGTTTGACTCCTAGCGCTTAGCCAGGTGGGTAACCTCACGGATAGCTCAAGGATCCTTTACCGCGGGCGGAAGGCTTGCTTTCCTTATCACAAATCTTGGAATCCCGTATGTCATATTTGTAGGTTCAAATTGTGTGGCCTCGTACGTCCCAGCAGAAGTCTGTATGAGATAATACAAAGGTATTTGTCTTTCTCGTCTAAATTATAGCAAAAGGCAAATTAGGCTTGCAAGAGTTCATAAGATAAAAATCAAGATTCCGTTTTTCACTTCTATTTCCGCTTCCTCCCCTATAAATTCGTTGCTGATTCCTACCGGCTCCGTATTTCGTAAACAGACATTTTCAATCCGATACTTAAATCCTTTTTCGGAAACACCGCTACAAGAATCACTGAAGGAAAAAAAGCTGAAAAGTAGCCTTTGTATTCCTTGGAGAAGCATTTTATCTCCATTCCGTAACGCGGTAAATACCTGCCTTTCTCCATAAAGGTAACCCTCCCTCCCTTTTCTGTAAGGAAGGCCAGACTTTGCAAAGCCGCATAGCTGTGATCCATGCGTTCTCCCCCCAGTGCTCCTAAAATATGCAATTCTTTGATTCCCATCTCCAGCGAAAGCTTCACTGCCGCATGAAGGTCAGTGTCATTTTTGATTGCAGGAAGGGAAATCGTAGGAAGAGAGACTTGCTTATTCCTTTCCAAAAAAATGCTTCCGACATACAGTTTTCTCCAAAAATAGAATATTGTTTTTGCAATACCGTGCTTCTCTTGGGCCGAAAAAGGAGCCGTGGGCTTTTCCTCTCTTATGGAATAAGAGTCAAAATCTCCCAAAAAGCAGGTTTGTTCTGATACCCTCTTTTTCACAATGCTTCATTCCCCCGTCTATAGCAATGACAAAGTCCTCTTCTCCTATAGAAAAAGGAAGCCCGAAAAAGCTTCCCGCCCCGATAAGAATGGATCTTTTGTATTTTTTTTCTGCAAATTCTTTCATCCGTCTCCCTTTTTCCTCTTTATCCTTCTTTCAAGCGAAGCTTCACAAAAAAATCCTGCAGTAAGGCTTTGGCTTCTTCCGCCTGAAGACCTTCTGTAATCTCCACCCGATGATTCAATTCCTTCATCTGTAAGATGTTCATAACAGAACCGCAAAAACCCGCCTTGGGATTTCGAACAGACATCTGAAGCCGAGGGATTCTCGCTTGCAAAATCGCTCCGGCGCACATCGGGCAGGGTTCGAGATTGACATACAAGGTGCAATCCTCCAGCCTCCAGTCCCCTATCTTCTTACAAGCCTCCTCTATTGCCAAAATCTCAGCATGGCACAAAGCATTTCCGTGAAAATTTCTTTGATTAAAGCCTGTTCCGAGAATTTCTCCCGGAAAGATTCCTTTTTTTCCCTACAAAGTCTTCCCATTGGAGAATCGGGCTTTAATCCGTCATAAAGGATAACTGCTCCAATCGGTACATCTCCTCTTTCTCCCGCTTTTCCGGCAAGTTCTAAAGCAAGATTCATTGCAGTACGCTCAGCATCCGTGAAATTTATATCTTCCTCCATACTCCCCCGATTTAAAGTAATTTTTATTCATAAGCCTATCTTGTAAGCTCACCTAAAATAGACTTTCCTATCAGACCTTCCGGCATTTTTACGGAGAAGTTCTCCGCTATACTCGCACCAAGAACGGCAAAGCTGTCCTGCTCCGCTCCTTCTCCACCCTGAATTCCCTTGTAATACACAAGAAGAGGTACCTGTTCTCTCGTATGATCCGTACCGCTATAGGTCGGATCATTTCCATGATCTGCAGTAAGAAGAAGCAAATCATCGTCTTTTAAAACAGACAAAAGTTCTCCCAGCTTTTCGTCAAAACGCTGAATCTCCTCTCCATAGCCGACGGGATCTCTTCTATGCCCATAAATGGCATCAAAATCCACTAAATTCACAAAGCAAAAGACCGGTAAAGTCCTTCTCTTTTGCCACAGCAATGCATTGCTCCATACCATGAACGGAAGAATTCGAATGCTCCGCCTCGGTAATCCCCTCATTTACAAAAAAATATCCGCTATTTTCCCAATGGATATCACAGAGAAACCGGCTGTTTCCAGGGCATTTAAGACAGTATCCCGTGGCGGCTTTACGGCTAAGTCGTGCCGATTGGAAGTTCTTTTAAACTCTCCTTTTTTTGTCCCGACATAGGGTCTTGCGATAATTCTTCCCACCTTCCATTCGGGCTTCATGCAGATTTCTCTGGCAATTTCACAACAACGATACAGTTCCTCTAAACCGAAAAATCTTCTCATCCTCGGGAGCGGCAATCTGCAATACGGAATCCGCCGAGGTATAAACAATCATATCTCCGGTTCTCCATTGCTCTTCTCCCAATTCGTCCAGTATTTCCGTACCGGAAGCCGACTTATTGCCAATGACCTTCCTCCCCGTCCTTTTCTCTAATTCCTCAATCAGTTCCTTCGGGAATCCGGTGTCGGTAAAAGGTAACAAAAGGAACTTCGGTCTTGATTCCCATCATTTCCCAGTGTCCGGTCATGGTATCCTTTCCACTACTGGCCCTCATTTAAACGGAAAAAAACTTCCCTTCCGGAGCTTCTACCGGAGCAACGCCCTTTAATTTTTTTAAAATTCCCGATTCCGAGCTTTTGCAGATTGGGAATATGGAAACTTTCCATCTTTTCCGCGATATGTCCCCAGGTATCCGCACCACTGTCCCCAAAACGCGCTGCATCCTTAGCGTTCCCAATTCCCAAAGAATCCAAAACAATAGAAATATTCTTTTGAATTTCATAAGCTTCCTTTCTACACTATATTTATCCGGCCTTTTTCACTTTTACTGTTTTAAGCTTTTATTCATAGTACCGAACCCCTGCGGGCTTTTCAGCGCGAAGCTCCGCAGACTGCTCTATTTCCTTTTAGGAGGAAGCCTGCTCTCTTCTTATCATTTCCTTAATGGCCTCGATTGCCACCTGAATTGCCTTATCCGTATCATGATATATCGGATTGGACATCCCCGCCTTTACTCTCTCCTGATTCGAAACAATAAAGAGCACCGTTCCGATTTTCTTCTTCAAATATGCCGCAACCGTAAAAAGTGCCGCACTTTCCATCTCCGATGCCTTACACCCCAGCTTCAGCCAAGCCTGCCATTTATCCAAAAGTTCATAAGAAACCGGCAAGTCTTCCGGCTTATGTTGTCCGTAAAAGGCATCCTTGCACTGTACAACCCCCACATGATTTTTAAATCCGAGACGATTAGCCGCATCATACAATTCCTTTGTCACAAAGAAATCCGCCGTAGCGGGCCACTCGATAGGAGCATACTCCTTGGAAGTCCCTTCCATGCGAATTGCAGACTCTGCGATAACCACATCTCCCGACTCTACGGAAAGCTCCATACCGCCTGCTGTACCTACTCGGATAAAGACCTCTCCTCCGCATTGTGAAAGCTCTTCCAGAGCAATGGATGCGGATGGACCTCCGATACCCGTAGAGCAAACACTCACCTTCTCTCCAAGGAGCGTTCCGCTGATTGTTACATACTCCCTATTGTCCGCAACCTGTACGGGATTGTCAAAATACTTGGCAATCTTTGCGCAGCGCTTCGGATCTCCCGGTAAAATAATATACTTCCCTACCTCACCGGGGCGCACCCCGATATGATAACATCTCTCGTCTTCCGAATAATTAATCATAAGCAATCTCCTTTCCAAAGATTTCCAACTTCCGCCTTAGTCCAATGCAGACGGTAAAAAAGCATGAGGCAACAATTCCTCTAAGCTATATACATGATAATCGTCCGTCGATTTTGCGAGTATTACCTGAAAAATCATGAATATCCGTAAATTCCGCCATAACCTGTCTGCATATACCACAGGGAGCACAGTATTCCGTTTCCTCTTTTCCGATAAGGCCGCCCACAATCGCAATTCTTCGAAATTTCTTATACCCCTCGCTCACCGCCTTAAAAAACGCCGTTCTCTCCGCACAATTTGTTGCTCCATAAGAGGCATTTTCAATATTGCAACCTAAAAAGATTTCACCTGTCTCCGATTCCAGGGCTGCTCCTACACGAAAATGCGAGTAAGGCACATATGCCCTTTCTCTTGCCTCAAAAAGCTTTTTCAATCAGATGTCTTTCTTCCGCTTCCTTATGCATGGTCCTTCTCCTTATTTTCCTTCCAAAAACAACCTTTCCTCTAGCATAAGGTCAAAAAGAAAAAAAGTCTATGATACAGATTCGGTAAATCATGAAAATCCAAACGAAGGCAAGCTTCAATAAAAAAATAAAAAAATAGCGAGTATACTCAAATTGAGTTGTACTCGTTACAGATTTCCATCTCTATTTTCTTATACTGCGGATGACAGGACTTGAACCTGCACGGTCGCCCACCAGAACCTAAATCTGGCGCGTCTGCCAATTCCGCCACATCCGCATACCTTTAAAAAAGGAATGAGACACGCGGGAATCGAACCCGCGACAACTTGATTAAAAGTCAAGTGCTCTACCGACTGAGCTAGTGTCTCATAACAGGGCCAGTTGGATTCGAACCAACGACTGCAGGCGTCAAAGGCCTGTGCCTTACCGCTTGGCGATGGCCCTAGGTCAAACGAGTTGACGCTCCGCGTCGCCCGTAGGAAAGCGAGAACGAGAAATATCTCCCTACATAAAAAGGGTGGCCACCGGGAGTCGAACCCGGGACCTCCAGAACCACAATCTGGCGCGATAACCAACTACGCTATGGCTACCATGCTATTCTCGCAAACAAGCTGTTACTCTAAAGCAAAAGACTCGTTTTGAACAAGATGCCACACGTAGTCGTGCACACTTGTTAATGATCCAGAAGGGATTCGAACCCCCGACCCACGGCTTAGAAGGCCGTTGCTCTATCCAGCTGAGCTACTGAATCAAGGTCACATCAGATGCGACTCGTTTATAGTAGCGAATTTCATTTTGTTTGTCAAGAATTTTTATCTAAAAAGATAGGCAAAAATATTTCTGCAAAAAGAAGTTCGCTTTCGCTTACCTTATATATACTTCGCTTCTGTACGAAGATTTCCCTTCTTATCCAGGTAGAACATCGCATAGCTCGGCTTTCTGTTCTCCTGTCTGGGGAAGTTTATGGAGCCGGGATTGATACAGAGCACTCCATTTACCATCCGACTAAAGGGTCTATGTGTATGTCCGAAAAGAGCCATACTGCAATTTCTTGCTCTTGCTTCATCCGCTAAACCTTGTAAGTCAAATCCCACCCCGTAAAGATGCCCATGGGTCAGGAAATAGCCTCTCTTTTTCCCAATCTCATTTCAATTTCCTTCGGTAAGTAAGCAAAGAAATCATTATTTCCCTGCACAAAGTAGCTTTCACAGCCCTTTGGAAGATGGGTACGAATTGCATCCTCAGATCCTTCGCTATCACCCAAATGAATAAAATAGGAAATATCCGGATTTTCTTCCAAGAGCTGATAAATATTATCCAGCTTTCTATGGTTATCGGAAACCACAAGTATTTTTTTCTCCTTTAAAAATCACTTGCCAGAATGTTCTTCTTTTTCCGTTCAGCAGAATTTTTTTGATTTCGATTTTTTTCTCCTCTGCTGTCTTTTTAGACTTGGCTATCTCTTCTTTCAGGATGCGTTCCATCTTGCGGAGTGCCTTTCCTCTATGAGATACCTTGTTCTTCTCTTCTTCAGAAAGCTCTGCTGCCGTTTTTGCCGCATTCCGGAATAAAAAGATCGGATCATAGCCAAACCCCGCCTCACCTCTTATTTCCTTCGCGATTTCCCCTCACAGCGGGCTTCCGTTTTTAAAGATCTGCCGTCGGAAAGAACCGCAACAATGGCACAGGTAAAAATAAGCATAACGGCTTTTTGCTGGAAGCTTCCTTCATCATTTCAAGAATTCGCTTGTTTTTCTCAGGGTAAGGTGTGTTTTCCCCTAAAAAGCGCGCGGAATAAATCCCCGGACCAAAGGAAAGAGCCTCAATAGACAGACCGGAATCATCCGCCATAATGATGTCTCCATCCTGCAAAAGTTCCTTCTTTTTCAGTCTTACATATAAGTCATAGGCCTTTATTTCGGCATTTTTCCAAAAAGGAGCTGCCGTCTTCCACGGCATCCTCCCATTCTCCTATTTCTTTTTTTACTTATGATTTCTCCGGGAAACTCCCGCAGTATCTCTCGAATTTCCCGTAATTTATCTTCATTATGCGTTGCAAAATATAATTCGCATCTCACGCTCCTATTTACCTTTATACTGGTAAAAATATGTCTTCATCATTCCGTTGTAGATTTTTTTCTATTCTTATCCGCCTTACCGAGGTACTTTTTCCGCCTGTTCATAGGCCGTAATCAGGCAAAGCTGCCACTCGGAAAGTCCTTCGAAAGCCTCTCTTAGCTCCGTATAGAGCAGGGGAAGATTTCGCTTGTCCTCGATTCTCTCTCCATAGGGCGGATTCGTAAGAATATAGCCATGCTTCTTGCTATGGGACATTTTCGCCACTTCCCTTTCCTGAAAATAGATAAGGTTAGCAACGCCCGCTCTTTCCGCATTCTCTCTACATACGGGAATCATCGCGGGATCAATGTCATAGCCTTGGATATCCACCATTTTTTTCCAAATCTGTTTTCCTTTGTTTCCAGTAAATGACGGTCAATATTGTCTTCCGCTTCTTCCAGCGCGCTGTACCATTCTTTCTTCGGAATGAGATTCACCCATTCCTCCGCCGTGAAGCTCCGTTCCATCCCCGGTGCAATATTTGCCGCAATCATCGCCGCCTCAATTGGAAAGGTTCCGGCGCCGCACATCGGGTCCACAAAGGGGGCGTCATCCCGCCACTTACTAAGAAGAATCAAAGCCGCTGCAAGAGTCTCCTTGATGGGTGCCTTTCCCATTTTCAAACGATACCCTCTCTTATGAAGGGACTCACCACTTGTATCCAGACAAACCAAAACCTCATCCTTATAGAGCGAAACACGGAAAGGATACTTCGCTCCGTGCTCCGAAAAAAAGTACTCTGATGATACACCGAGGAAAGCCTGTCCACCATCGCCTTCTTCATGACCGCCTGAATGTCTCTTGGAGAAAAGAGCTTTGATTTTACGGAGCTTGCTTTGGTCACCCAGAAGGAAGCATCAACAGGAAGAAGGTCCTCTAAGGGAAGCGCCTTTGTGCCCTGAAATAGATCCTCATAGCTCTCCGCATGAAAGGAGCCCACTTTCAAAAGTACCCTTTCTCCGGTGCGCAGGAAAAATATTGGCCCGCACGATAGCTTCCGCATCCCCGATAAATTGCACCTTCCCATCGCTCACGGAAGAAACCTCATAGCCGAGGTCGTGAATTTCTTTTTTGCAAATGGACTCCAAGCCGAAGTGACAGGGCACAATCAATTCAAATCTTTGCATTTTTCTCCTTTATTGCTTCACACCGACAAAACCTGCCGGGCAAAAACATTTTTATCCATGAATTGAAGAGAGCTTTATCGATTGAATATTCCGGAAAGCAACCATAATATCACGGCAATGCTGAGAACAGGAAAAAGTATCGGTGCAAGGAAGGATAGAATCCCCACAAAAACCAGTGCTACCAGTACCAAAAGTGCAATCACAACAATAGCAAAAAGAAGACATCCTGCACTGCTTACCGGTACATAGGGTCTGTAACCATGGCTTTCTCTACCGCGATTGTAGCTGTCATTGCCATATCCACCGTTGCCACTATCTCCATAGCCTGGATTTCTACTGTGATTTCCGCTTACCCCCGGAACTGCTCTCCCGTCTTTCATAGCGAGGGATTTTTCCGTATCGGAACTGGAACTGCCTTTTTCCGATGACGTTCCCCTGTACTGTAGATCCTCTTCGTCAGAAGCGTAGTTGATGTCTTTCTCCTCATAACGGAAGGGGCGTGGTTCTGGCCACACGGTCCCCTCCCGCATCGGCGGCTTCAATAATACTTCGCGCCAAAAGATTCGGAGCGGAGAGCTCGGCTACTACCTCCTCCTCTCCTCTTCCTTTAGCTATTTCCGTGTTGATGTAGTCGCTATAAAAAAACGGAGTTGTTCCTCTATTACTTCTCCGGAAACGGAGTTTGTGAGTTCTCCTCTTAAGGCCTGTAAAAATTCCTTTTTATTCACTCTTTTCTTCCTCGGCTATCACAGCAATATTTAAATCCAGAAGCTGCTGCGGGTCAAATACTTCTGCAGGGGCATCCATCATGGCATCCGATCCGTCTTTCCCCTTCGGGAAGGCAATCACATCACGAATCGTTTCCGCACCGACCATCCACATCGCCAATCTGTCCAAGCCGTAAGCAAGACCTGCGTGTGGAGGAACTCCGTAGCGGAAAGCCTGCATTAAGAATCCAAACTGCTCATTCGCTCTCTCCGGTGTAAAACCAAGCTTCTCGAGCATCTTCTCCTGCACATCACTCTGGTGAATACGCACGGACCCGCCTCCAAGCTCTGTTCCGTTTAAAACAATGTCATAAGCCTTGGCGCGAACACGGGAAAGGTCAGTATCTAAATAGTGCAAGTCTTCTTCCATCGGCATGGTGAAGGGATGGTGCATAGCCTGATAGCGTCCCAGCTCCTCGGAATACTCGAACATCGGGAACTCCGTAACCCAAAGGAACTCCCACTTACTTTTATCAATTAGACCAAGCTCCTTTCCAAGAGCAAGTCTCAGTGCTCCCAAAGAATCCCAAACCACATTTCTCTTTAAGTCGGAAACGAGGAGAAGAATGTCTCCCTTTTCCAGTCCCGATACTTCCACAAGTCTCTTTACATCTTCTTCCGAAAGAAACTTTGCAAAAGAGGACTTTACCGTATCGTCCTCATTTAAACCGTACCAGGCAAGCCCTTTTGCATGATAGCCCTTAACCAGCTCCACATAGGAATCGAGCTTCTTTCTCGGCATCTCCGCCTGTCCTTTCACTAACAGTCCTTTCACGGTTCCGCCTGCTTTTTGCACAGTCGGAAAATACGGAAAATCCGCAGTTCCTTACGGCATCCGTAAGTTCAATAAGAGGCATGTCAAAGCGAAGATCCGGCTTATCGGATCATAATTGATTCATCGCATAGTCCCAGGTCATTCTCTTAAGAGGGAGGGCAATATCCACGTTACAAACTTCCTTGAAAAATATACTTTAACAAACGCTCATTTACGGCAAGTACATCCTCGATATCCACGAAGGAAAGTTCCATATCCACCTGCGTGAACTCCGGCTGTCTGTCCGCTCTTAAATCCTCATCTCTATAACATCTTGCAAGCTGAAAAATAACGATCCATACCGGAAACCATCAGAAGCTGCTTTAAAAGCTGCGGAGACTGGGGAAGCGCATAGAAAGCGCCTCTATGGAGTCTCGACGGCACAAGGAAGTCTCTTGCTCCTCCGGTGTGGACTTAATGAGTGTCGGAGTTTCAATCTCCAAAAATCCTTCCTCGGAAAGAAAAATGACGAATCAACTGGGAAAGTCTGGCACGCGTCATGATTTTCTTCGCAAGATCCGGTCTTCTTAAGTCCAGATAACGATACTTTAAGCGAAGATCCTCTTTGGTCTTGGAATCCGCCTCAATCAGGGAAGGGAGGGGTCTCCGCTTCGGCAAGGATACGAAGGCTTTTTGCCACAAGCTCAATGGAGCCGGTAGAAAGTGCCGCATTACTGTCTTTGCCGCGGCTTCTCACTTCTCCTTCTACGGCAATGACATACTCCTGCTTTAACTCACTTGCTTTCTGAAAGACCTCAGTACCGCATTCCTGCTCTTCAAATAGAATCTGCAGAATACCGGAACGGTCACGAAGGTCTGTAAAAATAAGACCGCCCTTATTTCTGGACTTCTGTACCCAGCCCATCATGCAAACCGTTTTTTTCCGATATAGCTTTCTCCCAGCTCAGCACATCTGGCCGTTCTATGTAAACCCTTCATTGACTCTGCCATAATTTCCCTCTTTTCTTTTCCGTTCTATATTGTCTTTTTATTCTAAAATTCTATTTTATTCTTTTAGTCAATAATAAAGTAGCGCTTGCTTATCTTTGGCTTTTTCTTAAGCTAAGCACTTGCTTATCGTGCACAGTTCTTTCACTCTCTATTTACTGAAGGAATTTGTAATACAGCTTTAGTCACCGTAGATTTCTACAAATTCCTTATAGCCTTCCGCACTGAGCTTTTCCTTTTGGAACTTCTTATTCTTATTCATCTGCGTAAGAAGCACTGTTTCTCCCTTGGCTCTTCTTTCCATAACCTCCGAAAGACAGGCGGAAAGCTTCTCTTCGGAAACTTTCTTCTCTACCAAATAAGCAATCTTTCCTTCCGACTGCTCCTCCTCTTCTCCCTCCAAAAGGATACCGATGATTCTTTCAAAGCCTATAGAAAAACCTACTGCAGGAGTATCCACACCGATAAACTTTCCTACCATCTTATCATATCTTCCGCCCCCTCCGATAGAGCCGGAGAACAGGGTGGAACGCACTTCAAAAATCGGTCCGGTGTAATAGCCCATTCCGCGCACTAGGGTCGGATCAAAGCGAAGGGGATAGAACCCTTTCCACTCTCCTCCACCATTTTCATAATCCGATACAGATTCTTTCCGACCTCTTCAGTGAAGATGCGCACCGAGCTTTTCCCTGCAATTTCAGAATATCTTCCCTATCGCCCTTCACGAGATTTAGGCAGTCCTCATACCGGGAAATCTGCTCCTCCGTGTAGGAAAGGGAAAGCAATTCCTCGCGAACTCCTTCTCTTCCGATTTTATCCTCTTTATCAAGAACGATGGAAATATCCGAAAAATCCTCCTCCGGAAATCCCGCATAGCTCTGCATGGCCTTTAGGATAGCACGGTCATTTAATACGATATAAAAGGGATACTTTTCTCCGAAACCGATTTCCTGTAAGACCGTTCCCCATAGCAAGGAGCAGGTCAATTTCGAAAGATAACTTGCGTCCCCGAAAAATATCGATGTCACACTGCCAAAATTCCCGAAAGCGTCCCTTCTGCGGACGATCGGCACGGAAAAACCGGACCGATTTGTAAGGCCTTAAAGGGGGAAGGAAGATTCCCTTGATTTTCCGCATAAAAACGGGAAAGCGGAAGGGTTAGGTCATAGCGCAGTCCAGAATCGGAAAGATTCTCAAAATCGCCTTTTTCCAAAGCCTCTTTCAGCTTCTCTCCTCTTTTTTCCACCTTGAAAATGAGCTTTTCATTGTCTCCACCCTGCTTACTGAGGAGATTGGAAAGATGCTCCACAATGGGAGTCTCAATCTCGGTAAAACCGAAGCCCCCTGCACACCCTTCGAATTGTGGATAATACCCTTTGTCTCACTGCCATTTCTCTCGGTAAAATGTCCTTCATACCGGTTACGGCCTTTTTCTTTTAATACCATACTGTCCTCTTCTATCAATTAATCTTCCCAATCCTATTTCCTGTTCCGCAAATACCGGCTTAATTCCTCGTCAATATCCAAGGTGGCAAAGTAATCCGTATCCCTCTCTGCCCGGCGAATCATCTTCACGCTTCCATCCCTTTTGCAGGAGAAGCTCGGAAGACCAAAGTTTTCCGTTATAGTTGTAGCCCATAGCAAAGCCGTGTGCCCCGGTATCATGAATAAAGAGCAGGTCTCCTTTTTCCAGCTTCGGAAGCTCCCTTTCTTTCGCAAACTTATCATTGTTTTTCACAAAGAGAACCGACAACGTCGTAAACTTCCTTCTCCTTCGCATCTTCCTTTCCAAGAACCGTAATATGATGATATGCATCATAGATTGCGGGACGCATAAGATTCGCAGCGCAGGCATCCACTCCTGCATAATGCCGATAGGTATTCTTAAAATGAATAACCTTCGTAATCAATGCCCCGTGCGGCCCTAAAACATAGCGCCCCAGCTCCGAGCAAAGACGAATGTGCCCGAGTCCGTTCTTTACAAGGATTTCCTCATAAACCTCTCTCACCTTTTCTCCGATCAGGAAAATGTCGGTCGCCTCCTGCTCCGGACGGTAAGGAATTCCCACACCGCCGGAAAGGTTCACAAATTCCAGAGCAATACCGCATTCTTCTTTGATTTTCACAACCAAGGAAAATAGCTGTCTTGCAAGCTCCGGATAATAGCCATTGCTAATGGTATTGGATGCAAGGAAAGCATGAATACCGAAATGCTCTACCCTCTCTCCTTTAAAAATACGGTAGCCTTCCAAAATCTGTGCCTCGGTCATCCCGTATTTTGCTTCCTCGGGATTGTCCATAATGGTGTTTCCGATGCTGAAATAACCGCCCGGATTAAAGCGAAGACTCATGGTCTTTGGAAGAGTGGTAAGAATCTCCGTTACTTCATCAATATTTGTAAAATCATCAAGATTGATGATTCCGCCTAAGCGATTCGCAAATCCATACTCTTCATCCGGTGTATCATTGGAAGAAAACATGATTTCCGATCCGGAGAAACCGCAAGCCTCTGCAAGACTGAGTTCCGCTGCGGAAGAGCAATCCACCCCGCAGCCCTCTTCCTTCAGTATCCTAAGAATAGCCGGATTCGGTGTGGCCTTAATCGCAAAATACTCTCTGTAGCCTTCATTCCAGGAAAAAGGCCTTATAGAGATTTCTAACCGTCTCCCGAATTCCCTCCTCATCGTAAAGATAGAAGGGAGTCGGATAATTTTCTGCAATTTCCTTTGCTTTCCGATAATCCACAAATGCTTTCTTCATTTCTTCTCCTTCGATTTTATCACCTTATAAACCCACTCTACAGTTTTTAAAAATATTAAAAAAAGTCCACTCTATCTTAAACAAGCCAGAGGGACTTTTCAAGTAAAATCCTAGTCTACTTCAATAACAAATCCTAATCCACTTCTATCACAAATCTTAATCTACTTCGATAACACGCATGATGTTTGTGCCGGTCGGAGCCTGTTTTCTCTGTAAACGAGACAAAACGCCTGCCGTAATGACGCAGATATCCTTACTTTTCACCAATTTCCGGTCCTTTAACTCCTCAATGGAGCTTTCAAAAAGCTCATCCGTGGTCTCCGCCCTTCTTGCCCAAATGGGAGTCACACCCCAGAACAGCATCATCTGTCTCGTCACAACCTGACTCGGAGAAAGTGCATAGATCGGAGTAATCGGACGGTACTTCGAAATCATGGATGCCGTAATCCCGGAAAGAGTGGATGCCACAATCGCTGCCGCCTTCAGTTCGGAAGCCGTTGTTACAGAAGCCGCACACATGGCATTTCCGATGCTCTCGTAAACGGTCTTCTCCACCATTCTGGTCTTGAACTGCTTATAGTCTAGGAACTGCTCCGTATACTCCACAATAGAAGCCATGGTCTTTGCCGCTTCCACCGGATATTTTCCGTTTGCGGATTCTCCGGAAAGCATCACTGCATCCGTTCCGTTATATACTGCATTGGCTACATCGGTAACCTCCGCCCTTGTCGGACGGGGATTTCTGATCATGGAATCCAGCATCTGTGTTGCAGTAATGACCAGTTTTCCATGATAATTACACTTATGAATGATTTCCTTCTGCAACTGCGGAATCCGCTTTGCCTCGATTTCCACACCGAGGTCTCCTCTTGCCAGCATAATTCCGTCGGAAGCCTCTATAATCGCATCAATATTGTCAAGTGCTTCCTGAGACTCAATCTTGGAGATAATCTTCATTTGGGAACCGGCTTCATCAATAATGGCCCGAATCTGTCTTACCGCATCGGCGGAACGAATAAAGGAAGCCGCTACATAGTCAAAATCTTCCGCAATGCCGAACTTAATGTCTTCCACATCCTTATCGGTAATGGACGGAAGCTGAATGGGCACACCGGGTACATTCACACCCTTTCTCTCTCCAAGCTCTCCTCCGTTTGTTACCTTACATAAAATCTCTACACCCTTTACAGTTTCTACCTCTAAACCAATAAGACCGTCATCAATCAAAATAACATTACCGGGTTTTACATCCTCATGAAGCTTATCGTAATTGATGAAAATCTTATCCTTTGTACCGACAACTTCTTCCGTAGTCAGGATAATCTTCTCTCCCTCAACTAGGGTAATCTTCTGTCCGCCCTCTAAAAGGCCTGTTCTGATTTCCGGTCCCTTGGTGTCAAGAAGCGCTGCAATCGGTCTTCCCACTTCTTTTCTCGCCTTTCGAAGAAGCTCCAATCTTCCAAGGTGTTCCTCATGGTCTCCGTGAGAAAAAAATTAAAGCGGGCAACATCCATAATCTCCGCCAAAGTCTTCATTAACTCATAATCATTCTCATTCGGTCCCATCGTACAAACCATTTTTTTGTTCTTCTCATATTCATCTCCTTAAATTTCTTCACTCTGTATAATTGCGAAACTTTATCTCAGTACTATCTTTTATAGCAAGCCATATCGTATATCGACCAAAAAGCGCAAGTAAATCATCCAGTTTCAAATCCTTCTGCTCTTATTAACTTTCCTATCTATAATTTCTGATATTGAAAATGTTCTTTCTCTTCCCCTGGTTCATCAGGATGAAAAACAGGAGAACATTCGCAAAAAGACAAAACAATCGACAGTTTTCCACCCAAACTCGGACTTACCACCAGTAAATAGAGATACAGTAAAGTCTCCAAAACTGCCAGATATTTTGCCTTAATCGGAATAAAGAAATAGAGGTAAAATACCGTGTCCGGTAGAGTCAAAGCATAGGCCAGGAAAATACTGAAGCCCATATAGGTGGGATTCAACTGAAGAGAAACTCCCGTTACAAGGTAAATGAGGATTCCCGCCACATTGTAAAGAATTACACCAGAGAAAAAGAAGAAATTATAACGAAAATTCCCCCAAAGATACTCCAAAGTTCTTCCTATACTATAGTAAACCATGATTCCGATAACCGCCCAGAAAAATAGAGCCGAAGCCGGTTGACGCAGGATAAAAAAATAAGGAAGGTCAAAAATCCTCCAAATATGCCCGTGAAGAATCGCTTCCGGATCCAAATCAAGATAGTAATAGTAAAACTCCGGTGCGGAAATCTGAATCATAAAGCCCAAAGCATACATCACACAGATATATTTTCATTAAATTTGGAACGGCAAAACGTCCCAGCTTTCTTTCCAATCGTTCTAAAATGCTCATTTTCCACCTTTCTTAATATCCGACTATTAAGATAAAAATCACAGTGTATTTTCTTGCAAAACACGCTGAAAGTATACTTGTACTCTCCTTGTTTTTCAAGAGTTGCCCCGGGGTTTTTATTCTTGTTTAAGGATTTTTATTCTGTTTTCGACACAAAAAGACCGCCGATGCAGTTCAAAAACTATCGGTGGTCTCATTTCCTATTCCCTTTCCATACTTAGTCCTTCGATCTAAGCAGGTAAATCCCCACAGAAGCGAGACCGATTCCCAGCATGGTAAAAGCGGATTTCTTGTCAATTTTCCCCAATAAGGAACTTACAAGAACAGCAATGCCCATTGCAGTAGGTAGAGCTTTCAAGATGATATGCAATAAGTAAGAAGCACCCTTTGTGTCCACTTTCGGGAATAGGGACTTAGCGTTCATCAGTTCTTCCACGGATATGCCAAGGATTTCGGCAAGTCCGGGTATCGTTGCCGTATCCGGGAAAGCAAGATTTCGTTCCCACTTGGAAACGGCCTTGTCGGTTATGCTTAGCCTATCCGCCAAGTCTTTTTGGGTCATTCCTTTTTCTTTTCTAAGCGTACTGATCATATCGCCCATAGATTGATTATTCATAGCCTAATCTCCTTTTTTAATTTATTCTTGCCTATATTATAGCTATGTTCAAAAAAAGAGTGAACCGAAGTGGTAGAGTTTAGTAAACCGGAGGTTTACAGAGAATTATTTACACCTACTAAGGTGAGAAGAGAAGACTTTAAATAAAATTGAGGAAATAACCATGTTATTTTTGATTATTCTTAATTAACGAGATAATATACCGTACGCAAAAGTCGTTCAATAAGTGTGCAAATACCCAGTAAAATGACTATGATAATACCAGTTTGCCAATCTCTCGAAAAAGAACGCAGACATTCCGGCAATAAAACCACTATTTACAATACCGTATCCATTCCAATTCTCTGCAAAGCCATAGAAAAAAATCGAGACCTTTCATAATCTCAAATACAGTCAAAGCTACACTAATGAGACATAACCCAACACCAATCGCAAGTCCTAATATCTGGGGGAACGAAGGTGATGTTGCCATTCTGAAAACTATACAAGCACAGCCAACCACTAATACATATAAAAGTCATCTTATAATCAATTGAAAATCTCATAAATTCTCTCCTCCTTCTGGAAATCTTCAATAACTTTCTATGTGGATTTGCTAGGCTGTATATCCCTATTTTAATGCTTAGTCTTTGGATCTAAGTTGGTAAATCCCTCATAGATTGACGTTCATAGCATAATCTCCTTTTTAGCGGTAATATAGCTCAAGTAAACTTTTATTCTTTTTAGAAAGCCTTCCTTGTTGCTCCCCCTATCTGTGCTAGAGTTACAAACTGTTGGTTATTAAAAATTATACAGTATTTGTTAAGACTTAGAAAGTATAGATTGGGTGTATTTATGACAGAAACTTACAGACTGGGCATTGACATCGGTTCTACCACCGTAAAAGTAGCTATCCTTGATCAGGACAATCATCTTGTTTTTTCAGACTATCGCAGGCACTTCGCCAATATCCAAGAAACCTTAGCAGATCTTTTTAGAAGAAGCCAGAGAGGCACATGGTGAGCTCTCTTGTCGTATTGTTGTGACCGGTTCCGGCGGTTTAACCCTCGCAAAGCACATGGGACAGCCCTTCTGTCAGGAAGTGGTTGACGTGGCGGCGGCCTTAAAGGAAAAACTATCCCATGACGGATGTTGCCATTGAGCTTGGCGGAGAAGATGCAAAAATTATTTATTTTAAGGGGCGGAATCGACCAGAGAATGAACGGCATCTGTGCCGGCGGTACAGGTTCTTTTATCGACCAGATGGCATCTCTTCTCGATACCGATGCAGCCGGCTTAAATGAGCTCGCAAAAGAACTACCAGATGATTTATCCTATCGCAGCGCGTTGCGGTGTTTTTGCGAAGACCGACATTCAGCCTTTTGATTAACGAGGGTGCGGCTCGTGAAGACCTTGCCGCTTCCATTTTCCAGGCAGTATGCAACCAGACCATTTCCGGTTTGGCACAAGGAAAGCCCATCCGCGGTCATGTTGCCTTCCCTCGGCGGTCCGCTTCACTTCATGCCTGAGCTTCGGAACAGCTTTTATCCGCACCTTAAAGCTCACAGACGAGGAAATTATCAATCCGGAAAAATTCCCACCTCTACGCAGCTATGGGATCCGCCTTGAATGCAGAGGAAAAAATGCGCCTATCCGCCTCTCCGAAATGATTCCCCGTCTTCGAGCAGGAATTCAGATGGATAGTGAGATTAAAAAGAATGCACTCTCTTCTCTTCCGAAAAGGAATATACGGAATTTGTAAAAAGACATGAAAAAGCAAAGGTTAAGAGAAGAGAATTAAAGGATTACCATGGAAAAGCCTTCTTCGGTATCGATGCCGGCTCAACCACAACAAAGCTTGCTTTAATTTCTGAAGACGGAGAACTTCTATACTTTCTACTCCGGAAATGAAGGTTCTCCCATTAAGACTGCCATGCGTGCTGTTGCGGAAATCAAAGAGCAGCTTCCTTCTGATGCGGAAATTGTTACTCCTGCTCCACCGGTTACGGTGAAGCGCTTCTAAGTCTGCCTTTCAGCTGGATGAGGGTGAGGTAGAAACCATTGCCCACTACTATGCCGCTTCTTTCTTTGAGCCGGAAGTGGATTGTATTCTGGATATCGGCGGACAGGACATGAAGTGCATTCATATTAAGGACGGCACGGTGGATAATGTGCAGTTAAATGAGGCCTGTTCCTCCGGATGCGGCTCTTTCTTAGAGACCTTTGCAAAGTCCTTAAGCTATTCCGTAGAGGATTTTTGCGAAGGAAGCACTCTTTGCCGAGAACCCCACGGATCTCGGATCACGTTGTACTGTTTTCATGAATTCCAATGTAAAGCAGGCGCAAAAGGAAGGTGCTACCGTTGCCGACATTTCCTCCGGTCTTGCTTACTCCGTGATTAAAAACGCCTTATATAAGGTAATTAAGGTTACTAACCCGAAAGACCTCGGAAAAGCATATCGTGGTACAGGGCGGAACCTTCTACAACAATGCCGTGCTTCGTGCCTTTAGAGGAAACCCTCGGACAGGATGTAATCCGTCCGGATATTGCCGGTATCATGGGGGCCTTCGGTGCTGCTCTTATTGCAAGAGAGCGTTACTATATCGAAACGGAAAAAGCTGGAAGACGAGATTCTTGCCGGTGAAGAAGATAAAGCTCTTCTTGATGCGGCAGGCTACAGAAAAACTTCCATGCTTCCTTTGGATGAAATCTTAGACTTACAGTATGAGAACACCATGAGTCGCTGCGGGCTTTGCAGCACAAGTGTGTACTGACTATAAACGATTTCGGACACGGCAGAAAGTTCTATCTCCGGAAATCGCTGCGAACGCGGTGCGGGACTTCCGAAAGCAAAGTCCGAAATTCCAAACCTCTTTAAAGTATAAGGTAAAGAGAATCTTCGGTTATGAGCCGCTTTCTCCGGAAGAAGCAAAAAGAGGCGAGGTCGGCATTCCGAGAGTATTAAACATGTACGAAAAATTATCCCCTTCTGGGCGATTTTCTTTAAGGAGCCTCGGCTTCCGTACAGTGCTCTCCCCTCTTCCAATAAGAAGATTTACGAGATGGGTATCGAATCCATTCCCTCCGAGTCCGAGTGCTATCCCGCAAAGCTTGTATCACGGACATATCGAGTGGCTGATTAACAAGGGACAGAAGTTCATTTTCTATCCCTGTATTCCTTATGAAAGAAACGAAACTCCAAGTGCGGGCAATCACTACAACTGCCCCATGGTAACTTCCTATGCGGAGAATATTAAGAATAATGTGGAAAAATCTTGAGGAAAAAGAGCATTTTCTTTATGAAGCCCTTCCTCGCCTTTACCAATGAGAAGATTCTAACAGATCAGCTGACCAAGGTTTTTTTGTTCACCCGAAGCAGATTAAAGACTCCGTGAAGCCCTGCCGGAGACTGGACGATGGAGAAAAATCGGCGAACAGTTTAAGGAGTGGAATTTTACGGAGAAGGAAATTCGAAATGCCGCCCATCTTGCTTGGGAAGAGCTTTTGCAGTCCCGAAAGGATATTGAAGAAAAGGGAGAAGAAACCCTGATGTGGATGGAGCAGACCGGACACAGAGGCATCGTCCTTGCCGGGCCGTCCTTACCACTGCTGATCCTGAAATACACCACGGTATCCCGGAGCTGATTACTTCTTATAACTTTTGCCGTACTGACCGAGGATTCCATTTCCCACCTTGCAGAAGTGGAACGACCGATTATTGTAACCGACCAGTGGATGTATCACTCCCGTCTTTACCGTGCGGCAGCCTTTACGAAGACACAGGAAAATCTGGACTTCATCCAGTTAAACTCCTTTGGCTGCGGTTTGGATGCCGTAACAGTGGATCAGGCAAAAGACATCTTGAACGGCTCCGATAAGATTTTCACCGTATTAAAGATTGACGAGGTAAATAACCTCGGTGCCGCAAGAATCAGTATCCGTTCTCTCCTCGCCGCGATCCGCGTGCGTTCCGGAGAAGAAGTACAGAAGAAAGATTCGTTCCGAGCAGTACAAGAGAACTCTCTTTACTACAGATATGAAAGGAAGCAGGCTACACCATCCTTTGTCCGCAGATGTCGCCACTCCATTTCGAGCTCATTGAGCCGGCAATTCGTGCGGAGGGCTACAATCTTGTGGTGCTGGATAACGATAACCGTTCCGCTATCGACACGGGACTGCAGTATGTAAACAACGATTCCTGCTATCCCTTCCATCATCGTGGTAGGGCAGGTTATGGAAGCACTCTTTCCGGAAAAATATGACTTAAATAAGACCGCAGTCATCATGTCCCAAAACCGGAGGAGGTTGCCGTGCCTCAAACTATATCGGCTTTATTCGTAGAGCCTTGGATAAGGCGGAAATGGGACAGATCCCTCGTTATTTCCTTTAAATGCCAACGGGATGGAATCCACCTGGGCTTTAAAGATGACGATTCCGCTTCTTACAAGAGCCCTCCAGGGTGTGGTTTACGGAGACCTCTTTTATGCGTCTTCTCTACGCCACAAGACCTTATGAATTGCAGGCCGGGGCAGCAGAAGCCGTGCATCAGAAATGGAAGAAAAATCTGTCAGGAAAGCCTTTCCAAGAAGAGCATTCCGCTTTTTGAGTTCGATAAGAATGTAAAGGGTATTATTCGAGACTTTGATAATATTCCGCTCTCTTCGGAAGAAAAGCCGAAGGTTGGAATCGTAGGAGAAATCCTTGTAAAGTTCTCTCCGCTTGCCAACAACCACATTGTTGAACTCCTTGAAAAAGAGGGGGCTGAAGCCGTGATGCCGGATCTTATGGACTTCCTGCTCTACTGCTTTCTATAACCAGAACTTTTAAGCACGAAAAACCTCGAGTGCTTCCTGGAAGGGAAAAACCCTTTGTAATATTGCAATCAGCTTACTGGAGTCTTTCCGAAAAACGGCGAAGAAGGAATTACAGAAATCCAAGCACTTTACCGCACCGAGCGATATCCGAGAGCTTGCTTCTCTTGCCAGAGAATATGTCTCCCTGGGAAACCAGACCGGAGAAGGCTGGTTCTTAACCGGAGAAATGCTTGAACTTTTGTCTGAAGGGGTAGATAATATCGTATGTACCCAGCCTTTCGGATGTCTCCCGAACCACATTGTCGGAAAGGGTGTCATCAAAGAGTTGAAGCGGCATAATCCTACAGCGAACATCATTGCCGTGGACTATGATGCCGGTGCATCGGAAGTAAACCAGTTAAATCGAATCAGTTGATGCTGACCGTAGCCCAAAACAAGATACGGGATAAGGCCTAGGGTCCACGCTCAGCCAACGAGTGAAAATGACGAACTTTCCATCAGGAAAGTCGTCCTCATTCAATTTAATATAGTTAAATTCTCCTGATATTGACTCTTCCCAAAGGCGTTCTCGCTCGGTTTTCGACGCAGTATTAAGCATCTTTCTGCGCTTTGCTTGAAATCTGCAAGTGCCGGCGTCTCCACACGCTTTGTCTGAGTTAATATCGGGAGAATTTTTTTCTTTAGGAAATATTGCTTCATTTTTACTTCATTTTTATTAAAAACAAAAGTATCATTTATAAGGAGGAGCTATGGATATTGCAAAGAAAAATTGACCACACGATGTTGAAAGGCGGAGGCAGGGAAAGACAGTATTCTCCGCTACTGCGAGGAAGCTAAAGGCAAACTCATTTTGCTTCGGTTTGCGTTAACACTTCTTATGTTCCGCTCTGTTGCGAAGGCTCTTTTCCGGCTCCGGTGTAAAGACCTGCTGTGTGGTGGGCTTTCCTTTGGGAGCGATGTCTACAAAGGCAGAAGGCTTTTGAAGCAAAAGCAGGCTGTTGCGGACGGTGCTGAGGAAGTCGATATGGTCATCCAGATTGGCGCCATGAAGGACAAGGACTATGACTATGTAAGAGAAGATATCAAAGCCGTTGTAGAAGCTTCCAAGCCGGCTATTGTAAAGGTTATTATCGAAACCTGCCTCCTTACAAAAGAAGAAATCAAAAAGCCTCCGCGCTTTCCGAAGAAGCCGGTGCGCATTTTGTCAAAAACCTCTACGGGATTTTCTACAGGAGGCGCTACTGTGGAAGATGTAAAACTCATGAAAGAATCCGTTTCAGATAAGATGCAAATTAAGGCAAGCGGTGGAATCAGAAGCAGGGAGTTTGCAGAAGAACTTCTCGCTGCCGGTGCAGACAGACTCGGCGTAGGAAACGGACTGCTTCTGCTCTAAGCTTGAAATATGTATGAAATTTAATTCAAGCGAGACTCTTACATAGAAAAAGGGCGTTAGCAGAAAAAGGGGCTGTGAAAAATCAAAGATACCATTTTTAGTGCTGTGGAGGTCCGTTGCAGGGTAATCTGAGCCTGTAGGGTACTTGCGAAAAAAACAAATGAAATGCTGTTTTTCGCTTAGTATCCGTTATGAAGGACAAACTTTTCATCAGAAAAGTTGTCCTGTACAAGACCAAGGTCCGAAGGAACTTGCTTTGCGAAGCAAAGTGAGCAGTGGTTAACAAAACCACTGCTCAGTCAAGCGAGGTTAGCGGAGAGCGTGCCCTGCAACGGACCTTCACAGTATAAAAGAAGTTTTTGATTTTATTATTCTTCCCAAATTCCGCTAAAAAAACTTCTCTCGCTTCTCCGGTCATAAAGGCGTGTTTACTTTTCTTTATCGTAGAAAAATCTTGAGCTCACCGCCTAAAAGGTGCACAAGTACCTCTTCATCCAGTTTTCCTAAGAGATTTCGGCAACAACCGCTGCTGTAGCACCGGTTCCGCAGGCAAGGGTTTCTCCCGATCCTCTTTCATAAACCCGGAAATTGATTTCCTTTCTGTTCTTTATCTCGATAAACTCACTATTTACCCGATTGGGAAAGCGGGAATGGCTTTCAAAGCTTTTGCCGTATCGTGCAAAATCAATGGTATAGATGCTCTCTCCAAGCACGGGATTATCCTCTAAAAAGTAGATAGCATGCGGATTTCCGGTATTGATTCCCACAAAGGATAAGTTTAAGTCCTCAACTTGTATTTTCTCCGGAAGATTGCTATCCAATTTCACTTCTCCCATATCCACCGTGGCTTGAAAGAGTTTTCCGTCCTTTACTTCATAGCGAATCTCTTTCATACCGGACTTGGTCTCTATCTTTATTAACGGAATATCAGGACGCACAATCCCATGATCATAGATGTATTTTGCGGTACAACGGATGCCGTTTCCGCACATTGCGCCTTCCGATCCGTCCGCATTAAACATGTGCATATAGGCATCCGCCTTATCACTCGGCTCAATCAAAATGATACCGTCACCTCCGACACCGAAATGCCTATCCGACATTTTTATCGCTAAATCTTCCGGATTCTCTACTTTCTCCCGAAAACAGTCAATGTATATATAGTCATTTCCCAAACCTTCCATCTTGGTAAATTGCATATCCTCTCCTTCTTTTTATATCCAGTCTACTCTAAGTTAGTAGTAGATTTTCACTAAACTCTCAAACGATTTCGGATTCCAAAGTGACGCCTGTAAAAGCAAATCTCCTTATAGGATTCCAAGCTTTAAGATAGTTCTACTCGCTTATTGTCTATAATCTCATAGAATACAGCCTTTCCTTTCAGAGCGTAGTCTCCGGCTTTTAACGCATATGTTCCGTCTATTCCCTGATACTGTAAATCGGAAAGCTTTTCCATCAGACTTTTTCCTTTGTTTTTTAAGGCTATCTGGAGGATTGCTATGGCATCCTTTTCTCTTCCGACTTGCTCATCTTCCACAATCGATAAAACAGAATCTGCACTGTTTGTTGCTTCCGACTCTTCCTCCACTTGTGTCGAGCTTATGCTTTCCTGTTCGGGAGAAGATGTTTCCATCTCACTTATTTCACTATCTGAAACTGTTTCATTCTTTGTATTCTTTCCATACAAAAGACAATTGGTCTTCCGTTCCGTATCTCCCGGAAAATCAGCCCTATCCCAGTCATTCCCAAGTAAAGCGGTAAAATTATGTTCTTCTGCCAGAATAGTATTTGCTTCTTCATTGTAATATTCCAAAAAGAATATCGATTCCTGCCGTTTCCAGCTCACTTAACTTTGCCCTAAAAATCATCTTCGGAAGTATAGCTATAAACTGTCACAACTCCTCCCAACTCCTGAAAGGCTTCCGTTATTTCCTTTGATAAGAGATCCGCCTTCCCTTCAGGCAGCAAAATTCCCATGGAACGAAATGCCTCGTTGTAGGCAAAGAAGGAGAGATCCACTGCTTGATCCTCCGCCGACCTGCTTAAACAAAAACTGTGCTCCCGCAAAGAATCTTTGGGAACATATGTAGTAGCAAGGTAAGGAATCTTCTCTTCTTCACTTAACTTAGAAAGGAAGTTCACGTTTTGCTCTTCCCTCCAAGAATCAAGTCCGTTTTCAGGCTTAGAATCTCGTTTTTTATTTTTTCCTCTCCTATTTCCGGATTTAAGAAATGCAGTTCTATCCCGCCCTCTTCTTTTGCATAGCTTTCAAGCTGCGTCTTCTCTTCCTCAGACAATTGCTTCACGAGGGTAAGCTGTACACTTTCTGCTGTAGTATTCTCATTCTGTTTCGGAATACGATTTGGAGAAGCGGCTTTGAAACGAATTAGGCACAATAAAGAGAGTAGAAGAATGGCTATTCCTCCACAGGCAATATAGAGCTTTTTTTCCGAAATTCTTTTTCTCTTTTTCCAGTCGTTTTGTGGAACGATCCTTTCTTTCCTTACGAAGTCTCTCCCTTTCCTTCATAAGTTCCGCATCATCATCGGATAGTTCCATTTTTCAAAGTTGTTTTGGATTTTTCTGTGCGGCTTCTTTTTAATGTTTCTTTCTTTTCTTTCGTTCTTCCATGAGCTTCCGGAATTCTTCCTCCGAAATCTTCATCTCTTCCAATCTCTTCTTTCTCCGTTCCTTCCACTTCTTTCTCCTTTTTCGTTCATCCACGATATTCTTTTGCACCGTAGAGAGCTCCCCTCCAAAAAAAGAAAGGCCAGAATTGCAATAATCACAGTAACTCCACTAATCGTCACTGCAAAAAGCAGCTTTTGTTTTAGGACTCGCCTCTTCGAACATCACACGAATATTTTTGTTCCTTATATAGACTCGCCTTACCAACCATTCTTCCATCTAGAAGAAATACCAGTTCAGGTAAAGCTTTTTCCTTTAGACGACGTATAGAGCTGCCGCTACTTACGGAAGCATCCGCTCCCGTAGTTGGACTTTCTTCATTGGCAATCATATCATCCGCAGAAGTATCTTCCGTTTCTTCCATCTTAGGCAATAAAAATTGAAATTCAAGCCCCTCCTGACTTGCCTCCCTTCGGTAAAGAAAGAAGTACCTTTCCGGAAAAAATGCAACTTATCCTCGGCCGTAATATAGCCCTGCTTCACTGCTTCCAGACGGATTCTTTCCAGATAATTAGCGGAATCTTCCAATTCCTGCTGTTCTGTTTCCAAAAAAATCCCAAATCCAAAAAGCGCTTTTTGTGTCTATATAATGATAAGGTGTTTTATCCCCTAACACAACTGTAACCAGTCTTCTGTCGCCCTCTTTTGCAAGAGTAAGGAGAGTATTTCCGCTATTCTTCGTAAATCCTGTTTTTCCCTGCTACGACACGCTTATCATAAAAAACGGGAATCAGGAAGCATCATCTTATGCTCCATATAAATGGTATTTCCCTCAGGAAGTCTCTGGAGTCCGTTTAAAGTATGGCGAAGATTCTTTTCTATATCCAAAAAATTTCTCATTTTGAAAGGCGGCTACTGCGATAAGAGCCATATCCTTTGCCGTAGTGTAATGATTTTCCGAAAAAAAGTCCGGAGGGATTATCAAAATGACTTCCCTGTGCATCCCAGCTCCTTTGCTTTATCATTCATCATTTCCGCAAAGGCTTCTCTTGAGCCTGCCACATGTTCTGCCAGAGCATTTGCAGACTCATTTGCAGACTTTAGCAGTAAAGCATGCAAGCAATCATTGACCGTTAGTACATCTCCTGCCTCAATCTGCGCATTGGATGAACCTGCATCCACATTGTAGACAGCATCATGAGAAAAAGTCACTTTCTCATCTAGATTACAATGATCCAGTACCACAAGTGCCGTTAGCACTTTGGTAATACTCGCAGGGTATCCTTCTCTTCCCCATTTTTTTAGAAAAAGAGGGATTGCTCCTGTATCGGCATCCATCAGAACAGCCGATTCTCCGGTCAGTTCTACACTTCCCATGTAGCTGCATAAACTTTTATGCTCTCAGAAAGTGGAAGCAAGAAAAAAATAGAAGGAAGCAAAGGATGCTATATACTATTCTTCCCTTATTACGCAAACTTTCCTCCTAGTCTAAACAAATACAAAATAAACATCTCGTTTTATTACTCTATAGTTCTTTCAAAAAAATCTTTAAAATTTTTTTCTGATGCTCATGAAAGGACAACGCATGTGGAGAAGACTTCCACGTCACTTCTCCCGTCTCTCTTTCTTTTTCCGACTCACCCAAAGCCTTCCGACACCGGAGAATGATTTCCAAAAAGACAGTGCTTTTTTTACTGTCCAGACGTCTCCACTCCCGTTCTATATGAGAAAGTAAGCGATTCCCCAAAATGAGCGCAATATCGTTTCGATGTGCATCTTCGTACTCCTCCGAGAAATAAGAAGAAGCCGGGCTTCCTAAAAAGAAAAGGGGGAAAAGCAAATTATGCCTTCCGGGAATATCGCTTTCTTTGTAGGATACTCCTTGAATATAGTCCTTCCATTCCTCCAAGAACTCTCCGGTATAATCATAAAAATGAGCGTAGAGAATATCTTTTAAGCACTTCCTGTCCGGTGCGGAACTGTTTTTAAACTGTAAATACAGCTCGATAAAAAGCTCCAACACCCGACAGATTGCTCTTTCTTCCTGCTCATATACTAGTCCAAGGGAAGTATACAGTAGAACAGAAAGAATATCTCCCAGCTCATCCTTTTCCAACGCTTCCTTTGGAAATAAATAGTTATCACAGAACTCCATACATTCCTGAAGAAGCGAAGGCATTTCTCTTTTATTTCCGCAAAAAAACTTACTTAAGGACGCAAAAAAAATGCCGTAAGAGCTGTTTTGATCCACTTCATCCGGAATCGCTTTGATTCGTTCTAATGAAAGCTGTAATCTCTCTCCCATATGCTCCTCATTATAGCAAAATCACATTAAACAAGCCTTACGAAAAAGTTTTTTTCGTAAGAATCAGCCTCTGATTCCCAAAAATAAGAAAAACAGCCAACAGAACAGAAGAAGGATATCCAATCCTATCGCAAGATATATCGGTCGTTTTTCTAAAAATTTTCCCCTCTCCAAAGGAATAGCAAAGCGAAGTGAAAAGGCGGAAAAATGAACAGAAAGAAGCGCAATCGCAGCAATCACCATACCTGCCTCTCCATGTCTGTAAAAAAGAATAGGAAATACAGAATAAAAAAAGAAGGAGAGCCAATCCGGAAAGGATACAAGCTCCCCACAGTACCTCTTGCCAATTTCTTTCTGATATAGGAATATCTCTTTTCTTTCTCCAATGTCTTTCTCCCGATTGTGAAGTCCGGACTACAGTTCTCTTTTCTGCCTTCTCTTCTTCCTTTTTCTTTGCACCAAACGGAAGCAACAATACCCGAGCAAGGTTCCCGTTGTGTTCAAGATAACGTCATCTATATCACAGCTGCCCGCTCTTAAAAAGCAGTTGAACCAGCTCTACCCCAAAAAGATAAGAGATATCCTGCCATAACCGTATTATACCAATACTTCCTGCAGCGTCCGGAAAAGGATGGAAGCAAAAAAGCCCAAAGGCGCAAAACCGATGATATTTCCAAAAAGATTCAAAAACGAGCTGAGCAAACCAATCTGCTTCCAGTGAAAAATATAACGTTTGATTTCTCGAAACGGATAGAGATTATAGCTCATGTGCTCCCTGTTTAAGAGACCTCTTCCATTCAACTCGGAAAAGAACAGCAAATAAAAAAGGAGAAGAATATAGAGCGCAAAAAACAACACAGCTGCCCATCTGTTCCTGGTCATTTCCCTTGCACGCATACTCTCTTCTTCCTAAAATGTCAAATCTTCTTTTCTTCTAAGGAGAATTGCTCCTTCAATAATAGACAAAATACCGGTAACAAGTCCGATTGTGATAAGCACCACACCCATAGCAATAGAAGCTCCACCTGCATTTCTCATAACCTTATATATCTTTTCCATCTCTTCTCCTTTTTCTTTCCACGCCGTAATAAGATAGACAATCCTGCACAGCAAAGCCCATTTTTGTATAAAGCTTCATAGCCGGCATATTCCGGGAATCAACCTGTAAAATGACCTTCTCGTACTGCCCGTACTCTCCCTGTTCCAGGCAATCTCTAAGTATTTCTTCTCCCTTTCCCTGTCCTCTGAACCTATTCTCTACCATAAGCCCGTAAAGGTAAAGTGTTTTTTCATTGTAAGCAGAAAAAAATACCTCTCCAAAAGGATAACTCTTTCTCTCTCCCGGAAAAACAACAGGATGCTCCAGCGTTTTTTTCCAGAAAATATTCAGAATAGAGGTAAGGAAAAATGAAGAAAAGGACTCTTCTTTGGTCTTCCTAATAAAAACGAATTCTCTTCTCCCGAAAGTCATCGTAAAGACTTTCGCTAAGCATGGTAAAAAGTCCTTGCCCTCGCATAAAGGGGATGTATAAACACAGTACAAAGCAGAATATCCTTCCCCTCCTCCTGTTCCCCAAGCTTATATCCCATGAGGATTGCAAGATAGTCTTCCTTTAAGCCACTTTCCTTCTTCTCTTCATTCCGAATACTATAGAAAAGTCATAATCCAGCGCTGTATCATAGTTTGTTTTATCTTCTTGATTACAGAGGAGAATCAGGTCTTTAAATCCCTTCCTCCTCTTCATTTAATTCTAATTGCAACAGAACATCCATGCTTTCTCCATTTTGAGAAATCCATTCCATTCATTACTCTTTCAAGACAATGTTTTGTAAACTTTTTCAAAAATCCTTTTTCCAAAAAACCCTTGTCTTATAGCGTAATCTTATCCAAGTGCCAGATATCTCTTACATACTCTTCTATAGTCCTGTCCGAAGAGAACTTTCCGGCATGTGCGGTGTTTAGAATGGCGGCCTTTGCCCACCATTCCCTATCCTGGAAATGCTTTACCGCTTCCTCCTGCGCTTGCATATACGCACGAAGATCTTTCAAGATAAAATAGCGATCCGCCACATCGGACTCCTTGGTATTCAATAAGGAGTCGTAAAGAGGACGGAAAAGCTCCGGATCCTCCGGACTGTAAAAACCGTTCACGAGCTGCATAAGTACTCTTCTGATTTCCTGGTCATTGTTGAAAATGTCCATGGGCTTATAACTTCGGTTGTGCTCCAACTCAATAACCTCATCACTACTCATACCGAAGATAAAGGCATTTTCCGCGCCGACTTCTTTGACAATCTCCACATTCGCACCATCCATCGTACCGATGGTTAAAGCACCGTTTAACATCAGCTTCATGTTGGAAGTACCGGAAGCTTCCTTCGATGCCGTGGAAATCTGCTCGGAGAAGTCCGCTGCCGGGATGATAACCTCTGCGGAAGAAACCTTGTAATCCTCAATAAATACGACCTTAATCTTGTCCTTAATCGAAGCATCGTTATTGATGACCTCAGCTACACTGTTGATTAGCTTTATCGTAAGCTTCGCCGTCTTATATCCTGCTGCCGCCTTTGCTCCGAAGATAAAGGTATGCGGATAGAACTCTCTCTCCGGGTGATCTTTAATCTGGTTGTAAAGGTACATCACATGCAGGATATTCATAAGCTGTCTTTTATACTCGTGGAGACGCTTTACCATTACATCAAAGACAGAGTCTACATTCACCTTAATGCCGTTATGCTCAAAGATATAACGAGCAAGCCGTTCCTTGTTATGGCGCTTAATCGCCATAAACTCCGACTGCGCCTTTTTATCCTCTGCATAGACTGCGAGTTTCTCAATTTGAGATAAGTCGGTAATCCACCGGTCTCCGATTTTCTCTGTTACCCACTCGGCAAGCTCCGGATTCGCATGAAGCAGCCATCTTCTCTGTGTAATACCGTTGGTCTTGTTGGAGAACTTCTCCGGATACATCTCATAGAAATCCCTTAATTCCTGCTTCTTCAGGATTTCCGTATGGAGGGCTGCAACACCGTTTACAGCATGGCTACCGATAATCGCAAGATGCGCCATCTTAACCTGTCCGTCGTAGATGATTGCCATCTTGGCAATCTTTGCTTCGGCGTTTCCTTCATACTTTTTTCGTACATCTTCACAGAAACGACGATTAATTTCTTCCACAATCTGATAAATTCGAGGAAGTAGCTTGGAGAACAGCTCAATCGGCCACTTCTCTAAAGCCTCAGCCATAATGGTATGGTTCGTGTAAGCACAGGTATTTACAGTAATCTCCCATGCCTCATCCCAAGTCAGATGATAATCGTCCATCAAAACACGCATAAGCTCTGCAACCGCTACGGTGGGGTGGGTATCATTTAACTGAAATGCAACCTTATCCGCAAGATGCTTGACATCGCCGTCGTGCTTTTTCACATAGTAATCCACCGCAGTCTGGACGGACGCGGAAATAAAGAAATACTGCTGACGAAGTCTTAATTCCTTACCCGCATAGTGGTTGTCGTTCGGATAAAGCACTTCCACGATATTTCTTGCCATATTGGCGGATTCCACCGCCTTCTGATAATTTCCCTTATCAAATTCATCAAGGCTAAAGGTTTCCTTTGCCTTGGCATCCCATACGCGAAGGGTATCCACGATATGATTGTCATAGCCGACTACCGGTGTATCATAAGGTATAGCTTCTACAGACTGATAGCCCTTATGTACGAAGCGAAGTCTTCCGTCCGCCTCCTGTACGGTTTCTACCCATCCGCCAAAAGCGCACTTCCTTGGCAAGCTCCGCTCTACGGATTTCAAAGGGATTTCCGTCCTTTAACCAGTCATCGGCAACTTCCTTCTGATATCCGTCTACGATTTGCTGTTTAAAAAAACCGTACTTATAACGGATACCGCAGCCACACGCCCAATATCCGAGAGTTGCAAGACTATCTAAGAAGCAGGCAGCCAGTCTTCCAAGGCCTCCATTTCCAAGAGCCCAGTCCGGCTCCGCATCTTCCAATGCGGAAAGATGCAATCCAAGCTCCTCAATGACCTCCTTTATTTCTTCGTGAGCGGAAAGATTTAAGATATTATTTCCAAGAGCTCTTCCCATCAAAAAAACTCCATCGAAAGATAGTAAACTCTTTTTCGATCTTCCTCTTCCGCACGCTTTGTGGTAAGAATCCAGTCATCAATAATCTGATTCTGTATTGCTGCAGCTACAGCATGAAAAAGCTTCTTTCTCATTTAGTTCTGTAAGTTCTCGTCTGAAAAAGCTTTCTGGCATTGTTTTCTATTTCCTTTTTTTCAACATGGCTTTATCAAACTTTTTGCATTGCGCCTCCTTAAACTCCCTCTACCATTTTTATAGCTGTTTTTATATGCCTCCTCAGTCTCAACTTTTTCTGTTATGTTTTTCTTTTTTCTAAGACCCATCAACAAAACAGCTTCTTCTTTATAAAAGCGACAAAATGTCTTTAAATTATATTAAAAAGCGTTTTAGCATTTTTCCACGGAAAGACTTAAAGTTTTCTCCGTTAATATCCCAGTCCTTTACATAGCCCTTTAATTCCTCAAAGGAAAGCGCATCAGCAAGAACAGTCTTGCAAAGCTCCTTCTCAAACTTCTGCATAAGATCAATCAGCTTTTCATTGCCCTTCGCAGAAAGATGAATACGAGTCCATAACCTCGAAAACCGGCTTCCTTTTCTCATGGTCTGTACCTTGGAAATAATTTCTCTTAGAAGCCCTCTTCCTTTCAGTTCTATCACTAAGGTTTGTATCCAATACCACGGTATACTTTCCGTCCTCTTCCGTGATAAAACCGTCCTTCTTCGTGGACTCAATCAATAAATCCTCTCTGGAAAGTTCTATCGCAGTACCGTCCTTTGCTGTAAAGCGGATAGCCCCTTCTTCGAGAGCCTTGACTCCCGCCTTGCTGTCCAGCTCTGAAAGATAAGTACGAATTTCCTGTAAATGCTTACCGTACTTCGGTCCTACTGTCTTTAACTGCGGCTTAAAGATATAAGCAGTAAAGTCGGATAAGTCTTCCTTAAATGCAATGGACTTTTAAGTTAAGCTCTTCCCTAACAATACTCTCATACTGTTTTTCCAGCGCCTTTCCACCGGAAATATACATTACGGAAAGCGGCTGACGGTTCTTTACCTGTGCCTTTTCTCTCGCTGCTCTTCCAAGCTTTACAAGAGCCAGCACTTCGTCCATATTTTCCTCCAAATCCTGAATGATGTAAGCAGGATTCGAAACAGGGTATTTACAAAGGTGTACCGACTTTGGAGCAGATGCATCCACGGAGCAAACAAGGTTACGATAGATGGACTCCGTAATAAAGGGCACTAGCGGTGCCGCAAGCTTTGTGAAAGTCACCAGTGTTTCATAAAGCGTCATATAGGCATTGACCTTATCTTCTTCCATGCCCTTTGCCCAGAAACGCTCTCTGGAACGTCTTACATACCAGTTGGACAGCTCATCACAGAACTCCTCAAGAGCATTGGCCGCCTCCGGAATCTTAAACTGAGCCAAATTGCCGTCTACCGTGGCAATCAAAGTATTCAGCTTACTGAGCAGCCACTTGTCCATCGGAGACAGACTCTCATAATTTAAGCTGTATTTTGTCGGATCAAAATCATCAATATTGGCATATAAAACGAAGAAAGCATAGCTGTTCCAAAGAGTGGAAAGGAACTTTCTCTGTCCCTCCACTACCGCTCCGTCATGGAAACGGTTAGGAAGCCAGGGCGCGGAGTTCGTATAGAAGAACCAGCGAATCGCATCGGCACCGTGCTTTTGTAAAGCCTCCATCGGGTCTACGGCATTACCCTTTGATTTACTCATCTTTTGCCCGTTTTCGTCCTGCACATGGCCGAGAACAAGAACATTTTCAAAAGGAGCCTTGTGGAACAGTAAGGTAGACTCCGCAAGTAGGGAATAGAACCAACCTCTGGTCTGGTCTACCGCCTCACAAATAAACTGTGCCGGAAATTGGGACTCGAAGAGCTCCTTGTTTTCAAAGGGATAATGGTGCTGCGCATAAGGCATGGCGCCGCTGTCAAACCAGCAGTCAATCACCTCCGGTACTCTCTTCATCCTCTTTCCGCAGTGCGGGCAAGGAATCGTAAGCATATCCACATAGGGCTTATGCAGTTCAATATGCTCATAGCCAACATAGTCGGAAGAATAGCCCTTATCTCCCTCCGCCTTTAACTTGTTTAAAACATCCTGATAATTTTCCGCTCTTTCCTGTAATTCGGAAATGGAGCCGACCGCGTCCTGGTGTCCGCAGCCTTCACACTCCCAGATATTTAACGGAGTTCCCCAGTAACGGTCACGGGAAAGGCTCCAATCCTGTACATTCTCAATCCAGTCACCGAATCGTCCCTTTCCGATAGACTCCGGAATCCAGTTAATTGTGTTGTTATTGGCAACCAGTTCATCCTTTACGGCAGACATCTTGATGAACCAGCTCTCTCTTGCGTAGTAAATAAGCGGTGTTCCGCAGCGCCAGCAATGCGGATAGCTGTGCGTCATCTTCGGTGCATCAAAAAGCAGGCCTCTCTTATCAAGGTCCTTTAAAACCTCGGGATCGGCACTGATTGCTCCCTCTTCCACTTCCTTCTCCGTCGGCTTACAACGCATACCGAAGAAAGGCGTTTCCTCCGTGAGTTTTCCTTCACTGTCTACGAACTTCACGAGAGCCAAATCATTCTCTCTTCCGATACGACCGTCGTCTTCACCGAATGCAGTGCAATATGCACGATACCGGTACCGTCTTCCGCACTGACATAGTGGTCGGAAACCACAACGCAAGCCTTCTTGTGCTGCTTCTCCGCTTCTTTCTCTGCACCGGCGTAAAGAGGCTCATAGCTAAGTCCTACAAGGTCCTTACCCTTACAAGTCTCCAAAACGGAGTAGGCTTCTTCGCCCTCTTTCGAAAGGCCGGAAAGCACTGCGTCAAGTCGCGCTACTGCTAAGATATAGAGATTTCCGTCCGAAGCCTTGACCTTCGCATAGTCCAAGTCCGGGATGCACACAGAGTGCCACATTGGAGGAAGTGTCCAAGGCGTAGTTGTCCAAGCCAGGAAATAGCCCTCTTCACCCTTTATTTTAAAACGCACCACAGCGGAGCGCTCTGTAAGCTCCTTATAGCCCTGCGCTACCTCATGGGAGGAAAGCGGGGTTCCGCAACGGGGACAGTAGGGCACAACCTTAAAGCCCTTATACAAGAGCTTTCTCTTCCAAATCTCCTTTAAGGCCCACCACTCCGACTCGATAAAGTCGTCGTGATAAGTCACATAAGGATCTTCCATATCTGCCCAGAATCCTACCTTGTAGGAGAAGTCCTCCCACATTCCCTTGTACTTCCAAACATTTTTCTTACATAAATCAATGAAAGGAGCGACACCGTAGGCCTCAATCTGCTCTTTCCCGTTGATGCCGATTTCCTTCTCGATTTCCAGCTCTACCGGAAGTCCGTGGGTATCCCAACCGGCTTTTCTCGGAACCATATTTCCCTTCATGGCATGGTAACGGGGAATCATGTCCTTAAATGCTCTGGTCTCCACGTGACCGATATGCGGTTTTCCGTTTGCGGTAGGAGGACCGTCATAGAAGACATAGGACTGATCGCCCTTATGCTCCTCGATGGATTTTTCGAAAATATCTTCCCTTTTCCAAAACTCCTCGACTTCTTTCTCCCTTTCCACAAAGTTCATATTGGTATCTACTTTTTTAAACATGATTCACTCCTTCATTAAGCATTATCCGTCCTATTATAATAATTTAGAACATATAAAGCAAGAAATCCTAAGATGCATTCCGCAGCAATAAGAGAAAGTTAAAACACTTTCTCTTATTCTTCTAAACTCTACGCTTATTTAAATAGCGTCTATCTATACTCATTTAAAAGCTTAATCTTTATATCATAGCTTGTCCGACAAATCCACATGCACATTATGCGGATTCTTCAGTCGCTTACACTCATCCCAAAGTCTATTCAGTTCCTCTTTGGCATGTTTTGTAATTTCTTCCACACTCGGGCAGCTGTATACCAGCTTTCCTCCCTCGAAAATAGGCTTGAGCAGAGGCTCCATCGTATAGCTTCCGCCTTCCAGGGTGCTCTTCTTCCAGGTTTCCACAGGATCAAACAAAATCAAATCCTCTTCCACGGAAAATTTCTCCTCTGCCAGGCAAATATAATCCGCAAAAACCTTTCCACTATCCTTCTGCACAATACGATAAATCTGCTTGTCTCCCGGGTTGGTAATCTTCTCGGAATTCTCGGAAAGCTTAATCTTCGGAATCCACTCTCCATGCTCTCCCATAATCGCCGCAAGCTTATACACACCGCCAAAGCTGGGCTTGTTTTCAGAAGTAATGAGCTTCGTTCCGACCCCCCATGCATTGATGGTCGCACCCTGCAACTTTAAGGAGCTGATTAAGTCTTCATCGAGATCATTGGACGCGGAAATAATCGCATCCGTATAGCCTGCATCATCCAGCATCTTCTTTTGCTTTCTTGAGAGATAAGCCAAGTCTCCGGAGTCCATACGAATACCATAACGCTTTAACTTAATCCCTTCCGCCCTTAAGGTATCAAAACAACGAATGGCATTTTTCACACCGCTCTTTAAGGTATCATAAGTGTCTACCAAAAGAATACAGCTTTCCGGATAAAGCCTTCCGTAAGTGATAAAGGCCTCCAGCTCTGTCGGGAAAGACATAATCCAGGAGTGCGCATGAGTCCCCATCACAGGTACTCCGAATTTCTTTCCGGAAAACACATTGGAAGTACCTATACATCCTGCAATAATCGCTGCTCTCGCCCCATAAATCCCTGCATCCGGCCCCTGTGCTCTTCGAAGTCCGAACTCCATAACCGTATCTCCATTTGCCGCATGGACTACACGACTTGCCTTCGTTGCAATAAGAGACTGGTGATTGATGATATTCAGTAAAGCACTCTCGATAAGCTGCGCCTCTATAACCGGCGCAATGACCTTAACGAGAGGCTCCCTCGGAAATACCACGGTTCCCTCCGTAATGGCATATACATCTCCCGTAAAGTGAAAACCGCGGAGATAGTCAATGAAATCCTCATCAAAAATTTTCAAGCTTCTGAGATAATCAATGTCCTCTTCATTGAAGTTTAAATTTCGGATATACTCCACCACCTGTTCCAGTCCACAGCAAATAGAAAAGCCGTTTCCACAGGGGTTTTGCCGATAAAACATATCAAAAATCACTCTTTCCTGTGCTTTTCCGCTTTTAAAATATCCCTGCATCATCGTCAGTTCATAAAAGTCTGTCAGTAAAGTTAAATTTCTCATGCTACTCCTTTTCTTCTGAATACGGTTTTGTATTCTTGTGTATTAGAGGTTGTTTACAAAATGTTGTTTTGTTCAATATTGTTTATTCAATGTTATTTATTCTGTTTTTGTTTATTAAATTTTTGTTTATTCAATTTTATTTTTTTATTTTAATCCTATCTCTTCTATCCTGCAGTTTTCCACAGGATGCAAAACTTCATTGCTATCGGGAAATTGACTTCTGATCTTTTTATACATTATCCCCAAGCATAGAACGCTCAGTGTCCAGCTTACCGGATAACTGATGTAAAGCTGCTTTCAGCCCGTGAAAGGCAGGAATCGGGAAAAGTATAAAAAAACATAAAAAAACTCTGGTGAGGCAGATTCCGATTAAACTGATAATCATTGGCTGAAAAACTATATCCAAATCCACGTAAGCCTCCCACAAAAAAATATCCATTAGTCCAAAGAGACAATAGGGTACCACAATGATAAACAGCCTTTCTCTTGCAAAACGCACAACTTCTTCCGAATCCGTAAAAAGGAAAGCAAGATTTTTGGAAAACAGGAAAAACCAAGACATTGCTGATTACCGCAATCATAGCCAAGGCCAAAAATGCAGTTCTTCAGTATCTCATTAATTCTTTTTATACTGCTTTTGCACCCAAATTTTGACTGGTAAAGGAAAGCATAGCCTGAGAAATCGAGTTCATGGCGATGTAAACAAATCCTTCAATATTTCCGGAAATGGTCGCTCCCGCCATGGCTGTGGATCCAAAGGAATTTAACGCCGATTGAATCACCAAATTGGAAATGGAAAAGAGTATCCCCTGTACTCCTGCAGGAATACCGAGCTGAAAAATCCGGTACAACTTCTTCGGATAAATCTTTAATTTACTCAATCTTAACTTTAGAGCCCCTCTTCTTTTTAAAAAGTAAAACAAAAAGCACTACAGCAGAAAAGCTCTCGGAAATGCTGGTTGCAATCGCGACTCCCTTTACCCCAAGCCCCAATTGAATCACAAAAGTAGATTTAAAAATAACATTGATAACACCAGCTACAATCTGGGTATAAAGCGGTCTTTTTGTATCTCCCACAGCCCGAAAAACAGCCGCCAAAAAAATCATAGAGAATCAGAAAAGGAACTCCCCAAAAAAATAGTAGCGGAGATAAGTCTCCGCGTCCAAAAAACATCGTCCGGAATCTTTATCATGACGAGTAAGGGACGAATCACGAGGGTCCCCAGAAATAAAACAAAAAATACCGGATAGAATTGCGGCTGAAAAACGCAGTAGACAGAACCTCTTCCGTATCCTTCCGCTTTCCCGCTCCGATGCTTTGGGCAATACAAACATTTACCCCAAGAGCCAATCCCAAAAAACAGGTTCACCAAAAGATAAACAATTGTCCCTGTAGATCCCACCGCAGCCATTGCCTTTAGGACCGACAAAACGTCCCACCACAACTACATCAGCAGCATTAAAAAGCAGCTGAAGCATTCCGGTAAACATAAGAGGCAGGCTAAAGCTTAAGATTTTTAGGGAAAAATAACGCCACGCGTCATATCAATTTCATAGCTTTTTTTCATTCCGCCTCCTATTCTTTCTGGATTTTCAGTCCTTCGAAAAACCGAGCAGAATACTGCTCGTTTTATGCAGGACATCTACTTATTAAATGCCTTTATTGAATGCCTGTATTGAATCTCCACCTGAATCTGTTTTTCTTACTACAAGTTTAAATTCTGCAATGCCTCACAAAGCCCTCCTGCCTCGTCTCCGACAAGAAGATGTACTTCATCCTTACTGGGGCGAACAATACCAGGGAAAAACCTGCCATACGTAAAATATTTTCCTGTACTAACGCATACTCCACAATTTTTACCTTGAGCTTTTTTTGCATCGAAAGCGGACAGACTTTATATTATCTTTTCCTCCAAGTCCCTCTATAAGAAGGGAAACAAGGCTCGATAAATCTTTTTTTTCCATACTGATATGATACTTATCCTTTTCCTCAATATGGTATTCCAAAGCCTTCTTTTGTTTTACCTTCTTGATTCTTCCTCTTATAAAAAAAGAAGGAAAAAGCAAGACAAGGATAAAAAGAGCAAGCAGCACAATTTCCTCTCTGCCACCGCTAAGCTCCGAAAGCTTTTCAAGTATTCGATCTATAAAAGGAATATTCGTCTGCAAACGTAAAAAAAAGATTGTCAGTATAATATTATCCAATACCATAGTACTCCTATCTTTAAAGAAGAATCATTCCATCTTCGACCGTCTTATGCAATTTCGTCCCAATCGGAATGATTTATAAAAGGATACAGCCTTTTCACAATCTAGATTCGATCCGAACTGCTAATCGGTCCGGGCTCCTGCATCTCGTATTTCTTCAGTTCCTCTACATATTTCTTTCCAAGCTCCGAAAGACGCATTTTTTTGTGTTTAATATAGCCTATACGCATCATTTCCTTCGTATCCAGAGGAATCGCAATATACTCCGGACCGTTTAACTCCTGACAGATGATACCGGAGCAAAGTGTATAACCATTTAAGCCGACCATGAGATTTAAAATCGTGGCACGATCGTTTACTTTGATGAATTTCCTGTATGAATAAGTGCTGAGAACCTCCTCTGCAAAATAGAAGGAATTTCGTTCTCCTTGATCAAAGGTACAGCAGGGATAGTCCATAAGGTCTTCCATTTTGATTATTTCTTTCTTTGCCAAAGGGTTCGACTTTGCCATAAATACATAAATATTACAGGAGAAAAGAGGGATGAATTCCAGATCCCCCTCTCGCAAAAATCTTTTCCAATCACATTTTCATTGAAATCATTTTCATAGATAATGCCCAGCTCGCTGACCTGCTTTCGCACATTCTCTATAACATCTATGGTCCTTCCTTCAAAAATGGAAAACTCATAGAGATTGTCTTCTTCGTATTGCCGAATCAGGTGAATAAAGGCCTCTACCGCAAAGGTATAATGCTGCATGGAGACACCGAATTTCTTCTTATACGGTGTTCCTGTAAGATATTTATCCTCCATAAGCTGATACTGCTCGGATACCTGCCTTGCATAGCCTAAAAATTCCTCTCCCTCCGCTGTCGCAATAATCCCTCTGTTGGAACGATTAAAGATTTCGATTCCGGTCTCATTTTCCACTGTTTTTATGGTTGCGCTTAAACTCGGTTGTGTAATAAAAAGACGCTTTGCGGCCTCATTAATAGAACCGGAATCAGCCACCATGATAATCTGCCTAAGTTGTTGTAAGGTCATCGTTTATCCCCCGCAACATAGGTTATAAAAGCCTGCAGGATCAATAAATACCTGCTTTCCGGAGATACTTCGAATCTGCATCAAATCCATTGCCCGAATATAGTCCGTTGTCGTTCCGTTGTAATACTCCAGCACAGCATAATTATGAAATCCGGCATCTCCTTCATAAAGAAGGGCAGAGGTTTTCGGATCATAGAGACTCATTTTTTTAAATATAATGAACGGATAATTATTCCCTTTTTTTCCAAAGTCAGTTGACTCGGGCTATCGAAAAATAGCTCGTGCATCCGGATGCTCCATAAGCACCTTAATATAACGAGCCGTTTTCTCGTTCAATTCCTGAACCGGCTTTCCCTTAAAGAGATAGGATCCGTTTGCAGAAAGCTTCCAACCGTCCGGAGATTCCCTGTCTGTAAGAACAGCTCCGTCCTCTCCTACATAAAAGTTTCCAACCCACTGCTTTTTCCGCCATACCGCCGTCTGCATTGAGGAAGTACCACTTTCCCTTCCATGACATCCAGCCGGTCTGCATCTTTCCTTCTTTGATAAAAATACCAGCGCGCAGACTCCGGGCTCTGTACCCAACCGGTAAAGCTATGCTCTTCCTCTGTCGGATAATAATACCAGACATTGTCTTTGTTCTCCCATCTCCCTTCCGCTTCTACCGAAAAGGAAAGAGCAAGAAGATTCATACAAATAAAAAGAACAGGATGAGGGGCTCCGAAGATTTTTGTATCCCTCATTTTCAAGTTCCGCAACTTTCTCATTTCTAAAAAATAATTCGGTTTCATTTCCTCTTTTCTTCGTAAAACACTTTTACTAACCTCCTATACAATTTCGTCCACTAGTATAGCATAAAATCTTCTTTTTACCATCTTTCGACTTCTTGTACTTTTTTTCTTGCTTTTTGCTACTATATACGAGATATTTAGGAATAATGAACACACAAAAAGATATGTAAAAAATCCGAATATACAAGCGCATATAAACTATTCCAAAAACTATTAGTTGAACGGCATACGAGAAACTTTTGTTCTAAATGAGATTCCGCCCGCTACTCGAGCGATACTCGTCAAGCATAAAAAATGTCTTATAGGAGGAAATGACATGATTCAGATTGAAAAAGTAAAGGATTACTCCGCTTTTAAGTAAAAAGCAGCTATGTTTATTGCAGCAGAAATTGTGCAAAAAGCTTCCTGTACTGGGACTGGCAACCGGTTCCACCCCCATCGGAACCTATAAAGTATTAAGAGAACTTTATCAGGAAGGAGACTGGATTTCTCTTACGTTCGTTCCGTAAATCTTGATGAGTATAGAGGCCTTTCCCGGAAGACTCCCACAGCTATCGTTTTTTTATGAATGAAGAGCTGTTTAACCATGTAAATATCAAAATATCCAACACCCATGTACCGGACGGTACCCTTAAAGAAGCTAAAGAGGCTTGTGAAAGCTATGAGGAATTGATTCAAAGCCTGGGCGGAATCCATTTACAGATTCTCGGTCTGGGGCATGACGGACATATCGGCTTCAACGAGCCGAGCAATCACTTCCCCGCAAAGACGCACTGTGTAAAATTAACGGAAGAAACCATCAATGCGAACCAACGTTTCTTTGCAAAAAAAGAAGACGTACCGACAGAAGCCTACACCATGGGAATCGGCACCATCATGCATGCAGAAAAAATTCTTCTTTTGGTTTCCGGAAAAGATAAGGCTTCTATTCTGCAAAAGGTTCTGGAAGGCCCGGTTACGCCGGATGTTCCCGCATCCATCCTACAGTTCCATCCGAATGTCATTTTGATTGCGGATGAAGAAGCACTGTCTCTTTGTAAGACTGTCTGATTGTAAGACTGTCTGATTGAATCACAAAAAGACTCCTGAAAACAGGAGTCTTTTTTTAGCTGAGCTACAAGGATTCGAACCTTGAAATGACGGAGTCAGAGTCCGTTGCCTTACCGTTTGGCGATAGCTCTAAATCTTTGAGTCGCCAAAAAGGCGACTCAGTTATACTACATAATTTTTCACAAATTGTCAAGGATTTTCTACATTTTCTTCAGGGCCTTCTTCCTGATTGTTTCCGATATCTCCGGCAGGTCCGAAGGAGCCGTTTCCGCCTGTATTCTTATCTTCTTCCTCTGTCTTTGACTCTTTCGATTCTTTCTTGACTTCTATGGAGGATTCTTCTTCTCGTGAAGAGCTTTCCTCTTCCGTTTCAAGTTTAGATTCTTTTGTTTGCTCGGTGGATGGATCCTTCTTATCTTCCTCTTTTTTTCTTTTCCGAATTTCCTTCCTGCTTCTTATCCTTTTTCCTTACTGTTCCGCCCTCGGTTCCCGCTTCTTCAGCATTTTTCCATAGGCTTCGTTACTCCGGACACCTCTGCAATATGCGCACTGATATTTTTAACCGTACTGCTAGGCTGATAATTTTTCTTCACCGTACAAGAAGGTATGGAGGCTGACAACATTGCTTTCCAAGGTAGCCGGAATAACCACATCCATTTTCCTAAGCTTCATTGTAGTCCTTGCAAAGGGAAGCCCGAGGTCTCTCCAAGATGCAGACGACCAAGTTGTGTTGCCAAATCTGTAAAGTCGGCCATACTCATACTTGTGGAGATTTCGGTAAAAACCTGCGTTGCTACGGAGACCATTTTCACCGGTCCGGCCTTTTTTTCGCCTTATCCATCGCAAGACTTAAAACCTTTCTCTGTCTTGCCGTACGATTAAAATCCGTATCCATCAGACGAAGTCGTCCATATGCCACAGCTTGAATCCCATCCAGATGATTTTCCCCCGCATGCTCTAAATGAACGGAAGGAATCCCTGTAGACTGTACTGTTTCCGTGATAAAGGCATTGATGTAATAAAACTCCGCATCGGAAAGTTCTAGATCCACTCCCCCAACGCAGAAATGCCTTTGGCAACAGCAGACCAAGTAAAAGCTTACATAATCGTCAATATGAATATCCAGATTCCGTTCCAATGCCGCTATCGCTTGCTCATGTCCGCCCAGGAAATAAGCTTCATTCATCTTATGATATTTACCATTTCCATTGATTTCCGCATAGGTATCTCTATATACGGAGCATAATTTTATCTCACCGCTTCTTTTGTTAATTGTGGCAAGCATAATCACATCGGAAAGGGCACCCGCCTCTTTTGTTCCGTCACGACTGTCCAAACCGAAGATGGCAATAGTACGATATTGGCTTCCAATATATGGAGAAAATAAAACGCCATAAAAAGAAGATTCCGCATAAAAATAAAACTAAGAAAAGAGCTCCTTTTAAAAGATTGCTTTTCTTCCTTTTCCCCCTTTTGCTTTCACTTCCCCTCTGTCTTCTCGGATGATGGTAGGCTTCTTCCTCATAAGTATCAGCCCTACCGTTTCCTTTCTCTCCAGTTCTTCTCTGCTCTTCCCCTCTGCTAATGGGGATATCCAAATCCGAGTACTCTTCCCTCTCTCTGCTAAAACTTCTGCTTCTTGCGGTTCGCCTCTTTCTACTTTCCAATTTTCTTCCTCCCGTTTTTCTTTCTGCATTATAGCAAAAGCTCTTTTCGCTAGGAAAGACGCCTTAAGAATATTTACATGGATTCAGCAAATGAAAAATGTAATTTTTACAGTTTTCCTGCCTTCTTATCAAAAAACACGAATCTTTAAGATGAAAAAATGCATTTATATCTCTTTTCTGTAAAAGAAATGGACAGATGCGAAGCATCTTATCCATTTCTCACAATCGCTTTTCTGCTTTTTCATTCTTAATCTTAAGTACATGCACTCACAATTAAAAATGTCTTTATTTTAAATTTACAATTAGCACTTCAGGGCCGGCATTCTTTAAACTCTTGCCAAGCTCGGAATTCTCATACTTCTTAAAGTTCTTCACAAATCTTCCTGCAAGATCCTTTTGCCTTGTCTTCCCATTCCTTAACGTCGCTATAGGTATCTCTCGGATCCAGAATCTTCGGATCTACACCGGGAAGTGCGGTCGGAACCTCAAAAATCAAAAGAACGGAATGTTCTTGGTCTCCGCCTTTGCTACATCGCCGTTTAAGATAGCATCGATGATTCCTCTGGTATCATAATGGAAATTCTCTTTCCGGAACCGTTCCAACCTGTGTTTACAAGGTATGCCTTAGCGCCGGTCTTCTTCATCTTCTTAACAAGCTCCTCAGCGTACTTTGTGGGAGGAAGCTCGAGGAATGCCTGTCCGAAACAAGCGGAGAAGGTCGGTGTCGGCTCGGTAATGCCTCTCTCTGTTCCTGCAAGCTTTGCTGTAAAGCCGGAAAGGAAGTAATACTCGGTCTGCTCCGGAGTAAGGATGGAAATCGGAGGCAGTACACCGAACGCATCTGCAGAAAGGAAAATAACATTCTCTGCATCAGGAGCTGCGGAAACCGGGCGTACAATCTTCTCAATATGGTTAATCGGATAGGATACACGAGTATTCTCCGTGGTGCTTCCGTCTTTAAAATCAATCTTTCCGTTAGCATCTACGGTTACGTTCTCTAAAAGAGCATCTCTTCTTATCGCACGGTAAATATCCGGCTCGGAATCCTTATCCAGGTTAATGACCTTGGCATAGCATCCGCCTTCAAAGTTGAATACTCCGTTGTCATCCCAACCATGCTCGTCGTCACCGATTAAGAGTCTCTTCGGATCGGTGGAAAGGGTTGTCTTTCCTGTTCCGGAGAGGCCGAAGAAAATAGCGGTGTGCTTTCCGTCCAAATCGGTATTGGCAGAACAGTGCATGGAAGCAATCCCTTTAAGCGGCAGATAGTAGTTCATCATGGAGAACATCCCCTTCTTCATCTCTCCGCCGTACCAGGTATTCAAGATAATCTGCTCCTTACTCGTGATATTAAACATCACGGCAGTCTCGGAATGCAGTCCAAGCTCCTTATAGTTCTCTACCTTCGCCTTGGAAGCGTTATATACGATAAAGTCCGGCTCGAAGTTCTCTAATTCCTCTTTTGAGGGCTTAATGAACATATTGGTCACAAAGTGTGCCTGCCAAGCCACCTCCACGATGAAACGAACTGCCATTCTGGTATCTTTGTTTGCACCGCAGAAAGCATCCACTACGAAAAGACGCTTATTGGAAAGCTCCTTCTTAGCGAGCTCTTTACAGCAAGCCCATGCTTCTTCCGATGCAGGATGGTTATCATTCGGATACTCTTCACTGGTCCACCAAACCGTGTCCTTGGAATTCTTATCCATTACAATATATTTATCCTTGGGAGAACGCCCGGTATAAATGCCGGTCATTACATTTACAGCACCTAATTCACTAACTGTGCCCTTCTCATACCCCACTAAGGAATCCGCCGTCTCCTCTTTGAATAAGGTTTCATAAGAGGGATTGTGTACGATTTCCGTTGTTCCTGTAATGCCATACTTTGTTAAATCCAAATTTGCCATATTCTTCTCCTTCTTTCTTTAATACTCTTCCCATCGCTCTTTATTATACATATTTCTTTTAAGAAAGTCACTTAGTTTTTAACAATCTTAAAATTTCCTTTGATTTTCTTTTGACTTCTTCTAGTCCAAAGGAATTCTCCTCGCTTTGCGTTCGGTGTTCACATAGGGTGAGAAACCGCACGCTGTATAAACTATAGCGGTTAAGAATAAAAAAGGGGCGGAAAGTGTAGCCTCCCGCCTCTCCGTTTTCCCAATATTACTTACTGCTTTTTATCTTAACTTAAAGCTGTCTACAAGATCATTCATCATGTTGGCCTGCGCTGACAGTTCTTGTGAGGTTGCCGCACTCTCCTCTGCCGTTGCGGGAATTTTTCCTGTACTACAGCAGAAATCTCTTCGACAACCTTACTGATTTTGTTGATGCCTTCAGACTCTTCTTCAGAGGCTCTAGAGATTTCCAATATCAAATTATTAACCTGCTCTGTACTTTGAGAAACCGCATTCAAAGCTGTGGCAGTTTCCTCCGTGAACTTTGCTCCTTTTTGCACTGCCTCTATCGTTTCCTCAATAAGAATAGATGTATTCTGTGCTGCTTCCTGCGATTTCTTTTGCCAAATTTCCTACTTCATCTGCAACTACTGCAAAACCCTTTCCTGCCTCTCCTGCGCGTGCGGCCTCAATAGCCGCATTTAAAGACAGAATATTGGTTTGGAAAGCAATATCATCGATTGTCTTAATAATCTTCCCGATTTCTTTGGATTTTTCCGTAATGTCTTGCATTGCACCCTGCATATCCAGCATCTTTTGGTTGCTGGTTTCTACATGGTTTCCACTCAGTCCTCCCAACTCTTGCGCTTTTTCTGCCTGCTTGGTCGTATGGTGAATCTGTTCGGAGATACCCTGCATCGTTTCGGAAAGTTCCGAAATGGAGGACGCCTGCTTGGAAGTTCCTGCAGAAATCCTTTGCGCCATACTGCTCACCTGTCCTGCACTGTTGCTTACTTCAGCAGAAGATCCCTGTACATCTTTTAAAGCACTGTTCAGTCCTCTGGATATTTCCTGTAAAGAGAGAAGTATGGGATGGAAATCCCCCTTGTAATTCTCATCTTCATTGATTTCGACCGAGAAGTCTCCTAACGAAAATGCTCCAAGCTTTCCCTGCAAATCCGATACAACATAGGTAAGGCGTTCAATAATGTGACCAAAACTCTTAATCAAACGGCCGATTTCATCCTGATAGGGATAGGATATCGCAATACTAAAATTACCATCCGCAATTTTATCACTTTCCTTTGCCAGTTCTCCGAGCGGATTCAGTGCACGCTTTATTATCATGAAAATAATAATCTGAATTACAATATATATTAAAAGTTCCGCAAAACTCAAAGTATAAAGCAACTGTATCTTTGCAGCATTATAGGTTTTTACTTGCATAGCCGACTGAACATACCAGTCGGTTCCCGCGATGGAAAGCGGCGAAAAATAGCGCACACGAAACTTATCTTTTACGTGGAAAACCTCTCTTTTATCAAACTCGGATTGAATTGTATTTTTAAACACATCCTCTCCAACATACTCCGCAATATTCTTTCCTACCGCTTCAGGGTTAGAACTGTACACAAATTTTCCGTCATGATTGATAACATCAAAGAACGTCTTTGCATTCTCTCCGGAATCATCTTTTCCCAAAGAGTTAAACATCGTAATATTTAAATCAACTACAACTGCTCCCTTTGAATTCATCCTGATGTAAGATGGGAACTACCAAAACAAAAATAGTTTCTCCTGTAATACTGGAAACAAATGGATCCACAACATGGCTCTTTTTTTCTTTGGAAACTTTTTGTATAGTACTCCTCGGCACCATTTCCATAGAATTTATAATCCAAAAAAACTTAAAGAAGCGTTTATTCTCATCTCCATTATCCCGTCCAAGGTACATGGCATATTCCGGAACATCACTCTGAAAAAGCATTCGGCTCAAAAAGACTCCGGCACCAATAATGTGCTCATCATGCCGAATCATTTCCCAGACAGAATCAAAAATATAATGCTCTTCAAAGGCACGATGGGGAGTCAGTAAAATCGAATCCTTTAAGGCGCTGGGTTCAGAAGGACTTTCCGTATCCTTTTCTTTATACATTTCCTCCAGATGGTCCGTAATTGCTTTTGCCGTGTTCTCGGCAAGCGTAATCGATTTCTTTGCTCTTTCTACATTTAAGGAAGTGGTCGAGCTTAAATACTCGGAATTAATCTTTTCAAAAGAACGACCTGCCACTTTAATGAGAAATAGTTCATTACAACAAAAACCAATAACATAGAAATGAAGAGGACCATGGATATACGTCCCGCAAGACTGAGATTCTTCCATCCTCTCCACTCTTTCAATGTTCTTTTTTTCCTTCTTCTCTTTATTTGAACCCTTTTTTCCGGCAAATGATTTCATCTTTCCTAAGATACTTCCTAAAGAACCATCTTTTTTCGAAATACTCTCCGACTGCTTATTCATGACTCCTCCTTTATCCACTACCTCCATTGGAGTATCGTCATAATAAAGAGATTATATTAGTGAAAATGCTTTGCTTTTTATAAATATAGTCTACCATGCATTTTTCTTTACCTTATTTTTTTCTCTTTGAGTCTATACACAAAAAGAGTGCGGAAAAACTACATTCCACACTCTCTATTCAATTTTTATAAAAAACACAACGATACAATGTTTTTATGCTTCTACTGTTTCTCCGCAGCTTTCGGCATACGCTTTCAGTGCTTCCTTCTGCTTTTTATTCAGTTTTTTTCTGAGTTTCCACCACCAAAGTCACATAATGGTCACCTCTTACATTTGGATTCTGTAAAGATGGTACACCCTTTCCTCTTAAACGAGTGCGTGTTTCCGACTGTGTCCCTGCGGAAATCTTCAGCTCTACCGGTCCGTCTACCGTCTTCACAATCGTTGTTCCTCCAAGAGCAGCTTTTGGAAAGCTGATTGCTTCCGTAGAGTAAATATTGATTCCCTGTCTCTTAAAGAGGATGGTCACTTACGGAAACCTCTACAAGGAGATCTCCTCTCGGACCTCCATTTCTTCCGGGGTCTCCCCGCCGCTTCTCCTGATTGCCTGTCCGTCATCAATACCTGCCGGAATCGAAATCTCCATCGTCTTTTTCGGTATTGATATAGCCGGCACCCTTGCAATCCGAACATTTCTCCTTGATAACAGAGCCGGTTCCGTGACACTCCGGACAGGTCGTTACCTGCTGAATCATGCCGAATAAACTTTGCTGTGTCATTCTGACCTGTCCTGCACCGTTACATCTTTGGGCAAGTCGTCTTCTCTGTTCCGGGCTTTGCACCGGAACCGTTACAAGTCTTACAGGTCTCCTTATACCGAATCTTAATATTCTTCTTTACGCCCTTTATTGCTTCATCAAAAAGAAATCCGTATTCCTACGCGGATATTGTCTCCTTTTTCCGGCATATTGGCACGACGACCGTAAGTTCTTCCTCCTGAGAACCCTCCACCGGAAAATCCGCCGCCGAAAAAAACTCCGAAAAGATATCCGACATATCCATTCCGCTAAAGTCAAATCCTCCGAAGCCGGAGCTTGCTCCTGCAGCGGAATTGGCATCAAATGCCGCATGACCATAGGTGTCATACGCCTTTCTCTTATCCGGATCAGACAGAACCGCATAGGCCTCCGAAGCTTCCCGGAACTTTGTAGCGGCAGTCTCATCTCCGGGATTTGCATCCGGGTGGTATTTTTTTTGCAAGCTGACGATACGCCTTCTTTATAGCACTGTCATCGGCATTTTCTCTACCCCCAGCACCTCATAATAATCACGCTTTTCTGCCATTCTTATATATCCTCTTCTCTTCCTCTCCCCTAAAGGGGACTCTTATCCAATTCTCTTTTTCCCCGAAGGGAATCCTTATCATACACAAGATTCGTAGGCACCGAATCCGGCACCCTACGAAATATTGCATGCTTATTTTACTTATAACAGAATCTTAAGGAAAATCCGTTTTATAGATTAAACCTCTTTAAAGTCTCCGTCTACAACATTGTCATCCGCATTGCCCGTTCCGGCACTCTGTCCGGCATTTGCGCTGCCACCCGCTTCGGCTCCTGCACCTGCTGCACCGGCTGCCTGTGCCTGCTCATACACCTTGGTGAACAGTGCCTGAGAAGACTGCATGAGCTTCTCCTGAGCTGCCTTAATCTGCTCTGCGCCATCCTTTGTGATGCTCTCGAGCGGATGTGCGGAGAGGATGTCTTCCAAAAGCCTTTAAATCAGCTTCCACACCGGACTTTTCGCTGTCGAAAATCTTATCTCCTACTTCGCTAAGAGCCTTCTTGGTCTGGAATACGATGGAATCCGCTCCGTTTCTTACCTCAATCGCTTCCTTCTTTTCCTTATCAGCAGCCTCGAACTGTGCGGCTTCATTGACAGCCTTATCGATATCTTCCTTAGACATATTGGAGCCGGAAGTAATCGTGATATGCTGCTCCTTGCCGGTTCCCTTATCCTTGGCGGAAACATTTACGATACCGTTCGCATCAATATCGAAGGTAACCTCAATCTGCGGAACACCTCGCTGTGCGGGGAGAATACCGTCCAGTCTGAACTGACCGAGGCTCTTGTTGTCTCTTGCAAATTCTCTCTCACCCTGTACTACATTGATATCAACGGCAGTCTGATTATCCGCTGCGGTGGAGAAGACCTGAGAAGCTCTGGTCGGAATAGTTGTATTTCTCTTAATAAGAGGTGTTGCCACACCGCCGAGTGTCTCTATAGAAAGGGTAAGCGGCGTAACATCAAGAAGAAGAACATCGCCTGCTCCTGCTTCTCCGCTAAGCTTTCCACCCTGTACTGCAGCACCGAGAGCCACACACTCATCCGGGTTCAAATTCTTGGAAGGCTCTTTTCCGGTTAACTGCTTTACCTTCTCCTGTGCTACAGGCATTCTGGTGGAACCGCCGACAAGAAGCACCTTGCCAAGCTCGGAAGAATTTAAGCCTGCGTCACGAAGAGAGTTCTGTACCGGGATAGCGGTTCTCTCCGTTAAATCTGCAGTAAGCTCTTCAAACTTAGCACGACTAAGCTTCATATCAAGATGCTTCGGGCCCTCAGCTGTCGCGGTAATGAACGGAAGGTTGATATCGGTTGTCGTTGCGGAAGAAAGCTCCTTCTTCGCCTTTTCAGCCGCTTCCTTTAAACGCTGTAAAGCCATCTTATCCTGAGAAAGGTCTACACCCTCCGCTGCTTTAAATTCATCTACAAGCCACTTGGTAATACGATCATCATAATCATCGCCCCCAAGGTGCGTATCACCGTTTGTGGAAAGCACTTCAATCACACCGTCACCGATATCGATGATGGAAACATCGAAGGTACCGCCTCCAAGGTCATAAACCATAACCTTCTGCTCGGACTCATCCTCCAAACCGTAAGCAAGTGCTGCCGCTGTCGGCTCATTGATGATTCTTTCTACGGAAAGTCCGGCAATCTTACCGGCATCCTTTGTTGCCTGTCTCTGTGCGTCATTAAAGTAAGCCGGAACGGTAATAACCGCCTGGGTTACCTTCTCTCCCAAATAGCTTTCCGCATCGGTCTTTAACTTCTGCAGAATCATAGCGGAAATCTCCTGCGGAGTATAATCCTTTCCGTCAATGGAAACCTTATAATCGGTACCCATATGTCTCTTAATGGAAGAAATGGTACGGTCCGCATTGGTTACCGCCTGTCTCTTTGCAGGTTCTCCCACAAGTCTCTCTCCGTTCTTGGTAAATGCCACAACGGACAGGGGTGGTTCTCATCCCTTCCGCATTCAGGATAACAACGGGCTTTCCGCCTTCCATAACGGCTACACAGCTGTTGGTTGTTCCTAAGTCAATTCCTATAATCTTTCCCATATTCTTACTCTCCTTTTTCTATTCTAAATTTGATTTCTTGCTTTACTTTATGGAAAAAGCTTTTTGAAAAAGCTTATTCGTCTGTCTTTATGCTACTTTTTTTACTTTTGCCCTATTTCTTTATCTTATTTCTTTATCTTAATTCTTTACCTTATACTATCTTTATCTTTGGGCTACTCTTTACTTTCACCATGGGTGGCGAACCACATTTCCTCGGTAGGTATAGCCCTTTTGCAAATCGGCAGTGACGGTATCTTCCTCTGCATCTCCTCTTCTTCCGTCATAACGGCATTGTGGAGCGCTGGATTAAACTTCTGCCCGACTGCCTCAATGGCCTGTATGTCACAGTCCGAAAAACATTTTTCTGAATCTGCTTATAAATCCCTTCCACACCCTTTACAAAAGAGTTTTCTTTCTCCTCCTCTGAGATGTGTTCCAAGGCTCTCTCAAAGTTATCGACTACAGGAAGAAGCTGCTCTATAATGCTCTTTGCTCCAAGCTCAAACATCTGTGCCTTTTCCTTCTCGGAACGCTTACGGAAGTTCTCGTATTCTGCCAGGGTACGAAGATACTTATCTTTCAGCTGTACAAGCTCCGCATTCTCTTCCTTTCCGGAAGAAGTTCCTTCCTCCGTACTCTCTCCGGAAGCATCTTGAGAAGAAGTCTGCTCTTCACTAGGAACTTCCTGCTCCCCGGAATTCCCGGAGTAATTCTCCGTACTGCGTTCCCCTGTAGTTTCTATATCTTCGGCTGACTGCCTCTTTACATCTTCGTCTTTATAATGCTTCTTTGACACAAGCTCTCCTTCCTATCACAAGGGAATATTTCCCATCTGCTGTATTAATCTACTCAAAGTATCGAGATACCTTTTCGTAGTCCATTCGTTTTGGTCCGATGACACCGATGGTTCCGTGCATCCCGTTTCCAAGCTGGTACTTTGCCGTAACTAAAGCACAATCCGCCATATCCTGCAAAGGGCTTTCCTTTCCTATATAAACTTGAATGCTTCGGTCTTCCTTCTGTTCTTCTGCTTCCTGCAAAAGGCCGGCAAGCTCTTCCTTGGACTCCAAGGCAAAAATCAGCTTGGAGGCATTTTCCGAATCCATCAGCTCCGGATACTTGAAAATATTGGTCGCGCCCGAGGTGTAGATTTCTACATCCTGCTCATCAGTACGAAGCATACTTTCCAAGCTCCGAAGAAGTGTTTCCATCGTTTTCTTGTGCTGACTCCTATCAACCAGTGCCCGGATATCTTCTTTCGTAATCTCTTCCACACAGTGTCCGCCTAGAATGTCGTTTAAAAGAAGGTTGACGGAGAGAATCGCATTTTGCTCTAAGTCCTCATCCACATCTACGGTCATCGTCTTAATGATATTTCCCTCAAACATCAGAAGAAATAAAAGCTTTCCTTTCTCCACAAGAGAAATCTGTAGGAACTTGATTCTGTTCTTCTCCATCCTGGGACCGGAAACGAGTGCTGTATAATGAGTGTCACTCGCTATGTTTCTGACCAGAGACTGTAAAGCGGATTCGAGCTTCTCAATCCTGTCAAACATCGAACTTCGGACATCCGATAAATCTCTCTCCTGCTTCGCCATCAGCTGATCCACATAAAAGCGATAACCCTTATCGGAAGGAACTCTACCCGCTGAAGTATGAGGCTGTAATATGTAGCCCATTTCTTCCAGATCACTCATCTCATTCCGAATCGTCGCAGAACTTAAATTCAGACCGGAGTACTTGCTAATGGTTCGGGATCCCACCGGCTCACCGGTTTCCAAGTAATTCTTAATTATGGTTGTCAATATAATAAGCTTTCTCTGATCCACAAAACCACCCTCCTTCTTCTCGGATTTGTTGGCACTCATATATATCGAGTGCTAACACATGTTCATAATATACCCCCGGGAAAGAGAATGTCAAGAATTTTCCCGAGGGATTTGTGAATTTCCTATGAACTTTGCTTTATTCGGAAAGAAACTCTCCGAGCAGGCTTTCTTCCATGGCTTTTATTGCGAGAACAGGATAAATCTGTCCTATTTCCACTCTGCCCTGTTTATCTTTTTCTCTTACGCCCTCTTTCCTTAAAAAACTATTTTCAGTAATAGAGGCAGTTTCCGGAAGGGAAGTGCTTTCATATATAGAATTGTTTTTCTGAGCAGGGATATAGAATCGAATGTATTCTTTATTAAAACCGGTGTAATAGGACTTGCCCTCCAGCTCACGGATTTCCTCTATCAATACCTCCGTCGTTTTTCCAATGAACTGCTCCCGGAACTTTTCCGAATCCGTAAGAGCCAAGTCTAAGAGAATCTTTGAACGCTCCTTCTTCACCTTTTTCCGTAATCTGCTCCTTCATCTCATCCGCTCGGGTTCCCTTTCTACGGGAATATTTGAAAATGTGCATATCATAGAAGCCTACTTCCGAAATGAAGTTCTTCGACTCCTGAAAATCCGCTTCCGTCTCTCCGGGGAAGCCCACGATAACATCCGTAGTAATCGCCGCAAGCGGAAATGCTCTTCTTATGCAGTCTACCGCTTCCTTGAATTCTTCCTTTGTATAGTGTCGATTCATTTCCTTTAAAGTCTTTGCCGCTCCGCTTTGCAGGGAAAGATGAAAATGAGGGCAAATCTCCTCAACCGCTTTCAAGCGAGAAATGAAGCTTTCCGTAATAACTCTCGGCTCCAAACTGCCTAAACGTATCCGCTTAATAGAAGGGATTTCTCCAACTCTTTCGATGAGAGAAAGGAGGGCCTCTCCACTTTCCGCTATTTTATTTGCATACTCATAGGAAAGATTTTTGAAAGTCCAGGCCGTAAGAAGAAAGGTGTATTCCCGTAAGCACGATTTCGGAAATGCCTTCCTGCCCAAGTCTCTCGATTTCCGTAAGGCAGTCCTCTATCTTCCTGCTCCGAATTCTTCCTCTTACATAGGGGATAATACAGTAAGAACAAAACTGATTACAACCGTCCTGAATCTTTACAAAAGCGCGGCTTCTGTCCAGAGGTTTCGAAAGAAAAAGATTTTCATATTCTCCCTCTTCTTTAACAGGGGGCAAATACTCTTCGATTCTCCTGTCATTTTCCAGCATTGCTTTCCGATAAGAAATAATGAGCTCTACAATTTTTCCCTTTTCCGCTGTTTCCAATCAGGATATCGATTCCCTTATCCTCTTTCAGCTCCTCCTTCTTGCCTTCCACATAGCAGCCTGTCGCAATGACGAGGGCATCCGGATTCCGCTCCTTTGCCTGATGAATCATCTGCCTCGACTTCCTATCCGCAATGTTCGTTACGGAGCAGGTATTGATTAAGTAAATATCCGCTTCCTCATGGAAGGGTACAAGAGTTGCTCCTTCCTTAAGAATTGCCTCACTCATCGCCTCCGCCTCATAAGAATTTACCTTACAGCCTAAATTATGCATGGCAAATCGCAGACCTTTTAATTCCATCTTATCTTTCTCCCTTATCTATTTGGCTTTCTCTCTTATCTATTTGGCTTTCTCCCTTATCTTTACTTGACTTTGAAATGCTTCCTCACTACAATAAAATCATCACTGCAAAAGGAGGATTATCTAATGAAAACTGTTCGCATTTCCCTGAACTCAATTGATAAAGTAAAGTCCTTCGTAAACGACTTGGTTCGTTTCACGGATGTGGATTTTGATCTTGTTTCCGGTCGTTATGTTATTGACGCTAAGTCTATTATGGGTATCTTCTCTCTGGATTTATCCAAGCCCATCGATTTAAACATTCATGCGGATGAAGATAAGCTGGATGAAATCGTAAATACGCTGAAGCCCTATATCATAGAAGCATAACTTCCTGTATCTTAACGGAAAGACGGAAGCCTTACAAGGTTTTTAAAAAGTGCATGGATTCATGCACTTTATTTTTGTAATAGATATGATGTATAGAGAACGATAAGTAATTTATGGAACAGTATATGCAGGAGAGCGATAGCTCGTTTATCGGGCATTATGCATAAGAGTAAATTATCTTATTTTGTAAAGTAGTAAAAAAAGGAGCCGTATGAAATATCAAGCATTTTTGATTAAATATGCCGAAATCGGTACAAAAGGAAAGAACCGCTATGTCTTTGAGGACGCCCTTGCAAAAGATATTCGCATGAAATTAAAGCGTGCTACGGGAGACTACTATGTAGCCAGGGAGCGCGGAAGAATCTATGTTCATGTCAAGTCGGAGAGCTATGACTACGAAGAATGCATGGATGCGCTTTCAACATGTTTTCGGCATTGCCGGGTATTGCGCCTATGGTGCAGATTCCCTATTCCGCAGACTTTGCCGATTTTGGAAGAAGCCGTGCTCTCATACTTTCCGCGCCGCTTACGGTGACAAGCCCGTAAGCTTTAGGGTCGAGTCCAGGCGCGCGGAAAAATCCTATCCTATGACCTCTCCGGAAATCGAAATGGAGCTTGGGCACAGTATTTTGGAGAAGTTCCCGAATGCAAGAGTCGATGTGCATAAGCCCGAAGTGAAGCTCCGTATAGAAATCCGGCAGTTCATCAATATTTACGGAAAAAAATCATTCCGGGGCTTTTCGGTATGCCTCTTGGCACAAACGGAAAAGCCATGCTCCTTCTTTCTGGCGGAATCGATTCTCCGGTTGCCGGCTTTAAGGTTGCAAAAGAGGAGCTCTCATTGACGCGACCTACTTCCATGCACCGCCCTATACCAGCGAAAGAGCAAAGATCAAGGTCATGGATCTTGCCAGACAGCTTGCAGGATACACCGGCCCCATCATGCTGCATGTCGTAAACTTCACAGAAATTCAGCTCGCCATCTATGACCGCTGTCCGCACGATGAGCTGACAATTATCATGCGCCGCTATATGATGCGGATTGCTGAAGCCTTAGCCTATAAAAAAATAAAATGTATCGGCTTAATTACCGGAGAGTCTATCGGCCAGGTGGCTTCTCAGACCTTACAGAGTCTTGTCTGCACAAACGAAGTCTGCACCCTTCCGGTTTATCGCCCCTTGATTGCCTTCTGATAAGCAGGAAATCGTGGATGTTGCGGAACAAATCGGCACCTATGAGACTTCCATTGAGCCCTATGAGGACTGCTGTACCATCTTTGTGGCAAAACACCCGGTAACAAAGCCCATCGTGGAAAAATCAGAAAGTCCGAAGAAAGACTCTTCCCGAAATTGACGCCATGGTGGGAAAGGGCTATCAATGGGGAGAGATGATTCTCATTCGCAAAGAGAAGAAATGCATAGAAATCACCGGACTTTAAATTCGTTAATCAATCAGTTGAGAAATCTTCAAATCTATCGGTTGAATTTCGCATCGTCTCTCAGTTGAAATTTACAAATCTCTCGAACTATACTGTAATTCAAATAAAATGTTGAGAGGGATATTAAATGAACAGAGAGTTACTATAATAAAGAATCATCCGATGCTTCTGTTGAAAGAAATACTTAAAGACCTTCGGTGCTGTATGCATTGAAGGTTCAAAGTGATGCTGGAAAAACCTGGACTTCTGCCTATCATAGTAAAGCGAGTATAATTTGGCAGATCAAGAATTTTCAGAATAGAAATCTCACTGAATGAATCCTTCTTTGGTTTTAGATAGATTCTCATCTCGCCTGTTGGACAGATAGCGGGAGGTACCCGCTCTATGGGACGCTTTATTCGCTTTGCAGTAGATTCTTCTAAGGAGAGAAAGGAGATTTATCTTAACGGGATCCGCAACTCAAATCATGAGGATTCTTCACAGCGGAGCAGGGAGAATTGCGCGTCTTCAGATGCGCCAATGTCATTATTCAGGCGGAAAATCCGAGGTGGAAAAATCTCTTCGGGAACTATACGGCGGAGCTTAAGCTCAGCTCACCGGAGAAGTAGCACTTACCGATCTTATTATTGATTATATTGTTCGCGGCGGATGGCCAGAGCAGCCAGGAGCTCCCTATCGAAGAAGCTGTTTGCTTTGAAAGGAATATATCTCTGCGATACTGTCTGATGATATAGAACGTATAGATGGTATAAAGAGACCGTCACAAAGAAATGGAGCTCTTGCTTCGTTCCCTTACGCGAAAGAATGAATCCACTACCGTCTGAATAAAGATTAAAAAGACGATATGAAGAGAGATTGATCCTTGAGGATATTGTGGAGACGATTTGCCAGCTATTTAGGTATCCTAAACGAGGCTTTTCTTATAGATAATCAAAAAGCCTTACGGTACCGCAACTGCGTTCACTGTTCGAGAGTAAAACAAGCAGAAAAAGACATCTTTGAAACCCTCCTTAGCCTCGCTCTTTTGAATACCACTCCTGAAATCTTAAAGGAGATTTAAATACCTTAGGATTTTGTTTGAAAACTTTATGCAGAGAGATTTAAAAATTGTAAAGCATTTTGGTGCCCTCTTTATATACCATTATCAAGATTATCTTAATCAAAATGGATGCGGTAATTGTTCTACCTGATGGGGAATGTGTGGGATAGAAATCAAGATGGGAGCCAATCAAATTGAAGATGTAAAAATCTGTTGATAAAACAGAAAATCCTAGAGGAAAAAAATGGAAAAAGCATGAAAAGCCTCTCTGTGATTTGCGGTCTTTCAATACAGCAAGTTATAAGAGAGGATGGAGTTTTCGTTGTGCCGTTAACTGCACTGGGAGTCTAATACATGTTATGTCTTTCTCTCCCTTTTTTATTTCTTCCGCGCGATGAAGGCATGCCACTCGCCTTCTATACATTCTTCGAGAATTTCCAGACTTTCCTCCGATTCCAATGCCTTTCGTACCTCTTCCGCCTTATCACGGATGATTCCGGAGGAGATAAAGATACCGTCCTTCTTTTAGGAAAGAAGGCACAAGCGGAGTTAAGGAAACAATTACGGGTGCCAGAATATTGGCAGCAAACAACTTCGAAGGGCTCTTTCTGAAAAGCAGTCTGCAGGCTTTTCGCCCCATCCTCCTCTCCCAAGATATTTTCAATAAAAAGTTGAAAGTCTTTTTCCGAAATTCCATTTTCTTTGCAATTTCCTGCAACGGCTTCCCTTGTAATCGGGTCCAAGTCTGTTGCCAGAACCTCTTTTGCCCCCATTTTCAGGGCGGCAATACCGAGGATTCCGGAACCTGTTCCTAAAGTCCAGAACACGGTCTCCTTCTTTTCAAATATTTTTCCAAAGAAAGAAGACAGAGCTTCGTTGTCTCATGCTGTCCTGTTCCAAAGCTTGTTCCGGGATCCAGAGAAATGCAAACTCTCCTCCTTCGGCTCTTCCTCTTCCCAACTTGGCTTAATGAGAATCTTCCCCACACGGAAGCTGTGAAGAAATCCTTCCAGGCGTTCATCCAGTCCTTGTCTTCCGTCTCGAAACGGAGATTTTCCTTTCCGATTTCCGTATACTCTGCCATTTCACTAAGCTCTCTCTTTAAGTCGGAAAGAATCTCCCTGCATTCTTCTTCCGTAAAAATGTTACTGCTGTTTAAAGTGTAAGAGTGATCCACGGTTTCATCCAAGAACTCCTTTTCTACCAGAGCCTTTCTCCCTTTTTTCTCCTCTTCCGGTAAAATTTCAAGATAAAAAGGACAGGCTCGCCTCTCCGTTCCCTGCATTTTTCCTCAGGAAGAATATCTGCAAAAGATTTGCTTGGCTTCCTCCTCCGTAAGTCCTCTTCCGTCTTCTATTTCTACACCCTCAATTTCCCAACGGTCAAATAAATAAGCTGCTAAAATCTCCACGGCTTCTTCCTTTGTTTTGACCGATATTTTTCTCCAAATCATTTTCCAACTCCTTTTCTATCATAGCACTGTTTTATCTTTGTCGTTTCTTCTTTTCTGTTGTTCCTTTTGCCTCTGTCATTTATTTTGTTTTTCATTTTTCTTCTTTGTTTTTTTATCTTCTTTGTTTTTATCTTCTTTGTTTTTTTATTTTTAATCTTCTGTACTATATACGAAAAAGGACTCTGCTTAGCAAGTAATATGCTAACGCAGAATCCTTTTAGCTGTTTTTCATTATCGTTTATGCACTATTCCATATCGTTCATAAATAAAACACTTTTACGTAAAGGAAGAAAAGCGGCATATCTGAACTGTTCTTCCTTTCTTTGCCTCCTCTTACGCCTTATAAAACTTCCGTAACATAGGAAGCAGTTCCTTTAAGGCATCAATTGTATCCGTAAGCTCATATTTCTCCGTAAGGAAGGAGAATGAAAAACGGAGGGTAGAGTCCAGTTCCTTGTCCGTAAGGCCGATTGCTTTCAAGGTTCCGGAAATGCCCGGGTGGTTGGAAGAGCAGGCTGAACCGCTGCTGACATAAATCCCCTTCTCTTCCAAAGCATGAAGCAGAACTTCCGCCTTTATGCCATAGAAGGATGCGGAAACGATCTGCGGAGCGGAAGCCTTTCCCTTTTCGGAATTGACCTTCACCTCCGGAAGCTTCTCCAGTTCCGCAATAAAATAGTCCTTTAGCTCATAAAGCTTCTCTATCTTTTTCGGAAAATCCTGATACACCATCTTTGCAGCGAGTCCCATGCCGGCAATTCCCGGAATATTTAAAGTGCCGGAGCGAAGTCCTCCCTGCTGTCCACCGCCAAAAAGAATCGGGTTTATTTTTTTACCTTTTCATCAATAAAAAGGAAGCCGATTCCCTTCGGACCGTGCAGCTTATGTCCGCTCACGGAAAGCAAGTCCACAAAATCCTTCTTCGGATGAAGAATCATTTTCCCATAGGCCTGTATGGCATCAGTATGGAAAAGACAGTTCGGATTCTTTTTCTTAATAAGTTCTCCAATCGCGTGAATATCCTCTACTGCCCCCATCTCATTATTCACAGTCATGATGCTTACCATAACGGTATCTTCACGGAGCGTTTTTCCAGCTCAGTTAGAGAAATATGTCCCTTCTCATCCACCGGTAAAATACTGATTTCAAAGCCGTGGCTCTCCAAAAATTCCAAAGCCTTATAAATAGCGGGATGCTCAATTGCCGAGCTGATGATGTGCTTTCCTTGTCTCATTTTTGCAAAGCAGCCCCCGATAAGCGCCATATTGTCGGACTCCGTGCCACCGGAAGTAAAGAGAATTTCCTTGGCCTTCACCTTTAAGGTCTCCGCAATCTCTTCTCTGCTTTCCCTGTAATACTTCTCCGCCTCTACACCCATGATATGCTTTGCAGACGGATTTCCATAATCTGCAAGCATAGTCTTACATCAGTTCCGCAACATCAGGGATACACCTTTGTTGTTGCCGAGTTGTCCAAATAAATGCTTCTCATTTTGCCTCCTTACTGATTCCAAAACTTATCCCTGTTTTTTTCGAATCGCAGCCCGTTTTGATCATTTTCATTCATCATTTTTTTACTTGGCTTGCTTTTCTTTCCTACTCATTTCCTCTGTTTTTCACCAAACTCCAAGTGCATCATAATCAGGCTTAAAGTCGCAATGGCCGCCGTTTCCGTACGTAGAATTCTCTTTCCTAGGCTAATCGGAAGAAATCCCTCTTTTTTTCGCCTCTTCCACCTCTTCTTTAGAAAAATCCGCCCTCCGGTCCAATGCAAAAGAGCAATCGTACCACCCGACTTTTTGCCCCAGTTCTTCTACCCGTAGAAGTTCTTCCTTCGTAAAAGCCGATTCCTTTTTCATTTTCATAAGGTATCAACTTTATTTCCGCATTCTTAACTAAGGAAAAACGCTTCCTTCCATGTCGAAACCGGAGCAATCACAGGAATGACGGAGCGCTTCGACTGCTTTCGCCGCCGCTTCCGAAATCCCCTGCCAGCGCAGTCTTTTTCTTCTCCGCCTTATCTCCCTTTTTAGTTGTACAATGCAGTTTTCACTATCCAGGGAATCATCTCCGATACACCAAGTTCCACCGCCTTTTTGGATAATGAGCTCCATCTTCTCTCCCTTAGGAAGAGCCTGTAAAAGAATGACTTTCGTTCGAAGTTCATGCGCTTCCTCCAAAAAGGAAACGAAAAGGACGGCATGGTCTTCTCCATACCCTTGAATCCTACAGTGATAATCGACAGTTTCCCCGGAGGAGATAATAATTTCTTCCCCTGATTTTTCCCCGAAGAACCTTCTGTAAATGGTGAAAAATTCTCGCCGTAAAGCCGAATTTCCTCTCCTATAATTTCACTTTTGTCTACAAAAAAATGATGCATAGTTTCCCTTTTTCAAATAACAATATTCTCTAAATATTCTTCGTTATCTTACTTCTTTCTTCTCAAAGTGACAAGAAAAAAGCAGGGATGCGGAATGAAAATTCACGCAAAGCCCTGCTTTTGATCGTTTTAAATATTTATTTCTAGTGCTTCTATGAATAAAGCAAATATACCTTTTAACCTATGAAGGACTCTATACCGAAAAGCTAAAACCTTTTTCTTGTCGCTCTTTAGTAAGCACTTCTCTTAGATGGGTAGGATCATAGGGAAGACCGGGCCTATAATCCGGCTGTGTCTCACTGATAATATTCCTTATTTTTTTTCTAACTTCTTTTTCATAAACATTGACCGAGTATATGAAATTCAATCTATCCGGCCCTTTAACACGAGGATAAAAACTTTGAATTTGCTTTTTCCAATCTTTGTGCATCATGCCAATGTTCTCCTGCTTGATGGTTGAGGTAAATGTCTGCATAGTAATCTTCAACCACTTTTTTCACTTCATCGAAAATAGGTATCAATTTATCCTCTTCACCATGTCGATTAGTCCCATCCAACCACTTGTCAGTATAAACATCATACGGCCCATCTTCCGGACCATTCCAATATTTTGCTTGTGATTGGACGTCTGTATATCCATTTTTTTCTTTTTCTCCTCGCAAATATCTATTTAATTTTTCTCTTGCAAGTGCATGAAAAGCCATCTCTGACACTGTATTGCTCATATTACATCACCTCCACGTACTACTCACATTATAATTTACCTTAATACTAATGCCACTTCCATTATTTATTAATCAAAAACTTATTTGCTTATATATCGACAACTCAGCACAAATTTATTATTCAATTTAACAATTTAAAAAAGCAGGATAAAGAATTATATTGAACACAAGTACAATCCTCACTACGAATGAACACCAAAAAGAGGCTTTCCACATTACGGAAGCCCCTTTTTGATAAAAAGCTATATATTAGATTCATTGGGGCTGTGAAAAATCAAAAATAATAAATAAATTTTTCAGCAATATATTTTGATTTTCACAGTCCCCTTTTATTTCTCTAAATCTCCTTAAAAGCCTCTTCCAAATCTTCAATAAGATCCTCTACATTTTCTATTCCTACAGAGAGGCGAACCGTATTTTCCTGAATCCCCTGCTTTAGAAGCTCTTCTGTTGTGCTTTCTGAATGCGTGGTACTTGCCGGGTGAATAACAAGAGACTTCACATCGGCAACATTTGCCAACAGGGAGAAAAAGCGCAAGATGATCGATAAACTTCTTTGTTGTTTCCGCATTGCCTTTTTATATTAAAGGTAAATATAGAGCCTCCGCCGTTTGGAAGATACTTCTTGTATAGTTCTTTTTGCAGGGCATCTTTTGATATGGAAGGATGAGAAACCGACTCCACCTTCGGATGCTTTTCCAAATACTCTGCAATCTTAACCGCATTTTCTCCATGTCTTTCCACACGAAGGGGAAGTGTTTCCGTACCTTGCAGAAGGAGCCAGGCATTAAATGGTGAAATAGCAGCACCTTCATCACGAAGAAGTATTGCGCGAATATACGTTGCAATCACCGCCGGTGCCGTATCTCTTGCAAAGCTTACTCCGTGATAGGAAGGGTTCGGCTCGGTAAGCCAAGGCCACTTATTCCCCTTCGTCCAATCAAAGCGCCCCGCATCGACCACGATTCCTCCCATCGTGGAACCCTGTCCTCCGATAAACTTTGTTGCGGAATGTACCACAATGTCCGCACCGTACTCAATCGGACGAATGAGATAAGGGGTTGCAAAGGTGTTGTCTATTATTAAAGGCAGCCCGTGCTTATGGGCCAAATCTGCCCAAGCCTCAATATCCACTACATCTCCGTTCGGATTTCCGAGAGATTCAATATAAAGCGCTTTTTGTATTATCCTTTATCGCCTGCTCCGCTTCGGACAAATCATAGGGGTCCACAAAGCTTGTTTCCACACCGAAGTCCCGGAAAGTATGCTTTAAGAAATTGTAGGTTCCGCCATAGATATTTCTTGCGCTGACGATATGATCTCCCTGATGTGCCACCGCCTTAAAAGCGTAAGTAACCGCCGCAGCCCCGGATGCCAGAGCCAGTGCGGCTGCCCCTCCTTCCAGACTTGCGATTCTCTCTTCCAGCACGCCTTGTGTCGGGTTGGTTAATCTGGTGTAAATGTTTCCCGCTTCTTTTAAAGCAAATCGTGCCGCAGCCTGATCACAATTCTCAAAAACAAAGGCGGTACTCTGATAAATCGGAACTGCTCTTGCACCGCTTGCCGGATCCGCCTGTTCCTGCCCTACATGAACCGCTCTAGTGTTAAAGGATAATTTTCTTTCCGCTATATTCTTCTTACTCATCTTTTTACCTCCATAATTTGTACTACTCTCGTCTGCACGAAAATGTATCATATGCTTTGGTTACTGTCTAATACAATGCTTTTTGATTTAGATATAGATTTAAGCTATACCTAACTGGTCTTATATTATTTTTGCAAAAATGGGTATTTTATTAAGTCCAGATTTTGTTATTATCAAAAGAAGAATATGCAATTCTTTTTCTAAAAATGAAAGTCCCGTCTATTCTCTTTGAATAAGCAATTGACGTACCGGGGCTTATCTTTTTACAACACGGAGGATAAAACATGAATAAGAAAGTTCAAAAGCTGACCCTGTGCGCACTCTTTGCCGCGCTCTCCTATGTAGTCTTCACCTTTCTACAGATAAAAATCCCAATCGGTGCGGACACCACTTCCATTCACCTTGGAAATGCAGTGGTTGTCATTGCAGCCCTTGTGCTTGGCGGACCCTTGGGCGGTCTTGCAGGGGCAATCGGCATGACCATAGGGGATCTCCTCGATCCCGTTTATATCACTTATGCACCAAAGACTCTCATCTGTAAAATGGTTATCGGTTTAATCGTAGGTTTTGTGGCACATAGCTTGGGTAAAATCAATGACTCGCAGGATCGTTCTCATATCTTTAAGTGGGTTCTCCTTTCTGCAGTATGCGGACTCCTTGCCAATGTCATCTTGGATCCCAGCATTGGCTATTTCTATAAACTCCTCATTCTCGGAAAGCCTGCCGCAGAACTCTCTTTTAAGATTAATGTAGCTGCTTCCTCTATTAATGCGGTGATGTCCACCATTGTTTCCGTACTGGTGTATATGGGGCTTTATCCGATTTTACGAAAAGAACATCTTGGTTTGCAGAGCGCTTAAAATAAGCTACTATTTCTAATAAACAAGATATCGCACACTTTACACACGATACATGAATAAAGAGCTTACGCATGATCTTTCTGCGTAAGCTCTTTATTCATAATCAGTATCGCGCACAATCTGCGATGCCTTTTTTAATTCATTCCATTTTTCATTCTATTTATCAATCTATCTCTATCTGTTCCTTATCTCTTCGTTTCTTTGTTCTGACTTGCAAAAGCTTGTAAGCCGATTGCTCCCCAGGCAAGGAGCGCATTTCCGGATAAAATCGTCACAATCCAGAACATCGTCTTTCCTAAGCTTTGCTCCCGAATCTTTAAAAAGCTGTATGGCCCGGAGACGAGGCCTGTCGCATTGAGAAGAATTAGGGGAATGGCATAGAGCAGGGTTGCATAAAGCGCATAAGAAATCCATTTCTTCGGTACACGCTCCTCTCCCGTAACAAATAAGAAAAGAGAAAGGAACGGACAGATTAAATGGCTGTAAAGCCTCATCCCTCCCAAAAAACTCATGTGCATAGCCATTTTCCGGTCCTAAAACAAGGAGAACCACAACAAAGGTCACCATCAGGGATGCCGTTGAAATAAAGCGCAGAAGGGTAATAAGGCTTGGGCGCTCCTCTTCTAAGGAAATACCGGCCTGCTGCTTCTTTTTGAAAAATACCCGCTGACCACACCTTTTTCCTTCTTGATTTAGCTTTGGAAACTTCTTCAAGATATAGAGTAAAGATGCAATCCCGCAAAGAAAATTGGAGTCTGTCGTATAAAAAGCGGAGTGTGGTCCAGCCTTCTTCCGAAAAAGGCGTGAAGCACTACTAAAAGCTCCAGGAGGAGCAATATAAAATGCCCCAAAAAAACAATGCTTTTTTTCTTTCTTATTCATCTTCTTTAAACCCCTTTTTCCCATTTTTGAATACTTATCATTATTCAGTTTTTTTATAAAACGTATCTTTAACAAGTTTTTAGAATAGCACAAATCCGCCGAACAATAAATAAAAAAATATTTAATTATAGGCCGTCATTTAAAAAATGGCTGTAAATAATCAAGTTGAGCTTTTTATAGCAGTGCTGTACCGCTACATAAAGGAGTTTTGATCATTTACAGCCATAGTAAAAAAATGAAAAGTTCAAAAAGAAAAACACGTTTATCCTTCGTAAATCGGGTACTTCTTAGTCAAAGCTAAAACCTTGAAATAACCTCTTCTTTTGTTCCCTCAAAATCCGTAACCACCTTATAAAGGCAGTCTGCAATCACAGCCATATCCTCTTCCTTAAAACCTCTTGTTGTGATTGCCGGGGTTCCGATTCGCACGCCCGGAAGTCTCAAAGGGAGAACGCGGCTCACGGGGAATACTGTTTTTATTAAGAGTAATATGCACCTTGTCACATAGAATCTGGAAATCTTTTCCGCTGATTCCTTCGAAATTCGTCAGGTCAACAAGCATCAGATGATTGTCCGTGCCGGAAGAAACAAGCTTGAATCCCCTCTTCATCATCTCGTCTGCAAGCACCTTTGCATTCTTTGCCACCTGCTCCTGGTAAGTCTTATACTCCGGCTTTAAAGCCTCTCCAAAACAAACCGCCTTCGCTGCAATCACGTGTTCCAATGGTCCTCCCTGTATTCCCGGGAAAATGGACTTGTTTAAGTGATATTTTTCTGCCGCTGCAGCAGAGGAAAGAATCAGTCCTCCTCTTGGTCCTCGAAGAGTTTTATGGGTTGTCGATGTCACAATATCCGCATAGGGAATCGGACTCGGGTGTACCCCCGCAGCAACAAGCCCGGCAATATGTGCCATATCCACAAAGAGAACTGCTCCGACCTCGTCTGCAATCTCCCTGAACTTTTTAAAATCAATGATTCTAGGATATGCTGAAGCACCGGCAATAATCATCTTCGGCTTGTGTTTCTTTGCAATAGCAAGAACCTCATCGTAATCCAAAAATCCTTCTTCGCTTATCCCATAGGGCACTATGTTGTAAAAACAAGCCCGAGAAATTCACGGGCGAGCCGTGTGTCAGGTGCCCGCCGGCATCCAAACTCATGCCCATAATGGTATCTCCCGCCTTGCAGACCGCCATGGTTACCGCCATATTGGCCTGTGCACCGGAGTGGGGCTGTACATTGGCATACTCCGCACCAAAAAGCTTCTTCGCTCTTTCAATAGCAAGAGTCTCTACCTTATCAATCTCCTGACAACCTCCATAATAGCGCTTTCCCGAATAGCCTTCCGCATACTTGTTGGTCAGAACTGTTCCCATGGCAATCATTGATGCGGTAGAAAGAATATTTTCCGATGCAATTAATTCGATATTGTTTTGCTGTCTTTCATATTCAGCAAGAATACCTGCGCCTACTTCAGGATCCATTTCCTGAATGTAATTCATAATTTCTTTTACCATACTATCCTCCTTGCCAATCTTTTACCATGGAAATAGAATATTCCCGAGTTATCTGCTTTTTTACCCGTCAAAAAAGCCATCTTTCAAAACAAACTCCGGCTATAGAAAACGATGTGCGGAAATCACTGCCTGCACTTGTTTCTGCCCATTATAGGCGTTGATTCGCGGATAGTAAACAATATTCATCTTCTTTCTATCTCCCTTTTCAGAAAGAAAGGCCTCTCCATCCGTAAAATAGATTCCTTCCATCCTCTTCCCCTGAGGATCCGAAAGATTCAGTTTTACTACATTTCTGTGTTCTCCAAGAACTCGTACCCCCTGTATTTCCACTTCTTTTTCAGCAAAAGAAGGCTTCTCATTGCCTTTTCCGAAGGGCTCTAAGATTCTTAGGGATTCTGTAAATTCCTCCGTGCAATAGGAAAAAGGAAGGACCGTATCAATCCATAACTTTTTCCACCATGTCTTCCGGCTCCAGACTACAGTCTTTCTCCAGTTTTTCCTTCAATAACGGTAAATTTTTTTCTTCCAGACTGAAACCTGCCGCCATAGGGTGACCGCCAAAGCGAAGCAAGAGCTCCTTTGCTTTTTCAAGACTTTCCGCCATAGGATAAGCCGGAATCGACCTGCCCGAACCCTTGACCTTGCCTTCCTCCGACTTTTGTCACCACAAAGGTCGGACGATAAAACTCTTCCTTAATTCTTCCGGCAACAATCCCGGCAAGACTCTCGTGAAGTGCCGGTAGATAAAGAAGAAGAAGCTTTTTATCTCCCTCGGCCTCTGCAAGCTTCCTAGCTTCTTCCACGGCATTGCCTGTCAAGCTCTTTCGCTCTTCATTCAGTTCCTTTAGGTGCTCTGCTTTCAGCATGGCCTTTTCTCTATCTTTTTCAAGAAATAAGGAAATGGATTCCATAGCACTTTCCAATCTTCCTGAAGCATTGATTGCCGGTCCAAGCTGGAACCCCAAGGTAAACGCGGAAAGCTCTCTCTCTCCTTCTTTCCAATACAAAGCAAGCAGAGCTTCAAGCCAATATTCCTTGTCTTTGGAAGAAGCTCCAAGGTCTTTCTCACTACAATTCTATTTTCCTTCTGTAAACTCATTACATCGCAGACCGTGGCAATGCCCGCAAAACAGAGAAGTTCATCCAAGACATCCTCTCCCCTACCGCGTTTTTCAATGAGCATTTTCATAAGAAGATAGACCACCATCGCTCCGCAAATCTCGGCATTCTTATATTTACTGTCCTCTCTTTTGGGATTCACGACAGAAAATGCCTCGGGGTAAATCTTTTTCCCATTTTCATCTATTCTTAAATCATGGTGATCGGTCAGAAGCACATCCATTCCTGCCTCTTTGGCAAAGCGAAGTTCATCGAAAGCGGAAATGCCGTTATCACAGGTAATGAGAACCTGAACTCCGTCCTTCTTTGCTTCTTCAATGATATGCTTGTTGATTCCGTAACCATCATTGATACGGTGTGGAATCACATAACTTAACTGTCCTTCTTCCGTAAATTGAGAGATGGCAAGATAGAGAATCGTTGTCGCACAGACTCCGTCCACATCATAATCTCCCACAATGCGGATCTTTTTCCTTAGCGTCTATAGCTCTCTCCAGACGATTTATAAAGCGAATGCTGTCCGGCAAAAATAAGGGAGAAGGTATTTCTTCTCCGGAGAGAAATTCCCGCATTTCCTCCTCCGTCTCGAGATCCCTATTTCGTAGGATGCGGACGAGGACCGGGTCCAGATTCAATTTATCTGCCAATGCCTGAAAATCCGCTTTTTTACTATAAATATACCAGTTCTTTTTCTCATATCCTTCTCTCTTATTCATTGAAAATCCGACGAAACGTATCTTTCTTATTTATAGCCTGCAAACTGCCAACGGGATGAATCTGCCCGTATCCTTGTTTGCCTTTTCGATAAAATCTTGCTAGTATAAAGAAGTTTTAATTCCTTTGTATGATTTTGATATTTATCCCGATGTAGAGAGGATATTGTCGATAAAATCCATATTTGGGTAAATTTCATATTTGGGGATATTGGGGCAGGGATTGTGATATAAGAAACCCCTTTTCCCGAAAAAAATGAAAAATACCAAGGTATTGTAACAGAAAAAGAGGTAGATATGACAGATAAACAAATCAAAAATTATTTTAATATGACTGCACTGGGTTTCCTTGCCTATGCCGTCCTTCTGCAAATCCTTGCCGTAATTGTTGTCGTCCTTTTTAGTATTGCCTTTCCTGACTTGTCATCCGATTCGATGTATTACAGCATGATGGTTGCCGTGGTTCCCTGTATGCTTTTCCTGCATTTCCTTTTTCAGAACAGTAATCTTCCATCTCTTAGAGTAAATCCTGTGAATATAGAGGAAACCGAATCCGACAGTATGGATTTAGAGGAGAAGAGCTTCTCTCCCCTTGTATTCCTTCATTACTTTTTGATTTTTTGCGGGGTACAGTGGATTTCCTCCTACTAACCATGCCTCTGGTTTTCCTCTTTCAGAAAAATAGGTATGGACCTAAGCTATTCGGAAATGGCGGCAAAGGGAGGAGCTCTGGACAATATCCCCATGCTGATTTATACCGTTTTATTTGCCCCCGTTGTAGAGGAACTGGTATTTCGAGGGCATATTTTATAAGCGCTTTAAGGCTTTTTGGCGCTTTCTTTACCGCCTTTGCAAGTTCCCTCTTCTTTGCCCTAATACACAGTAATTTCTTGCAATTCATTCCTGCCTTTATGATGGGCTTTGTTCTCTTTTCCATTCGAGATAGATACGGACTGCGTTACTCAATTTTGCTGCACTTAACCAATAATGCTCTTGCCATAGTGGTCAATAACCTAGGAGGATCTCGGCTTTGGGTTTTTATCTGCCTATGGCTTGATCCTTTTGGCAGGAACTGTCTATGCCCTTGTAAACTTGGTGAAAAACAGAACAAATCTTTCCTCTTTTCTTCCGGGTGAAGAAGAGCAGAAAAATCTGAGACTCTTCTTCCGTTCCCCGGTACTATGGTTTGATATTCTCATTCTTGTGGTTTTTGGCAATCGTAATCATGATGAATCCGGGTGCAGGTGCAGGGGATATGGCAACAACTGTATAACGGATTTAACTGTAAAAAAATAAATATCTCATTTATATACAATATAGGTCTGAAATTGAGACAAAACTTGTTGATTGTTCATCGCCTTTATCTTCCAAAAAGAGTCTCCAATATCCCTCTTCCTAAAGCGGCACCGATATTACCGCCCAGTCGGCGTCCCATACCTTTTCCAAACACAGACTTTCCGATGCTTGCCCCGACCTCTCTTCCGATAGAGCCGGAAACGGAGCGGCTGACCGACTTCACCACACGGTTTTTGCAGCTTGAAGTCTGTGCCTTATCCCTTTCCTCTTCCTTCTCTGAAACGGCCTTTTTCCTTTTTCGGCTTCCTCGGAAAGCCCCTTTTCTGGTGAGCATCTCGTAAGCAGAGTCTCTGTCAATCATCTCATCATACTTAAGAGCCAAGTCTGATCCGAGCTTTGCTTTTTCCTTTTCTTCCGGGCTCAGTTCTCCGAGGAAAGTCTGCGGCGGGAAAATCATCGCCTTCTCCACCATAGTCGGCTTTCCGTCCGGGTCGAGGCAGGAAACCAAAGCTTCTCCGGTCCCGAGATTTTCCAAAACCTCCAAGGTATCCAAAGCAGGGTTTTTCTCTAAAGCTGTCCGCAACCGCCTTCAGCTTCTTCCTCTCTCCCGGTGTATAGGCCTGCAGACCATGCTGAATCTTATTGCCAAGTTGCGAAAGAATTTCCTCCGGAATATCCGCAGGATTTTGGCTTACATAATAAATGCCAATCCCCTTACTGCGGATTAGCCTTGTCACCTGCGTTATTTTTCTCTAAAAGAGCCTTCGATGAATCCTGAAAAAGGAGATGCGCTTCATCAAAGAAGAAAACCATACGAGGCTTCTCAAGATCCCCTACTTCAGGCAGATTCTCATAAAGCTCGGATAGAAAGGTAAAGTAGAAAAGTCGAATAAATCTTCGGGTCGGATGCCACCGATTTTGCGTCTAAAATAGAAATCATACCCTCACTATTGGTCGTGAGCCTGAAGAAATCCTTAACATTTATGGCCGGTTCACCGAAGAATTCCTCTCCGCCTCTATCTTCTAACGCTACAACGGAACGCAGAATGCATTTAAACTTTGTGTGGAAAGCTTTCCATAGGACTTTTCATACTCTTTACTGTTTTTCACTGACATATTGCAGCATGGAACGAAGATCCTTTAAATCCAGTAAAAGCAGACCCTCTTCATCCGCAATGCGGAAAATGATACGGAGAATATCGCTCTGCACATCGGAAAGATTCAGAATACGGCTTAAAAAGCAAGGGTCCCATTTCCGACACGGTAGTTCTAAGCGGAATCCTCCCTCCTTCGTAAAGAGAAGAACTCCACCGGAAAGGCTCGGTAGGAAAAATTCCGCCTCGGAAAGCCCGCACTTCTTTCTTCTCTCTTCTATCTTTTCCGTCGCCTCTCCCGCCTTAAAAAGCCCCGAAAGGTCTCCCTTGAAAGTCCGAAAGAAATACCGGAATGGAAAGTGCGGAAAAAATGTCTGCCAAGAACTTTCAAACTCACGGTTTTTCCCTGTTCCCGTTGCACCGGCAATAAAACCGTGTCGGTTCAGTTTATCCGAATTAATGCTTACTCTTTGTCCTTCGCTGTTTAT